>WNGK01005750.1_pt1 | contig 17877 bp, 17 predicted proteins | sample 5400601 | NCBI WGS metagenome assembly WNGK01 (sample SAMN13153376, study PRJNA577476) | soil metagenome | isolation source: 60 cm soil or saprolite under Garry oak tree replicate 1 | place: USA:California | collected 2016-06-15
CCGGCGTAACCCGCGGTTCGCCGGCGAGGCCGGGCAGAAGAACCTGGCCATCGTAGACGCGGTGCGCAAGGTAGCCGACGCCAAGGGCATCGCCCCCGCGCAGGTCGCCCTGGGCTGGGTGCATGCCCAGCAGGAGCGCCTCGGCGTCAACATCGCGCCGATTCCCGGCACCAAGCGGGTCAAGTGGCTCGAGCAGAATATCGCCGCCCTGGACGTCACCCTCAGCGCCGACGAGCTGGCCCTCCTCGACCCCCTCGCCACCCAGGTCGCCGGCGCCCGCTACTAGCCAGGCTTCCGCCTGCGGTCCGCGACACCGCCGCGGCTCGCTAAACGCCACCAGGGCAGGCGCCGCTGCTCGGCTACGTGTGAGGCCGGGTCGGCGATCACGCGCACGTGTGAGCTGAGGTGCTGCAGGTGCTCGTGCACCCACAGCAGGCGCGGGTGATGAGGGGTGGTGATGACGCGGACCAGGGCTCCCGCCTGTTCCAGCCCGTCCGCGTCACCGGCCGGGGTAGCCATCACCGCCACCGAGCTGGCCTCGGCGTCCCCGGCGGCCCGTGAGCTGGCACCTGACGTGGTGCCGTTCAGGCCGGTGAACGACGGCACCTTGACCGGTAGCAGCACCTGGCCCGCCATCGGCCGCCCGACCAGCACCGCGACCCGCTCGTAGAAGCCGGCCAGGTCCGCGGCGGCCTGTACCAGCGCGGCCCGCGCGTAGGCCGTACTTCGGCTCTTGTGCTGCCTGAGGTGCTCGGGTGCCTGCATCCCGGCCAGCGAGTACGCCGTCAGCCGGAGTCGCGTGGACGCCATCACCAGCATCCACAGGTCCTCCTTGGACACCCGCTTGGCGCCCTGCTCGGCCAGGAAGCCGCGCAGCGCCTCGTCGAGCCGGATCCCGGCGGTGACCGCCGCGGCGCCCGCGTCCGGCGGCTCGTGCCGGGTGCCCAGCGCCCAGTCCACCGCCTGCGTCAGGTAGGCGGCGCCGCGGCGGAACGCGTCGGCGAGGTCATCGCCGACCACGGAATTGGCGCCCCGCGGCCAGAACAGAACGCCGACCACCAGGCTCACCAGGCAGCCGATGGCCACGTCCTCGATGCGCAGCAGGCCCACCCGCCAGCCGGCCGGCACGAGCAGGTTGAACAGAACCACCACCACGACCGTGAACGCCGCCTGGCCGAAGGCGAACGGCAGCGTCCCCGGCGCGTAGGCCGCCACGGCCAGGGCGATCGGCAGCGCCGTCCACAGCGCCGGGGTGCTGGTGCCGATGCCAAGCAGCAGCAGCGCGCCCGCCGCGAAGCCGACCACGGTGCCGCCGAGCGCGCGCAGCGCGGTGGATTCGGTCGACGCCGCGTTGGTGCGCAGCACCGACAGGGTGCCGAGGACCACCCAGAACCCGTGCTGGACCCCGGACAGGTCGGCCACCAGGACCGCCGCGGCCAGGGCCAGCGACCCGCGCAGGCTGTTCAGGAACCACACCGAACGGAAGCTGGCGTGCCTGACCAGGACGCCCATCGCGCCGGAGATCGCGGCCACCCGGCGCTCGGCCATCGTCCCTTCGGGCTGAGCCCCGTACCAGCCGCGGCGGCGGACCGCGATCGTCTCCGGGTCGGCTTGCCGGGTGGCGATCAGGGCGTCCGCGACGACGGCCCGCACGGCGATGGCGATCGCCTGCGCGTGAAAGGCGTGCCGCGCGATGACCTCCACCGAGTCGTAGTCCCCTTCCCCCGTCACTGCCGCGGACCGGTGATAGGCGGCGCTGGCCTCGCGCTGCCGGTCCATCGCGGTCACGTCGGGCTGCGCGCTGGTGGTGCCGGCCAGCAAGTCGCCGGTCTGCCGGAGCACCGTGGCGGCCAGGCCGAGCAGGTCGCGATCGGGCTGCGCGGCGCGGTCCAGGTTCGGGTGCCCATCGGTGGCGTCGGCGATCAGCGCGGTGCACCACTCGAGCAGCTGGACCACGCTGCCCATGCCCTGGTCGGCCGTGGCCAGGCCGACCGGCCGGTACGGCGTGCTGGCGAACGCGCTCATCAGCCGGTGCTTAGCGGCCTGGCAGGCCTCGGTGTCCGCGGCGGTGGCGGTGCCGCGCACCGAGGCTTCCAGGTGGGCGGCCAGCGCCCGGGCCGACCCAGCCGCCGCCGCGCGCAGCCGGTCCCCCGGGGAGGGTGTCGGCAGCGCCAGCACGACCGCGGTCGAGACGACCGAGGCCAGCCACCAGCCCGCCAGCCGGTCACCGATCATTCCGACCGTGCCCGGCGTGGCCACCGGCAGCACGTAGGGGAGCAGCGCCGCGGTGACGCCGGAGGCCGCGTTGGGCCCGGCCACCCCGGCGAAGAAGATCCCGAACGCCACCGGGATCGTGACCAGGACGGCCAGCCAGGTGATCCCGCTGACCGCCGTGCCGATGATCAACGCGAGGCTGCCGATCGCCGCCAGCCCGAAGTGCGCGATGAGCTTGTCCCGCCTGGTGCCGCCGAACGCGGCGAAGACCAGGTGCGCGAACCCGCCGAACGCGGCGAACAGGGCCATCTGCAGGTTGCCGAAGCCCTCGTAGGTCAGCGCGAACAGGGACGGAACCACCAGGACGGCGCGCAGCATGCGCAGCGCGGCCGGTACCGACCAGGCCGGCCACCAGGCGGGCCGCGTCGCATGATCCCCCTGATGCCCTTGATGCCCGGGCCCGGACTGCGGGAGGTAGCACAGCGGAAGGCGGCGCGCAATGCTCAGATCGGGCATTTGCCCAGTCTAAGAAGCGCGGCCACAGCCCCTCAACCGCGCGGGCCGGCGCGTCCGGTGCGCGGAACGGCCGGGATTCAGGTTAAGGGCCAGCTCGATGCGCTACATTGCTACATTCCGCGGGCGGCGCAGCACGCAGCGGGCAAGCTAGGCGGCGGCGAACCAGAGGAGCTTTCATGCAGGACGCGGGGGCGCAGGCACCGGCCACCCTGGACACCGATGATGCCCGGCTGGCCCAGCTCGGGTACCGCCCGCAGCTCAACCGCGTGCTCGGGCTGTTCGCGAACTTCTCGGTCGCGTTCACCTACCTGTCGCCTATGGTCGGCATCTTCTCCCTCTTCCTGCTCGGCCTGGGCACCGGCGGGCCCGCCTACATCTGGCTGACCTTGATCCCGGTCGCCGGGATGCTCCTGGTCGCCCTGGTCTTCGGCGAGCTGGCCAGCCACTACCCGGTGGCGGGCGCGCTCTACCAGTACAGCAAGTACACGGTCGGCCGGAGATTCGGCTGGTTCGTCGGCTGGTTCTACGGGATCGCGCTGCTCGTCACGGTCGCGTCGGTGGACACCGGCGTGGTCAGCTACGTCACCGCCCTCGCCCACCTGTGGCTCGGCTGGAACTTCAACCCGAGCAGCCACATGGTCATCCTGGTCGTCACGCTGGTCTTGCTCGCGATCCAGACCCTGCTGAACACCATCGGCGCCCGGGCCATGGGCCGGGTTGCGCAGTTCGGCGTCTACGTGGAGATCCTCGGCACCTTCGGCATCGCGGTCGTCCTCGGCCTCCACGGCTTCCACCACGGCCTGGGCTTCCTGACCAGCACGCAGAACGTCCAGCACGCCTCGGCCAACCCGCTCGGCCTGAACTTCGGCGGCAGCTGGATCGGCGCCGCCCTGATCGCCGTGCTCGCCCCGGTCTACATCTTCTACGGCTTCGAGTCAGCCGGGGACATCTCCGAGGAGACCAAGAACGCGGGCCGCCAGGTGCCCCGGGCCATGCGGCTGGCGCTGATCTGGGGCGGAATCGCCTCGTTCGTGCTGACCGCGGCCCTGCTGCTGGCCATGCCGACCGGCGTCGGCGCGACCAACGCCACCGTCGCCAAGGGCGGGATACCTTATATCCTCGGCCAGCTGCCGCACGGCCTGCAGGACGTGCTGCTGGCCCTGATCATCTTCGCCTTCTTCTCCTGCGGTTCCGCCGTGCAGGGCGCCGGCAGCAGGCTCGCGTTCTCCTACGCCAGGGACGGCGCGCTGCCCGCCTCGAAGTGGATCTCGGCGGTCAGCGAGCGGTTCAAGACGCCGGCCAACGCCCTGTTCGGCGGCGCGCTGATCACGGTGGTATTCATCGGGCTCGAGTTCGCCTCGCCCACCCACGACGTCAAGATCTGGTTCATCACCTACCCGGCCAACACCAACGTGCTGGTCTCGCTGGTGTCGTTCGGGGTCAGCGGGATCTACCTGTCGTTCCTGCTGACGGTGATCGGGTCGATGATCGCCCGCGCGCGGGGCTGGGTGCCGACCGGCCGGTTCACGCTGGGCCGCTGGGCCTGGCCGGTGTCGGTCGTGGCCGTCGTGTACCTGGGCCTGATGCTGGTCAACGTGGTGCTGCCTTCCGGGCTGACCAGCGGGCGCGCCTACTTCAACCTGGACTGGATCACCCTGCTGGTGATGGCGGTCGTCACCGTGGCCGGGGTCATCGTGTTCTTCGCCGCGCACCGCGGCCTCCAGATCGGCGCGCACATGATCGACACCGACGCGCCCGGCTACCGGCCGCCTCCCGAACCGGCCCCGGAGGCGGCCCCGGAGCCCGCTCCGGAGCAGGGCGAGACCTCAGCGGAGACGCAGAACGCCGCCAGCCACGGACCGGACGGCTCATGATATGCGGCCGGCCGCAGGCACCGCTGACAGGCGGGCGCGACCGCCTCGAGGTCCGTGGTAATGTGAAACGCTGCCCGGCGACTAGCCGGGTTGGCGACAGGCGTGCTGCACCCTCATGCGGCTGCCTTGTTCTCTCAATCGGGGAATCAGCCCGCTGAACCCCTTTTCGTGCCAATTCTAAGGAGTCACGTGCCGCTCGACACCGCCGCCAAGAAGGAGATCCTGGCGGAGTACGCGACCAGTGAGGGTGACACCGGTTCGCCGGAGGTCCAGGTCGCGCTGCTGACCAGGCGGATCAACCACCTGACCGAGCACCTGAAGGTGCACAAGCACGACCACCACAGCCGCCGTGGGCTGCTGCTGCTGGTCGGCCGCCGCCGCAGGCTGCTGAAGTACCTGGCCAAGAAGGACATCAACCGCTACCGTGCGATCCGGGAGCGGCTCGGCATCCGCCGCTAAGCTCGTCGTGTAAGAAGCACTGAGGCAGGCGGCACCCGAGGACTTCGATCGAAGACCGGTCGGCTGCCTCCCTAGGCGAGCCAGGCCACATGCGGCACGGCGGCGGGTGGGTGCGGGATCTACCGCAAGGAGGTCTCACCCGTGGAGGGTGTCCACAGCGCCGAAGCCGTCATCGATAACGGCGAATTTGGCGTACACACAATCAGGTTCGAGACGGGCCGCCTGGCCCGTCAGGCTGCCGGTTCCGCCCTGGTAACGCTGGACGGCGAGACCGTGGTGCTTTCCGCGACCACGGCGTCCAAGCAGCCGAAGGAAAACCTGGATTTCTTCCCGCTCACCGTGGACGTGGAAGAGCGGATGTACGCCGTGGGCCGGATTCCCGGCTCTTTTTTCCGTCGGGAGGGCCGTCCGTCTGAGGACGCGATCCTGACCTGTCGGCTCATCGACCGGCCGCTGCGCCCGTCCTTCGTCAAGGGCCTGCGCAACGAGATCCAGATCGTCGCGACCATTCTCGCGCTCGATCCGCAGCACCTGTACGACGTGGTGGCGATCAACGCCGCCTCCATGTCCACCCAGCTGGCGGGCCTGCCGTTCTCCGGCCCCATCGGCGGGGTTCGGGTGGCGCTGATCAAGGGCCACTGGGTGGCCTTCCCGACGCACGAGCAGCTGGCGCAGGCCACCTTCGACATGGTGGTCGCGGGCCGGGTGCTCTCTGCTGACGAAGGCGGGGACGGCGACGTGGCCATCATGATGGTCGAGGCCGAGTCCACCCCGGAGACGCTCAAGCTGATCGCCGACGAGGGCAGCGGTGCCGTCGCGCCGACCGAGGACACGGTGGCCGAGGGCCTCGAGGCGGCCAAGCCGTTCATCCGCGCGCTGTGCGAGGCGCAGCAGCGGCTCGCCGCCGAGGAGGGCGCCGGCACCCCGTCGGCCGAGTACCCGGTCTTCGTCGACTACGCCGAGGACGTGTACGAGGCGGTGGCGCGCGAGGTCTCCGAGGAACTGGCGAAGGCACTGACCATCGCCGGCAAGCACGACCGCGAGGCGGAAACGGACCGGGTCAAGGCGCTCGCCAAGGAAAAGCTCGCCGAGCAGTTCGAGGGTCGCGAGAAGGAGATCAGCGCCGCGTTCCGGTCGCTGACCAAGAAGCTGGTCCGGGAGCGGATCATCTCCGGCGGGGTGCGCATCGACGGCCGCGGCCTGACCGACATCCGGCCGCTGTCCGCGATGACTCACGTCCTGCCCCGGGTGCACGGATCCGCGCTGTTCGAGCGGGGCGAGACCCAGATCCTCGGCGTGACCACGCTGAACATGCTCCGGATGGAGCAGATGATCGACACGCTCAACCCGGATCGCACCAAGCGTTACATGCACAACTACAACTTCCCGCCGTACTCGACCGGGGAGACGGGCCGGGTCGGCTCGCCCAAGCGCCGCGAGATCGGCCATGGCGCGCTGGCCGAGCGCGCGCTGCTCCCGGTGCTGCCGACGCGTGAGGAGTTCCCCTACGCGATCCGGCAGGTATCGGAGGCGATCAGCTCCAACGGGTCGACTTCCATGGGTTCGGTCTGCGCCTCTACCATGTCGCTGCTTGACGCCGGTGTCCCGCTGAAGGACATGGTCTCCGGTATCGCCATGGGCCTGATCCACGAGGGCGGCCAGTACGTGACGCTGACCGACATCCTCGGTGCCGAGGACGCCTTCGGCGACATGGACTTCAAGGTGGCCGGCACCGAGCAGGTGATCACCGCGCTGCAGCTGGACACCAAGCTCGACGGCATCCCGGCCTCGGTCCTCGCCGCGGCCCTGAAGCAGGCCCGCGCGGCCCGGATGACGGTGCTTGACGTCATGCGGGGCGCGATCACCGAGGCGGGCGAGATGTCCGTCTACGCCCCGCGGATCATCACGATCAAGGTCCCGGTGGACAAGATCGGCGAGGTCATCGGCCCGAAGGGCAAGATGATCAACTCGATCCAGGACGACACAGGCGCCGAGATCACCATCGAGGACGATGGCACCATCTACGTCGGGGCCACCGACGGGACGTCGGCTGAGGCGGCGCGGGCCGCGATCAACGCGATCGCCAACCCGCACATGCCCGAGGTCGGCGAGCGGTTCCTCGGCACGGTGGTGAAGACGACCACGTTCGGCGCGTTCGTCTCGCTGTTGCCCGGCAAGGACGGACTGCTGCACATCACCCAGATCCGCAAGCTGCACGGCGGCAAGCGGATCGAGAACATCGACGAAGTGGTGCACATCGGCGACAAGATCCAGGTCGAGATCCGCGAGGTCGACGACCGCGGCAAGCTGTCGCTGGTCCCGGTCGAGGTGGTGGAGCGCGAGGCGGCCGGCGAGGACCTGTCCGGCGGCGACTCCCGCGGCGAGCGTTCCGGCGGCGAGCGCTCAGGCCCTCCCAGGGACCGCGGCGACCGCGGCGGTGACCGCGACCGCGGCGGCGACCGCGACGGCCCTGACGGACACCGCCGGACCCGGCACCGCACCCGCGGGCACCACGAGTAGATGGCTACCGAACCAGGCCTTGGAGTCCGTCGCACGGTGCTTCCCGGCGGCCTGCGGGTGGTCACCGAGTTCCTGCCCGCGGTGCGCTCCGTCGCGCTCGGCATCTGGGTAGGGGTCGGCTCGCGCGACGAGGACCAGGCGCACGCGGGCGCGACCCACTACCTGGAGCACCTGCTGTTCAAGGGCACCAGGCGGCGCACCGCGCTGGAGATCTCCGCGGAGATGGACGCGGCCGGCGGCGAGATGAACGCGTTCACCGCGAAGGAGTACACCTGTTACTACGCGCGGGTGCTCGACGCGGACCTGCCGCTGGCCGTGGACATCCTGTCCGACATGGTGACCAGTTCGCTGATCACGCCGAAGGACGTGGACGCCGAGCGCAACGTGGTGCTCGAAGAGATCGCGATGAACGAGGACGACCCCTCGGACACCGTGCACGAGGCGTTCACCTCGAAGCTGTTCGGCGACACCCCGCTGGGCCGGCCGATCCTGGGCACCACGGACTCGATCAACGCGATCACCAGGGACCAGATCTTCGAGCACTACGAGGCGCGGTACACGCCCAAGCACCTGGTGGTGGCCGCCGCGGGCAACCTGGACCACGACACCGTGGTGGAACTGGTCAGGCAGGCCTTCGGGCCGGCGCTGGACCGGGCCGCCGAGCCGGCCGCACCTAGGCTGGCCGGGGACCATAACGGGCATGCGGCCGGCGTGGGCACCACGCTGATCTCCCGCGGCATCGAGCAGGCCAACCTGGTGCTCGGGTGCGAGGCACTGGCCAGGACCGACGAGCGCCGGTTCGCGCTCGGCGTGCTCAACGCGGCGTTCGGCGGCGGCATGTCCTCCCGGCTGTTCCAGGAGGTGCGGGAGAAGCGCGGCCTGGCGTACTCGGTGTACAGCTTCTCTGGGCAGCACGCCGACACCGGCATTTGGGGCATCTACGTCGGATGCCTGCCTTCCAAGGCGGACGAGGTGCTGGCCATCTGCACCGAGGAGATCACCCGGGTGGTCGACGGCGGCCTGACCGACGCCGAACTCGCCCGCGGCAAGGGCCAGGTACGCGGCTCGATCGTGCTCAGCCTGGAAGACCCGTCCTCGCGGATGAGCCGCCTCGGCAAGTCCGAGCTGGTCTACCCGCGGCTGGAGCCGGTCGACGAGGTGCTCGCCGCGATCGCCGCCGTCAGCCACGACGACATCCGCGCGATCGCCGCCGACATCCTCACCCGCCCCAAGACCCTGGCCGTCGTCGGCCCCTTCGACGACGCCAGCGCCTTCCAGACCTGAATCAGGATCGTGGATAAGGCGACCTAAGCGGGAGACAGTGATGACTAAGGTCGGGGTGCTGGGGGCGCGGGGACGGATGGGGCGCGAGGTGATCCGGGTGGTCACCGAGGCGCCGGACCTGGAGGTCGCTGCCCAGGTCGACCAGGGCGACGCGCTCGACGCGCTGGCCGGGTGCGACGTGGTGGTCGACTTCACCCACCCGGGTGTGGTCATGGAGAACCTGCGCTGGTGCGCCGAGCACGACCTGGACGTGGTGGTCGGCACGTCCGGCTTCGGCGAGGACCGGCTGGACGAGGTGCGCGGCTGGCTGGCCGATCACCCGGACGTGCGCGCCCTGGTCGTGCCGAACTTCTCCGTCGGTGCCATCCTCATGATGCGCTTCGCCGCGCAGGCCGCCCGGTTCTTCGTCTCGGCCGAGGTGATCGAACTGCACCACGCGAACAAGGCCGACGCCCCGTCTGGCACGGCGCTGCGCACCGCGTCGATGATCGCCGCGGCCCGGGCCGGCGCCGGCCTGGGCGCACCGCCGGACGCCACCGCGTCGGCGTTGCCGGGCGCGCGCGGCACCACCGTGGACGACGTGCACGTGCACTCGGTGCGGGTGGCGGGTCTGGTGGCGCACCAGGAGGTCCTGTTCGGCGGGATCGGAGAGACGCTGACGATCAGGCACGACTCGCTGGACCGGGCCTCGTTCATGCCGGGGGTACTGCTCGCCGTCCGCAGGATCGGATCCCTCCCGCCCGGCCTCACCGTGGGCCTGGAGAGCCTGCTCGGCCTAGAGTAGACGCATGTGCCGAAGCATCAAGACCCTCCGCCCGCCGTATGCCGAGCAGGTGACCGACGAGGACATCCGCGCCGCCGCGCTGCAGTACGTCCGGAAGATCAGCGGTTTCCGCGCGCCCGCCGGGCACAACGCCGAGGCGTTCGATGATGCGGTCCACGCCGTGGCGGCGGCCACGGCGACGCTGCTCGGTCAGCTTCACGTCAGGTCCGGGAGTCGGGTCGGCTAGGGCGCCAGGTCAGCCGGCGTTTCCGCGGAAACGTCCGAGGCTCACGGCTCGCTCCACGGCAGGTAGGCGGTCGTCCCGGTGTCCCGGCCGCGCACCGCGGCGGCCACCCGCGTGCTGATCAGCGGCGGCAGGTAGTCGTCCAGGTCGGCGGTCTGGACGAACCGGTACTCGTCGAGCTCTTCTTCCTGCAGCCGGATGGGCACGTCGTCGGCCAGCGCGCCGCCGTCGAAGACGAAGTGCACCACCGGCCGGGGGCGTATCTCGTCCGGCCCGGCCCAGCCGACGACCAGCAAAGGGCCGGGCGCGATGTCGAGGCCGAGTTCCTCCTTGACCTCCCGGCGGCAGCCCTCGTGCGGCGGTTCGCCGTGCTCGAGGATCCCGCCCGGCAGCGACCAGTGGTCCCGGTAGTTCGGCTTGACCAGGAGCACCCGGCCGGCCGCGTTGGTGAACAGCGCCGCCGCGGCGCCGAACATGGTGGGCAGCTGCGCGTACCACGCGGCCTGCTCGGCCGGCGAGAAGCCGGCGGAAACGGGATCGGGCACGGACACGACCCTATCCGGTAGTACCCTAAGCCCATGCACACACCGGGTGACGACGCAACGCCAGTCGATGCGGTTGCGGTCGATTCCGATGAGAGCCGGGTAGAGGTGTACGTCACCACCGACACCTCGGCCGCGCCGCACAAGGCCGACGAGGGCAAGCTGTACGTGATGTACGACGCGGCCCACCCCGACGGCGACAAGCTCTACTTCACCGAGGCCGAGTGGGACGCGTTCGTCCTCGGGGTCAAGGACGGCGAGTTCGACCTCGACGAGTCGGGCAACCTACCGTAACTTGTTCGGGCCGGCGTTGCCGGACTGCGACTTCGGCTGGGCCATCATCGACGCGGGCACCTCGAGGACCGCGGCCATGTCGGTCCGCAGCTTCGGCGCGGCGGCGGCCGCCGCGCCGAACACCATCGCGGACTGGGTCTTGCCGTCGGCCGTGAGGCTCACCGTCTGGCAGCCGCTCGCGCCGTAGACGAACTTGGCCAGCGTCCGGCGGCCGTCGTAGAACGTCCCCGAGTAGGACACGCCGAAGTCGGCCGGGCAGCGCACCGTCCCCTTCGCCGCGGCCGCGTGAGCGACGGCGGCGCAGAACTGGCCGAACAGCGCGCGCACCAGGGCCGCGTTGTTCTGCGTCTTGCTGAGGGCGCCCATCCGGGTCGGCTCGACCAGATGCATGGTGCGATGCACGGTGACCGACGTCGCCTGGTTGACGCTGGCGCAGCCGGTCGCGGCCGTCGCCGGGGCCGATGACGCCGCGGCGGCGGCCGATGATGCCGCTGGGGGCGACGACGTGGCGCCCGGCCCGGCCGCACTCGAGGCCGTGACGGAGCCGCACCCGGCGAGCGCCGAGCACAGCAGTACCGCTAGTACAGTTCCGCGAACTTGGCGTGGAGACATCATGCCGCTTGGACGCACCGCGCGCGTCATCAGTTCCATCGGGTCAGAGCTGCCTCAGAGCACACCCGCCGCGATGATGACGCCGACCACGATGAGCAGCGCGCACGCGATCAGTTCGCTGCGCTCGCCCGCGGCGGCCCCGATCCGTGCGCCGAGCTCCAGGCCCACCAGGGACATGGCCACGCTGACCACCCCGAATACCACCGCCGCCATCACGATGCCGGTGTGGTACGCGCCTAGCGCGAAGCCAGCCGCGAGATTGTCACCGCTCAGCACCAGCCCGCCGATCAGCATCCGCCCGATCGGCTGGCGGCCGGTCCGCTGCGGCCGCGCCCGCTCGCCACCCTCCGCGGCACCGGGCACACCGCTCTCCCCGGCACCGCCCTCGGGAGCACCGCCCTCGGGAGCACCGTTCTCCGGCGCGCGCCACGCGTGCACCAGACCCCACACGCCAACCGCGATCAGGACCGCGCCGCCCAGCCAGCGCGCCGCCTGCCCGAGGCTGTCCGCCAGCCTGTGCCCGAGGACCAGTCCGAGCACCGGCATGCCCGCCTCGAACAGGCCGAACACCACCGCGATCCGCACCCGTGTGCCGCCGTCAACCCCGCCCACGCCGATGCCGATCGCGGCGGCCAGATTACTCAGGCCGAGCGCGGCGGCGAGCAGCAGCAGGGCGAGCACGCGCTCACGTTACCCGTGGCCTCACCACAAGGTGACTGGTCCCGCGCCCTCCAGCCGGAGCAGCAGCTCCTTGCGTTCCAGCCCGCCGCCGTAGCCGGTCAGGCTGCCGTCGCTGCCGATCACCCGGTGGCACGGCACGATGACCGAGATCGGGTTGGCGCCGTTGGCCAGGCCCACCGCGCGCGAGGCGACCAGCCGCTTGCCCAGCGCCAGGGCGATATCGCCGTAGCTGACCGTGCTCCCGTACGGGATCTTGGTCAGCTCGGTCCAGACGGCGAGCTGGAACGGGCTCCCGCTCGGCGCCAGCGGCACGGTGAACTCCTTCAGGTCGCCGGCGAAATACGCCTCGAGCTGCGCCGCGACCTCGCGGAAGGACTCCGGGCTCGGCGTCATCCCGGCCTCGTCCCAAGTCCCCCTGGATTCAAAGCGGGCCGAGTGCCGGTCGGCGTCGATCATCCACAGGCCGGTCAGGACGTGCCCGTCGCCGAGCAGCAGCAGCCTGCCGATGGGGGAGCTGACGATGTGGGAAAGGCGCGGCGCGCCGGGAGCCGGCGCCACGAACGGGCTCGTCATCGTTGATCCTTTTCTTCTAGGTACGCCCACAGGTGGTGGACGGCGTAGGAGCGCCACGGCCGCCAGTTCTCCGCCAGCGCGCCCGCTGCCTTGGCCGCCCTGGTTCGCGCCGAAGGGCCCGTCTTGGTTGGCCCAGTCTCAACCGGCAGGGCGCCCAGGCGGGCCAGCGCGTCGAGCACGCCGACGTCTGCGGGCAGGAACGCGTCCGGGTCGGACAGCGCGCGCATCCGGATGTAGGAGGCGGTCCACGGGCCGATGCCTAGCAGCGCCAGCAGGACCGACTCGGCGCGGTCCCGTTCGGCGCCCGGGTCGAGCGACAGCTCACCGGAGGCGAGCGCGGCACCCAGCCCGGTCAGGGCCCGGGCGCGGCTCCGCGGCATTGGCAGCACGGCCGGATCGGCGGCGGCCAGCGTCTCGGCCGCGGGGAAGCAGTGCGTCAGCGAGCCGTCAGGGCGGGAGAGCGGCTTGCCGTAGGCGGCCACCAGCCGCGCCCCGAGCCGCCGGGCCGCGGCCACCGACACCTGCTGGCCGAGCACGGCCCGCAGCGCCAGCTCGCTGCCGTCGACGTGCCCCGGCGAACGCCGTCCCGGATTCACCTGGGCCAGCGGTCCGAGTACCGGGTCGGCGGACAGGTAGCCGGTGACGGACTCGGGGTCCGCGTCCAGGTCGAGCAGGCGTCGGCAGCGCTGCACCGCGGCGGTCAGGTCGCGCAGGTCCTCGAGCTGGAGCTCGCAGTCGACGTAGCCGGGGCCGGGGCGCCGCATGACCGGGCCGGGCCCGAGCGGGCCCAGGGACAAGATCCCGGTCCCGTTCGGCAATTGAATGGTTCGCCGGTACCGGCCGTCCCGCACCTCTTCCACCCCGGGGATGGCCCGCGCGGCCAGGAAGCCCAGCATCCGCTCCCCGTCGATCGGGGCCCGGTAGGCCAGCTTCAGGCCAAGGGGGGTCTGGGGGGATGGGTCCCCCCAGGATCGGGGGGTTCCGGGGGGTCGTCCCCCCGGGCCAGCACGGCGCAGCTGGGTCGGCGTCACCGCGAAGACCTCGTGGATGGTCGCGTTGAACTGCCTGATGCTGGCGAAGCCGGCCGCGAAGGCGATCTCGGCAAGCGGCAGCGCGGTGGTCTCGGTGAGGATGCGCGCCGTCTGCGCCCGCTGCGCGCGGGCGATGGCGAGCGGGCCCGCGCCCAGTTCGGCGGTGACCAGGCGGCGCACCTGGCGCTGCTCGTAGCCGAGCCGGCTGGCCAGGCCCTCGACGCCGTCCCGGTCGACCACGCCGTCGGCGATGAGCCGCATCGCGCGGCCCACCACGTCGGCCCGGATGTTCCACTCGGGCGAGCCGGGGGAGGCGTCCGGGCGGCACCGTTTGCAGGCCCGGAAACCCGCCTCCTGGGCCGCCGCCGCGCTGCGGTAGAACCGCATGTTCTGGCGTTTCGGCGTGATCGCCGGGCAGGACGGGCGGCAGTAGATGCCCGTCGAGGTCACCGCGATGAAGAACACGCCGTCGAAGCGGGGGTCCTTGCTGACCGCGGCCTGGTAGCGCTGCTCGTCGTCAGCGTCGGCCCGCGGGGACGACCCCTCCAGCTCTCCCAGCCCAGGCGCGTTCACGCCGCCGGCCAGTGTCGTGATGTTCTGTGTCACGCCTTCCACCATGCCAGCCCGCGCGGACCAGAACTGGCGGGAATCGGACATCAACCCCCGCCAAGCTGCCCGGCCACAGGCGGCCGGTCGACCTCACGCCCGGCCGGCGCCGTCGGCGGGATAATCAGCAACATCATGCACGGACAGTAATCAGAACAACACAATAATTCCTCCGAACGAACCGTGGTGCGTGCCCCGATGGCACGTTCGGCGTTCACATCGGCATCATCCACCCCTGATGCCTCTCCAGGGATCCAGTCGTAACTCTCTGTAATATGTAGCCTGGAAGATAGGTAACTGTTACCATGTTACCCATTGCATTTGGTACAGCACGTAGTGTTACATTACAAATGGTAGCGAAACAACTTCGCACCGTGTTAGACCGTATTCGAGGTGTGTGTCGTGGCCAGCAATTTTCCGGATGAAGGCCTACCAGCGAACGAGGGCGGGGACTACCGAGCCGACCTCCCATTCCGCACGGGTGGCAACAGCCACCCGGCGCACACCGAAGCCCGTGCGGAACTCCGCGACCGGGAGACCTACTACGCAGAGCTACGCTTCGCCGTCCACTGCCAGAGCCGGTCCATTCCCATCCCGCGAGCCGCCCTCGACAACGAGGAGTCCAGCATCTGGACGCACGGTGCTTCCGAAAAGAGCGCCCAGGAGAACAGTGCCCCCGAGGCTCATGCCGTTGAGACCGGGGGCCACGAGGGCGAAAGCTGGGATGAGATGATCGCGCGCTTCGGCGATACCTGGACCTGAGGGCCACCAGCGGCGGCCCGGAGCCTTCCTCCGGCGCTCGGGCGTCCGGGTCCGCCGCTGGTCACATGGGGTTAGAGTCGCTCATACGGAGTCAGAGCCGCCAGAAGTCGAAGCGGTCGCGCCCGGCCCGGAAACCCGCCGCCTCGACCACGTCCACCGCGACCTTGAACTTGTCACCCACCCGCCAGGGCTGGTGCGCGTCGCTGCCGAACGAGACCGCGCGTCCCCCGGCCTCCCGCCACCACCGCGGCAGGTCCACCGAGACCAGCGGGCTCTTGGTGTTCACCTCGAGGACCCGGTCGCCGGCGGCCAGGGCCCGCAGCACGGTCCGGTACTCCGCCTCGAAGGCCCGTACCTCGTATGGCCCGGCCGCCCGCGGCCACATCCGCCGGGGGAAGTCGAGGTGCGCCAGCACCTGGAAGATGCCGCTGCCCTCGACCAGTCGCAGCAGCTCGGCGAAGTACCTGCGCATCACGTCGGCGGCCGGCATCTGCCTGAACAGGTCGTCGGCGGCGGTCAGCCGCCCGTCATGCGGGATCGCGTGCAGCGAGCCGAGGATCCGGTCCGGGCCGGCCCTGGCCACCACCGCGGCCGCGCTGGCGGCCCACAGGTGGGCTTCGCCGATCTCGACGCCGGAGATGATCCGCAGCTCGGGATAGCGCTGACGGCAGTCGTCCAGGGTCGCGAGGTAGCCCGCCACGTCGAGCAGGTGCATCCGGGCGTACCGGTGCGGGTCGAGGTTCTCCGCGCCGATCTGGTCGCCGTCGGTCCAGGTGGTGAAGTCCAGGTGGTCGGTGAACGCCACGCCGGGCAGGCCGGCCGCCACCGCCTGCTCACAGCTTCGCGCCATGGACGCCTCGCGCGGCGCGTCCCACGACCACTCGGTGTGCACGTGGTTATCGACCGGGGGAGACCAGCCTCCGCTGGCCAGAGACGGTTCGGCGGGCTGGTCTGACGGGGCGTGGGGGATTTGCTGCGCAGGGAGCACTGCCGGATCGGTCCTACTCATGTCGTGGCTGATGCTTCCCCTTGAGCCTATCGAGGCGTTCCCGCAGCTCCCGTGCTGCGTCGGCGCCCGGGCGGATCCGGTTACCAGCCGGGCTGGCGTGGCTTGGCCGAGGTGATGACGTAGACCTCGCCGCCGTCAGGTTCGGGTGGCTGCGCCGAGGCGGGCTTGAGGGCCGGCGGCTCCAGGGCGGCAGGGGCGTCCGCCGGTTCCAGCGGTTCGGCGTCCTCCTCGCCTTCGTTCCTGCGTTTCCTGGCCGCCTCCGCGGTGATCCTGTCGGCGAGCTTCTGCCAGCGCTCTTCCCACTCGGCGACGTTCCCGTCGCAGGCGCGCACGAAGGCGGCGGCGACGGGGAGCGAGGGCAGCCGCAGGCCGCCGGCCGCCGCCGCGAGCGTCTTCATCTCGTAGTGGGAGACCTCGGCCATCTCCGGGTAGTCGAGGTCAGCCTTGCCCCGCAGCGCGCGCAGGTCGCGGGCGAACGCCTCCAGGCCGTCGGGCGCGATGCTGGCCACCGGCTGGGCCGGGCCAGCCGGCCGGTCCCCGGGCACGGCCGTATCGCGCTGGCGGATTAGCGGCCCCGGCGGTTCCGGCGGCGGACCGAGCCGCTCACGTCCGTCAGGGGCTTCGAAGCGCGGCCCGGCGGGCGGGTGCTCGCGCAGCGGCGGAGTCCCGGAAAGCCCGGATGGCCCCGCTGCCCCCGGGCTGCCGGGCAGCCCGGAGGCCCCGGGGCCGCCATACGGTAGCGGACCCCCGTGAGCCGGCCCCCCCGGACCGGCGCCGCCCGGACCAGGACCGCCCGGACCAGCACCGCCCGGACCGGCGTTGCCCGGACCAGGGCCGCCCGGAACGTGCCCGCCCGGGCCAGGGGCGCCCGGCGGCGGTCCGCCCGGCGCCGCGGTCGGCCGACTCCAGCTGTCGGCATAGGGGTCCTGGGCGGCCGGGCCCGGCCCGTGGTGCCGCCCGGAGGTGCCGCCCGGTGCGCTGGGCCCAGGCGGCCGGTACAGGCGGTCCGCGCCCGGCGGCACCCGGCGCCCGTTCGGCAGCCGGTACTGCCGGTCCGGTCCCGGCCCGCCGTTGGGCATCGGCCCGCCGCTGGGAGGGCCGCCATTGGGTACCGGCCCGCCGTTCGGAGGCCCGCCGTGCGGCATCGGCCCGCCGTGCGGCCCGCCAGCATGTGGCACGCCAGAATGTGGCGCGCTCGCATAGGGCCCGCCGGCGTTCGGCGGTCCGCCGGCGTTCGGCGGTCCGCCGTGCGGCATCGCTCCGTGCGGGCCGCCCGCATCGGGATACCCGCCGTGCGGCGCGGCGGCGCCCGGAGGCCCGCCGTGCGGGCCGCCCGCGCCCGGAGGCCCGCCGTGCGGCGCCGGGCCGTGCGGGACGCCACTACCCGGCACAGCGTTGAATGGGGCGCCGCCGGGCATCCCGCTGCCGGGCATCCCGCTGCCGGGCATCCCGCCCCCCGGCATGCCGGCGTGGCCGGGGCTGCCGTTCGGAGGACCGCCCGGCGGGAACCTGCCCGGCTGGCCCGGGTGCGGACGTCCCGGCTGGCGGAGCCGCTGCTGCCGGGGCGGCATCTCGCCCGGGCGCCGCAGCAACTGCCCGTATTCGTCTTCTTCGACCTCGGCCGGCCGGCCTGACCCGGCCGCATCATCCTCCTCGGCAGGAGCCGGGTAGCCGTCATCGGAGGGGTAGGGTCCAGGGCCGTAACCGCGGCGATCCCGCTCGCGTCTAGGCGGACCGTACGCGTCACGGCCGAGGCCGGTGTCGCCACGTTCCACCAGATACCTCCTGGACCTAAGTGTCCAGCCGCGCCGCGGGACAGTTGCCCTTACCTCTTGAGTGTAGGTCGACAGAAATCCCCTGTATGACCTAGACGGCTAATTGTCACTAATTGCA
>WNGK01004436.1_pt1 | contig 17870 bp, 13 predicted proteins | sample 5400601 | NCBI WGS metagenome assembly WNGK01 (sample SAMN13153376, study PRJNA577476) | soil metagenome | isolation source: 60 cm soil or saprolite under Garry oak tree replicate 1 | place: USA:California | collected 2016-06-15
TGGCTCGACAAGCACTTTCCGCCGCAGCTCTGATCCCGGCATGAGCAGGACGCAATCGCACGCCGATCGGGCGGCGCCGACCGCTTCGGCCGACGCGCTCAGGCGTTTCGCGACGGAGGTCTTCGCGCGCACCGGCATGCCCGAGGCCGATGCGACGGTCGTCGCAGACGTCCTCGTCTGGGCCAATCTCCGGGGCGTCGACACGCATGGCGTCATGAGGATCCCGCGCTATGTCGATCTGATTGCGGCCGGCGACATGAATCCGCGTCCGGCGATCGCGATCCGCACCGAAACTCCGGCCTCGGTCCTGATCGACGCCGATCGCGCCTCCGGCCCGATCGCGATGACGCGGGCGACCGCCGAAGCGGTGCGCAAAGCCCGGGATTGCGGCGTCGGGCTCGCGCTGGTCCGGGCAACCACGCACACGGCGGCGCTCGGCTATTACACGCTCGCCGCCGCCCGCGAGGGCATGGCGGCGATCGCGCTCGCGGCTTCCTGGCCGAACATGGCGTATCACGGAGCGCGCGCGGCGGGCGTTTCCACCAGCCCCATTTCGATCGCGGTTCCGGGTGGCAAACAGGGTCCTGTCGTGCTGGACATGGGAACCGGCGTCGTCTCGATGGGAAGGCTGAACCAGGCGAAGAAAACCGGAGAGGCGATTCCCGCCGGATGGGCGCTCGACAAGGACGGAAAACCTACGACCGATTCCCAGGCCGCGCAAATTCCGCTGCCGATGGCGGGACCCAAAGGTTCGGGCCTCGCCCTGATGATCGAATGCGTCACGAGCCTTGTCGTGTCGAACGCATTGCTCGCCGAATCGCTGGAGGGCACCCCCGAAGGGCGCCGGCACCGGCAAAACGGCCTGGTGATCGCGATCGACCCGGCGCGGTTCGGCGACCCGGAGAATTTCCGGCGCGAAGTCGAGCGCCTGGTGAAGGCGCTCAAGTCCCTGCCCGTCGATCCGGAGGCAGGCGAAATCCTGATGCCCGGCGAGCGCGGCCGCCACACCTTCGAGCGACGCAGCCGCGACGGCATCCCGATCCCGCGCGCGATCCACGGGGAGCTTCAGGCGTTGGCAAAGCGGCTCGGCGTGTCGATGTTGCCTTCGTCGTCGCGTTGATATACTTCACGGAGGGAGAAAGGCCGCGCATGGCGAACAAATCGAAGATCAGCTCGACCGCCGGACCGGAGCCGCGCCGCGCGGGCGCCGCGCCGGAACGCGCCTATCCCGACCTTCACGAGCACCTGCGTGCGCTCGACAAGGCGGGACTGCTCGTCACGGTCGACCGGCCGATCAACAAGGACACCGAGATGCATCCGCTGGTGCGCTGGCAGTTCCGCGGCGGCATCGAGGAGCCGGACCGCAAGGCGTTCCTCTTCAACGATGTCACCGACAGCAAAGGACGCAAGTACGGCATTCCGGTCGCGGTCGGGGCGCTCGCCGCAAGCCGCGAGATCTACCGCATCGGCATGGGCTGTGCGCTCGACGGGATCAACGAAACCTGGAACCGCGCGATGGCAAAGCCGATTCCGCCTCGTATCGTGGAGGACGCCCCGTGCCACGAGATCGTGATCGAGGGCAGCGAGCTCGACCGGCCCGGCAAAGGTCTCGACTCGCTACCGATCCCGATCTCGACGCCGGGCTGGGACATCGCGCCGTTTACCACGCTCTCCCAGTACATCACCAAGGACCCGGACAGCGGCGTGCAGAACATGGGCATCTATCGCGGACAGGTGAAGGCGCCGCGGCGGCTGGGGATGAATCCGTCGCTCGAGCTCCGGCCGGGGATCTACGCGCACTGGGAAAAGATGAAAGCCCGGGGCAAGAAGCTGCCCGCGGCGGTCATCCTCGGCGCGCCGCCTTGCGTGGCCTTTACCTCGGCGCAGAAAGTGCCCGAGTCGCTCGACGAGCTGTACGTCGCGGGCGGGCTCGTCGGCGCGCCGATCAACGTGGTGAAAGCGAAGACCGTCGATCTGCTGGTGCCGGCCGAAGCGGAGATCGTGGTGGAAGGCTACATCGACACCGAGTATCTCGAGCCCGAGGCGCCAAGCGCGTCGCGCTCGAGCCGCTGTTTACCCACCACCTGCGCAGCACGCTCGGCATCCAGGGCGTGAAGCGCGTCTCGATGCACGAGCCGCTCACCAACCTGCGCAAGGTGGTCGTGCTCGTCATGGAGCGCAAGACGCCGACGACCGAAATCTGGCGCGCCCTTTACGGCGCCGCCGCCTGGAACCGCGCCGCGGGGAAATACGTGATCGCGGTGAACGAGGACATCGATCCGGACAACGCCGATGCGCTGCTCTGGGCCATGTCCTATCGCGCGAACCCGGGCCTCGACCTGCAGATCCTTCACCATCGCGACCAGGGGCACGGACCGAGGAGCAAGCGCGCCGGCGGCGAGGACGCTTCGGTGCTGATCGACGCGACGATGAAGGAGGATTTCCCGCCGATATCGTTACCCAAGCGCGAGTACATGGAGCACGCGCGGAAGATCTGGGAGGAACTGCGCTTGCCGAAGCTGAAGCCCGAGTCGCCGTGGTTCGGCTACTCGCTCGGCGAATGGCCGGATGAGTTGGAGCGCGCGGCCGAGCTCGCGGTGAAGGGCGACTATTTCGAAACCGGCGAGCTTCTCGTCAAGCGCCGTCGCAAGGACGTGCGCATGAACACCGAAGTCCGCGACTTGCAGGAACCGAAGAAATAATGGGATAGGTGCCGTTGTAACCGCTGCAGCAGCGGCCTTCCGCTGCAGGCGCCCGCTAGCGACGAGCCGCAGCGAACTGCGGCCTTATCGGTCGGACACGGAATTCTTCTGTGCCGATTCGCGCGAAACGCTGCCTTGCGCCTCGATGTACGAGAGCACGGCGGCCGCGTCGTCTTTGCCCAAGCCCAAATTAGGCATAGCGATGTTCTTATACTTCGCGAAGAGCGTCGCGGCGGCTGGGTCGCCCTCGGCGAGCACCCGGTCCGGCTCGGTCACGTAGCGGACCAGCCAGGCGCGCTCCCGCCGGCTCGTCACGCCGGCGAGATCCGGCCCCACAACGTCGCCTTTGCCGATGGTATGGCAGCCGACGCAGCGGGTCTGAAAAACGTATCCACCTCTGTCGAGCGTGAGCGGGCGCGCTTCCGCATAGCTCTTTCCCGGCTTCGGGTCTCTCCAGCCCATAAAAGTTCCGATCGTGGCCACCAGAAACTTCGGATTGTCCACGGCGGAGTTGCGCATCCACTGGCCGGTCGGCTCGTTGCCGACCATGAGGCTCGGGCTATGGCCGTCGCGGCGCGCCAAGTCCCGGGCGGCTGCCAATCCCAGCTTCTTGATGACGAGCTTGAGATCCTCCTCGTTGCCGGTGAGGAACAGCCAGCCCGGCCCGACGCCGAACTTTTCCGCATAGGCCTTGAGCACCTCGGGCTTGTCCCGCTTTGGATCGGTGGTGATCGAGTAGAAGAAGATGTCCTTCCCCATCCGGTCGCCCAGGAGCCGCTGCACCTGCACCAGCCGCGCGGTCTCGAGCGGGCACTCGTCCTTGCAGCTCGTGTACATCGTGTTGACCGCGACGGCCTTGCCCTTGAGCAAGTCGTCATAGAAGCGGACCGTGTTGCCGTCCTGGGTGACGAGCTCGACGTTCGGGAAGTAGCCCGCGCCCCACCGGTTCTGCCCGAACGCAACTGCGGTGGCGAGAAACGCTGCGACCGCGATCACGACCGCTCCGGCAGCGCGCCTCCCTCGCATGGTGTTCCTCCCTTTTCCTTCGACCCGAACCTGCGCAAGAAGCGCCGGACCAACCTTTTGTGCGGTCCGGCGCCCGGCTCTCCCGGCAAATCTAGGGGTTGCCGATACTTCCCGTCGCCGCGGTGAGTTGCAGCGTGGTGACGTTGTAGCTCAGATTGAACGTCGTCATGCCGACGCTGGCCGCCTGGGGATTGCCGCCGCTCAGATAGAACGGGAACGAGAGCTGCACCAGGTCCGTGGCGGCGAGCGGCCGGTTGACGATGTACCGGTCGGTGGTGACGTACTTCTTATTCGAGGACGTGCCGACACCCGTGACGCCGCTCAGATCGACCCAGAGCACCACGACGGGCGGCGCCGCCGGGAGGTTCGGGTCGGTCCCCACTTGCGCGACGAGATTCGCCTGCCCCGAGAAGGACACGCTCTCGGACGGTGCGCTCGCGGTGCCCTTGACCGTGACCGCGACGGAGGTCGTGGCCGTAGTCGTCTGGGCGCTCGCGGGAACGCTCCACCCGAGCAGCGTCGCCGTCACCGCGAAAAAGAGCGAGAGCAAGCCGTGAATCAAAGACGAGCCATACATCTTCATGTTGTGCTCCTTTCGCATCAGAACGCGGTCGGCAGGATGTCGTCCGGCGCTTGGAACGTCACGCCCTGCGGCTTCGGGATCGGCGTCGGCAGCGGCCGCAGGAACGGCGCGCCGCCGTCGTCGATCTCCCAGCGCAAGAGCATGGCGTTGTCCTCGTGCACCGTATTGTGGCAGTGCTCCATGAACATCCCGCCCCAGTCTCGGAACTGCATCGCGATGGTGACGCTGCCGCCGGGGTGCAGACGATAGACGTCCTTGCGCCCCTTCTCCCAGGCCGGCACGTTCCTCGAGCTTCCGTTGCGCGCGAGGATCTGACCCTCCTCGAAGTGGATGTGGATCGGGTGATCCCACTGGAAGCTGCCGTTTTCCAGGGTCCAGACTTCGGTGCTGCCGAAATGCGGCGCCGCCGAAACGCGGCCGAAGTCCGCGTTGAGCGTATCGCGCCCGCCATCGGTCTTGATGCCCCAGGGACCGGTGAACGAGGTGACCGGATCGGTGGTGGTCTGGGTCGCGCGATTATCGAACTTGAAGTCCCGCGTGCGTGCGTTCTTGATCAGCGCGGACAGATCCGGGTTCGGGATCAGCGTCGCCGGCACCTGGCTGATGTCGGGCTGGGCCGGATCGCGGACGATGCGGAACTCGAGGAATTTCCCGACGCCGGGGTCGCTCGTGTTGCCTGCCAGGGCGTCGCTGAGCGACAGGTCCCTGTCGACTTTCAGCCCATCCTGATGCTGCGCCAGATTCACCATCCACACCTTCTGGCCGACGCTGTAGCGCGAGAAGTCGATGACGATGTCGTAGCGCTCGGCGATGCCCAGCTCGTCCAGTTGCGTGAGCGTCACCGGCGTCGGCAGGAGATTGCCGTCGTTGGCGATCTGGATCATCGGCGAGGCGTCGGAGAGCGAGATCGTGAAGAAGCGCGACACGGCGGCGTTCAAGATGCGGAAGCGGTACTTGCGCCGCTCGACCTCGAAGAAGGGCTTCCAGGCGAGGTTCACGGTCACCTGGTCACCGAGGAACCCGTCGAAGTCGAAGATGTCCATGGCGAGCTGCCCGTTCGAATCCCAGGCCTTGTCCGCGAGCATCAGGTTGACGTCGTAGTTGAGGTTGCCCCAGGACTTGCCCGAGACGCTCGCCCGGCCGCTCGGCAGCCTGAGGTTCACGCCGTCGCTGATGTCCTCGGCGCCGCGATCCAGGGAGCTGTAGATATTGGCCATCGCCGCCATGCCCTTGTACACGTTCTGCGAGGTGAAGCTGAACATGTGGTCGTGGAACCAGTGGCTGCTCATGGTCTCGTGCCAGTCGCCGGCGACGTTGGTGATGCCGCCAGCGTCGTTCGGCATGCCGGCGCGCGGGTCCGTCGCCCCGGTGTTGATGGTGGTGAACCCGGCGAGGACGATCGGCCAGTGATAGTCGTAGAACTGCGCCGGGAAGAAGAACGCACCCGTGAAGCCGTCGTTCTCCGCGCCGTGGTGCGCGTTGTGCTTGTGCGTCGAGGTCGTGTGGCGCCCGAAGCCGCCGTTCTGCGTGATGTCGAAGGGCAGCTTGTTGTGCTGGCGAAAGAGCGCCGGCTCGCCGTAGCGGATCTGCGCCAGCTTCGGCGGGATCGTGCCGTTGAACGTCCACAGCGCGAGCGGGCCTTGAGCAGGGAAATTCGGATTGAAGCTCGGCGGGAAAGAGCTCGCCGCGTTGATTCCCGAATTCAGGCTCGACGCGACGCCCGGGTTGTACGTCGTGTTCGACTTCGCTCCCTCCATAGTGACCTCGATCGCCACCTGCGGCGGGAACTTGGCGAAGCCCTGGTGCGCCCAGATCGCGCCCGGGGGACGGCCTTCGATGGGACCGGTGTCGCCCGCGACCACGCCTTCGAGCGCCGTGTTCAAGAGCTGTTGCGTGGTGTTCGCCTGGACCGTCGGCGTGGGATTGAGAGTCGAGACCGCGTTGCGCGGCAGCACATCCATGCGCGCCATGGGCGCGGTGAACGGCTGCACCCCGAACGTGGGGCTCGGCGGCAAACCGGTCGGGATGGTGGAACCGAACGCATACGCGCTTTTGACGAACGGGCTCAGGCCGCTCTTGGCGACGATCACGCCGCCCGCGGTGAACAGGCCCCACTTCAGCAGCTCGCGCCGCGTGACCTGACCGTCGGCGAGCGCCTTGAGGATCTCCCAGCGATTTTTCCGGGCGTGCTCCGCTTCCCATAGCCGGCGCTTCGACGACTTCTTTGGAAGAAATAACATGGACACTCCTCCTTTTGATTGCCACATTACGCGTTAGGCTGGCGCAGTCGTTGCATTTGCACGCACAGCCGTGACTTCTTCTGCTTCTCTGGAATAGCGCGGAATAAATACTCTATTAACGGTTGAAAGATCTGTCAACAAAAAAGTCGGTGCCGGAGCCGAACGGAATAATCGGTGTCAAAGCCGAATTTCTCGTAGGTCTTGTCGTTCCGGCCTCCTTAGAGTGGCTCTTCAGCGATGCCGCGAAGAACGTCGAAGCCAGCGCGCTCATGAAAGGATGTCCGGTCGCCGCAGTGACGCTTGATCTCACGTGACTCGAAGAGATTGCGCGATGTTTGCCGCACAATCTTCACGACTGGCAAGACATCATCGCATCGGGCCTCGACGAGGTTCCCAAGGCCAAGCGCAGTGAGGTGGCCTAGCTCATCCTCGCGACCTTGGAAGGCGCGCTGATCCTTGCTCGGACGGAAGCCACAAAGGACCCGTTGCTTGCGCGCGGGCAAGGCCCTCGGCGACGTTCTCGCAAGGAAATTTCAGGCCGCCCCGTCGAGGCCGAAAGCGAGACGTCGCCGTCGCTGAAACCCCGCCAGATCAAAGAAAGAGAATCAGCGTCAGATCGGAATTTCTCGGATTGCCCGCCCTCAGCGCGTCGTTTCTTTCTCTTGGGAAAGCAAAGGAACCAGAGATAGCAGAGCAAGAACGAGCGGGCGCGCGCCGGCGCGCGCCACAGAACTCATGGCTTGCCGGGCTCCGAAAGTATCAACTTGCTTAGACTTCCGCCCGGGTCTGGCGAGGCGCACCCGGCGCCCGAGCCGGCGTTCAATCTGATCCTTGAACTCGTCGCTACCCAGCGCGCATCCCTGACGGACGGCGTCGCGGATCTGCAAAAGTGCGCGCTCCTCCAGTGGTTCGCGCATCAGGGCCGCGTAAGCTCGGATGCGCTCTTCCCTGCTCGAGCCCAAGCGCAGGTACACGTCGTGATTGACGATCGACGAGCCTCCGGGGAGACCCAGATGATCCCTTGCGCTGGACCATCGGTATTCCTCGGGCGTTTTCACCATGCCGGCACGAACCGGGTTGAGCTCGATGAAGCGTTGGAGCGTGAGTAGAAAGGTCTCGGTCTCTATCACGTTGGCGTGGAACCGCCGCTCCCATAGTGTTCCGCTGCGGCGATAGGTTTTGTTGATGTACTGAACGTAATGCCGCCCCAGGTATTGCATCATCCTGGAGACGCCACCCTCCAATCCGGGAGTGGCAAGCAGGTGCACGTGGTTCGGCATCAGCACGTAAGCGTGAATGGCCACCTGATAGGTGCGCGCCGCTCGTTCGAGCCAACGCAGGTAAGTAACGTAGTCGGCTTCGGCAAAAAAACACGCTTCGCGATTGTTGCCGCGCTGAATCAGATGTTGCGGAAATCCGGCGGCCATGACGCGTTGCAGGCGAGGCATACTCATTTCCCCCTTTGGCAATCTTCAAGCCCTCCCGCGCGGAGCAAAGACCCGCCACAGCCCAATCTCTATTCTTGCCGGTCTTGTTGACACGCCGAAATTCAGTGCCAGTTGCACATCCTTGCCGCCGGTCGAGACCCATGACGAGCGTTGCTATAAATTGCTTCTACTTCTCCGATTCTCCTTTCGCGAATGTTTTGTAACACTGGGAATAGTTATTTGCAAGGGTGCACTGCGGCAAAAACTTCGTCGAGTAGGGAATCCCTTACAACACGCTACGCAGAATCCCGCCGGTCGAGCTCCCATCAAAGATTCATTCGCATAAGAAAACAAAGGGCTCCCGCGGCGCTCCGGGAAGAACTCCGCCGCCCAAGCTGAAGCCACGAGTCGCCCTGGTTTCGGTTACTCGCCCGGCGAATGGCCGAATGAGGCGGAGCGCGCGGCCGGGCTTGCGGTGAATGGCGATGACGTCGAGACCCGAGAGCTTCTCGTCAAACGCCGCCGTAAGGACGCTCGCATGAACACCGAAGTCCGCGACCCGCAGAAACCAGCGGAAAGCGCTATCCTCATTCGCTTCCGGGGCGCTTCAGGTATTTCAGCAGATCCTGCAAGTCCGACTCCCGGAGCGACCGGCAGGGGGCGCGCCCCATTGAGTTGCTGTCCGGACGCGTCTATTCCTGCGTGATCTGCGCAAGGATGAGAGCGGCTATGAACTCGCCTGTGCCCCCTCACGAATAGCAGCGGGTACTCCGGTGAAACCAATGAGCGAGCATTGCATCCGTGTCCAAGTTTCCCCGCGCTAGTCCGTGCTCTCAACGGGCCTACGGATCCTGTGCGGCCGACGTACCCTCGGCGCCGGCTCTTCCGAAGGAGACGTAGAGTCGTTAACTGAAGAGACACTCCGCGCGTCCGTCCCGGAAGCGGGCGCGACGGAGTCGACCGCTGCTTGCACGGTTTGCGGGCCGGTCCCCGGGTTTTCCCCACCGGGCGACGCCGACCGCGCCGTCTGACGCACGCCCGAGGCGAGGTGAAGGAGCACCAGCTCGTCGGCCTTCACCGACTCGACCTTGTATTCGCCGCCGATCGTCCCGCCCTCGCGCACCTGGAAGACAGCGTCTCCTCGGGCGAGAAAAGCCCAGGTCTCGGTCGGCAGCACGATTTCGCCGACGAAGCGATAGGGCAACGGCGGCGCAACGGGAACCTGCGGTGGCGCGGAAACGAAAGCAGACGGCGAGGGTGTGGCCCAGGACCGCGCGGAAAGCGGATCGCGCTCCGTCCGCGGCAGCGGTTCGCGCGCAGGAAGCTGGGGACGGATCGAGGAGCCGGATGCGGAGGTCGCATCCCCGAAGTTGTGCGCCGTGAGACTCGGCTCGTTCGGCGAGGGGGAAACGATCGTTCCCTCATCTTCGATGATCCACATCGCGACGGCGACGAGGACTCCCAGAAGAACCACGATTTTCCGCGGTGGACGCATACGCGCACTCCGTTGCTGCACAGATCGGACTCTCGCCGAGATAGGCACCGGCTAAATTCCTAGGACACCTGGGAACGATCCACCACGGCGCCTTTCAGACGGCCACTCCTCCTCTACCGCGCCGACGTTGTTTTCTTGGCGTTGCCTCCCGGCGCCTTTTCCTTCAGCAGGCCGTCGAGCAGCTTGCGCAGCGAGTCTTCGTTCTCGAGGGCCAGGTCGTACTTCGATCCGTTCCGGGTGCGGATCATCCCCGCGCGGTCTATCACCACGATTTGAGGAATGTTCAAGACTTCGTTCTTGTCGCGGCCCAAGTAGCGGTCCACGTCGTCAGTAGAGGTGGAGCCAACCGGATAAGTGAGTTTGAAATATCGCGAAAAACTGGCCACCGCCGATTCGCTATCGGCGCCGAAGACTATGCCGATGGGCTGGAAGCCGCGCGGGCCCAGCTCCTTGTGGAGTTTGTTGAGCGTCTGCGCCACGCGCAGGCAGTGCTCTGACTTCACAAACAGGAATTCGACCACGACCACCTTGCCCTTGAAACCGGAGAGCTGCAGGGTCTGTTTGCCGGAGGGCTCGTAGATGTTGAGTTCGGGCGAGCGGCGAGGCGCGGCCGGCGCGTCCAGCGCGGCGGCCGTGAGGGCCAGCAGTACGGTCATCGCCGTGAGCTTAGGCCTGCTTGCTACGGTCACGTCCCGCTCCACTTGTCGGCGATGCGCTGCACCTCGGCGGCGGCGGCGGAAGTGGCATCCTCGGGGCTCGCCTCGCCTCTGACGACAGACAGGAACATCCTCGGAATGACGAAGCTGTTGAACACCTCCATCCCCACCGGATTCGCGTACCCGGGAAAGCCGAGGTTTCGCGTCCAGTACAGCGCGTCCTTCAGCTCTTTGTACTTGTAAGAAGGGTCCCCCTGAGAGTCGTTCTCGAGCCGGACGATGAGGTCGGGGACCGCCTTCTGGTAAATCGGAAAGTTGCAACCTCCCGATTTTTCGTAGACGGTCTTGGAGTTGTCTATCAGGTCGGCTAAGAATAGCTTAGCCCCGTCCCGGTTTTCGGCGAAGTTCCAGACCACGGAACAGTTGGTGGCGTGGGGAAACGCCAGCACTCCCCCGGATCCGAGCAGCGGCGGACTGAGCCTCATGTTCTTAGCGACTGCGGGGTTGTCCTTTTCCGCCGCGCGCAGGAGACTGATGGCATTGACGGTGCACGAGGTCTTGCGCGCGAGCATGGCTCGAACGTTGCCCGACGGACCCCAAGCGAGCTGATCGGCCGTTCCCGCGTCCTCGTACAGGGCCCTGACGTACTTCAAGGCCTCGATGGTGCGGGCGGTCTTGCCGATGGCGACATTTCCCCCGGCGTCCACCACGCTGCTGCGAAACGCGTACAGCAGCGTGTGCAGCGTGACGTTGCTCTCCAGGGTCGGCGCGAGCGCCAAACCGCAGGGAACGCCGAGCTGCTCGCGAATCGCCCGTCCTCCGCTGCGCAGACTGCCATAGTGCACGGGACCGAGCGGCATGCCGACCTCGCTCCAGTAGTCCTCGAAGTAGTGCAACGAGGCGGGAGTCCAGGAATCGGCGAACGCGAAGTACTTCTTCGATTTGGGCTCGAATGTCGATCGGTGCGCGAGGCGATCGATGCTGCCGAACTTGAAGGCCACCTCTTGATAGACGTCCGCGTGATCGATCGCATGCTTCCGGAACTCGGCGGGCGGCCAGGGAAACATGAACACGTCGTGGCCTTTGCCGGCCGCGACTTCGGCTCCAGCGACCGCGTGGATTTTTTCCACTGGAATACGGTCCACGACCACTTGGGTGTCGTGTTGCTTCCCCCACTCCGCGGCCATGCCTTCGAACCACGGATCGAACTCGGGCACGAAGTGCGCCCACTTCGCGATACTGAGCTTCTTCTGCGCGGCGCTCGCGCGCTCGGGAAAAAGGAAAAACGGCCCGCTCGCCGCAGTCGCAGCCGTCAGCTTGAGGAAATTTCGGCGAGAAAACTTAGAGTGCATAAACGGTACCAACAATAATTCTATTACCGCCTTTTACTCTCTCCTATCCTTGGGCATTTCTCACCGGGCGGGTCTCCTTAGACGGAAAACCCTTGGCGAGGCGGTCGCCTCGCCAAGGGCCTACTCCACCGATCAAAAGCGCAAGCTAATCGTTAACCGCTGCCGCGCTCGCCTGGGTTTGCTGAGACGGAGACAGCTCCTCGAAGAACTTGCCGAAGAGCTGCAAGGCGGCAAACTCGCGGTTGAACCCGAAGTCGACCGCGGAGCCGTCCGCTTTGCGGACCGAGTCCAGGAACGCGTCCGCGGCGATCGCCCCGTTCCGAGGATCGGGCAGGGACGGGCAGACGATCCAGACCGCTCCTCCATCCTTGCCGCTGACGTCCTCGTTGCCTTCGGCGCCGCATCCGTTCGCCTCGAGCTGGTTGTTGAGCTCGTCCGCCGTCTTGATGATGGGGGTTCCATCCAGGCTCACCCCGTTCGTTTGCGCCAGGCTTGCCAATATCGGCCCGCACACCGGGCCTGGGTTGGCCGGATCCACCGTGAACCAGAAGTAGGTGACGATCCACATGCCGAGCAGGTCGTCGCAGAAATAGCCGAACGGGCTATTGCTGACGGCGCCGCTGACCTTGCCGAGAGGATCGTTGCCATTGCTGCCGTCGATGGAATTGCGGTTGCTCGCGAATCTCCAGTCCTGCCTGAGTCTGGGCGTCGCGACGCTGGTCACGTCGAAACAGGGCTTCTTGCCCGTCCCCATGGTGCCACAGGGCGTGAGCGCGAAAGTGCCGTTGGAGAGCCGTTGCTTCAGCGCGGCGTAGGCCTCGAAGTGGCTGACGATGTCCACCATCTGGGTCTGGCGGGCGTCGGCGACGCCGGTGAAGAACTTCTGGTTCAGCAGAAACGCGATGATGGAAATGAAGTCCGTCGGCGACTTGGTGCCGTCATCGACATAGCCGCCCGTGGTCGCCAGGATGCGCACGTTGGTGCGCGTATTGGGCGAGTCCGCGGTGCAATTGTTGTCGACCACCCAGTTCGCCTGGGTCGAGGTGCGCGCCGGCGGACCGAACTGCCTGAAGAGGCCGAAGCGCCCGGCCGCCGCGAGATCCAAATGGCCGACATCTATGCCGTTCTCGGTATAGAAGTTGTCGCTGAAGTCGCAGGGGGGCGGATTGAAGCCGAAGGCGCTGAGATCGGATCCGGGCAGACCCGTGCTCGAAGACGTTACCGGCTCCGACGCAGACGGTACCGTAGGTACCGTACCTCCAAACGGAGATGTCGTGGTTGTGGTCGTTGTCGTTTGCGCCGTTGCGATGGGAACCGTCCCGCACAAAAGTGCAGCCGACGCCAAGGCGTAAACCAGACCTGAGGCATGCTTTCGTGTGCTGTTCATGTTTCCGTTCCTTTCCGCGGAAAATACCCGGATTCAAAACTCCACTCGTTCGTCTCGGCCCCGAAGTCCTTCAGGACGCTTGCACCCGGCCGGTCTCGGGCCGCACCATCGTTTGGGGATGATCATGATCGCCGAGTTCCGACAGCTGCACCCGGGTGGTCTCGGGCTTCACCATCCACTGGACCGATTCGGCGATCCATTCCGCATTCGCCATGCCCGGACAAGCGGCCCACAGCATGAGCGACTCGTTGCCGTAACGCACGTTGCCGACGTGCTGGGTCTTGTCTTTGTCGATCCTCGGGTCCGAATACTTGAAGCCGATGGCCTTGCGGATCGTCTCGATGTCGTCGGGCTTGCCGGTCAGGAAAGTCCAGCCCGGTTGCGCGCCGAACATCGTGCGGTAATGGCGGACCGTCTCCACGCTGTCTTCTTCAGGCTTCAGCGTGAACGAATACATGAAAACGTCCCGTCCTACCGTATCGCCCAGGACCTTCTGCACCTTCACCAGGTTCGCAGTCACCGTCGGGCAGACGTCGCTGCACGTGGCGTAGAAGAAGTTGAGCGTGACGATCTTGTTCTTGATCAGATCGTCGTAGAAGCGCACTCGCTTGCCCTCGTGCGTGACCAGAGGAAGGTTTGGGAAGTGCTGCTCCTGGATGCGCCTGCGCGCTGCCGAAGAGAGCGTCTCTTGAGGCGGCGTGCAACCGGCAATGCTCAGAGCGGCGCTGGTACCCAGAGCAGCACCGGCGAAAGGCGCGACCCCCGCGAGCTTCAGTAGATTCCTTCTCGATAGATCAGTCATGGCTTGAACTCCTTTGTCCGTGGCGTGCCAGCTCATGGCACCTTGACGGTGTCGCCCTGCGGTTGGACGTTGAAGAGCATCATCATCGCGTGGTCTTCGTGCACCACGTTGTGGCAGTGGATCGGGTACTTGCCTGTCCAGTCGCGGAAGCGGAAGAAGAGCTGAACCCGCTCGTTGGGATGCAACTGGGTCACGTCCTTGCGCGAGCGCTCGACCGTCAACATCGGCGGCTTGCGGTTGCGGCTCAGAATCTGGTGCTCCTCCAGGTGGATGTGGATCGGGTGCGTCCAGTCGCCGGTGAGGTTGGTCAGCAACCACTGCTCGACGCTGTTCTGCTGCACGAAGAAGCGGAAATGGCTGCAATCCATGAACTGGCCGTTGATCGACCACTGCCCGTTCAGGCGGTCGAACTTGAAGGTGCGCACCACGCGCGGCGTCGCGGTCGTGTCCGGGAGCGAATAGAACGTCGGGTTCGTGGCGGGGTTCACGCTGCCGTCATTGACTGTTCCCCCGGCGACCCGGAACTGCAACAGGAGATCGCCCTGCCCGGCCGGCTTGATGCCGCGAACCGTCGTGCCCAGGTTGGCGCTGCACTCCAGGGAAACGGAGTTGTTGCCGAAATCGTCCACCGGCCCCTGGCCGTTCAGCTGGGTGAGGCGGTTCTCCAGGTAGATCGTCTTGCCGGCGAACCCGCTGAAGTCGACGATCACGTCCACGCGCTCGGCCACGCCGATGCGCACGCTCTGGACCTGCACCGGGTGCGGCAGAAGGTTGCCGTCGTTGGCGATCACCCAATATGTATTGGTCGCGCCCAGATTGCTCGGATCGGTGAGGAAGAACTCGTAGAAACGCGACGGCCCGGTATCGAGCAGCCGGAAACGGTAGCGCCGGGGCTGCACGCTGAGGAACGGCTGGATCACGCCGTTCACCAGGAACTTGTCGCCGAGGATGCCGTCGAGGTTGAACAGGTCGAACACCAGCTGGCCCGTGGTCGGGTCGTACACCTTGTCGGCGAAGGCGAGCTGGATATCGAACTGCGGGAAGCTCGGCAGATGGAAGCCCGTGCTCTCGTCGCCCGTGTCGAACTGGTTGAACAGGCAATAGAACCCGAGCAGCCCCTTGTAGGTGTTCTGCGCCGTGAAATCCACGCGGTGGTCGTGGTACCATAGCGTGCTCAACGATTCGTTGATGTCGCCGTTCGGCGCGTGGTCGGAGTTGAACCCGGCGAGCACGTTCGGATAGTACTGGTCGCAGAAGTGCCCGGCGCCGTAGAAGTCGCAGGGGTTGCCGTCGCTCTCCGAGGGCGTGTGCCCGTTGTGCAGGTGGGTCGTCACCGAGGGCATGCCGAAACCGGTGTTGTTCACCTGGGTGACGTTGGGCAGCGCGTTGATGTTGCGCGTGAGCTGCGGCCTGCCATAGAACGCTTGATACGTCGGCCCGGGACTCCTCGTACCTGTGCCGTCGTCGAAGCCCCAGATGGTCTGCACGGGGAGAGCCGGATCGCTCGTCTGCCTGACCGTGAACTGCTTCTGCGTGAACTGGTAAAGCGTTCCGGGGACGACCGGGAACCTGACAGGATCGAGTTCCGGGGCCTGATGGCAGGCCGCGCGAACCTCTCCCGCGCCTGTGTTCGGGCAGACAGTAGGCGTAGGGCTCAGCGAGGCGACGGTCCGCGCGCGCGGCATGATCGGCAGCGGATCGATAAAGGGGTGCGTCGCCGGGCTGGCCGTCTGGTTGCTGGGCAGGCACAGCTGGTTGGGCCCGGGGCTGGTGGTCGACCCGGAGCTCGGCGGCGCGACCTGGGTCGGGCTCTGGGCTCGCGCGCTCAAGCCGTGCTTGGCGAGCAACATCCCGCTCGCGCTCAGCAGGCCGAGCTTCAGGAGATCGCGCCGGCTGGTGAGCCCGGCTTTGACCAACTCCTGCCGGTTCCTGAATGCGGCCACCATCTGCTTCCACCGTGCCTTGGAGACTTTTTCGCCAAATACGTTGAAGTACACGAGGTATCTCCTCTTGAGTGAGGCTGACACTAACCGGTCTTCAACTCACTCGACCGGCGTTGCGTTGCCTGGAAATGAAGCGTACGAATTTCTTCGCGTTGCGTGACTGGGTTAAACTCGATTAAATAATGCGCTCGGCCAACGTGCGCATAAACCTAAAATAATTAGCCGAACTGGCTTTTCAATTAGCCGAAAAAGCTTTTTGTTAGCAATTCGTGCTGCCGCGGTGGCGACGAAACTCCTGCGGCGGCTCGGCAAAGCGGCGCTCGAACGCACGAGTGAAGCTGGACGTATGCTCGTAACCCACTGCGCAGGCGATCTGCTTGATGCGCATCTGGCTGCTTTTCAGCAGGTGGGCGGCTATCTGCAACTTTTGTTCGGTCAGCAAGTGGCCGAGGCAAAGACCGGTCTGCCGCTTGAACAAATGCTGAAGATGCGACTTGCTCAAATTGAGTTCACGCGCCAGATCGCGAACATTACAGGGCCGTCCGGATCTGATTATTTCGAGTATCTTGCCGACGCGCGCCTGCTGCAGCTCATGCGTCGGTGAGTCTTGCTGCGTCGCCACGCGTTCCTCCAGGTCCTCGTCTGGGGACGCCGGTTTCGCGTTGATCCTGTTGACACGAAACGAAGAAACCATGTACCTGATCCTAGCTTGCGAGGGGAGGTGCGCGAGGATGAGCCGGCCCATAGCAGGACTCCCGCGGTGCGATGAGGCCCGTTACGGGAGACGGGTCCGCTTCGGGTCGCGAAGCGGAGATGAGAAGAGCGTAAGGAGGAAGCGCCGGCGGGTCGTCGGCAGCGAGTAAACAAGGCGCGCAATCCGAAAGCTTGTGCTTCCGGTTTCGAAGATTCCCTGATCCGGCGTAATCGCCTGCCGGCTTCTTAGCGGACGCGGAACAGACTTCCCCGATCGGATCGGCCCGCCTGGCACGCAGTTTGGCGTTCGCAAAGAGCGGCCACGCGCCGTTCACCGCTATCGCGACGAGCGCGATCCACGCGTATGCTCCGCGGACGCCGATACGGTTCACGAGTGCCTGGCCTTCGAGACCAGCGTGCGCACGGGCTGCCCGGCGTCGGCCGGACGATGCAGGAACCCGCCGACAAGGGCCCGGGCCTGCAGCCCGGTCGCGGACGGCCGATTCCGTTCTTGTTGCGGCAGTGGAACCAACTCGACCCCCTATAAATCGAGCGGCTCTCTCCTCCTAGTGAAACTTTTTTTTCAGCTCGGGTACATCAGATTTGATTGATGTGCTTGGAGCACAACAAAAAAATCTTTTCGGAGTACTGTCAACCTGCAGGTGTCTTGAATTCGAACTCCGAGAAAAACCGAACTGCCGACCTTGCTCTCCCGCACTTTTCGTGCCCGAGTCGAACGGAAGCTAAGTTCTTGAAAAAGCTTCGGAGGGACTTCGCAAGAGCGCGGGATCGTTCTCAGAAATGAGAAAAAGAGCAGAAGTTTTTCTCAATCCCGCAAGGCGGATTGCCGGTTGAAATCGGCATGACGAATAGATCCCGGACCCGGGGAAGACGTGATGTCACACAGGCAGAATCAGACCCGGTCGCGGTCACGCCGAAAGGCGGGGATTCGCTTCGAAATTCCATTTCCAGATTTGATACACCGGCGGATAGATTCGGGGATACCCGATCTCCGCTGAAAAAACCGCGCCGATCTCCATCGGCGCGGGTTTCGGTGCTGGCCTTTTGCTACAGTGAACGCAGGAAATTGAGAATGTCCTGCTTCTGGGTCTCCTTGAGGCTGTTGAACTTCTTGATCACCGCGTTCGCTTCGGATGCGTCGCCGGTATTGGGGCTGCCGCTTTGATGCGCCTGGATCGCCTGCAGCAAGTCCGACGTTCTTCCATCGTGCAGGAAGAAGATTCTCTGCCCTAGACCCCACAGCGGGGCGCTGCGGAACTCTCTCGGGCCCGCCTGTCCCTGGCTGACCCCGTCGGCCAGCCCTACGCCCATGTCGTGGACCAGCATGTCGGAGAATAGATTCACGGGCTGATTGCGCAGCGCCGCGACCGTCGTGTTGCCGGTATTGAGCGTAGGCGTGTGACAGAGCGCGCACCCGATGCTGCTGAACAGGCTCTTGCCGTTCGCAATCGACGTGGCTCCTCCCGGCGTGTCGGGAGAAGGCGTCGGCGCCGCCAGGAAACGCATGAAGAACGCGAATTTTTCGATATCGCTGATCGCATCG
>WNGK01010352.1_pt1 | contig 17867 bp, 9 predicted proteins | sample 5400601 | NCBI WGS metagenome assembly WNGK01 (sample SAMN13153376, study PRJNA577476) | soil metagenome | isolation source: 60 cm soil or saprolite under Garry oak tree replicate 1 | place: USA:California | collected 2016-06-15
AGAGTTCCAGGCTGGCAAGCGTGAACAACTGTGCCTGGTAATTTGTTCTGCCTTCCAGGTGTTCGCGCAGCAAATACGCAACAAACTTTTCGTTGAAGAAACCCCGGCTGCGTGCTCGCTCGGAGAGGAGCAGCTGCGTAATAAGCTGTCGCTGTCCCTCGCGAAACCACACGCCAGTCGGTACATTGAAGCCCATCTTCTTGCGTGTCAGAATGGCTTGCGGCAGGAAATCGGCGTAGGCTTGTTTCAGCAAATACTTGGCCTGAAATGATTTGATCTTGACATTCGAGGGGATAGCGGCCGCGTACTCGATCAGTTTGTAGTCAAGGAGTGGTATGCGTGCTTCCAGGGAAGCCGCCATGGACATCTTATCCCCCTTCATCAGCAGGTTATCAGGCAGCCAGATTTTGGTATCCAGGTAGAGCATCGACGAGAGGTCATCGCGCTGCGGATGCTCTTCCAACGAGAGGTCATCGCGCTGCGGATGCTCTTCCAGCCAGTGCCGGAAGATACGACTTGAGTCGTTATTGATACCTGCTTTGCTCCTTGGCGAGAGGAGTGCATCTTTCAATGGCCCGTTGAAGATGCCAAACCAGCTCAACCAGCGCTGTGGGGCAGGTTGTGACAAAGTGCGCGCTGCCATCTTGAGTTTCCGCATGCTATAGGGGAGCTGGTCAAGCAGAGGGCTAATAACCTGGTTACGCAGCGGTGCAGGCAGCAGGTGATAATAGCGCGCCAACCAATCGACGACGTATTTGGGGTAGCCAGCGAAAAGCTCATCGCCACCTTCGCCGGAGAGCACAACCTTCACATGCTCGCGGGCCAGCTTCGAGACCAGGTACACTCCCAGGTCAGATGGCTCACTGACCGGTTCGTCACGGTGCCAGGTGAGCAAAGGCCAGTATTGCGAGAGGTCTGAGCTCTTCAGTGTCAGCTCATAGTGCTCGGTACCAAAGTGTTGCGCAACCAGGCGGGCGTAAGGTAACTCGCTGTATTCCGGTACATCGAAGCCGACCGCGAACGTTTTGACGGGCTGTGTCGTCAATCGACTCATGCTACCAACGATGATGCTGGAATCCACTCCCCCGCTCAGAAATGCTCCCACAGGCACATCAGCGATCATACGCTCCTCTACCGCCCGGGCAATATGTTGCCGGATACCTCGTACGTACTCTTCAACCGGGACGTTCTTGCTTTCCTCGCTTGCACCGAAGGCAAAGTCCCAGTAACACTCGCCGCGGATGCTATTATTTTCAAAGAGCAGCCAGTGTCCAGGTTGGACCTTGTAAATGTTGGCAAAGAGTGTGGACGGCCCGGGTACATAGCGCACGCTCAGGTAATCCGCCATGGCCTGCACATTCACCTGCCGCTGCACGCGTTGATCGAACAAGAGCGCCTTGATCTCTGAGGCAAAGAGGAGATCACCCCCAGCCTGTGTGTAGTAGAGGGGCTTCTTGCCGGCGCGATCGCGTGCCAGCAGCAGGCGTTTTCGGCGAGCATCCCAGATAGCCAGGCCAAACATCCCATGCAGCCGTGCAATGCATTCCACTCCGTACTCTTCATAGGCATGGACAATGGTCTCCGTATCACCCTGGGTACGAAACTGGTGACCTTTCTCAAGCAGTTCTGAGCGCAGTTCCTTATAATTCCAGATCTCTCCATTGAACACAAGCCATACGTCGCCGTTCTCATTTGACATAGGCTGGGAACTACCGCTCAGATCGATGATGCTCAGCCGTGCAAAGCCTAAGCCCAGGGTATTATCAAGGTGTATTCCACGATCGTCTGGTCCACGGTGAGAAATAGAGGAGGTCATCTCTGCAATAAGCTGGTGGGAGACCGGTTTCCCACTTTGCCTGTTATATACCCCACAAATGCCACACATACCCTTCTTCCTTTTCTCCTAATGCATTTGACATCCTCTCGTCCCCTGAAGGGAGACGAGATTCCCACTCTCACGAGCGGGGTTTCCTGGTTCGACGAGACGTGCCTTCCCTGGTTTCCATTCAGGTTTGGTCTTACAGTCTCTCCACAGGCTTTGCCTTCCCGATTGCCCATCGGTAGGTTCTCAGTTCTGCTTCTCATCACCAACGTGGTTCTTGTTGGTGGCAAAAGAAAGAGAGGTATACTTTGGTTCACTACGCTAGTGTTTTTACCTGGCGAAACGATTGACGCCAGAACCGGCAAGCACTATTCTGTTAGCAAGGTACTGCCTCTCTATTCTTGCTCAATAGTGCAAAAGCGGTAATGGTTTCTCTGGCTGCGGCCAGCGGTGCTTTCATCCCATCCCCTGAACGGGATGGTCTCTTGCTTTTGCACTAACGACTGCTTGATACCTGGATTGGCGCCCCCTGCCCAAGTTGAACGCCCGCTTGATCCATGTAAACTTGAAACCACAGTTCCAGGCAGAGCAAAGCCCAGATAGCGTCGCTATGATTTACAAGCCTGGTCTGAGTATGTGCATGCAGCAGGCTGCGCACAAACTGCGGATTAAAGATGCCGCGTTGCCGTGCCCGTGCTGAATCGAGCAGATCATGAGCATAGTTCGTCAAATCGCCACGGAACCAGTGTTTAATCGGCACGGCAAAGCCTTGTTTAGGCCGCTGCAAAATTTCAGCAGGCAGGATATCTGCCGCGGCCTTTTTCAGCAAGTATTTCAACACACCGTTGCGCGCCGTAATTGTCGAGGGCAGCGATGAAACATATTCTGCCAGGTGCTGGTCAAGCAGGGGAGAGCGTGTCTCAAGCGAGTTGAACATGCTGGCCTTGTCGACTTTGACCAGGATATCATCGGTGAGGTATGCGCGCACATCAACGTATTGCAACTGGCGAACAGTATCAAGGTGTGCTATATGCCGGAACTGGTTGATGAGCCGCGCATGCGGATCATGCTCACCTACCAGGGCAAAATATTCCGGAGTGTACATAGCGGGCCGCCCATCGGAATGAAAGGGCGTAAAGAGTTGTGCATAGCGTGTAGCCGGGTCATGCCGCAGCATGCTCAGGCGTTTCTTTCCACGCATTCCCTCTGGCATCAGCCTGCTGCCAAAACCCATGAAAGCGCGTAAAAATGCGGGAATGCGATTGATCGACATTTCCCGTTCATAGCGTGTATAGCCCCCAAAGATTTCATCTCCCCCGTCACCTGTCAGCACGACCGTCACATGCTCGCGTGCCAGCTTAGAGACGTAGTAGGTAGGCAACATGGATGCATCGGCAAACGGCTCATCATAGGCCCACACCAGTTGGGGCAGCACCGATATCAGGTCTGGCCGCACGAGAAACTCGCAATGATCGGTGCCAAAATGCGCGGCAACCTGCCGGGCATAAGCGAGCTCGCTATATTCCTCCTCCTCGAAGCCTATCGAGAAAGTCTTCACCGGCCGTGACATCACCTTGCTCATCAAGCCCACCACAACACTCGAGTCCACTCCGCCGCTCAAAAAAGCACCCAGGGGCACCTCGCTCATCAAACGTACCTCTACGGCCTCTTGCAAAAGTGCACGAGTCCGTTCGATAGCCGTCGCCTCATCATCCTGGCACGTGGGTATAAAGGGCAGCTCCCAGTAGCGTCTTGTGCTGATCTGCCCATCTTCATAGACCAGGATATGAGCGGCAGGGAGCTTAAAAACGCCATTAAAAAGAGTGTTCGGCGCAGGTACGCACAGGTAAGTCAGGTATTCATCGAGGGCAAGATGGTTTATTTCGCGTGGGATGGCGGCCTCAAGAAGCGACTTGATCTCAGAGCCAAAAATGAGTCTCTGCCCATCCCAATAATAGTTGAGCGGCTTCTTGCCAAAGCGATCTCGTGCAGCCAGAAGACGTTGGCGTTTCCTATCCCAAATGGCAAAGGTGAACATACCACGCAGTTGCTTAACACAGTCATCGCCGTACTCCTCGTAAGCGTGAACGATTGCTTCGGTATCACTGGTTGTCTGAAAATGATGCCCGCGTTCCTCGAGTAAGTGCCTCAGCTCACGATAATTATAAATTTCTCCATTGAAAACAACCAGGACACTCTGGTCCTCATTGAAAATGGGCTGATGACCGCCGGCCAGATCGATAATTGACAGCCGACGCATACCCACGGCCATGCCATCACCAACCCACACGCCCTGATCATCAGGTCCCCGATGTCGGATGACCTTACACATGCGATCTATAAGCTCAACAGCATCATCATAACTACACTGGGCATCAATAAATCCAGCTATTCCACACATTCTCCCAAAATCCTTTCGCAGCCAATTTAAAAATACCCCTTTTGTATCAAGATACTCTTAAGACAAAATTCATGAGGAAATATTTCCGCTTTCTTTGCCTGAAGGCAATACTCCTACCCTGCGTTCAACCCGCAATTTAGAATGAACCAACCTGGCATAAAGCTCTACATATGTATCCGTAATATGCTCATGTGCATAGTGTTGTTCAATTGTTGCTCGTGCTTCCTGCCCATATCTTTCAGCTAATGGGGGGTCGCGAAAGAGCGCTAGCAGCGCTTGCGCCAGCCCCTGGTAGTCTTCTGACTCGACCAGCAAACCATTGACTCCATGCTGGATAATATCCTCACTGCCGCTGACCCGCGTAGCCACACATGCTAAACCACATGCCATCGCCTCCAGGAGGGCATTTGGCATGCCCTCAAAGCGTGAAGGAAGTACAGCAATTGCGCCTCGGTGAAACTGCGCTGCTACATCTTTCTGTTCACCGGCAAATTCGACGCTGCCGGCTATTTCCAGTGCCTGTGCCATGTATTCAAGCTGACTTTGAATAGGACCATTGCCCACCAGGATCAGCCTTGCCTGCACAGTTTGGGGTAACTGCTGAAGTACCAACCGCCATGCTTGCAATAACACATCAATACCTTTTTGATAGCGCAATTGAGCGACACACAACACCACCTGTTCTCGCTTCTCATTCCAGGAAGTATCAGGATGGAAATGCTTACTGTCTACTCCGTTGGGAATGAGTTGTGTATTGGGGAGGAGAAAATTGTGTGCTGCAAGATCCTTCAGCATACGCGAACTAAGGACAAGGACAACAGCATGTACATGCTGGAGCAGAGCGTGCGTGAGTCGTACTACCGGCTTACCCAGCCGTTCCAACCCCTCTAAATCGCTCTCTCCATGGATCAGCCCACTCATTCGTAACCTTGCTGTATGCGTATCAAGGGGACCAGCAATGAGTGTGGACTGGGTAGAGGCTCTTCCATTGTGGCCTGTGTCAGCACAGCGAAGCGAGACAACCATTGGTTTGCCGCTGAAAAGGCAGGCGAGAGCCGCGGGCAGTACAAGAAGGTTGAGTTGATAGACGTGTAAAATATCGTAGTACTGGCGATGCCTCCACAGCGTCCAGCCCATAATCACCATTGCCAGCAGGTAAAACAATTTCTGAAGCACTTTGGGCAGTTTCTCGCGCCAACCTAAGAGCAGGCCGGCTATGCGTTTAACCGGAACCCCTTCGATCACTTCACATGGTAGCCACGTCTTATCATGGCGGAAGGTAATAATGGTTGCGGCATAGCCCCTTTCACGCAAGCTACGCCCTTGCATAAGAGCCTGCTTTTCGGCGCCACCGACAACAGGATAAAAAGTAGAAATGGCTATGTAGATACGCGGCTTAATCATCGTTCCTCCTATTTGCCGCGACGGGGGGGCGTATAGCCTGGGGATGAAGGGAGCAGGGGATGTGTGGTATATTTTTGCTGGGAGACCCATCCTTTCAGCAGTCGTCGATAGAGTTCCAGGCTTTGCTCGGCCAGCTTTGTCAGTTGGTAATCACTAACCACACACCTACGACCCTCTTTTCCTAGTCGCTGTGCGAGTTCGCTATCTTCTATTATGCGACGCAATGCGAGAGCCATTTCAGCAGGTTGCTCTGGTTCTACCAGTAAACCGTTGCAGCCCTCAGAGATGATGTCTTCACTGCCACTGACTCGTGTTGCTATGCAAGGTAGTCCGCACGCCATGGCCTCAAGAAGCGCATTAGGCATGCCTTCCCAACGCGAAGGGAGGACGAAGCCCCAGGATTGCTGTAGCAGTTCAACGGTGTCTGTTCGTTGTCCCAGGAACACAACAGTGTCCTGGATGCCGAGTTCCGCTGCTATGCGTTCCAATTGCGGCTTGAAGATGCCATCTCCAACGAGATGCAACCTGGGCTTCAAGTCTGCAAGCCATTCTGCACGATAGGTATCGTGCATCATCCTTCCCCATGCATGGAGTAGTACATCAATACCCTTAGGAAAATCCAATCGTGCCACGCAGATGATAATGCGCTCAGGTTTTGCAAGATCAAGCCGTTGTCCTTGTGCCGGGCAGAACTTCTCTGTGTCGACTCCACCAGGGATATGCACAATTTGCTTGGCGCGGAAGCCGTGTGAGGTGAGGTAAGAATAGCTGCGGGTACTGAGAATATGATAAAACGCGTTCGACTTGCGCAGGTAGTTCAGGATGGCCTGACCACCAAAGGTTACTTTTGGTAAGTAAGTAATGTTACCTTCCTCTACTTCCCAGCTTGTGGCATCGTAGACTTTCAAGAAGTCCGTGTTCGTGAGGGTGTCCGTCATCAGCATCGTTCCTTGTCGAAACCGTTTTTGTTGTTCCTGGCTTGGTCCAGCACTTGAAATGCTAATGACAATCGGTTTGCGTGTGATCTTGCCAATCAGTGTTGCTACAACTGCAATAGGTGTCAACTGAAAAATATGCATGACGTCGTAGCGATGGCGCAAACGCCACAGGGTCAGGAAGAGGGCGAGCATGATGAGCAGGTGACCGAGCTTGCCGATACGAAGTTTTCCCCCTCGCTTGTAAATTCCGCCCACACGTATCACTGGTAAGCCGTCAAGTTGTTCTGTGTGTTGCCATTGCTTATTATGTCGTAGTGTGACAATGGTCACATCATGTCCAAGCGCTTGCAGTTGGCGTGCCTGTTTTTCCGTTCGCGCCTCTGCGCCACCAATGATAGGTGAGAACTTAAAGGAAATGCAACAGATGCGTAGACGATCTTTCACCATATCTATCCTTTCCCATGTATGTCCAGTTCATGCATTCTCCTGAGTGAGGAAAAGTCATATGCTTATCCTCCATACGTAATTTCCTTACTATGGATGATGGGGCGACCTGGGCGACCTGCGCCTGGCATAGTAGGTATGCTCGCTTGTTCTCGCCCTATGGCAGTGGGTATCTTTGGTAGCGTCGGTCTATCGGCAACATCGTCTTCAACTTCTGCTACTTGTTCCACCGGCCAGTACAGGACAAAGGGCAGCGTCATAATGACCCAGAAATACAGGCAAATGCCTTGATTCCAGAGATCCTCTGAGTCAAAAGACTGGATGATCATCGTGACAAAAACCGCCATTGCTGCTGCAAACAACAGGCGATGTTCACGTGTAGCCCTGCGTATCCCTCTCAGTAAATTGACAAAGAGCGTCAAAAAAACGACGCAGAGCAAGATCACCCCAATGATGCCATGGTCATAGAGAGTACTTAACATAAGATTCTGCGGAGCCGTACCGAATACCCCGTGATAGCCAATCCGTAGCCGGGTAAGCAGGATATTGGAGGCTTGTAACCCATTCCCGAGCAGATTTGTCGCGTCAAAATGGTCAAGCAGCGCCTGCCAGAGGTAGGTACGATTATTGAACGTAAGGATATCCTGGTTAAAAAAGCGCTGAAAGAGAGGCACATTGCCTACTGTTGCCAGCAGCACGACGATGATGCTGAGCAAAAAGATGCTGCCGAGCAAGCCCGCCTTCATCTTGCGTGATGGCAAAAAGAAAATCATAATGATGATGCTCACAGGAACACTGATATAGGCACTGCGTGTGAAGGTCAAGGCCAGTGCCACGAGCAAAACAAGTACCCCTAGCGAGCCGGCTACGCGCAAAGAACCCTGCAAAGTAAACGTCCGGTACATCATCAGCGGGATGCCCATCGATAAAAAGAGGGCCAGCGAGGGGGATGCGCTAAAAACCGAGAAGATGCGAAACACCGAGGTTATAGGATCAAAAATGCCATTTTGATGAGTAAAGAATCCGTAGATACCAAAGAGTGCCACGAACAGGGCCACGAGCAAGATAGCATCGATCAGCCCCAGCATGCGCCGCCGCGTCGTTACCACAGAGATTAATAGCACGCACATGGCCACATAATTTACACGCAGCATCCAGATCGTCAGGAACGCACTAGTTCCGATCTGGGAAACACCGATACCGGCAAATACCCACAGAAGATAGAGAAGTAGCACACCTAATGCTGGCAGGCGCTTAAACGCGGGTGCAATGGGTACGACCGCCATCAAAAGCAGCGTCGGTACTGTCAATGCCGTGTCAAAATTATTGCCGTTGAAGATACTGAGCGTTGAACCAATAAATACATCGAACAGCATCCACGTGATCAGCAATGCATAGCGGTAGCGTAAGAAAGCGAGCATCACCAGTGACCCGAGCGAGATACGTAACATATAGAGGTCGTTCATCAAGATGCCAATGATGCCAGCACTAAAGACGGCGATGGCGATGCCAATGCGCAGCATGAACCGGCCCAGGCCTGGAAAGAGATTTAATTTCTTCAAGAAGGCCAGTATTTCAGGCGGAGGTGAAAAGATGTTGATGCGGCCAATGGTGCGGCTGAGCAGGAAGAACAGGATGAACATTGCGCCAAAGTAGACTGCCGAGGTCGCCAGCGCAATGCCCTCGCTTTGCCACAAACGTGCGAAGATGTAGTCGAGGATGGCGTTGGCAATGATGTTATAGATACTGATGAACAAAAGTACGCGCGTCTTGCCAAGAGCGCTAAAGGCCCTCGCCACCAGGAAGGAAAACGACATCGGCACCAGGCCGAGCACAAAGCCCATGAAAGTCACCGCCGTCCGGTTGGTATCGTCGGCGGTAAAGGCTCCATGTTGAAAGAGCAATTGTACCAGTGGATGGGCCAGCACAAGCATGAGCACGCTCATCACCGTCGTTCCTATTCCAACAATCCACACGTAGAAGTGCATCGTCTTGCGAAAAGCCTTCAAATCGTTCATAGCCGCCTGTTGTGAGAGATAGGGCAGCGCGGCCCGTCCCACCGATATAAAAATCACACCAATAGGCACGCTGATAAGTTTCAGCGCATAGTTCAGCGTAGAGATACTACCCGTCGAGAGAAACGAGGCAAATATTTGATCGATGAAAGGACTCGCCGAGCTAATTAATCCGCCAAGAAATGCAGGCCATGCTGCTATCAAAATTGAACCAATTGCTGCATTGCGGAGGTCTATGATAGGTCGATAAACGATTTTTGTCCGTCTGACCCGGACAATAAAAGCCCCGAGTTGCAGGCACAGCCCCACCACCATACCTATACACAACATGACTACGCCCTGTGATTTGCCCAGGAATATTACAAATATGGCTGTAGTAACAGGTACCAACAGGCCGGTGTAGGATGGCCAACCAAACTGTCCCTCCGTGTTAAGAATGCACTCCAGAAAACCAATCACTGTCATCAGTAAGAGCACCGGGTAAATAATGGGAGTGAGGCTGCTTGCCATGGCCAGGCGTAACGGATCGAGCGCCGGTGCTGAAAGACGAATCACCTGGCCGCGGAAGAGAAAGAGCAGCACCGTTAGCAGAGCAGCACCGATAAGCAAAAGGTTCAGGATCGTACTAAAGAGAATAGATGCCTGCTCCGCTTTCTCTCGTGTCCGTACACGCGCAAACACCGGTATGACTGATGCTTCTATCGCGCTGCCTAACAACTGCGCTAGCATGATTGGCAAGGCCGAGGCCACAAAGTATGCATCCATCGCAGCCCCTTCACCAAAGCGCGCCGTAATCACTACTTGATTGAACATACCCATGACACGGATCAAAAGAGCTGCCGAGGCAATGCTCAAGAGGGCGCGAAAAATCTTTGTATTGGCGGATTTGAGAATGACGCGCATTTGACCGGTTCAAAGCCACGTGCCATGTTCCGTGTGTCTACAATGAAGCGCGCCTCACGAACAATCTCGGGCACGTCGTAATAGCTATGGTCGGTAACGATGACCACGCAATCCGCTGCCTGTAACAGCCCGCTGCTTACCGGCTGCGAATACAGCTTTGCGTTGCCGAGCTTCCCGAGAGTCAGCGCGGGTACATACTCGTCGTTGTAGAGAACCACCGCCTTGCGTGCCATCAACATGGCAATGATATCCAGTGCCGGTGACTCACGCACATCGCCAACATTGCGTTTGTAGGCGACGCCTAGCAGCAGCACGGTCGCGCCATGAAAGCTGCGCCGCTGCTCATTGAGCGCCTCGCTGATCTTCTCTACCACATAGTGCGGCATACGGCTGTTGATCTCGGCTGCCAGTTCAATAAAGCGCGCCGTGTAATCCAGCGTCTTGAGCTTCCAGGAAAGATAGTGCGGGTCGACCGGAATACAGTGCCCACCCAAACCCGGCCCGGGCAAGAAACGCATAAAGCCAAAGGGCTTGGTTGCTGCCGCGTCAATGACTTCCCACACATTGATGTGCAGTTTTGCACAGATAATGGCGATTTCATTCACTAAGCCGATATTCACGGCACGAAACGTGTTTTCAAGCAGCTTGGCCATCTCAGCCACAGACGCTGATGAGACCGGCACGACCTGCTCGATAGCCGCTCCATACAAAGCTTGCGCCAGTTCTGTACAGGTTTTTGTGATGCCACCAACAATCTTGGGTGTGTTGCGTGTGTCAAAATCTGGATTGCCCGGATCGATGCGCTCTGGTGAAAATGCCAGGAAGAAATCAACCCCTACTTTGAGACCCGTCGATTCCAATTCTGGCAGCACGACTTCGTATGTTGTCCCTGGATAGGTCGTGCTCTCCAGCACCACCAGTTGCCCAGCGTGCAGGTGTTCCCGGACCGCGCGGGTAGCTGCAAGAATAGCAGAGATATCAGGATCGCGTGTCTTGCCGAGTGGTGTCGGCACGCAGATACTCACCGCATCGACATCATCTAAGGCAGCAAAATCGCTTGTAAACTCCAGCCGCCCTGCTTCGATCAGTTCCTGTATTGTCCTGTTGGCAATGTCTGGAACATAACTTTCGCCATGCTTTACCTGTTCGACCTTTGCCTGGTCTATATCAATCCCCGTAACAGAGAAACCAGCCTCCGCAAAGGTCGTCGCCAGTGGTAGACCCACATAGCCCAGCCCAATAACTGCAGCGCGCAAGGCGCGCGTGGAAATCTTTCTGTGTAATGGATGATCCATTCCTGTTTCCTTTTGTGTTTGCATTACAGTTGACCTGGTTTCTTGAATAAAGAAGGGGGCGATATCGAGGGTGTAACTGGAGCTTCTACACGCGGTAAACTTATGGTAGGCGAAGCGTCTATCTCAGGCTGTTGCTCTGCGTCACTCAAATAATGGCTGACATATCCATAGCCGTAGCCATAACCGTAGCCATAGCCTGAATTGGTCCACGAACTTTTGTTGACAACTACTCCAAGCATCCTGGTCGAAGTTTTATTCAAGAGGTCCTTAGCACGTGCCAGTATTCTGCGTGACGATTTCGATGAGTCTACAACGAGAACAGCCGTGTGAATATATGCAGCTAAAAGCTGGGCATCAGCGACCGGCAGCAAGGGAGGTGTATCGAATACGACGTGTCAATTTTGCTTCAATCTGCGTCCACGGTTCCATCAGGGCACTGGAAAATCCCAGGCGTTTTTGCAGTTGAAAGTGTTTATTTAAGGTTGGCAGGCGTAGATCAGCCTCGACCAGCAGCACTTTCTTGCCAGATTTGGCAAGGAAAGTAGCAAGATTGGCGGAAACCGTACTTTTCCCCTCGCTTGCTACTGCGCTGGTTACCATTAACAGTTTAAATGGATTGGCTTCCTGTATCAAATTAAGACGCGCAGTCAAGATGCGATAGGATTCTTGCACAATGGGTATCTCATGCGCTTTCTTCGTACGCTGTTTGCGGTTGAGCATCGGGAAAACCGTCAGGACCTCCAATTTCAGAAGCGCGTGAATTTCATCGATACTAACGAGCCGGTCTTCAGACCATTCAAAAATCACAACCAGGGCAATGGCAAGGCCAAGACCCACTACAGCGCCAATCATAGTATCCAGCAGAGGCTTGGGACTGGCCGGGTCTTTCGGTAACTCGGCAGGCAAAATTTGCACACTATTCGAGAATTGCTTATTGATGAACTGTTCAAAGCTTTGCGTTATTTCATTCGCCAGTTCCCTCGCAAATTGTGGATTGCCGCTTAGGACATCGACTTCAATCAGCTCAGTATTCGATTGCGGCTTCACCAACATCATCGAAGTCAGCTGCTTTAGCGTCATCCCCGGATGCTGTACTAATACAGGGTTAAGTACCTCAGGACTTGTGAGCAACTGCGCATATGTCGGTACCACTAACTCACTTGTATTGATATTTTCAAAGGGTGACGAAGATGATTTGATATTGATGATAATAGTAGCCGACGCTTGATACGTAGGAGGAATGAACAGCGTGGCTATAAATGTTGCGCCAGCGCAAATCACTATTCCACCTATCATTAACCATGCCCAGCGTTTCGCCAAATTTAGATAGTGACTCAACGATCGTTGCATTTGAAAAACCACCCTCAATTAATATCTGTTTTGTAACAGTGCCAAACTGTGAAATGGGTGCGTTGAGGCAAAAAGTCTGGTTTGAAATTGATTTATATAAACATATAATTACTTTGATCATATCTATTCAAAATCTGCCCTCATTATGACCCCTCACTGCCTTCGGCAGTTCGCGAAGGTTTTGGATTGGATGCGGACTTTGCCGCCGCAGGCGGCAAAGTCCGCATCCAATCCATGGAATGGGTGAATCGCCGCAGGCGCCGAAAGGACCTTAAGGGCTACAATTTTTGTCGGATTTATATACTATATCTGTGGTGATATGGAAAGGGAGGAGATATCTATGCGTTGCCTGGTAACAGGAGTCGCGGGATTTGTTGGATCGCATGTCGCGGAACGTCTACTTACAGATGGGCACCAGGTATGTGGCATCGACGCATTTATTGACTACTATCCCCGGCGCATCAAAGAAAGAAACCTGGAAGAGCTTCGTGCCTGGAACAGCTTCTCTTTTGTAGAAGCAGATTTGTTACAGGTCTACTTGCCCCCACTGCTTGAAGGCGTCGACTGGATTTTTCATCAAGCCGCTCAAGCAGGCGTGCGTGCAAGTTGGGGCAAAGACTTCTCCAGGTACGTTGATTGTAATGTGTTAGCGACACAGCAACTCCTTGAGGCAGTCCTCCAGTCTGGCACGGGCATACAGCGTCTTGTCTATGCCTCCTCCTCTTCGGTTTACGGAGATACTCCTGCTCTGCCTGTCACCGAAGCCATCATCCCTCACCCGGTCTCACCTTATGGCGTCACCAAACTGGCTGGCGAACATCTTTGTTCGCTCTATCATCATAATTTTGGCCTACCCACTGTCTCACTGCGCTACTTCACCGTCTATGGACCGCGCCAGCGCCCAGACATGGCCTTCCATCGCTTTTGTAAAGCTGCCATCGGCCATGAACCTCTGCATGTTTATGGAGATGGGCATCAGACACGTGACTTTACTTATATTTCCGACGTCGTCGAGGCCAATATTCGTGCTGCCAAGCATGATGGCGCCAGCGGTGCAGTGATGAATATCGCCGGTGGATCGCGTGTATCTGTGCGCCAGGTCGTACAGCTTCTGCAAGAAATTAGCGGTTCCCCGCTTGCTATAACTTTTGACGAGCAACAACATGGTGATGTCGAGCATACCTTTGCCGACACCAGTCTTGCGGAAAAGCTCATACAATACAAACCTCTGGTGGCTTTACCTGAAGGCCTTGCCAGGGAATTTGCGTATACCGCCTCGCTGTACGCATATAGCGGCGCTCTGTCTTTGGATAATTAATGTTTTTACAGGAGCAACTATGCTATCACACGTAATGAGTCTGGCGGCCCGATCAAAGACCATACTCATTTCCCATCACATTTATGACAACTGGCGTGCGAAAAAACGCTTTGTCGCAGGTGATATCGAATCGACTTCTGGCTCAACCCATATTCCATTGACCCTCCAGGACAGCCTGCGCTACATTGACCGGGCTTTCGATGATTATCTTGTCTATTCTGGCATCTCCCGCGAGATGCTGCGAGACAAGAGCATCCTGGAAATTGGTCCTGGTGACAACGTGGGAATAGCCCTCAAGTTTTTGCTTGCCGGCGCAAGACAAGTCGTCGGCCTTGACAAATTCTCCTCTCGCCAGGATTGCGTGCAGCAACGTCGCATTTACCAGGCCATGCGAGAAGCGTTGAATAACGACGAACAACATCTTTTTGATGCAATGATTGATCCTGAACTGAGCCTACCGGCAGACTCCTCAAAACTGGTCACCCTTTTCGGGCGCGGAATTGAAGAAGCTGAACACCTCTTTGAGCCAGCATCGTTCGACCTTATCATCTCACGAGCCGTCTTCGAACATGTTTATGATCCTGATCGCGCCTTTTCCGTCATGCACAGGTTATTGAAACCAGGTGGGCAGATGCTTCACAAGATAGACTTTCGCGACCACGGCATCTTCAGTAAACATCACCATCATCCGCTCACCTTTCTCACCATCCCTGATCCCGTCTACCGCTTGATGGTCTATGACTCCGGCAAACCGAATCGTAAACTCCTTCCCTACTATCGGAACAAAGCTGCCGGGTTAGGGTTTGCAGCGAGGTTCTTTGTAACGCACATCGTGGGGATAGAAAGTGAGATAGAGCCACCCAAAGAGGAGGTCTTTTTCAATGTTGATTATTCTGACTCGACACTCTCACTCCTCAAAAGTATTCGTCCACGTCTACAAGAAGAGTTTAAAAATATGTCAGATACAGACCTTATGGTTTCTGGCATATTCCTCATTTCACAAAAGCACTAGGAGCATATCATCATATATGGACAACATGCAAAATACACAAAAAACGAATGTACTCATCACCTCTCCTACTGGAGAAGGCATGGAAAGCAGTGTAGCAACACAGGATACGCAGAAGACAAGAAGGAAAAAATACCCATCAAAAAAGCTTTCCCTTCTCATACTCGTCTTTTTCCTCTTGTCGGGAGTCGCCTCAAGTATCTCCGTACTTGCATATCAAAAGTACACCCCCGTCTATCATAGTGATCTATCTTTGGCACAAACAGGCATACAACACCTGCGCAATGCCGCGACTCTGCTAGAGAACTTGTCGAAAAAGCCGCTTGATCCTGCTGCCGTTACACAGGCGCAGCACGAATTCGCTGCTGCCGCCGCCGCTTTTAGCCAGGTCAATTCCAGCTTAAGATCATTGCCAGGAGTACTGACAGTTCTCCCTGTCTATGGCAGTCGCCTGAATACCGCCTTGCGCCTCCTGCCTCTTGCTTTTGAGGTATCCCAGGCGGGGATAGCCAGCTGCACCATTCTCAACATCATTCTTTCCAGGTTCCATGATCCCTTGAATGGACATGCAGCTGGCCTGAGCATAGCGGATGTCAACGTCATTGCGAAAAATCTCTACCAGATCAAGGCCTTAGTCAATCTCGCAGTTAACCAGGTGAACCAACTACAGCCAGCTGATCTGCAATTTGATCCGCGCCTCGGCAAAATGATCGCAACTTTCCATACCTATATGCCCGCTCTACAAGCACGGCTCAGCGACCTGGAAGGGCTTCTTCCAATTGTCCCTACACTGCTTGGCATAGGAACGCCTGCACATTACCTCATTGAGATGGTTGATTCGACCGAACTGCGACCGACTGGCGGCTTCATTGGAAATTATGGAATTGCCACGCTGGTAGGAGGAAGATTGACAGATGCCCACATCACCGATATTTACCTGTTAGATTATGCCTTTAATGCGTCAGGCGGCCACATCCCGTATCCGCCAGCTTACACCTGGTTTAGTCAGCACCTGTCATCCGATACCTGGAGCTTTCGTGACTCTAATCTCGAGGCAGATTTCCCGACATCGGCGCAAATGGGCGAGTTGAACTACATGCGCGAGGGTGGCAAAGTACCGGTCCAGGGAGTGATTTCCATCACTCCTGCCCTCATCCAGCAAATGCTCGCCATTACCGGGCCTATCGCCATCCCAGAATATCATGAAACGGTCACCTCCCAAAATCTCATTGACCGCATTCATTATCACCAGTTAGGCCCAGGGCGTGAAGGCAATGATACCCCATCCTCTGATGGACATTCATCCGTACGTAAACATTTCACTGAACTGCTGGCAGAGCATTTTATGGCTCGTGTTCACCAGCTCTCATCCTCAGCGCTTCCCGCATTCCTGACAGCGATGATGAGTGCGATGCACACCAAGGACATACAGATCTATATCAATGCCAGTAAAGCAGAAGACCTGTTACGCAACTTGCATCTTGCCTCGATCATCTCAACGCCCGTTGCTGACAACCTTTTTGTCGTCGACACCAACATTGCTGCGACTAAAGCCAACCCCTTTATTACCAGCACGCTCAATGACCAGGTGACTATCGATGCAAAGGGCAATGCCGTCCATGACACCACCCTGCGCTATGACTGGGCAACTACCGGTATCATCTACGGCTCCTACGTCTATCGAGATTACGTACGTGTCTATATGCCGCCTGGCGCTCTTGTATCTCAACAGCGCGGTTGGCAGCCAAACGGCACAAGTACGGCCTATGGCCGTACAGTCCTGGCAGGCTCTTTCACCCTCATCTGGCGTCAAACCGTCAAAGTTCACCTCGTATGGATAGTCCCTCACGCCGCCAGCAGAGATGCGCAGGGCTGGCACTACCAGTACCAGCTTCAACGGCAGGCCGGCGTCCTCTGGAATGTCCACCTGCAGGTAACCCTCCCCTCCTGTGCAGTCGTGAAAAAAACCCTGGGAGGATTGACCTCTCACAACAACAAGCCGGCAACTCTCGGCCAGACCTTAAATGAAGACCTCCTAGTAGGAGTTGACTATACATGTTAAGGAGAAACCTTTGAGAGAAAAATTTCTAAAGCATCTTGCTTGTCCTACATGCCATAGTGACCTTGTCATAAAGTCAGTAGCACAACGCAGAGAAGACATTTTAGAAACAGCGCAACTGGCCTGTCAAGGGTGCCCGGCAGTCTATCCAGTCCTGAATTGTATTCCTCGTTTCGTCTCGAACGACAATTACGCATCAGGATTTGGTTTAGAATGGACGAGGCATGCCAGAACCCAATATGATAGCTACACCGGCGTGAAGCTTTCCGAAACACGCTTCTTTGAGGAAACACGCTGGCCTCGAAATATGCCGGGCGAGATCATCCTGGAAGCAGGCAGTGGCTCGGGGAGATTTACTGAGCAAGCAGCCTCAACCGGTGCGGTCGTTGTATCTATGGACTATAGCTATGCTGTCGAAGCCAACTATGCATCCAATGGGACGCGCGAGAATGTTCTCATTGTGCAAGCGGATATCTATGCCATGCCTTTCCGCAGCGGGTACTTTGATAAAGTATTCTGTTTCGGCGTCTTGCAGCATACTCCCGATGTGCGACAGGCCTTTCTTGCCTTGCCACCCATGTTGAAGCCGGGTGGTGAGCTTGTGGTCGATGTTTACAAAAAAACGTTCTTCAGAACCTGCCTGGCAACGAAATATTACGCGCGCAAATTGACAAGAAATATGCAGCCAGTACAACTCTACCAGCTAACGCGAAGGTGGGTAGATTTCGTCTGGCCAATCAGTCTCTTGCTTAGTAGAATACCGCGTATAGGGCCCATCCTGAACTGGCGCTTGCTCATACCTGATTATAGTGTTGTGGGATTGCGAGGGAATATCTTGAAAGAGTGGGCTTACCTGGATATTTTTGATATGCTAGCCCCCTGCTATGACTCACCCCAGACAATCAATAC
>WNGK01003171.1_pt1 | contig 17861 bp, 15 predicted proteins | sample 5400601 | NCBI WGS metagenome assembly WNGK01 (sample SAMN13153376, study PRJNA577476) | soil metagenome | isolation source: 60 cm soil or saprolite under Garry oak tree replicate 1 | place: USA:California | collected 2016-06-15
TCAGGTTGCGGTGGATGTCGGCGACGAGCGAGCCGATGTAGCGCGCGTTTTTTGCTTCCACTCGGCCACCATCGCCGTTCTTGAACGCCGCCACGACGCGTTGGATGCCCGGCGCCCACTTGTTCCAGTGACTCTCGTTCACGCTGTAGTATGTGCCGACATCGGGCGAGCGAATGTCGGGATGCGAGAGCAGGAATTCACCGATAGTGGGATCGAGCGTAAAGCCGTGCACGCCCTGCCCCGTCGTGTACACGAGCATCGTGCTCGAGCCGTACAGGATGTATCCGGCGGCGACCTGCGCGCGGCCTTTTTGCAGACAGTCGGCGAGCGTGCCTGGCCCCTTCTTGGTCGCACTGCGCCGATGAATCGAAAAGATCGTGCCGATCGAGACGTTGACGCCGATGTTGGTCGAGCCATCGAGCGGATCGTACATGAGCACGTACTTGCCGCCGCGCCGGTCCTCGCGCACCTGCACGGGGATCGGGTGCTCGTCTTCCTCGGATGCAACGACGCACACCCGGCCCGTGTGCTCGACGGCGTGCCGGACGGTCTCGTTGGCGAACACGTCCAGTTTCTGCTGCACCTCGCCCTGGACGTTGATCGCGCCGAATTCGCCGAGGATGTCGGTGAGCCCCGCGCGTCGTACCTGGCGCGAGATGATCTTCGCGGCCAGGCAGATGTCATACAGCAGGTTCGACAGCTCCCCCGTTGCTTCGGGATGGAGCCGTTCCTGCTCCATGATGAACCGCTCAATCGTGACGACCGACGTCGGTGATTGCGAGCGTGCCATGACTCGAGACGGTGAAGGTGATCGTGCCCCGCTGGTCGGTACGGAGCACGGTGACGCCATGTCCTCGCAGCCGTGCCAGCGTTTCCGGCGCGGGATGACCGTAGCGATTCTTCGCGCCCACGCTGATCACTGCATCGACCGGCTGCAGCTCATCGAGCCAGCGGTCCGACGTCGCGCCACGGGACCCGTGGTGCCCGACCTTCAGCAGCGTCACGCGGCCGACGCGCCCCGCGAGATGGGCCTCCGTCGGCTCTCCCGCGTCCCCCGCGAACAGGAGTCGCGTGGTGCCGTAGGTCACGAGGAGCACGACCGACTCCTCGTTGATGTCCGTCTGGCTGACCGCCCACGCCGAATCCGGGCTCAGCACGTCGAGCGTTACGCCGTCCAGCTCCAACCGATCGCCCCGGCGCGCCGGACGCCACTCGGCGCCATCGCTCTCGACGGCGCTGAGGAATCCAAGATAGCCCGCATCGGGCACCGGCTGCCCCGGCTCGAGGACAAAGGCCGGATCGAACGCATCGAGCACGGCGGGGAGGCCGCCGAAATGATCGAGATGGGCGTGCGTGGCCACGATTGCCGCCAGCTGCGTAGCACCTGCCTCGCGCAAAAACGGCACCACGACACGGCGGCCGGCATCTCCCTGCGGTCCCCGAGGCCCGCCATCGATCAGCAGCCACCGCCCCGCCGGACTGCGCAACGCAATCGCGTCACCCTGGCCGACGTCAAGGAAACTTACGGTGAGACATGAACAAACAGAACGGCGTGTAAAGGCGCGGAAGAGCGTGGTCCACACAATGAGCAGGGCGACGAACGCCACCCGCGCGGCAAGGAGCCAGCGGCGGCGGGGCGAGTTCCAGAGCCACCATGCGACCGCCAGGATTCCCAGCCAAAAGGCCGCAGCCCGCGGGCCCGCAATCATGATGAAGTGGCCGCCGGGGAGCGCCGCCGCCGTCTTTGCCACGACGTCGAGCAGCGCCAGACACAATCCCGCGCCCGCGGCGAGCCAGCTCGAGGAGATCAGCAACGCGACCATGAGTCCCGGAACAGCGAGCCCCGCGAGCGGGATGGCAGCGAGGTTCGCCACGACCCCGATGGGTGCGACCGTGCCGAACGTGAACGCGGTGATCGGCGCGGTGAGCAGCGTCGCCGCGGCGGCGGGCGCAAGCAATCGTGCGGCTTTGGGGAGCCGTTCGGTTGCGCGCCCCGCCCAGATCACCGCCGCGACGGCGGCCACCGACAGCCACGCGCCGACCGACTGTACCGACCATGGATCACCGAGCATCACGCAGAGGGCCGCGAGCGCCACCAAGCCGCGCGGCGCGACGACGCGCTGGCGCAGCTTCGCAATGTCGAGCGCCAGGAGCATCGCGGCCGAGCGGGCCGCGGGGGCGGGAAAGCCCAGCAACCAGACGTACGCCAGCATCACGCTGGTGCCCGCCACGAAGCGCGCCCGGGGGCCGAGCCGGAGCCGCAGCAGCAAGACGTTGAGCCAGGCGGCGAAGAACCCGACGTGCAGTCCCGAGATCGACAGGAGGTGCGCGAGACCCGACCGCGTGTAGCGCTCGCGCAGCTCGGCATCGAGCTCCGCGCGGCGGGCGATGACGAGCGCGTCCACGAGCGGCGCGCGTGACCCGAACAACCGCCGGCTGCGCTCCGCGATGCGATCGCGGAGCGCGCCCCGCCCGCGTGGAACGGGATCGAGCTCACGGACGCGCCGCGCGACGAGGATGCCACGGCCGCCCTCGCCGAGAAATCGTCCCGCGACGACCCACGTCGTGCCGCCATGGGCGGGGTGTCCTTGCGGCCAGCGGATGGTGAGTGTGCCGCGGCAGGGGCCGGCACGGACAACTCCTTCCGCAACACCACCGGTCGCAGAGACAGGGTCGGTGAGCTGAACAATGATGGAGCGGGTCTCGTTAGCCCCGGGGCGCGGCCCCGGGACACTCCACCCGCCGACGCATGAGGCGCGCTGTTCACGTAGCGCCGCCGCGCCCCACAAGGCTCCTGCCACGAGCATGACACCGAACGCCGCCCCGAGCGGAGCTTTTCGTGAAAGCACTGCTGCGCCGGCCAACACCAGCAGTCCGGCGTACGGCGCACTGCTCACGGCGTACGCATTCAACGCCGTACCGAGGCCGGCGGCAAACGCTACGGTGAGATACAGGATCGGCGGGCGCACCGCCGACCTAGCTTAGAGCTGTGTGGGTTTTGCGCCGCAGCGCGGCGCGAGCGCGACCTTGCGGAGCGCTTCGACCAGCGCGACGTCGAGCTTGGCTTTTTCTCCATCGCTCCCGAGCGACAGCTCGGTGAGGATCTCGCCCTGGCGGGTCGAGACGTAATGTGGCGACAACCGATTGAGCGCGAACACGAGCACGTCGCTCCGGCAGGTGTCGCAGCCGCAGAACTTGGGAAATGCGTCGCGCAGGCTCTTGTACTCGCGCTGCACGACTTCCATCGTCACGTTCGTTACTGCCATGCGACCTCACCCCCTGCCTTCGCAAGAACACCACAGTCGTCCAGGGGCCAGGCGGTGAACGTCGAGCCGGTCGTTCCGGTGAACCGCACGCGGCGGTAGGTGCCGATCCAGTCCGCGGGACCGTCCAGCAGCGCGATCTTGTTCGTGCGCGTGCGCGCTTGCAGCAGCCCACCGCGCTTCGCCGGACCCTCGACCAGTACCTCGTGGGTCGTCCCGATGAGGCCGATGTTCTTCTGCTTTGCGATACCCCGCACCAGCGCGATGAGCCGGCCGATCCGTTCGGTCTTGATCCCTTCGGCCACGTGATCCTTGATCCGCACCGCAGGGGTGCCGTCGCGAACCGAATACTTGAAGGTGTAGGCGTCGTCGAACTGAACCTGCTGCACCAGCGACAATGTCTCCTGAAACTCGTCCTCCGTCTCGCCGGGGAATCCCACAATGATGTCGGTCGAGAGCGAAATGCCCGGCACCGCGCCGCGGAGTGCCGCCACCACGTCCAGATACCGGTCGCGGTCGTACCGGCGCAGCATGCGCTTGAGCGTCCGCGAGCTGCCGCTTTGCACCGGCAGATGGACGTGCTCGCACACGGCCGGTGTCTCGGCCATCGCCGCGAGCACGCGCGGCGTGAAGTCGGTCGGATACGGCGACGTGAAGCGCAGGCGCCGGATACCCTCCACCGCCCCAACGACACGCAGCAGATCGGCGAAATCGTGTTCGCCGTCGTGATAGCTGTTGACGGTCTGGCCAAGAAGTGTGACCTCCGTCGTGCCCCCCCCGTTCGCAGCGAGGCGTGCGACCTCGTGCACGACATCGGCCAACTTGCGGCTCCGCTCCGGCCCGCGCGTCATCGGAACGATGCAGAACGTGCACCGATAATCGCAGCCGCGTTGCACCGTCACGAACGCCGAGACCCTATTGCCGCGGACGGGGGGAACATCTTCGTAGTGTTCCCAGCCCTTGAACGCCACGTCGGCGGCCCGCTCGCCGGCCCTCGCTTGCGCGATCAGCTCGGGCAGGCCGCGATAGCCGTCGGGCCCGATGACGAGATCGACCTGGGGCACGCGCTCGAGCAGTTTGGGACCCAGCCGCTGCGCCATGCACCCGACGACGCCCAGCACGTCACCGGGGCGCTTGTAGCGTTTCAGCTCGCCCATGCGTCCGAGCACCCGCTGCTCCGCGTGGTCGCGCACCGCGCACGTATTTACCAGCAGCACATCCGCCTCGGCGGGATCTTCCGTGCGCACGTAGCCCGCACGGCCCAGGACTCCGAACATCAACTCGGAATCCGAGACGTTCATCTGGCAGCCGTAGGTCTCGATGTACACGCGGCGCATCGTCAGTAGACCGTCACCTCGAAGCGGGGACGCCCGTCCCACAGGTCCGTATCAAGATAGACGCTCAGGTAATCCTGCGTCATCACCTCGATCTGGCCCTTCCCGCGGCCCGTCACGACGCCGTCCGCGGTCTGCCCCACGCGTCCCGCGCGGTACGCCGTCGCCTTGGCCTCGCCGACCTCTCGCAGCTCGCGCGCCCGCTCCCGAATCACGTCAGGCGGGAGTTGGCCGGCCAGCCGCGCCGCCGGTGCATCGGGACGCACTGAAAATGGAAAGACATGTAAGTAACTAAACGGCAAAGACTCTAAGAGCCTAAGCGAGGAATCATGATCCTCTAGTGTCTCGCCTGGAAATCCAGCGATCACGTCGGCACCTAGACCAAGTACGGGCATCCGCGCCGCCAGCCATTCGATTCGCGCGCGATACGACTCCGCTGTGTACCAATGCCGTCCCATGCGCCGTAGCACGCGGTTGGAGCCCGACTGCAGCGGGGCGTGCAGGTGCGCGGCCAGGTTCCGAGGCGCGTCGATCAGGAGCCGCGCGAGCGTGTCGTCAACCTCTGTGGCTTCGACGCTGCCAAGGCGAAAGCGGACCGTGGGCACCCCGTCAATGAGGGCCTCGAGCAATCGGCCTAACGTGAGTCGTGCCGACGTGCCGTCGTGTGACCTGTCCTGCCCAAAGGTCCCGATGTGGACTCCGGTCAGCACGATCTCCGCGTGCTGCTCCGCAAGCGCGCGCGCTTCCTCTATTAGCTCATCCACGGGTCGCGAGCGATTGTTGCCGCGCGCGAGGGTCGTCGCGCAGAAGGTGCAGTGCTCGTCGCAACCGTCCTGGATCTTGAGGAGAGCGCGGGAGCGGGCAGCCGCATGTAGGGGCGCAGCATGCTGCGCCCCTACCTCAACCGAACCCGCAATTCCCGCTGCGCGCAGCACTGTGTCCGGTTCCGCATTCGCCACCACCGCGCGCACCGAAGGCAACGCCGCAATCGCACCACTGTCGAGTGCCGCCGCGCACCCCATCACGATGGTTTGCGCGTGGCCGCTGTTCGCGACGTGCCGGACGAGGCGACGCAGCTTGACTTCGCTTTCGTTCGTGACGGTGCAGGAATTGATGATGGCGAGATCGGCGAATGCGGGATCTTCTACGACCGTGGCGCCGCTCGCGTCGAACGCCTGGCGCACGCGTTCGGTGTCGTACTGGTTGGCTTTACAGCCGAATGTGTGGAAGTAGACGTTCACGGCCGCACGGTCAGCCCCAGCATGAACGTCCAGACGCCTTCGGAGAGTCCCGTGCCGCGGCGCTGCAGTCGCTCGAGGCCCACGTCGATGCGGCCGCGGCCGCCCGCGAACTGCCGGCCCAGTCCTCCCGAGTATCCGACTTCGGTCGGTGTCTTGCCCACGCCGAACGGCAGCTGCCCGCCGCGCAGGCCGAACCGGAACGGCGACGCGGGCGACCCGATCTCCGCGCCGACCGACCAGCTGAAAGTGTCGTGCGCGTTGGCGAGCGACTGCACCGCACCCCAGTTGCGCCACATCACGGTGCCCGCGAGGCTCGCCTGCGCACCCGCGCGCCATTGCATGCCGGCGCCATACGTCAGGGGCAGATCGTTTTCTGATACGGTGTGGCCACCGACGTCGGCGCGCAGCCTGGAATCGGAACGGACCCACCCGGCCACGCGGAGATCTGACGTGACGTCGAACAACAGACTGGCCGATCCACCCGTTGCCCCGTAGGCCACCTCGTCCTTGGCGGCGGAGGTGCGGTAGTGCGCGGTGTCGGCGAAGCTGCGCGTGGCAGTGACGCGCGTGGAGCCCGTGATGCGATGCAGGCCGACCCCGAGTGCCAACCGGCCGCCGATGCGCGCCGCGACCGCGAGCCGCAGATCGGCGATGGCGCCATCGCTCGTGATTTCGTCAGTGACGGGCTGCTGCACGCCGCGCAGGTTGACGGTGTGCTGGATGATGACGCCGAACGACCGGTCGAGATACGTCGAGAAGCCGCCACCGACCACGATGTGCCGGGTGACGGGCCCGGCAATGACCATCGCCGGGAAGCGCGTGCCCTGGAGCGACGACTGCGTGCCGCTGGCATCGACGGAGCGCCACGACACGCCGCTCGTCACGCTGGCGCTCATGCGCCGCACGTCGGCGAGCGCCGCATCGCTCAGCGGGGAGAACGCGTCGAACGGCGCGAACGCGCCACCGGTGGTGCGCGCCCGCACACTTTCCGACTTCCCGGGGGTCCCGAGCCCGCGGATCCCCAACTGCGAGTCCTGGGCGGCCAGACGGCCGGACGGCCCGACGGCCGCCAGCGTGACCACAACCAGAAGCGCAACGGCCGTCCGGCCGTCCGACCGTCCGACCGTCATTATGGCTCCCCGAATCTGAAGCGCTTCACGTACGTCACATGGAGACCGGGCCGGAATGCCGGCGCCCGGGACGAATAGAATCGGATCTCCGTATACGATGCCGCCTCCGGCACCTGCCCGAGGACGAACGCGGTCGTCATCGTGGTATCCAGCGACCACGCCCGCACGAGGTTGGTGATCTCGAGGTTCACCGTGTCGGGCGATCCGATGTGAATGAACGTAGCTCCGGCAGCGGTCGGATCGAGCGGGGACTTCGCGCCCAGATCCGTCGAGACGTGGTGAACCACAATTTTGAAGGAATCGTTGGCCACCCCCTGCACCGCGCTCACGGGAACGAAGACGAGCGTCGCCCGCACGACGTCGATGCTGTCGTGCAGGAACCCAGGCATCGCGACGCGCAGCAGCGCCCGCGCCGAGGGCACGCCACCGACCGCCAGATTGCTGTCGAGCGCCGGCGTCGGGGGATTGAACACAAAGCCGTCGAATACGGGAGTCTGCGTTTGATTCCCAGAGACAATACTGTCGGGCTGCGTGCTTATCGTATCGGGAATGGTGTGGTGAAAGAATCGCTGCAGAAATGGAGGGCGCCCCCCCTCATTCGTACCGAGGGCGATGCTCGCGAGAGAATCGGCCGCCACGCGGACCCCGAAGCCCAGCTGTCCGCTGTCCGCTTCCACCACCGGCGCTTGCAAGGTGTCCAGCTGAAAGTAGAGATCCAGGATCCGGCCACTATCGCGGACCGCCAGGATATGTCCCGCGCCATCCCGGTACGTCGTATCGCCGTAGAATCTCCGGTCGAGGGAGTCCGCTTGGGTAGTATCGATGATCGCCGGACTGGCGAGCAATGCGCTGACGTTCACACTGTCGACCACGGGCCCGTTGAACGCTGCGGCGAGCGACGCGAACGTGGACGTGGAATCTGAGGTGATGGGCAGGTGATACAGCCTGATGCGCAGATTCGTCGCCATGGTGTCGCGGCGCATGATCGCCAATCGGAACCGCACGGAGTCCGGGATGATCGGCGTCGTTGTGGTATCCCCGCCTTTCACCGTCACGCGCGTCGCAGCCTTAGCCAACACAAAGAAGGCCCGGCTGTCCACAATACCGGGCAGATCCGCGACCGACATCGCCTCGGCGCGATAGCTCGGCACGTACCCGCGGAATGACGAATCACGCTCGATGATCGTGGTGAAGATCGTGTCACGGATGGCGATCGAGTCGGTCGGACAGTAGTTGGGGCAGGCTCCCGGCGCGGTGGTCTGCTCCGTACAGGCCCAGATCGCGCCGCCCGCCGCTACGAGTAGAACCAGGAAACCAAGTCGCCGCGTCACCGGTCCAGCGTCTCCTTCGTAAAGGCATCGGGCAACAGCGCGGCCAGCGTCCAGCGCTTTTCGGTCGCCGGTCCCACGGCCGTTACCTCCAGATCCATTCCGAACTCCGCGAGCAGCTGCCGGCACGCGCCACACGGCGCGGCCGGTGGATCCACGTCGGTCGTGACGACGATACGCTTCAACTTGCGCGCGCCGCCTACCACCGCCGCGCCGAGCGCCATCCGCTCCGCGCAGATGGTGAGCCCGTAGGACGCGCTCTCGACGTTGCAGCCGACATAGACGCTGCCGTCGGCCGCCTCGACCGCCGCGCCCACATGAAAGTTGCTGTAGGGCGCCCACGCGTGCTGCATCGCTGCGCGCGCCTGTTTCACCAGGTCCTTCACGCCGAAACGTCCTTGAGAAACGACCGGCCCGCGGCGAGCGGCGGCAGCCCGAAATACTCGCCGACGGTCTGCCCCATGTCGGCGAACGTGCGGCGCGTGCCCAGCGGCACGGGATGCACATTCGGCCCCAGCACGAGCAACGGCACGACTTCGCGCGAATGATCCGTTGACGGCGTCGTCGGATCGTTGCCGTGATCGGCGGTGAGCATCACCAGATCATCCGGCTGGAGCCGCGCGAGCAGCCGCGGGATCCACGCGTCCAGCTCTTTGAGACCCTGGTGAAACCCCGGCACGTCATTGCGGTGCCCCCATGTCTGGTCGAATTCGATCACGTTCACGAAGACGAACCCCGTGTCGAGCGTTTCGAGCGCCCGCTCGATGCGCCGGTAGGCATCGGCGTTCGTGGGCGTGTGTTCGCTGCTGATGTTCCGGCCCGCGAACAGGTCGTCCACTTTCCCGATGCCGATTCTCGTGACGCCGGCATCGGCCATCACATCGAGCAGCGTCGTGCCGGTCGGCGCGATCGAAAAATCCTTGCGATGGGGCGTCCGGCGGTAGTCCCCCGCCGTCCCTTCGAACGGCCGCGCGATCACTCGGCTGACGGCATCCGCGCCGACGAGCATCTCGCGCGCGATCGCGCAGGCCTCATACAGCTTCCCCAGCGGCACCGTCTGCTCATGTGCCGCGACCTGAAAGACCGAATCGGCGGACGTATAGACGATCCACTTGCCCGTCCGCTGATGCTCGGCGCCGAGCTCGTCGATGATCGCGGTGCCGGATGCGGCCTTGTTGCCCAGCCAGCCGCGCCCCGTGCGTTTCGCGAACTCGTCCAGCAGTGGAACAGGAAATCCTCGGGGATACGTTCGAAACGCCTTCTCCAACAGCACGCCGCAGATTTCCCAGTGTCCTGTCGTGCTATCCTTCCCCGCCGATGCCGGCTGAGCTATCCCGTGCGCTGCTGTGGGGCTGACCCCGGGCGCAAGCCCGGGGATCACGAAACCCTCCCGGCATTTTCCAAGTCCAAGCCGCTCCAGATTGGGAAGCGTCAACCCACCGACGGCGCGGGCGACGTTGCCCAGCGTGTCCGACCCCGCATCGCCGTACTCAGCGGTATCCGGGGCGGGCCCGGTGCCGAGTCCATCCAGGACGATGATCGCGGCGCGGCCCGTGCCGTATTTCACACGGAGACTCGGCGCAGGCGCGAGCCCAGCCCCGTCAGGAATTCGTGCGGCACCTCACCACTCCACTGCGCGATCTCGTTCAGCGTGATGCGCTGCTTCGCGTCTGCGCCCACGATGGTCGCGACATCGCCGACCTGAACCTCGAGCGTGCCCGTCTCTACGAGCGCCATATCCATCTGCACCAGCCCAACGATCGGGCAGCGTTGGCCGCGCAGCAGCACCTTGGCTCCCCCGCTCGCGAGCATGCGCCGCAGCCCGTCGGCATAACCGCACCGCAGCGTCGCGATCACCGTATCGCGCTGTGCGGTCCAGCTCGCGTCGTAGCTCGCGGTGTCGCCGCTGCGCATCCGCCGAACGCTCAGCACTCTTGCTCTCACGCTCACAACCGGACGCGGCTGCGGCAGGTCCTCCGCAGGCGAGCCGCCGTACAGGAAGATCCCGGGCCGCACCAGGTCGAACGCGAACTGTTGGCCTCGCAGCGCGGCGGCGCTGTTCGCGACGTGCAGCAACTGAGGCCGCCGCGGCAGCCGCTTGACCGCGCCGAGAAACCGTTCGAGCTGCAGCTCCGCGCTGCCATCCCGTCGCTCGGCCGAGTGGAAATGCGTGTAGCACCCCTCGAGCGACGGCGTATCGACGGCCTCGCCCACCTCCTCGATCTCATCCCAGCGGACGCCGGCGCGTCCCATCCCGGTATCGATCTCGATATGGAAGGGGCGCTCGCCGCGCGTGGTCCATTCGAGGATGCTACCGGCGTCGCCGAGCGCCGGAGTCAACTGATGGCGGTCGTACTCGTCGAACAGCTGGGCACGGGCCGGCATGAAAACGAGGATCGGCCGAGTGATGCCGGCCGCGCGCAACTCGACCGCTTCGTCGATTGTGGCGACGCCGTAGCCCCAAGGATCGAGCTGCTCGAGGGCCTTAGATACTAGGACGGCTCCGACCCCGTACGCATTGGCCTTGACGACAGGGAGGAGCCGAGTGCCTGCTATCTTTGCTACCGTTCGGGCATTGTCGACGAGGGCTTCCACGTCCACTTCCACCCAGGCCTCGCCCTTCGTTGACACGCTCACTGGCGCGGGTATGATACCCCGCGCGGAGGCTAAATGCAAGGCGATTCAGCGCTTGGACGTGCTCTGGGACTCGTGCGCGAGCTGCGCCAACGGTGTCCCTGGGACCGAGCACAGACCCCACAGACACTCCGTCCCTACCTCGTCGAAGAAGCGCTCGAGCTCGATCACGCGATTCAGACAGATGATCCCGAGGCGATGCGCGACGAGCTCGGCGACCTGCTCCTGCATCTCGCGTTTCAGATCGTCATTGCGGAGGAGCGTTCGCAATTCAATGCGGAAGTGGTGACGCACACGCTCGAGGAGAAGATGTGGCGGCGGCATCCGAACTTGTTCGGCGAAGGTCGCGGGAGCCGCGACGACCACGCGGGCTGGGAGCTGGTGAAGCGACGCGAGCCGCGCGCCGGTGGCAAGCGCAGCACATTGGCGGGGCTCCCGCCGACGCTGCCTCCCCTGCTCATGGCGTACCGGCTGCAAGAACGCGCGGCAGGGATCGGATTCGATTGGCCCGATGTGAAGGGGCCGCTCGCCAAGGTGAAAGAGGAAACAGCGGAGTTGGAGAAGGAGCAGCGCGGGGGGCGCAGGGAGCAGATCGAAGAAGAGGTCGGCGACTTGCTGTTCGCCGCGGTGAATCTCGCGCGCAAGCACGGCATCGAGGCGGGTCAGGCGCTCGAGCGGGCGAATCTGAAATTCCAGCAGCGATTCGAGAAAGTGGAAAAGCTCGCTGAGGAGCGCGGCCTCGAAATGGGACGCGCGTCGCTGGAGCAGCTGGACAAGTTGTGGGACGAGGTCAAGTCACGGCGATGACCGGCGACCGTCCCACGACCCACGAGCCACGCCCCACGATCGGACCTCTGGAGGCGGGCTCATTGGCTTTGCAGCGCCGCGCGCATCCCCGCGGCGAGTGCCGAAACATCCCCCTTCAGCAGACCGCGCCATCCCACCGGCGAACGCGCGAGCGACATGACATCCATCTTCGTAATCGGAATCCCGTTGACCGTCATCGCCATGCGGTACACAACGTGCACGGTATCGGTACCCTCGTTCACATGGCCGAGGACCTGCACCTTGGCAGACTTCAAGAGCTCTGCGACATCGGCGTCCTGCATCGTCATCCGCATCAGCGACGCGAAGACGGTGGTATCCGACAGGGCCTTGCTCTGTTCTACCGTGGTGACGCCGAGCAGCTGCTGTCGAATCGGGCCGGCATTGGGCGCTTCAAACACTCCAGCCAGGAGCTGGCGCATCTCCTTGAGCGCGTTCTGATGCATGAGCGACGCCATTCCGTTCCAATCGCCGGTGCGCATGGCCGCGATGAATCGATCGGTAACCTGCTCCGGAGTCTCGGCGGTTTGCGCCTGGGCGCTCAGCGCTTGCGGGGCGCGGGCGGTCAGCGAAACCAACAACAGCACAGTGATGGACGCACGCATACCAGCTCCTGCAATGAGGGGTTAGAACAGGTTACCGCAGCAGTCGCTCGTAGTACACCAACGGCGTACCCTTGTACGCCACTCGGCCACGCTCCGTGAACCCGCACCGGTCGTAGAAACCTCCCGCCCCCGCCTCGGCGTCGTAGGCATCGAGGCGAATGGCGTCGGCCGGCCACTTTTCTGCGACGGCACAGGCATCGTCGAGCGCGAGACGTCCCAACCCTTGCCGTTGATGCGTCACCGACACAGCCATCCCGGTCAAATACAGCGGCCGCTTCACCGACGTGAAGAAGGAGACATCGATCGCCCATGGTTTCTTGGTGGCCAGCCGCAGCACCGTCACAATGCGCTTGCCGTCTCGCCCGACGCGGACCCGCGCGTGGCGCTGCGACAGTGCGGCGCCGCGCTCGCTGACCAGCGACGACCAATGGCCCGGGCCGAAGCGAGCGGTGAGCGCACCGGCTGCGGCGTTCTGGAGACCGGCAATGACGGCCACGTCATCGAGCGTGGCGTCACGAAACTTCAGCGTCACTGGTGGAATGAGCGAATTGTGGCGACGACTCCGTGAAGGACGAGACCGCACACCAACAACGCCGTCACGATGAACACATACTGCCCGGCGACGTAGGCGTACCCGGGCTGATCGGTGAAGGTATTCACAGTCATCCACACAAGCATGACGAACGAGACAGTCGTTGCGCGCACCATACGACCAACCGACGAGCCGTCAGGCTGCGGACGGAGAGAATCGTAGAGGCAGAGCGACACGAGCGTGATTTGAGCGATGGCAATCAGTACGTGCCGCAGCGGATATGGCCAAGCCCGGCTGAGGCTCAAGAATCCGGGATCAAAGCCCGATTGAATCGCGAGCCAGACTCCGTAAGCCCAGACTGCGGCAACCGCGAATCGCACCGCGAGGCGTTTGCGATGGAGCGACTCCATGTGTCAGCTACGCTCGCCGTTCGATGCGCCTCGTGATCGTGTCGGCGGCCGCGTCTGCGATATCCAGCATCGTACCGACGGCGGCGCGGATCGTCTGGAGCAGCTGGTACAAGACAGGACGTTGCGGTGGCAGACTGCGACGCTGTGGTAGCCGGACCGGCTCGCGTGGTGGTGGCGGTGGAGGAGTATCCGCCCCGACAGCCGTCGGTGGCCGGCGCACTGGAGGCTGCAGATCCCCTTTGGCCTGCGTTGGGTGCTCGAACTCCTCGTCACTCGGGCTCTGCTCCGGCGTGGGAGGTTTCGGTTTACGCGGTCTTTTGTCTTTTCCCATGAGTCATACCCAGCCTATCGGATGAAGACGCTTGGAGAAGGGTTTCTCACACACGGAGTTTATACGGCTGTACGGCTCGAGTAGTGCCAGTCGGCGTGATCAACTCCGAAGCTCCGGTCGAAACGGCTCGGCCGCCACCTGGAATCTGTCCTCGTACAGCCTCCTCACTTGCGACTCAGTCCTTGTACGGATCGAACTCGTCCGCCCCAGCCATCACGACGATCAGCGGACGCAGCGTATGCAACACTTCGACGGTCGCGCCCTGCGCCTTGAGCACGTCCGGCAAACGGCGATAGACGTGCGGGCTCTCGTCCGTGCCGCCACCGCGCAGCACTACGCTCTTCTCCTTGATCCACGCGTTCATCATCTCGCGCGAGATCGCGCCCGGCTTCAGCACCTTCCCCTTGCGCGTCCGCTTACCCGCGGCCGCCGTGCGGCTCATGACGCGCCCAGCGCCATGCACCGTCGAGTACAATGCGCGCGCCTGCAGGTCCTGCGTCGCCGCGTCGGCCGGCGTGGCGCCCTGCAGAATCACGGCGTTGTCGCCCATCGAGCCGCCGACGAATCCCTTCTGACCCGGAAATGCCGGCGTCGCGCCCTTGCGCACGACATACAACTTCTCGCCGCCGTGCTCCTCGATCCACGCGAAGTTGTGATGGTTATGCACCAGCTCCTCCTCGCGACCGCCAAGGATCGAGACGACCTTGCGCGCCACCCACTCGCGGCCGGCGTAGGCGTAGCGTCCGGCCAGATTCATCAGCTGCCAGTACGCGTCGCCGATCGGCGCATGGACGTCGAGCAGCGCCTCACGCTCGGGCGCGCGCTCGCCCCACTGCTTGTTCTGCGACAGCGCGAGAAAACCGTGCGCCACGCCGTAGCCGAACCCGCGCGAGCCGAAATGCACGCCCACCCAGATGTCGTCTTGCTCATCGGCAAAGACGTCGACGTAGTGATTGCCACTGCCTACCGTGCCGAGCTGCTCGCGCGCCTTGGCGCGCAGGCGGTCGCGCTCGGGCTTGTCCGGCACGGCATCCCACGCCGGCTCCTCAAACAGGGGGTCGTCGGTCGGCGCGTCGTCGGAACGGTTCCGGAGACCCACGCCGAACGACAGCGACGCCTGAATCTCATCCGCCAGCTCGCGCACCCGACCCTGGATCTGCGGGAGCTTCAAGTCAGTGCGGATGGCGGCGTTGCCGCAGGCGATGTCGAATCCCACGCCGACAACGGAGACCTTGTCGCGATACGCCGCCACGCCGCCGATCGGCATGACATAGCCCAGGTGGCCGTCAGCCATGAGCGCAGCGCGCTCGGCGCGGCTCGCGACGTCGCGGAGCTGCTCGAGCGTGTTGGACTCGTGTGAACCGAAGATTTCAACGCGATCCATCGCCATCTCCTTGATGATACCTTGCCGGGATGAGGGGGACAGCCAGCCCGCGGGCTCACCCCGGCGCCTCGTCTATTGCTCATCCCTCAAAGGCCCGGCCGAGCGTTCCGTCCGCTACGGGAGTCGCGGTCCTTCGCGGATTTCCCGCCCGGACCGGGCCAAAAACAATTCGCCCCACCACGTGAGCGGCACGGGGTGGGGCGAGCGCGAAAACTCGAGGAATCGCGTGCTTTAGCGCTGTGCTCCCGTGCCGAATACACCTCTACGTAGGCAGGCTCGAAACGCGAGCCTCCCCGTACCGACGTCCGTCGGGCTGATCGACTTGGAGTGCGCTGCAACCAACATTGTTAGCCTCCTCAAAAACAAAAATCGCGTCACCGTGGCCACACCTCGAGCAGCCATTGCGGGACGCGACTCCCTTGAAGCGAGGGGAACTCTAAAAACGAGTCCCTCAACTGTCAAGGCCACAACCGGTACAAGGTCCGCGGAAATGCGATCGCCTCCCGGATGTGCGGGATGCCGCAGATCCATGCCACCGTCCGCTCGACGCCGAGCCCGAATCCGGCGTGCACGAACGTGCCGTACTTCCGGAGATCGAGATACCACGAGTACGCCTCTTCCGGCAGCTTCTCGGCACGAATGCGGGCCAGGAGCTTGTCGTAATCGTCCTCGCGCTGGCTGCCGCCGATGATCTCGCCGTAGCCCTCGGGCGCGAGACAGTCGTTATTGAGCACGGTGCGGGGATCGGCCGGATTCTCCTTCATGTAGAACGCCTTCACGGCCTTCGGGTAGTTGTAGACGAAGACCGGCCGGTCGTATTGCTTCGCGAGCGTCGTCTCGTCGTCCCCGCCCAGATCCCGGCCCCACTCCATGTCCGTGCCGAGACTCTTGAGCTTCGCGACGGCGTCGGTATACGAGATCCGGTGGAACGGCGGCTGCACGCGCTCGAGCGGCGCGAGATCGCGGCCCAGCTCGGCGAGATCCTGTTTCCGTTGCTCCAAGCAGCGGCCCACGATGTACGAAACGAAATCCTCCTGCAGCCGCATGTTGGCATCCGAGTCGTTCCAGGCGACTTCGGGTTCCACCATCCAGAACTCCGTCAGGTGCCGGCGCGTCTTCGACTTTTCGGCGCGGAACGTCGGACCGAAGCAGTAGACCTTGCCGAGCGCCGCCGCGGCGGCCTCGACGTACAGCTGGCCGGTCTGCGCGAGATACGCCTTCCCGAGATCGAAGTAGTCCACGGAGAACAGCGTGCCCGCATGCTCGCCGATCGAGCCGGTGAGAATGGGCGTGTCCACGAGCGTGAAGTGGCGTTGATGAAAAAAATCGCGAATCGCCTGGATGACTTCGTGGCGCACGCGCGCGATCGCGACCTGTTGCTTGGAGCGCAGCCACAGATGGCGGTGCTCGAACAGGTAGGCGATCCCATGCTCCTTCGGCGTGATCGGAAAGTCGGGGCTCGGCCCGATGATCTCGAGGCCCGAGGTCTGCAGCTCGACGCCGCCCGGCGCGCGCGCATCCACTCGCACGCTCCCGGTCACCTCGAGCGAAGTCTCCTGAGTAAGTTTCCCGAACGCGTCCCAGACTTCCGGCACCACATCTTTCTTGGAGATCACAGCTTGCAGGTAGCCCGTCCCGTCCCGCACCACGACGAACGCGATCTTCCCGCTCGAGCGAGTCGTCGCCACCCAGCCGCGCACCACCACGGTCGCGCCGGCGTGCTGCGGAAGTTCTTCGATCCAATGACGTTCGGGCATAGGCGCGGCATACTAGTGGCGGGTCTTTTCAGTGTCAACGCGATCGTCGCGGCCTGCGCACCGGCCATGAAAACAGGCCCCGCGCGGCAGGAATCGGGCTGGCCGGCCTACCTCGGCAACCAGCGCCACGACGCGGGGGCGCACGAGACGTTGAACCCCGATCCGCGTCCGCTCTGGCATGTGGGCATGGGACGCGGTGTGCGTGGCAGTCCCGCGTTGGGCGAGTCGGTGGTCGCCGTCGGGACCGCCGACCGCAACCTCGTGCTCGTCGATCGCTCGAGCGGGGACGTGCTCTGGCGGTCGCACCTCGACGGCAGCGTCCGTGCCGGCCCGCTCCTCGACGAAGACCGCCTGTACGTCGCCACGGAGTCACAGCCGCAGGGCCGCGTCTACGCGATCCGCTTGCGGGACGGCCGGCAGCTCTGGCGCACGCCGGCGGGCAGCGTCACGGCGCCGCTCGCCTTCGATGGTGAAGGGATCTATGCCGGCACGGAGGATGGCCTCGTGCTGCGCCTCGAGCCGGAGCGCGGCAAGGTAGAGTGGCGCCGCCCGCTGAGCGGCGCGGTGCGGGCGGGTCCGGTCGTCACGCCGAGCGGGCTCGTCGTCGCCACGACGAGCGACACCCTGTTCTTACTCGATCGCCAGACGGGCGCAGTGCGCGCGCAGCGGTCGCTTCCCGGCGCGGTGCTCGCGACTCCCGCCACCGATGGCCGTCGTGTCTTTCTCGCCACCACGAACGGTCGGATCGTCGCGGTCGATCTCGCATCATGGAGCGTGGCCTGGGACCGCAGCGCGGGTGATGCCGTGTACGGCGCGCCGGCGCTCGTCGCCGATACGCTGTTCGTACTCGCGCGCGATGGCCGGCTCTGGATGATTCCGGTGGACGCCCCCGATAACGCGACGAGTCACACGCTCGACATCGTCGCCACGGCCGGTCCGACCCCTCTAGCCTCCGGCGTCCTCGTCGGCAGCGTCAGCGGCGAAGTGCTGCTCGTCGATCCCAGGAGCGGGGCGATTCGCTGGCGGGCGCAAGTCGCCGGCCCCATCGAGGAGCCACCGCTCGTGCGCGACCGGCAAGTGGTGGTGA
>WNGK01006036.1_pt1 | contig 17858 bp, 13 predicted proteins | sample 5400601 | NCBI WGS metagenome assembly WNGK01 (sample SAMN13153376, study PRJNA577476) | soil metagenome | isolation source: 60 cm soil or saprolite under Garry oak tree replicate 1 | place: USA:California | collected 2016-06-15
TCGCGCGCTTAAATTGAACGCCGACGGCGCAGGAAATTACCGCGTTGAATATAACGAGCCGTTATGGAAGCTGCTGCTCGACGCTTTGCCGAAGTTAAGCGTAGCGGATCGCGTCAATCTTTTGGGTGACGCGTGGGCGTTTGTACAAGCGAACCGCGCGCCGCTCTCGACCTATTTCGATCTTATTGAAAAATTGCCTGCTGGAGTCGAGCTGGCGGAACGCGAACAAATCATTAACGCGTTCGATTACATTAACCGTTTGCTCATCGGAAATGCTACCCGCGAGAAATTCCAGAATTATGCCCGTTCAATTCTGCGCCCGAATTTTGACCAACTTGGTTGGGAGCCAAGAAAAGATGAAACACCACGCGCGGCACTGCTGCGCGCAAGTTTGATCGAGGCACTTGGTGACTTAAACGATCAAGAAATCGTCGCCGGATGTCGCGAACGGTTTCAGAAGTACATTGCCGATCCTGGATCGATCGTGCCGGATTTGCGGGCATCCGTTTTCCGCGTGGTGGGCCATTACGCAGATGACCCTACCTGGAGTAAATTACGCGAGCTCGGCCTGAGAACGACGAGCGCCGAGGAAAAGCAAAATTATTACGATGCACTGGCCGCCGCGCGCGATCCCAAGCTGGTCGCCAAAACCCTGCAAATTTCGCTGACCGATGAATTGCCGACGAGCCGCGCCGTTTTTCTCGTAGGAAAGGTTGCGCGCGACAGTGACCATCCGGATCTCGCATGGGATTTCGCAAAGGCAAACATGAAGGCGCTGCTGTCCAAGACCGATGCGGTCGGAATTAACCGTTATGCGCCAAGCCTGTTCATGTTCTTCTCCGAAGAATCGCGGGCCGATGAGTTGAAGGCCTATGCAAAAACTAATCTGCCTCCAACAAGCGCTAAGGAAGTCGCCAAAGCAGTGGACGAAATTCAGTTCCGGTCCGAATTCAAAAAACGACTCGCGAATCAGTTAAGCGCCTGGATCGAAAACCAGCGCAAGCGCAAATGACCTCGCCTCGCTACGGGCTTGGTTGCGTCTGCTCGGTCTCCGGAGTGATTAGGAGCCGCATCGGGATCATTGAAGATTCGTGAAAACCGTGACGCCTGAAAAATTCTTGCGCGAGGTTTTCCGGACGATCGGTCAATAAAGTGATACGAAGAAAATTTTTCTGCCGCGCAAAATCGATTGCGTGTTGGAGAAGTTTCGAGCCGTAACCGTGACCCTGATACTGTTTGTGCACCACCAGGTCCTCCAGAAGAATGACGAAGCCGCCTTCAGCCGTGCTGATCGTAAAAAGCAAATTGATCATGCCGACGATCGCTCCCTCTCGTCGCAGCACAAAAACGCGGCCCCTGCTGGGTTGCTCGAAAATCAAACGCAGACCACGAAGTTGTTTTTCTTTGTCCGGCCGAAAGTCGCTTTCCTGGGTAAACAGTTCGCCGAGCATTTCCGACAACTCATCCAGATCGGCTTCCGTTGCCGGCTCGATCACAATCTTTTCGCTCATCGTTTCCATCGATTATTTCAAAAGTTTACGGCGTTGGCAATCCTGGAGTAATAAAGATCGATATCGATAAGCATCTGGTGCGCGGGATTGACAATGTCTCTCCCGTTCCTAGTGTAGCCGCTCTCAAATCCCGCCGAGATTATTTTGGCTTTATGAAACGGACTTATCAGCCATCTAAGCGCACACGCAAACGCCAGCATGGATTTCGTGCGCGCATGAAGACAAAAGGTGGCCGTGCCACGCTGGCTCGCCGGCGGCAACGTGGGCGCAAGCGGCTCCTGCCGAAAGGCGTTGAGCTCCACTACCCGCGCCATACGCAGGCGTAAATTTGGTTTTCTATTTCGATATTCCAATTGCAGATCGCGTTTCGCGGATAAATTTCACAGTGTCCATTTGCGCCGTTTGCGAAATCGAAACTCGGCAATCCAAAGTCTTAAACTTGCACACGTACCGTTAGCTCAATTGGCAGAGTAAGTGACTCTTAACCACGGTTCTTGCGGTGCAAACATGGGACGTTACCAAATGCGCTACCGAATGAGACGAGCAGAACAGGCATCATCCTAGCACAAATTCTTGCACACGGACGCGCCAGACTTCGCCTCAAGCGATTCTCGACTTTTTGACTGTTGCCGACGAAAATGCCGCAATCGCACACGGTTTAACTGCGGTCACGAAAGCACAAGCGGTGATCTGAGCTACGTCAATTGCGTCCGTCCACACCCCGAAAAAGGAAATGAGCGGGCTGACACGACCGCGCAGGTAAAATAAGGCTCGACAAATCTTCACGAAACTGTTAACGACTTCCATGGTTACGTAACCCGACGTTTCAGCGTATCTCCGGCCGAGCTGAGAAGCCCGAGGGCGCCGGACGTTCGCTGGAACCGCCGCTTAGCGCGATCTTCAGAGGAATCTCGCATGTGAGCAGGCTGGAGCGAAGCAATAAGAGGATTGGAGCGGAGTCGCCGCTCATCACTCCCCCGCAGCTTCCGAATCTGACGGAAGAGAGTCCAGCGATTCGAGTGGCGATCGTCTGCGGACTGGAGACGACTGTTCTGGCCGACTCGGTGGAGACATTGCTTACGGACACGAAGGGGTTCACGTTCTCACGATTCGAGTATCGCGACCAATCCGGCCTCAGGCCGCTGGCAGCAAACTTTGGCAATGCCGATGTAGTCGTGGCTACGCTCAGTGCTTTTCAAGCAACGAACTTAGAACTTTTTTTTGCGTCGCTTCAGCGCCCTTTCCCACATCGCCCAGTTCTGGTGACTACGACGCATCCGGATACGTTCGATTTTTTCCGAGTGCTCGAGATGGGCGCGTCGGATTTTCTGCTGCCTCCGTTGCGGCGTTCCGAATTGTTAGCGCGGCTGATGCGCCTCTCAGGAGTCACGCGCTGCAGCGATGCGCTCGTGCAAAAACTCAAGGAGGATATCGGGCTCAAACATATCATCGGCGAGAGCCCCGCGTTTCTTGACAAAGTTTGGTGCGTACCGCGATTCGCGCGGTGCGATGCGCCGGTGCTAATCTCCGGCGAGTCCGGCACCGGCAAGGAAATCTTTGCCCGCGCGATTCATTATCTGAGTCCGCGAGCAGAGCGACCGTTCGTTCCGGTTAATTGCGGCGCCCTTCCAGAGAACCTGGTGGAAAGCGAGATATTCGGTCATAAGCGCGGCGCGTTCACGGGCGCTGCGTCCGATCAAGCGGGGCTAATTCGCGAGGCCGAGGGCGGCACGCTGTTTTTGGATGAGGTCGATTGTCTCACACCACAAGCGCAGGTGAAGCTGCTTCGTTTCCTACAGGACGGAGAATATCGTTCCGTGGGCTCACATCAGATTCTTCGTGCAAACATTCGGGTGATCGCAGCTGCCAACGCCGATTTCAGCCACCTTGTGCGCTCAGGAAAATTCCGCGAGGATTTATTCTATCGGCTGAACGTACTGGCGCTCGCGCTTCCAGCGTTGCGGGAACGCCCCGGCGATATCCTCTTACTTACGCACGACTTTCTCGAGAAGCAGGCTGCGATCACGGAGACGCCACCGAAAAACCTCTCGCTCGCCGCGCTCAACCGGCTGCTCGGTCATTCGTGGCCGGGTAATGTGCGCGAACTCCAGAACGTGCTCATGCGCCCCATCGTACTCTGCGATCGCGACTCGATCGAGGCTTCGGATCTTGACCTGCCCGATGAGGGACCTTCCGGGGAAGATCAGTCGTTCCGAACGATGAAATCCCGTGTCATTTGGCGATTCGAGCACGACTTTCTCGCGACGGTTCTGCGTGCGCACCAGGGGAACATCACTCGTGCCGCATCTGCGGTGAAGAAGGACCGCCGGGCGTTCTGGGAGCTTTTGCGCAAACACAGCCTTCTGGCCGACGTCAACCGCGATTGAGCGCGAGATACAAGCGATAAGAGCGGCGGCTAGGATTGCGCCCCGGCGCTTCGTCAGGCGCTGTCCCGTATGTCGAATGAGCGTCGGAGCGTGGACAAATTTGTCATCGCTCCAGCACGCAGAGTCAGCGCACATCGGCGGAAAATATTTGCCAAAATGGTAGGACAAAATTGCCCTCGCGCGCGTTCCAGAATCCAACGCCGATTTGCGTTCGGGCGCGAACAGAGGTGTTCTCGGGCGAGCGCATTTTCGGGGGAGGAATTGAAACACGCGGGAGCGAGCGGAGACGAACAATTCGCGTCCGCGCGCAACAGCGGAAATTACGAGGCACGTCGATTGCTACAGCTGGACGACTGACCCCAAATGTGTGCTTGCCGACCCCTTCGCTTCCATCTCCGGCGCCGGAAATTCTCGAATATCTGGCCCGGCATCCGGAGGCACAAGACACCATCGACGGTATCCTTCACTGGTGGGTGCTCGACGCCTGCATTCGAAAGTGGGCTCCGAAAATTGCAGAGACCGTCGCGCAACTCGTCGAACAAGGTTTTCTCGAACAAAGCCAATCTGCGGACGGCAACATATTTTACCGCGCCTCCCCGAGCTATCTCGCGACGCTTCAGCAACGGCCACCACGAACCTCTACTCCTAATGACGATGTCTGACGAAATTCATGCCCTTCAAGATCTGCAATTCATAGTGACTGGGTTTTGCGGCGCGCCCCCGTTCCTAACAACGCCGCCTTCTTCTTTGCCGCTTCTGCCTAAACAACATCAACTCATATAAATTATGTCAGTTTCTCCTACTTACCCGGGTGTCTACGTTCAGGAAGTCCCCAGCGGTGTGCGGACGATTGTTGGTGTCGGCACTTCCATTGGTATGTTCATCGGCACTGCCAAAAAGGGACCGATTAATCGTCCCGTTCGCTGCGCCGGCTACCTGGATTACGCGCGAACTTATGGAGAGGATCCGACTGGCGGCGATCTTGTTCGCTTCGTCAAACTCTTTTTCCTGAACGGTGGCACCGATTGTTATGTGATGAGGATTGCCAATGGAGCGATCCCCGCCGCCATCACTCTGCGAAATGAAGCGGCCGCCCCAGTGCTGACATTGACGGCTAAGGACGCCGGTGTTGTCGGAAACGATATACGCGTCTTGGTAACGTACGTAGGCGCTCAGCCGGAGGTCACTTTCAATCTCGAAGTGTTTCGTTGGGAATTGGATTCCTCAGGAACGCGAGTAAAGAAGGACACCGAAACATGGTTAGGGTTGAGCATGGACCCGGCTTCTCCGTCTTATGCTCAGGACTTCCTTACACAAAACTCGAAGCTGGTTAACGCAACAGACGTTGGTCCTGCAGCTGTCGGAGGAGGTTCCTCACTCAGTGGACGATCGATGACCAGTGCGAACCTCACAACTTTGCTCACTACGAATGCAGTGTTTTTGATCAGCGTCGATGGCAGTCGGTACATTCGTGTCGATCTGACTGGTTTCCCAGTAACTGCTGCCGGTTTTCAAACTGCAATCAACAACCGGTTTATTGCCGAAGGAATGCCAACGACTTCAGTCGCTGTTACATTCCCTGCCGGTGTCACCACCTTCGGTAACAGAGTTTTGATTACTTCGAATGGTGCTGGTGACGTTTTCATTCGTCCGGCACCTGAGCCTGGTGATCTGGCAGTTCCGCTAATGCTTGGGACCGCCCAAGGCGGCATTGAGACATCTCGTCACGCTCCACGTCGGCCGGCACCGTCTGGTATCACGACGCTCGTCGCTCAAACTCAATTCAATGCTTTCGCCAGTGCAAACGCAAGCGCCGTTAACTCGATCACTCTGGAAGGTCTAAACGCCGCTGGTACAGCGGTTCCTGTGCCGGTCCCGTTGAGTGTGGAAACTGTGTTGGGCGCCAGAGTTGTTGTTGACGCTGTACCAGCGGCCAGTACTCCGAACGGCAACGCAGACGGTGTGCGTGAGAAGCTCGCCCTCATCGCGCAAACGATCAACACCTTCACTCCGCCTGTACCAACTATAAAGTTTTCATGGAAGGCCGAAGTGTGGGGAAGCCGGCTCGCGATTCTCCCTCAAAGCATCTTCGACGACAACTACGTGCCCGCCAATCCAGTCGTTGCTGCGCCGGCAGCTTTTCAAAATCTGATTCAGGCCCCGAATGTTCGTTACTACCGGCTCGGACTCGGCGGCGCTGGTGCCCAGCAGGCTCCCGTCGTTGGCACTGACGGAGGTAAACCCACGCCGCCAGACTACGACGTTGCGTATGACATCATCGACAAGGAAGTAGATCTCTTCAACTTGATGGTGCTTCCTCCCGACGCGACGGTTGCCGTCCAATCCCTCTACCCAACCGCGAGTATCCGTTGCAAGAACCGTCGTGCGTTTCTCTTGATGGATCCTCCGGACTCATGGACTGACGCGCAAACCGCTTCAACCGGAGTCAATACACTTCGTACCGGACTAGTGAAGGACTACAGCGCGATCTTCTTTCCGCAAATCACGATCGGCGAAAACGGACTGAAGAAGAATATTGGCCCATCCGGAGCTATAGCTGGACTCTGTGCACGCACCGACAGCACACGCGGAGTCTGGAAAGCCCCTGCTGGAACCGAGGCAGACCTGCGTGGCGTCGTTGGGCTCAAACAAAGATTCTCTGATGGCGAGAATGGCATTTTAAATCCCAGAGCGGTTAATACCATCCGCATCTTCCCGAACGGCATCGTCAACTGGGGTGCTCGCACGATGGATGGTGACGATGGCTTTGCGAGCGAATACAAATACATTCCGATTCGCCGGCTGGCACTCTTCATCGAGGAGAGTCTCTATCGCGGTCTGAAATGGGTTGTCTTTGAACCGAATGATGAGCCGCTATATGCGCAGATCCGACTAAACGTCGGTGCCTTCATGCACGATCTTTTCCGGCAAGGCGCATTTCAGGGACAAAAGCCAAGCGATGCCTACTTTGTGAAATGTGACACCCAGACCACGACCCAGAACGATCGGGATCTGGGCATAGTGAATATTTGGGTCGGCTTTGCCCCGCTCAAGCCGGCTGAGTTCGTCATCCTGTATCTCCAACAAATGGCAGGACAGATTCAGACCTGACGCGGCTCCGGACAACATGAACTGAAAACACCAACGTGAACTGATTACTTATGGCTGCACCACAATTCTCTGTTAACACGAGCCGGTTTGACCCGTACAAAAACATGAAGTTCCGCATCAAATGGGACGGGCGCTACGTCGCTGGCGTGAGCAAAATCGGCCCCTTGAAACGGTCTACCGAACCGGTAACTCACCGCGAAGGCGGAGATCCTAGTACGTCGCGCGTGTCACCGAGCGTATGGAAGTTCGACCCGATCACGCTGGATAAGGGACTAACCCACGACCCGGAATTTGAGAACTGGGCAAACCTTATTTACAACACGGACGGCGACGCGGCTATCTCCCTTGAGAAGTTCCGTAAGGATATCATCATCGAGTTGCTCAACGAGCAGGGCGCAGTGGCTAAGGCCTACAAGGTATATCGCTGCTGGGTCAGTGAGTACCAAGCTTTGCCAGATTTGGACGCGAACGCGCACGCCGTCGCTATCGAGCACATGGTTCTGCAAAACGAAGGATGGGAACGTGACACTGCCGTTCCAGAGCCGAAGCAAACCTAACATGTTTTCTTTTCGAGGAGGCAACTATGCAGTCGACGCCAATTTCACTGCGGTTTGCCCCGAGTGAGTGCCGCGTTTTGCTGCGCGAACTGACTGGACGCGACGAGCAAGCTGTATCTGGCACGAGCACTGCTGACGCCGTCCGCTTGCTCGACGCGCTGTGCGACGGCGCATCGGCGCAGACCGAAAGCCGGTTCAGAGCGGCGGACCTCGTTGTGACGGACCGCGATCGCTTGCTGGCGGCGGCGTACGAGCGCGCGTTTGGCGATCGCATCGAGAGCACGCTCACCTGCGCGCGTTGCGGCCAAATGTTCGATCTTCATTTTTCTTTGACTCAACTGGCCGCTTCGCTGAATGGCCGCGGCGTTCCCGGCGAATGGCAAGCTTTGGGAAACGCCCGGTTCGAAACGAACGGCGGAATGTGCTTTCGCTTGCCTACGGGGAACGACGAACTCGCAGTGGCCAATCTCGCGGAGCAGGAAGCGGAGTCACTGTTGCTAAGCCGTTGTGCTGAAAGCGGCCATTGGCCCGGCGGCGCCAGGGCGTTTCAGGATATGCTCGATCAATTGGCGCCGTTGCTCGATCTGGAGTTGAACGCGTCCTGCGCCGAGTGCGGACATTCCCACACCGTCCAGTTTGACATTCAGAATTATCTGCTGAACGCAATTTTGGGCGAACGCAGTCGATTGATAAAAGAGATTCATCGTGTGGCCACCGCCTACGGTTGGTGTCTTGATGATATCCTGTCACTCACCCGAAGCGAACGGCGGCAACTCGTTGAGCTGATCGAGAACGAGACCTCCCGCCGCGCGCGTCTGACGCGATGAAAAACTACTTCGCCAGGCTCGTTGCTCGCGCTGCACCTCCACGCGACTCGGCACCCGTAGCTCGCGAGAGCACGAGGGTACGCGATCCGTTCGAACAGGTAGCTGCTCCCGAAATGCCGGGGCCTCTTCCAGAGACCGCACGCGAAACGACGTCCTCGGCCACGGTCGCCACAAGCCCGGTGGCGTACGGACCCGCCGCTGAAAAGAGAGTCCTTCCGCCCGTTCAGCCTGCGCCGCCCGCAACAACACCTGAAGGTGGAAGAATTTGGCAGTCGGAATTGTCTGCTTCACCGACTCCAGAGCAAGCCGGCGACTCACCCGCACTGGCGGAATCGAAACGCTCCGAACCAGTGGAAACGACGACGCCAAAGCTAATTCATTCAGTCAGAACGGCGGCTGCTCGTTCGCCACCGCATAAGCTAAAGCCCGCGGAAACACAGAGGCCCGGCCTGCCTGGCGAACATGATCCTGATCAACACTTCGCGGGCGCTCAGCGAGAACAGACCATGCTGCTTCGCAAAGCGGACGCGTTCATGAACGAACTGTTCGAAGACCGTGCGCGTTTTCAGTCTGGCGGCGATTTGGAGGAAGAATCCGAGTCTCACCAACCGGAGAGCTTGCTCCCTCTCAGTCAGCTCATCGAAAATCCGCGGCTAAAACCGGCGCAAGCAGCCGAGGCAACGCGAGAACCAGACGCGGCACAGCCGTCGCTCGTCATCGGAAGACTCACCGTTGAAGTAGCTCCATCGATTCCGCCGCCGGCAACACCGCGAGCACCGATCGTCGTCGTGCGAGAGGCGGGACGTGGCAGCCGCGACGGAATTCCTTCCAGCCAGCGGTTTGGCCTCGGCCAATTCTGATTACATGCCATTACTCGATTTGTCATTAGTAACCACAACTCTCCTGCGCTTGATGAAGGCTCGGGTTGATCCATTGTGGGCTGGACTTTTTCCTCCAAGCCCGCCAGCCCCTCCTCCTCCGGTGATCACGTACTCCGGACTCTCGAGCGACAAATTGGTGGGCGATCAAGCGCTCGGACTGTTCCTGTATTCGGCCAATGAAGATCCCCATTTCAAGAATCAGCCACCGGTATATCAGGACAAGCCGCCAATGCGCTTCACGCCCATGGGTTTGCAGCTTCAGTATCAGCTCGTCGCATATGCCGCGGATCTGGGCGATGCCGATAGCGCGATCCTTCGCGCGCAGCGTCTGTTCGGCCTGGCGTTGAAAACACTCCACGATTTCTCAAGTCTCGATCGCAATACGCAACTCGGCGGCACGCTCGTTTTTCCGCCTGCAATTCAGGGAACCGAAAACGTAATGCGCATCACGCTCAGAAACATCGCCCCAAACGAGGTAACAAACTTCTGGACTGCGGGAAATCAAGTCGTTCGACTTGCGGCTTATTACGAGGTTAGCGCTACCTTACTCGAACCCGACCGACCACAGATCCGTGTCCAACGAGTGCTGCGTTATGGCGTTCAGGTTTTTGTAAGTGGCGCACCTCGACTGGACAACAGTCGCAGCACGGTCCGGTTTCGTATTCCAGGCGAGGCGAGCGATCGAACTGCGGAGGTTCAGCCAGGAGAGTCAGCGGCTGGCGAAAACATTTTCTTTGATGGCACAGACCTGATTGGCGACAGCACGACTCTTCTCATCAGGAAGGCGGGTTGGAGCGAACCTCAGGAAGTTGGCTCAGATTGGGGAGTGATAACCGGAGCTGAAGCCATATTAGCTCAGGTTCAGAGTCACGCAGGCTCCCAGGACGTTGTCCCCGGAGTTTATTCCGCTTCGGCGTTTGTAACGCGAAATCGGATCATGCCTGACGGTAGCAACCGATCCTTTTCGCAGGAATCCAACGAGGTCCCTTTCACAGTTGCACCGACAATAACCAATCCCGCTTACAACGCTGTCGCTGTCGCGGTTGGACCACAGAATATCGTCACCGTGGACGGTGGCATTTTTCAGCACGCTGATGTTGCGCCGGAAAACGTGAGGTTATTTGTCGGACCGGAACCTGTTCTGCTCGAACCGACGGCCGCTTTGACGCCGGGTCATTTTGAGATCGTGAATCCGACACGACTCCGCTTTCGATTCCCGCTCGCAGGCGTGACGTCCGGCGCAACTTTGCCGTTGCGCATCATTGTCAACGGAGCCGAAAACGCCCCACGCTGGGTTACTGTTCCATGAATGGTCAAACAGCCGCGCCAGCCCGAGTCGATCATCTGCCACGAGAGCCGTCGAACGCGCAACGCAAGCCGGCCAACAACTCGGAACGAAATTCTGATTCTCGCTCAGAAGCTGACTTGATCCTGGCACGCTTTCGGCTGCGGGCTCGTCTGAGAACCGCGTGGCTGCAAAAGCTTTGGAACGAAGAAGGAGTTCCAGTTGGAAATGTTGCCGTTACCCACGCCGAAATTGCCACGCATCTGGTTGATCGCGATTCGCCCGCTGCCGAAGCGGAGTGGATCCAAGGCGATCTTCAGGCCGTCGCCTGGCGTCAGGAGTTGGGGCGAGTTGAGAATGCACTTTGTTGCTTGCCACGCTCGCGTCTGGTCGTGTTGGACCAAATTTTCGGACTGAGTCTTGAGGAGTCCAACCTTCTTCAAGCCTGTGTTGCTGTTGCGCTCGATCCTGGTCTTACTCGCGTGTGTGCTTACTTAAACGATCACGCCGGGCGACCATTTGTTACCGAGGCATTGGCTGCGCGTCTCTTCGGCTACGGTCGTTCTGGCATCTGGAGCGTCAATTCGCCCTTGTTCCGCTGGGAGTTGATCTCGGCGCGCGAAGGAGGGCCTGGCGAACCGCGCGCGCTGCTGTGCGATCCCCATATAAGCGGCTGGTTTCTCGGCCGCGAAGAGCTCGACGAGACTCTAACCGGCTTTGCGCAATACCATCCGCCGCGTCCGCCCCTAGCCTCGTGGCCTATGCACGAGACGGCTAAATTTCTAGGGCATGTTTTGTCGATTCAACCCCCTGTTCGGGCTCGAGTAACCATCCATGGCCCTCGGGGGAGCGGCCGCAAAACATTTGCCGCAGTTCTCAGTGCTGAACTCGGCGTGGCGCTCCTAGGCATTGACTCCGATGGGATAGAAGAACCGGAATGGCGCCGTACCTTCCTGCACGCCCAGCGTCATTCTTATCTCAATCGGTGCGCGATAGCCTGGAGCGGAGAGGCTATGCTACGACGCGTTTGGCCTGGGATGGTTGCACCCTTTCCGATGCAATTTGCCATCGCCGACGTTGGTGAAGACCCGCTGCCAGTTGTCGGGCTCGTTGACCGCTCGGTAACAATACCGCCGCCGACTGCCGCTGAGCGGGAAGCGCTTTGGCTGGAATACTTGCCAAGCGCAAAAAAGTGGGAGCCAAAAGCCTTCCGCGCACTCGTGGAGCAGTTCCGCTTCCGGCCCGGAGAAATCGCGAACGCCGCGCATAGCGATGCCAGCGACCTGCCGCACGCGACCCTTAGTGCCCGCGAATCAGCACGTGGCCAGCTTGGTAGCCTCGCGCAGCGTCTCGAATGCCCGTTCGGTTGGGACGACTTGATCGTGTCTGAGTCGCTGCGCGAATTCCTTCGCGATATTGAATTCGAAGCCAGGCATCGTCTGGCCTTTTGGGAAAAACCGGAAAGCCGGCGGCTCTTCCCGCAAGGGCGCGGTTTGGTCGCCTTGTTCAGCGGCCCGCCCGGCACTGGAAAGACAATGGCCGCCCAAGTTTTCGCCGCCAGCCTCGGCTATGATCTGTATCGCATCAACCTCGCTGCGGTGGTGAGCAAATGGGTCGGGGACACGTCGAAGAATATGGCGCGCATCCTGGCTCGCTTCGCCCATAGGGACGTGATCCTCCTGTTCGACGAAGCAGACGCTCTATTCGGCAAGCGCGTCACCGAAATACGCGACGCGCAAGACACCTACATCAATAACGACAGGGCTTACACGCTACAGGCCATTGAGAGTTTTGACGGCATCGCGCTGTTAACAACGAACAAGAAAGGCAACATCGACCCCGCCTTTCTGCGTCGCCTACGGTTTGTGCTCGAATTCCCCAAGCCTGACGCCACCCAACAAGCTCAACTTTGGCGCAATACCATCAGGGATCTAACTGGGACAAAGACGCTGGAAGAAGTCTCACCCGTGCTGCGGTTTCTATCCGCTAGCGTCCAAGCGACCGGCGCGCAAATCAAGAACGCCGTATTGGGCGCGCTCTTCATCTCTCAGCGGGAAAGCCGGAAGCTTTCCGTCGAGTATCTACTGCGCGGCTTGGAACGCGAATTATCTAAGGAAGGCCGCTCCCTCAGCCCTCGCGAACGGGAAATGATACTTAACCATGACAAATAGCATCAGAATCGACCAGCTTCACTTGCGCGTGCCCGGCATGAGTCGCCGACTGGCACGCCGCGGGAGTGCCTCAGTTCCGTTGTCGCCGCCGGAATTGCCAAAAAGATTTCATGAAACAACAGCAAGCCAGACCAACGAAAGGGCTTTCATTGCGATCCGCGCCAGAACGGACGCGCAGAGTGCCGATTCACATGGGAGATGGCGGCTCGTTTATGGGAACTCCGCCCATGCTTAGCAACCACGGTGTCCTGTCAGCCGGTGTGCTTCAAAGGAAATTGACTGTCGGCAAACCGAACGATCAATTCGAGCAGGAAGCGGATCGCGTGGCCCATCAGGTGATGCGCATGCCCCGCGATATCCGGGACTCAGGGACTGAAGTTCTCGCTCCGAGCAACCATAGTCTTCAGCGTAAATGCTCGTGCGGTGGCACACCGGGTCCGACCGGCGAATGCGCGGAGTGCCGAAAGAAACGGTTGAGCTTCCAACGTCGCGCTACCAATGCGCAGGAGTCTGGCGGAGTTCCGCCCATCGTTCACGAAGTGCTGCGCTCACCCGGGCAACCGCTAGATGCGGCGACCCGCGCATTCATGGAACCGCGTTTTGGGCATGATTTCAGTCAGGTCCGTGCGCATACGGATGCAAAGGCTGCGGATTCAGCTCATGCCGTGAATGCGCAGGCGTACACAGTGGGCCAGCACATCGTCTCTGGCGGCAGAAGTTTCGATCAGGGAAGTCCTGAAAGCTTGTGGTTGTTGGGGCACGAACTCGCACACGTCGTCCAGCAGCAGGTCGCGGTGATAGGCTCAGAGCCGCTCGCTGTATCCCCGGCAGCGGGCCCACTTGAAAAGGAGGCGGATCAGGCAGCCAGTCAACTCTTCCAGCCTGATCTGGCGGATACCCGTGGACGCCCGCTCACGACATCGCCTCCGACATTGTCCCCACAACTGGTTGGCGTGCCCATGGACATCAAGGAACAGTTGGAGAAGGCTGCGGAAGCTTTTGCTACGGCGCAGCTCGGAGCGCTCGCCGCGAAACCGGGCCCTGCGGCGACATTCTCGCTTGCTGGGTGCCCGGCAAATTTCTGCCAACCCTTCGCGAGCAAAACCGCCGCAGCCGCCGATCTGGTTTGGGCGGGGCCACTCATCCTCGCGGGTATTGCCAAGAAGGTGAACTCCAGGGTGGTCCCGCTTTGGACATCCTATCTGACTGGCGGGTCGAGCCCAAGGAGCTTGACGCCGGCCTTCGGGGCTGACTTCACCGCCTCCTCCACGACTGCAGACACGACCGACTTCCTCGTGAGGGAGTTACGCAACGACGTTGAGGCCAACCAGACAACGCTGATGGGTGGTGCGGCCACGGCCACCATCGACTTTACCCCGCGTTTGTCCACCGCGTTGACGGCGATCACCACGCCCGGTGATCCGGACGAGATGAACTTCGACGTCATCGGCGACATCGCTGGAAACGTCGCCGGAGGGATCGGGACCGACCAGTTGGCGTTTCCGATCGGGGCAAGACCCTCTCCATTCAACGATGATCGGACAGCAAAGATTACTGCCACGCTCGCGCGCAATCTGGCCGGAGACCTGACCGTGACGCCGGCGATCGGTTTCTCCATTCACGACACTATCGACTTGTGCCCCGGGAACTGCGGGGCCCCCTCGGAACAGGTGGCCACAATTCCATTATCCCGATTTGAGGCGACGGGATTGGTCGGAGATGTTCCGTTTACGATCGATTTCCCAGCGCCTGCGGCCAAGCTGTCTCCGTTTGTCGTCGCGCCACCCGCGCCAGCACTTGGCCCGATACCGGGCGTTGTAACCGCCTCGTTGCTGCGGATTCGGGCAGCCCCCACGACCGCTTCGGCAATTCTCGGCTCTTACCCAAACGGTACCGCCATTACGATCCTGTGTGAAACGATGGGTGAGACCATTGACGGCAATCCTCGGTGGGACAAGACCGACAAAGGATTCATCTCGGACCGCTTCGTTTCCCGCACTGGTTTAGCTGGGCCGCCGACGTGTTAATACCTATGGATTCTACTGACGAGGGACGAAATATGAATGCGGAGACTACCGGAAGGTACGCCAGCCAGTACTCCTGCAGCGCTTGGCCATTCGTGCTTCGTCTTTCAACTCTACAGCCTCTGAAGTGCCTCCCATCGTCCACGAAGTCCCGCGGTCGCCCGGCCAGCCGCTTGATGCTCAGACGCGCGCTTTCATGGAGCCACGGTTTGGCGATGCCAGCTTTTAGTTACCATCAACGGATCAAATGAAACAAATACCAGCTATCAGGAATGCCGAAGCTGCCAGGGTACGTCCGCGTATCGCGCTACATCGGGCACGGGCCGAGGGCCACTCATTTAACGGAACTCGGCCAGTGCTCAGCAATCACGGTCTGTTGCGCCGGCCCGCTGGTGTTTTGCAAACAAAGCTGATCATCGGCAAACCAAACGATCAATTCGAGCGGGAAGCGGATCTGGTGGCCAATCACGTGATGCGCATGCCAGGCGGCACCCAGGATTCAGGGACCAAAGTTTTCGCTCCGAGCAACCACAGTCTTCAGCGTAAATGCTCCTGCGGTGGCGCGCCTGGCCCGACCGGCGAATGCGAAGAGTGCCGCAAGAAACGCGAGACGGGAGTGCTGCAACGCTTCCCCACTCAGCCCTCAACTCCCAACTCTCAACTCTCTGAGGTTCTTCCCATCGTTTACGACGTGCTGCGGGGGCCGGGCCAGCCACTCGATGCGGCGACGCGCGCCTTTATGGAACCCCGCTTTGGTCATAATTTCAGCCATGTTCGGATTCATACCGGCCAGGCAGCCGCATCAACCTCGCAGAGTTTACAGGCTGCTGCCTTTACCTTTGGCTCTGATATTTTCTTCAACACCGGCCAGTACAGACCCGATACGGCGTCCGGGTTCGGTCTGTTAGCCCACGAGTTGAGCCACGTCATTCAGCAACAGGCCGGAAGTGTCTCTCGAAGATTGATACAAAGGGCCAAGATTTCTTATCGCACACTAACCTGGGCAAATTTTAAGGGTACTCCTGACGAAGGTTCAGAGTTCGCGGCCGAGACCAGCAGCGGGTTCGACGAAGTTGCTGCGAAATCGAAGAAGGCCAATGAAAATACTAAGACGAAGTGCAAGCTCGGAAAGAAGGAGTCGACGGAATTCAAGGCCACGATCTCGAGTGACCTGGCTGTGTTTGGCAAGATCGCCGCCCACATGACCGAGGAGAAGTCCTGGGTGAAGAGCGGCATCAAGGACAAGGGCAACAGCTTTTGCACGAAGGAGGTTGCGGGATGCGAGAAGTCTTTCGACAAAGACGCCGCGGACGCTAAAAAGAAATGCCAGCCGCTAGTTACTCAATGTGAGGAGGCGTTCAAGAACCCGGATGTCCCCAGTTTCTCTATTGGTGAGGGTCACGACGCGTTGACGATTACTAACGCTGCTGAATGCAAGACCACATTGTTCAAGAAGTGCCAGGAATTATCAATGAAGGACGTTGACCATGCCTTGACTGATGACGATGGAAAAGACTTTGCCACAGCAAAGAAGAAAGGTGACTGCACTAAAGACTTTCGCAAGCAGTGCCTTGCTCACGAGACCGCCGAGAGCAAACGACTGCTAAAACATGAACAGGGGCACTTCGACATCAGCAACGTAATGGCCAACAAGGCAAAGGCGAGCCTCAAAGCAAAGGCGGCAACCCTTACAACAACAGAAACCAGATGTGGGCGGGCAGAGGCTCTCAAGGCTGCGCAGGACTCTTTTGATAACCTGGACGCACCCACAGTTTTGTCTCTGCTTCAGCAAGATTGGATAACCTCCGCGAGCCAGGCTCAATCTGATTACGATGTCGAGACCGACCACGGTGCCAAGAAGGTTGAGCAGTTAGACTGGGAGACCACCAAGATTGCCGGTGGATTGAAGACGTATGATCCAACGGCACCCGCGCCCGCGGCTGCACCACCGGCGACTCTTTCACCACCTCCGACACCGTAATCAGCATGCGCATGAAGGACTATCCATGAGCACCTTCCCGAATTCCCCGCGCCTCCTCAAAGGCGGCATCATGTTACCGGATACCGAGAGTGGGATGTCGCGACGGACCGTACTTGTACCACAAACCATAAACATATTGACGCAACAGCGACAAAGGCCGGAGCGAAACAACGAATAGGACCACCTATGCCTAACGGATATTCTCGAAGCCCAAAACTTTTGAAAGGCGCGTTGATTCAGTTTTCCGCGCCGATGCTCATTCCCATCCCAAATATCATCGTCTTTCAATACAACCCCGAAACGATGACGCGACAGCTCACCGCGTGGAAACCGCGCGAGAAAGTCGTCTACTCAAGCAAAGAGGAAGCAATTAAAGCGGGTGAGAAACTCCTCAACGAATTGGCTCAGCCGTATGATCCGGACGAGACGTTCAGCTTGACTCTTGAACTCGACGCAACCGACGCGCTCGAAGAGCCGAGCACGCATCCGGTTGCGGTTGTGGCCGGCGTCGCTGACCGGATCTCGGCGATGGAGATGTTGTGTTACCCACCCGGACCGGGTGCCCTGGGCGGGTTACTGAATGTATCTGTGAATGTGTCAATCGGGGCTGGAGGCATAAGTGCCAGCGTTGGGACTGCGGATGCCGTACCACGGCTCGAGGTGCCAATTGTTCTCTTCTTCTGGGGACCGGGCCGAATCGTGCCAGTGCGTATCACAAGTTTTTCCATTGAGGAACAGCAGTATTCCCCATTGCTGTACCCGATACGCGCCAAAGTCTCAATCGGTCTGACAGTACTTAATGAAAACCATCTTCTCAATGTAGCAGGTGAAACCGGCAAGTCGGCAATCGTCTCCATCGCGAAGGCTTGTTACAAGTTTACGCAAGCGCAGAAAGAAGCGCTGGCGACGGCGAACCTCGCCAACAGCGTCGAGTCGATTATTGGCATGTTGCCCATTTGAGCAAACCTTATGTTTGATCCCAAGAGTCGTTACGTCAAAGCTGAAACTTACGTGGTTACAGATACACGCGGGCGAAGCGTCACTCTCGTTGCGCCGCCGCCACCGCCGGATCAGGTGCTACTCGGCATTCATTTGCTGAAGCAAGGCGAACGTTTGGACCTGC
>WNGK01003173.1_pt1 | contig 17855 bp, 13 predicted proteins | sample 5400601 | NCBI WGS metagenome assembly WNGK01 (sample SAMN13153376, study PRJNA577476) | soil metagenome | isolation source: 60 cm soil or saprolite under Garry oak tree replicate 1 | place: USA:California | collected 2016-06-15
AAGAAGGCGGGCGGCATACGCCATTCTTCAAGGGATATCGTCCACAATTTTATCTGCGGACCACCGACGTCACCGGAGTAGCAGAGTTGCCTTCTGGAACCGAGATGGTGATGCCGGGGGACAATGTAAGCCTGGTGATCGAGCTGATCACGCCGGTGGCCATGGAAAAGGGGTTGCGGTTTGCCATCCGTGAAGGCGGGCATACCGTGGGGGCTGGAACCATTGCGGAGATTGTGCAGTAACGAAGAATGCAGAGTTGAAAAACTTCTGCATGGGTAAGGAGCGAGGAAATGCCCCGAGAAATTATTACGATGCAGTGCGGTGACTGCAAAGAGCGGAACTATTCGACGACCAAGAACCGGAAGACCAAGCCGGATCGGTTGGAGCTGAAGAAGTTCTGCGCACGTTGCCGGAAGCATACGCCGCACAAGGAAGTGAAATAAGAAAGTGGCTAGTGGTCAGTGGTTAGTGACTAGTTTGAACGACTAGCCACTAGTCACTAGCCACTGATTCAGGGGCGTAAGCTCAACGGTTAAACTGTCGGTCTCCAAAACCGAACTTGGGGGTTCGAATCCCTCCGCCCCTGCCAGGATTTTGGTGAGCGGTAGAGGTAAAGGAAGAGCAGGAAGCTAGATGTCGATTGCAACGCAACAAAACGGGCTGACGACGACGATTAAGGCCTGGCCGGAACGAACCAGGAATTTCTATAACGACGTGCGCACCGAGATGAAGAAGGTGACCTCACCGTCGTTCAAGGAAGTACGGGCCACGACCGCCGTGGTGATTGTCACTGTCTTTCTTTTTGGCGTGTATTTCTGGGCGGTAGATAACACCATCGGAACCGGGATCAATTATTTGTTCAAGTATATGGTGCATCGTTGAAAGCCAAGAAGGAAGTTGGAGTTCTGGACGATATGCAGGAAGAAGAGAAAAACGGAACCATGGAAGCCGGGACGGACGAGCAGGCAACTGCCGAATCTACGCCGGCTGCGGAGCCTCCCCGTAATCCGAATATGAAGTGGTACATCATCCACTCTTATTCGGGATTCGAGCGCAAGGTGAAGGAGTCGCTGGAATCGCGCGTCCAGGCATTCGGCCTGCAAGAAAAAATCGGCAAGGTGCTCATCCCTACCGAAGCCGTCACAGAAGTGCGCGGCGGCAAGAAGTACACCACGGAGCGGATGTTCTATCCCGGATATGTGCTGGTGGAAATGGATATGGATGATCACGTGTGGCACGTGGTGAAGTCCACACCGCGTGTTACCGGCTTTGTGGGAACCGGTCAGCAGCCGACGCCGCTTTCGGAAGAAGAAGTCCAGCACATCGTATTTCGCGTGGGTGAGGCCAAGGACAAACCCAAGCTCAAGGTCAAGTTTGAAAAGAACGAGTCGGTGCGCATCACGGAAGGACCATTCGCCAGCTTTACTGGTGTGGTGGATGAAGTAAACGAAGACCGCGAGACGCTTAAGGTGATGGTGACGATTTTTGGCCGCTCGACTCCAGTGGAGCTGGAGTTCAATCAAGTGGAGAAAGTGGCGTAAACAAATTTACGATTTGCGATTGCCGATTGTCGATTTTCTATTGCGAATCGGATAGCAACTTTGGGAAGACATTATGGCTAAGAAAGTTACAGGGTCGGTAAAGCTTCAGATTGCGGCGGGGAAGGCTACGCCGGCGCCTCCGGTGGGACCGGCTTTAGGTCAGGCGCAGATCAATATTATGGAGTTCTGCAAGCAGTTCAATGCGCGTACCAGCGCAAAGGAACTGGAAGGCTTGATCATTCCGGTGGTGGTGTCGGTCTATAACGACCGCTCTTTTACATTTATCACCAAAACGCCACCTGCCTCGATCCTGCTCAAGCGCGCGGCCGGCATCGCCAAGGGCTCCGGAGCTCCGAACAAAGACAAAGTGGGCAAGGTTACGGCCAAGCAAGTCGAGGAGATCGCTCGACAGAAGATGCCGGACTTGAATGCGGCTTCTGTCGACGCCGCGGTGAAGAGTGTGCGTGGGACGGCTCGTTCCATGGGAATTGATGTGGTTGGGTAGAGTGTCAAGTAGCAAAGACTACGGCGGCCCGGAAGAACGAGCCGCGGTGGCAGACAAGGAAAGTCAAATGAGAAAAGCAGGAAAGAACATTACCAAGGCGCGCGAGGCGGTGGAGAAACGCCCGTATCCATTGCAAGAGGCGGTGCCGCTGCTGCAGAAAGTTAAATACGCAAAGTTCGATGAGACTGTCGAGGTCACAATGCGGCTGGGAGTCGATCCCAAGCACGCTGACCAGATGGTTCGCGGGACCGTGGTGCTGCCGCATGGTCTGGGCAAATCGAAGAAAGTCCTGGTCATCGCCAGCGGCGAAAAGGTAAAGGAAGCCGAAGCGGCAGGCGCCGATTTCGTGGGTGGCGAAGATATGGTGGAGAAGATCACGAAAGAGAACTGGACCGACTTCGACGCTCTGATTGCGACTCCGGACGTCATGAAGTCGGTGGGACGGCTGGGAAAGATTCTCGGTCCCAAGGGGCTGATGCCGAATCCGAAGACAGGCACGGTTACGTTTGACGTGGCGCGCGCGGTGCAGGAAGTCAAAGCTGGCAAAGTAGAGTTCCGCACCGACAAGACTGCACTCGTTCATGTCCCGGTCGGCAAGATTTCGTTTCCGGCGCAGAAGTTGGTGGAAAACGCCACTACCGTAATTACGAGCGTGATTAAGGCTAAGCCCACAGTGGCGAAAGGCAAGTACATCAAGGGATGCACGCTCAGTTCGTCCATGGGGCCGGGAATTTTGATTGATACCTCTTCGGTTGAGGCTGCGGCCAAGGCATAACCAGCGAGCTTGCCGGGACAATTCAGAACTTAAAGGGATTCGAAAATGGCTGTCACCAAAGCAAAAAAGTTTGAGCAGGTAGAGGAACTGGGCAAAGAGCTGAAAAGCGTGTCCAGCGTCATCGTTGCTACCTACAGCAAGCTCACCGTCGCTCAGGATTACGAACTGCGCAAGTCGCTGCGCAGCAGTGGCGCCAAGTACCGGGTGGTGAAGAACACCTTGGCCGAGCGTGCCGCCAAGGGCACAAGGGTCGAAGAGGCACTGAAGAATCTCTCCGGCGTGACCTCGATTGCCTATACCGAAGGCGATCCGGTGGCACTGGCCAAGGCAGTGGCCAAATACGCCAAGGATAATCCGGAATTCACGTTTAAGTCAGGGATCGTGGAAGGCCGCGTGGTCTCGATCAATGAGATCAAGGCGCTGGCTGCCATGCCTTCGAAGGGCGAACTCCACGCCAAGTTGCTGTTCCTTATCAACGCCCCTGCGCAGCGGCTGGTCACTGTGTTGAACGCGATCGGGCGTGATCTGGCGGTAGTGGTTGGCCAGGGCGTGGAAAAGAAGAAGTTCAAAGAAGCTTAAGTCGGTGCGGGGTCGAATAATCCCCCGGCATGGGCAAAAACGAATTTCGAGGCGGCGAGAGCTGTCCGGAAAGATTTGGTTATCGGTAGGCGAGGGTTGCGCGGGGTCTTGACTGCGGCGTTGTCTGGCGCGGCAGGTCAGGAGCCGAGTGCACTGGAAACTTTGCCCACAGATAACGAATCAGCAAACTGATAACTCGAAACGGAGAAAACAGACATGGCGGATCTGCAGCGGTTAGAAGAGCAAATTGTGGGATTGTCGCTGCTGGATGCGGCGCAATTGGTGAAAAAACTCGAGGAGAGGCTCGGCGTCTCAGCGGCGGCTGCGGCCCCGGTGATGATGGCTGGCGGTGGAGCGGCGGCAGGCGCGGCTCCGGCCGAAGAGAAGACCGAGTTCAGCGTCATTTTGAAGGACGTTGGGGCCAATAAGATCAATGTAATCAAGGCGGTACGCGAAGTCACCAGCCTGGGCCTGAAGGAAGCCAAGGACCTGGTGGATGGCGCGCCGAAAGCGGTGAAAGAGGGAGTCTCCAAGGAAGAAGCGGAGACCATCCGGAAGAAGTTCACCGATGCTGGCGCGACCGTAGAAGTGAAATAACCGGCACTCGGATGGGGACGGTCTGGGAACCCGTGCGACGGGAATCCGTCACCAAACGTGCCATTTTTTGGATCGCCGGTTGATTGCAAGTTCAGCCGGGAGGAACGATCTTTATCTGGTGAAGCTTTTGAAGCGGTGTTATCATCTAAATAACATACCGCTTCCCACTTCATCGAGGTTACAGCGACTCTCCACTCCAACGGCCCAGGGAAGCGGAGTCGAGTCGCTTGTAAGGGTTGGCAGACTGTTCCGCGGGCAGCGGGACGGGAACAGGCCTTAGAGACTGGCGCGGAAAGATACAAATCAAGAGAGACCGAGTGCCACTAGCGGCGCCTTGGGGGAGATATGTCTCCAGGGGCGCATCTGTGTCTGCAAAAGTTCCACTAGTTTCTAACCACGATGGCGCGGCTGACGCGCCCTACATTCCGAGGTTTGTCGCAGCCGGCAGCTGCGCTTGAAAGTTGGGAGTTTCCGAATGGCAATGAATAATCATAATGATGTTTTTCGCACGCGGTTTGATTTCTCCAAAATTCCAGCCACCATCCAGATCCCAAATCTGATTGAGGTGCAGAAGCGTTCCTATGAGCGCTTCCTGCAAATGGATCGTCTGCCCAGTGAGCGCGATGATGCCGGCTTGCAGGCAGTATTTCAGTCAGTGTTCCCGATCAGCGATTTCCGAAATGTCTCGCAGTTAGAGTTCGTGGACTACGCAATCGGCAATTGGGAGTGCAAGTGCGGCCACCTGAAGGGACTGCATCACCTGCGAACGACTTGCAAGAACTGCGGCTCGACGGTCATCACTGACCCGTTTCATCCTGGCGATGTGCTCTGCAACAAATGCGGAACCTATAACACGAACACGCCGGATTTCTGCAATAAGTGCGGCGATCCGGTCGGACTGCAACTCAAGTATGACGTGAACGAATGCGAAGAGCGTGGGATGACTTATTCCGCTCCGCTCAAAGTCACCATGCGTCTGACCATTTATGAAAAGGACGCGGAGACGGGCAATCGCTCCATCCGCGATATCAAGGAGCAGGAAGTATTCTTCGGCGATGTGCCGCTGATGACGCAGAACGGCACTTTCATCGTCAATGGCACCGAGCGCGTGATCGTCAGCCAGTTGCACCGCTCACCGGGCGTCTTCTTCGAGACGGCAAGTAATCGAACCTATTTTCTGGGCAAGATTATTCCCTATCGTGGATCCTGGGTGGAGTTCGAGTACGATCAGAAGAACGTTCTCTACGTCCGCATCGATCGCAAACGCAAGTTCCTGGGCACTATTTTTCTCCGCGCCCTAGGCCTGCGTTCCAGCGAAGACATTCTCCGGACGTTCTACACCGTGGATCGCCTCACAATTAAGGACAAAAAACTTTATTGGACGCTCGATCCCACCAGCGAAAAGCCGACCAACCTGTTGGGCATGAAGCTGGCTCACAGCATTAAGAACAAGTCGGGAGAGGAAGTCGCCCACTCCGGCCGCAAGATCAATGCCGCGATCTTGAAGGATATCCAGAAGGCGAAAGTCACCGAGATAGAGGTAGACATCACCGATCTGGAAGGCGCTTGGGCAGCCAGCGATGTCGTGGATACCACTACAGGAGAAGTCCTGCTCGAGGCAAACTCGGAGCTCACGGCCGACAAGCTGTCGAAAATTCTGGATTCGGGCGTGGTGGAACTGAGCGTGTTCTTCCCCGAGCGGGATGATGTTGGGGTTGTCATTTGTCAGACTTTGAAGCGTGATGCGGTGAAGACGCCGCAGGAAGCGCTGATCGAGATCTATCGCAAGTTGCGGCCTGGTGATCCTCCGACGTTGGATACGGCGACTGCGCTCTTTCACGGAATGTTCTTCGACCCACGGAAGTACGATTTCTCGCGCGTGGGCCGTTTGAAGTTCAACATCAAACTGTTTGAGAAACCCGACGCCACCAGCCTGGATAACCGGACGCTCGAGCCGGATGATTTCTACGCCACCATCCGTTACTTGCTCAAGCTTCGCAAAAATATCGGCACCGTGGATGATATCGATCATCTGGGCAACCGGCGAGTTCGCGCAGTAGGCGAATTGTTGGAGAACCAGTTCCGCATCGGCCTGGTCCGCATGGAACGCGCCATCAAGGAAAAGATGAGCGTGTACCAGGAAATGTCCACGGCTATGCCGCATGATCTGGTAAATGCCAAGCCGGTGATGGCTGCAATCCGGGAATTCTTCGGATCGTCACAGCTTTCGCAGTTCATGGACCAGACCAATCCGCTGTCGGAGATTACGCATAAGCGCCGTCTGTCGGCCTTGGGGCCGGGTGGTTTGTCACGAGAACGCGCGGGATTCGAAGTCCGCGACGTACACCCGACGCACTATGGGCGTATTTGTCCGATTGAAACTCCGGAGGGTCCGAACATTGGTTTGATTTCGTCTTTGAGCTGTTATGCGCGGATTAACGATTACGGTTTCATCGAATCGCCTTATCGTCGCGTGAAGGGCGGACGCGTGCTGGATTACGTCAGCATCGTGAATGCAGGCGACAGCGACTACAAGGTAGGCGATCACGTGGAGAAACACGAGATCGAGAAAGTTAACGCTGAGCTGAAAGAACGTCGCAAGCGGCCGGCGGAGATTGAACCTTTCTCGTTCTACCTCTCAGCTTGGGAAGAAGACAAGCACGTTATCGCTCAGGCGAACGTTGAGCTGGATGACAAGGGACGCATTGTCGGCGAGCTGGTCAACGCTCGTAAGGCCGGCAACTTCGTTCTGGTGAGCCGCGATGAAGTGGACTACATCGACGTCAGCCCGAAACAGCTTGTGTCGGTCGCCGCATCCCTGGTTCCGTTTCTCGAGCACGATGACGCCAATCGAGCCTTGATGGGCGCCAACATGCAACGGCAGTCGGTGCCTCTGTTGCGAGCGGAAGCGCCGCTAGTCGGTACTGGGATGGAAGGCGTGACTGCACGGGATTCCGGCGCAGTCGTGCTGGCGCGACGAAACGGGATCATCGATTCAGTGGATTCCGAGCGCATTATCGTGCGCGTTGAGGGCGAACACCATCCCGGACAGCTTTCTCGTGAGGTTGGTAGCGACATCTACCAGCTTACGAAATTCAAGCGGTCCAACCAGAACACTTGCATCAATCAGAAACCGACTGTGCTTAAGGGACAGCGAGTGCTGAAAGGCCAGGTGATCGCAGATGGTCCTTGCACCGATCATGGTGAACTGGCGCTTGGCCGTAACGTACTGGTGGCTTTCATGCCCTGGCGCGGCTACAACTTCGAAGACGCGATTCTGGTCTCAGAGAAGCTGGTCAAGGACGATTACTACACCTCGGTGCACATCGAGGAATTCGAGATCGAGGCGCGCGATACCAAACTCGGTCCGGAAGAAGTCACTCGAGACATTCCTAATGTCAGCGAAACCATGCTGCGCAACCTGGATGAAGCAGGCGTGATCCGCATCGGGGCAACGATAAAGCAGGGCGACATCCTGGTGGGCAAAGTCACTCCCAAGGGAGAGACTCAGCTCACTCCGGAAGAAAAACTGCTGCGGGCCATTTTCGGTGAGAAGGCCGGCGATGTGCGCGATGCTTCGCTGTACTGCCCTCCGGGAATCGAGGGAGTGATCGTGGACGTGAAAATCTTCTCTCGCAAAGGGCAGGAGAAGGACGAGCGAGCCAAGTTCATCGAAGGCACGCAAATCGCGAAGTTGGAGAAGAACCTTTCGGATGAGATCCGAATTCTGACCGACGAGCGGTTGAAGCGGTTGGAAAACATTCTGGGCAACAAGGAAGTGCTCGCTGACCTGCACGACGAGCGCACTAACAAGAAGTTGTTGACCAAGGACACCGTCCTCGACCGCGACACGATCGAGCGCATTTCAACTCGTAACTTGAAACGCATCAAGTATGCCGACAAGGATCCGCGAGTCAATGAGCAGATCGATGAGATCGAAGAGATGACTTCGCGTCAGATCGATGTGCTTAAAAAAATCGTCAACGAGCGAAAAGACAAGTTGACCAAGGGCGATGAACTGCCACCGGGCGTGATCAAGCTGGTGAAGGTTTATATCGCCATGAAACGCAAGTTGAGTGTGGGCGACAAGATGGCCGGTCGTCACGGCAATAAGGGCGTAATCGCGCGCATCCTGCCGGACGAGGACATGCCTTATCTCGAAGACGGTACACCGGTGGAAATCGTGCTGAATCCGCTGGGTGTCCCGAGTCGAATGAACGTTGGGCAGATTCTCGAAACCCATCTGGGCTGGGCTGGACATGAACTGGGTAAGAAAGTAACTCAGCTTCTGGCCGAGAACACGCGTGAGGACGCAATACGACGCGAACTCAAAGCATTGTTCAAAGACACATCGTTGGCCGATTCGATTGCAGAACTCAGCGATGAGGAATTGCCAGCGGTTGCGAAAAGCCTGACTCGTGGCGTGTTCATCTCGTCACCTGTATTCGATGGCGCGCGAGAGGGTGAGATCAAAGCGATGCTGAAGCAGTCCGGTCTGCCAGAGTCAGGCAAGACCAACCTGTACGACGGCATGACTGGCGATAAGTTTGAACAGCCGGTCACCGTTGGTTACATCTACATGCTGAAACTGTCGCACCTGGTGGACGACAAGATTCACGCTCGATCCATCGGACCGTACTCGCTGATCACACAGCAGCCGCTGGGTGGTAAGGCGCAGTTCGGTGGCCAGCGCTTCGGAGAAATGGAAGTGTGGGCGCTGGAAGCATACGGAGCGGCGTTCATCTTGCAGGAGCTGCTGACGGCGAAGTCCGACGACGTTTATGGCCGTACCAAGATTTATGAGGCCATTGTCAAAGGCGAAGCTGCCATGGAGCCCGGCGTTCCGGAATCGTTCAACGTGCTGATCCGCGAGTTGCAATCTCTGTGCCTGGACGTGGAACTCATCAAGGCCGGAGAGAAGAAGCCGGTGGCAGCTACGGTGGCGGCGGATTGAGAAAGTGGCCAGTGGTCAGCTCAATACCGCTAGCCACGGCTGGCTGATTTGATAAGAGATCTTTGAGAAAAGGCTCAGAGCGCGTGCTCCTAAACGCTCTGCAGCCAGAAATGAATGGCCGGCCGGTCACTGACCGCTGGCCACTTGAACCCGGGAGCCGCTAGCGGCGGCGATACGTCGCAGGAAAGTGGAGGAACACCTTGTATCGATCTAGCCCCTTTGAAATGGCAAATCCTATCGCTGATTTCGATGCAATCCGCATCAGCCTGGCCTCTCCGGAAAAGATCCGGAGCTGGTCGCATGGTGAGGTGACCAAGCCTGAAACAATTAACTACCGCACTTTTAAGCCTGAGCGTGATGGATTGTTCTGCGCCCGCATCTTTGGGCCAGTGACAGATTGGGAATGTCTCTGCGGAAAGTACAAGCGGATGAAGCACCGCGGAGTGATCTGCGACAAATGCGGCGTGGAAGTTACGCTCTCGAAGGTGCGCCGCGAGCGCCTCGGCCATATTGAGCTGGCTTCACCCTGTTCCCACGTATGGTTTTTCAAGGGACTGCCTAGCCGCATCGGTCACTTGCTCGATATATCGCTGCGCGATCTTGAGTCTGTGTTGTATTTCGAAGCCTATGTGGTTGTTGAGCCGGGGGACGCGCCGGTAAAAGACCACGAAGTCATCAAGGACGAGACCAAGTACCGGGAGCTCGACCAGCAGTATCGCCCCGCCGGCTTCAAGGCCATGATGGGCGCCGAGGCAATTAAAGAACTTCTGAAGCGAGTGGACATCGAGGGTCTCTCCGGTGAACTGCGGGAGAAGATGAAGAATGAGACCTCGCTGCAGAAGCGGCTCAAGTATGCCAAGCGTCTCAAAGTTGTCGAAGCTTTCCGCAAGAGCGGGAACAAACCGAACTGGATGATTCTGGATGTCATCCCGGTTATTCCGCCGGAGTTGCGTCCCCTGGTGCCATTGGATGGCGGGCGCTTCGCGACCTCAGACTTAAATGATCTTTATCGCCGCGTCATCAATCGCAACAACCGGTTGAAGAAGTTGATGGACCTGCACGCGCCGGAAGTGATCGTGCGCAACGAAAAACGCATGTTGCAGGAAGCGGTGGACGCGTTGTTCGATAACGGCCGTCGTGGGCGTGTGCTGCGCGGCGCCAACAATCGTCCCTTGAAGTCGCTGTCTGACACACTGAAGGGGAAGCAGGGACGTTTCCGCCAGAACCTGCTGGGCAAGCGCGTGGACTACTCCGGCCGCTCCGTGATTGTTGTTGGCCCGGAACTTAAGCTGCACCAGTGTGGCCTGCCTAAGAAGATGGCACTGGAGCTGTTCAAGCCATTTATTTATCACCGGCTGGAACAGACTGGGCACTGCACCACGATCAAGCAAGCCAAGGAGATGGTGGAGCAGCAGGAACCCATTGTGTGGGACATCCTGGAAGAGGTGATCAAAGATCACCCTGTGCTCTTGAACCGCGCCCCCACGTTGCACCGTCTGGGCATTCAGGCATTTGAACCGGTGTTGGTGGAAGGCAAGGCAATCAAGATTCACCCATTGGTTTGCACGGCATTCAACGCTGACTTTGACGGCGACCAGATGGCGGTACATATCCCGCTGTCTCCGGAAGCGCAAGTTGAAGCCAGTGTGCTGATGCTGTCATCGCACAATATTCTCTCTCCAGCTTCAGGTCAGCCCATCACAGTGCCGACCCAGGACATGGTGTTGGGTCTTTACTACTTGACCAAAGGCAAGCCTGGCGCCAAGGGTGAAGGACGAGCCTTCGCCAATATCGAAGAAGTGCTTCTTGCACTCGAAGCGGGAGAGGTAGAGACGCTCTCCCCGATTCGTCTGCGTTATACCGGGGAAGTCATCGACCTGGTGAGTGCGTACGACGATCAGGAAGTGATTCACACCGAGCCGATCAACTCCGAGCGTAGCTTCCTGAACACTACGGTGGGACGCGCCATTCTGAACGATCACCTTCCGGAAGGCATGCCTTACATCAACGGCCTGCTCAAGAAAAAGGGTATCGGACAACTGGTGACTTACTGCTATTTGCGGTTTGGGTTGGAAACTACGGTCAAGATGCTGGACGAGGTAAAGGACCTCGGCTTCCGTTACGCGACGAAAGCCGGCCTTTCCATCGGCATCGATGACATGGTCATCCCCGACAACAAGAAGACCCTGGTACGTGACGCTGACAAGCAGGTGTTCAACGTTCAGCAGCAGTATCTGGACGGAGCAATCACCAACGGCGAGCGTTACAACAAGGTCATTGAAATCTGGTCGGCGATTACGGAAAAAGTTGCCGATGAGATGTTTGGACAGATGCAGCAGCGCGACAAGGAAGGCGCTATCAACCCGATTTATGTGATGGCGGACTCCGGCGCTCGCGGATCGAAACAGCAGATTCGGCAGCTTTCCGGCATGCGCGGATTGATGGCCAAGCCTTCGGGCGAGATCATCGAAACGCCGATCACGGCCAACTTCCGCGAAGGATTGACCGTGCTGCAGTACTTCATCTCGACTCACGGCGCGCGTAAAGGATTGGCTGATACGGCGCTTAAGACCGCCGATTCAGGCTATCTGACACGGCGTCTGGTTGACGTGGCGCAGGACGTGATCATCAGCGAATACGATTGCGGGACGGTGGACGGCATCTACGTGGAAGGTATCGTGGAGGCGGGCGAGATTATCGAGCCGTTGCGCGATCGGATCGTAGGCCGTGTGTCACTCGAAAAGAACAAAGACTACGACGGCAACGTTATCGTAGACATCAACCAGGAAATCACCGAGGAACTGGCCAGCTCGATCCAGGCTGCTGGTATCGAGAGGGTGAAGATTCGCTCGGTGCTGACTTGCGAGTCCAAACGCGGAGTCTGCGTGATGTGCTACGGACGCAACCTGGCTTCTGGACGCCTGGTCGAACTCGGCGAGGCAACCGGAGTGATCGCGGCGCAGTCGATCGGCGAGCCTGGAACTCAGCTCACGATGCGTACCTTCCACATCGGTGGTACGGCATCGCGAGTCTCTGAGCAGTCACGGCTGGATGCGAAAAACAATGGCGTCCTGCGGTTTATCAATCTGCAGACGGTAAAGTCGAAGTCGGGAGATCTGGTGGTGATGAACCGTCAGGGCTCGATCGCGGTGGTTGACGAGAAGGGCCGCGAACGTGAGCGTTACGCGGTCGTGTACGGCGCCAAAGTCAAAGTTAACGAAGGCGATCAGGTCCAGCTCGGTCAAGTGTTGGTCGAGTGGGATCCGTATACCTTCGCTATCCTCACGGAAATCGGCGGCACAGTGCAGTTCAAAGACTTGCAGGAAGGGGTCACGCTGCACGAAGAAGTAGATGAAGTGACTGGATTGTCGCGTCACGTGGTGGGGGATTCGCCCGACGAGAAGCGGCAGCCGGCGATCGTCATCAAGGGAAAGACCAGCAAACGTTACCTGATGCCGTCACGCGCCCACTTGATGGTGCAGGACGGGGAGGCGGCTCATCCTGGCGATGTGCTGGCGAAGATTCCACGCGAGACTACCAAGACCAAAGACATCACTGGTGGTTTGCCGCGTGTGGTCGAACTGTTCGAAGCCCGCAAGCCGCGCGAGACTGCGGTCATCAGTGAGATTGATGGCACGGTGAAGTTCGGCGAGGTTTCGAAAGGCCAGCGCAAGATATACGTGGTCGCCGACAACGGCACGGAGAAAGAATATTCGGTGCCGCGTGGCGTTCACATCAATGTGCAGGAAGGAGAGCGCGTCCGGGCAGGAGAACCGCTCATGGACGGACCGCTCAATCCGCACGACATTCTCGCTGTGCTGGGTGAAAAGCAGCTGCAGTCTTACCTGGTGAACGAAATCCAGGAAGTCTATCGGCTGCAGGGTGTAAATATCAGCGATAAGCACATCGAGGTAATTGTTCGTCAGATGATGCGCTGGGTGAAAGTCGAAGATGTCGGCGACACTCAGTTCCTTCTCGAACAGCAGGTGGACAAGTTCCGCTTCCGCGAGGAGAACGAGCGCGTCATTGCCCAAGGTGGGAAACCAGCGACAGGACGGCCATTGTTGCTGGGCATCACCAAGGCGTCACTATCCACCGAGTCGTTCATCTCCGCGGCCTCGTTCCAGGAGACCACGCGCGTGCTTACCGAGGCTTCCATACAGGGAGCAGTGGATCACCTGCGCGGACTCAAGGAGAACGTCATCGTGGGGCGGCTCATTCCTGCCGGTACCGGCATGGAGTACTACCGCAACGTGCGCCTCTCACCAGAGATGGAAGAGGCCGCAGCCAAGGTGCAGGAGGAAGTTTCTGCCGCATATGAAGAAGCTGAGCGCGCGCTGGAGCTCATGCGGCATGAAGGCGAGACGGAAGAACTGACGGCGGAGTAACACGGAAGGAACAGCAGAGGGGCGGCCTAAACCCGCCCCCTTGTTTTTCTAGCTGCCATGCACGCAAACCCCCAACGATTGCAAAAGCAGGAACGCGGCGGCAGTTCCCAGTTGCATGCCGTGTCTTCGGGCGATACCCTGAGGCCATTGTTCCTGCGCTTTCTTCGCCTGTTGCGGCTTGCTTTCTGGCGCGCGTTTGAGCATGATGCGTTCGCCATTGCCAAAGCCTCGGCTTACTCTTCCATCCTGACATTCTTTCCGGCTCTGGTTGTGGTTGGTTCCGTACTGGCCACCTCGCACAAGACGGAAGCATATCTTCGCGAGATTTCCTACGCCGTCGGCAGAATCCTGCCGGCTGGAAGCGCTACCGCGGTGGCTTATCTCAAGGGAACAACTCAGCGTTCGCTCGGATTGTTGGTCACGACTTCATTGCTTTCGCTGTGGACCGCGTCTGGTGTCATGATTTCCTGGATGGAGGGCTTTCGCCGCTCTTACCAGCTTCCCAAAATCTGGGGCTTGTTCAAAGAGCGCATGATTGCGTTTGCTCTGGTGATTCTTGCCGGGATTCCATTAACCTTCGCGACCATCCTCGTCGCATTTGGCAGCCGGATCGAGACTCGTATCCTGTTTCACCTGGGGCATGAGTTCGGACCATACATTCTTTTATTGTGGACCGCGCTGCGCTGGCTGATCGCCGGACTGACGAGCATCGCTGTGATCGCTCTCATCTATCACAATGCGGTGCCGCGTACTCAGCCCTGGCACAGCGTGCTTCCAGGCGCCACGCTGGCCACCGCGGTTTGGTTCGGTGCCACGGCGCTATTTGGTTGGTACCTGCAGCGCTATGCGGATTACAGCATCATCTACGGTTCCCTCGGTGTGGGAATCGCGCTGCTGGTTTGGATGTACATGATCTCCCTGATCATCCTAGTGGGCGCGGAGTTCAATGCCATGCTTTACCCTCGAGCAATGTTAGGCCGCGAACTCAGGGAAATGAGTGGCTCGACTCAGAGCACCCCATGAGGCGGTCGAGTCGGCCAAATCTATCTCACTGCGAATCTGAATCAGGAACAAATGAAAGCCGGCAAGTCTGACCTCGTTTCAGGAGATCTCCCCAGGGGAGTGCTTCCAACCTGTTCCGCAACCCTCCGTCGGGCCAAGATCATTTGTACTGTTGGGCCGGCGTGCGATTCCGAAGCGATGCTGCGCGATCTGATGCGGCTGGGAATGGATGTGGCCCGGCTGAATTTCTCCCACGGTACCCATCAAGACCATGCTCGCAATATTCAGCGATTGCGACGTGCTGCGGAAAAGGAAAGCCGCAGCATTTGCATCTTGCAGGACTTGCAAGGTCCCAAAATTCGCACTGGAAGGCTCAAGGGACACGATCCAGTCTTGCTCAAGAACGGATCGCGAGTCACGATTACACCTCGAGATGTTTCCGGCACTCCCACTCTAATCTCAACCACTTTTGCGGGTCTTTCCCGCGAAGTTCGTCCAGGTTCGCGGATTCTCCTTTCCGATGGATTGATCGAACTTCGCGTTATCCGCATTCGTGGCGAGGACATTGAATGCGAGGTGGTGAATGGGGGTTTGCTGGCCGAACATCAGGGCATCAATCTTCCCGGAACCGCGCTTAAGATTCCCGCTCTGAGCGCCAAAGATCGCAAGGATCTTGAGTTTGGACTCAACCACGGCGTAGATATTGTGGCGCTTTCATTTGTGCGCTCTGCTGCCGACATTCGCGCTGTGAAGCAAGTCATGAGCGGTCACTGCCAAGAAGTGCCGGTGATTGCGAAGTTGGAGAAACCGCAGGCGCTGGAGCATCTGGAGGAGATTTTTGAAGCTGCCGATGGCGTGATGGTGGCTCGCGGCGATCTGGGAGTCGAGATGCCACCGGAAAAGGTGCCAGTCATTCAGAAGCATGTGATCCGGCGATCCATGCAGTGGCGCAAGCCGGTGATTATCGCCACTCAAATGCTGGAGTCGATGATTGAGAATCCTCGGCCTACGCGTGCGGAGGCCAGTGATGTGGCCAATGCGGTATTCGATGGCACCGATGCGCTGATGCTTTCCGCCGAAACTGCCAGCGGTATGTATCCGCGCGAGGCAGTCACCATGATGGCGAACATAGTCGTCGAGGCGGAGAGCAACATGGGAGAGTTTACCCAGCCGCGACGCCGCGAACATCGCGGTCTTTCGGTCGCGGAAACCATCTGCGAGTCGATGGCGCATGCCGCGGAAGATTTGCGGATGGGCGCTATTGCGGTTTTCACCGAAAGCGGAAACACGGCGCGCTTGATTTCGAAGTATCGTCCCCAGGCGGCAATCTACGCCTTCAGTCACCTCCTGCCGGTATGTAATCGCATGAACCTGCTTTGGGGTGTGCACCCGATGCGGCGGAAACAGGCTCGCAGCGCGGAAGAGATGATGTCCACAGCTGAGCAGGAATTGCTACGAAAGGGAATCATCAGGACGGGGGATGTGGTGGGAGTTGTGGCAGGCACGCAGATGGCATCGGGATCGACCAACTTTATGCGGCTGCATGTGGTGGGTGACGGAGTGGACCGCGGAGGTTCGCGCGCGCAAAAATCGTCTGTAGGCGCTAAGACCCGAGCGTAGTGTGAAACAGTTCAACGATACCTCGCTGGTTCCTCCCGTTCGCGGATTCCTGCACCGTCCGGGAGATCCCAATGGGGATGGTCTTGTGCTCACGCATGGAGCGGGATCGAACTGTAACTCGCCATTGCTGGTTGCACTGGCACAAACGTCTGCTGAAGCCGGTTTGACGGTGCTGCGTTGCGATCTGCCTTATCGCCAAATCAGATATTATGGTCCGCCACGGCCTGGTGATGCTGAGCACGACCGCGAAGGATTGAAAAATGCCGTGGCTGTAATGAAGAAACTAGTTTCGGGCCGGATATTTTTGGGAGGACATTCTTATGGCGGGCGGCAGGCGACGATGCTCTGCGCCGATCAACCAGGACTGGTGGATGGTCTACTTCTACTCTCCTATCCTCTTCATCCGCCGCGCAAGCCAACTCAGTTGCGCACTCAGCATCTCCCCAAATTGCAAACGCCAGCTTTGTTGATCCACGGGACGCGTGATCCATTCGGATCGATCGAGGAGATGGAAGCGGCGATCAAGCTGATTCCATCCAAAGTGGAGTTGCTGCCGGTGGACGGATCGGGGCACGATTTGGGATTCAAAGGGAAAACGAAGCGAGAAGACCTGCCTGCTGCACTGTTGGCAGCGTTTCAAGGCTTCTTCCGCTAGTTTCCGTGTCGAGACTACTAAATAGCGTGCAGCGGTTAGTGGTGAAATGGCGATCTATCGACAGTTGACCCGCCCACATCAAACGTTCTGCGGGAAACCCTTAGCGTAGTCGAGTAGATTAATGATGTCGTCCACGACGTTGTCGATGTTGCCGCGGCTAACAATGCGTCGAGCCTCGAAGGCAAATATCCATTCGCCCACCCTCTCGAGTTGCAGCCTGGATGCGCGAGAGAGGCTCGTAACGGGACTCCTGGGCAACTCGGCTTTGATCGCTATGATAGTTTCCGTGTGAGACATGTCGGCACTTTGAGTGTCGTAGTCGAAGGCAACGTATTCGTAACCGCTCCGCGTTCCGGTGTTGACGTTGGCTACTGAACCCAGCAGGATGCGGCAACGCTGGTGGAAGCGCTCAACCGGAAGATTAATGGTTGGGCGAACTACTTCTGCCTGGGTCCGGTCAGTCAAGCCTACCGAGCAGTGGAGCAACACACTTGCCGGCGGTTTCGCCAGTGGCTGTGTGTCAAACACAAAGAGCAGGGACGGGGAAACACGCGGTTTCCCCAGCAGGCCCTGCATCAAAAGTTTGGCCTGGTTCGACTTACAGCGCGGACCGCGAGCTTTCCGTGGGCGACAGCGTGAACCTTTCTCCGAGAGCTGGATGCGTTAACCGCGCCTGTCCAGTTCGATAAGCGGGTTGTGTCAAGAAGACGAGAAATCGTCCTGCTGTACGAAAGATGAAGGTGGGCCCTTCCGGAGTCGCTCTGTAGGGAGAGGCTTCAAACTGCCATAAGCTGCTTCAGCCAAAAGCTGCGGTGGTGAACGTTATGGTTAAAAGGCGTGACGATGATCACGTCATGTAGGGATGAGAGAGACGAGTGCAAACGAACCTCTGACCACGCATCGAAATCGAACTCGGACGACATCAAAACCGGAGTGTCCCGCTTGTTCCGGGAGCAGCATGGAAGAGACCTACTTACTGGCCATGCGATGTCCGGGGTATTAGGAGGCGTGACTCTCATCCGGGCTTTCGTACGGAACTTGAGAACCTGGACGGTAATGCTAAGGGAGAAGGCCCAAGCGGAAGCCCCGCGAGGCCGACAGTACCGATGTGCCGAACAGGGGCGGACTGCTCCGTAGTAGCGATGAGCCGGGGTAATTCTCGGGGAGCGAAGGGGGCGGGTCACCGAGTCGGGATCGACATGGGTCAACTGGCAACAGGAGGAACCCGATGATCTCGGC
>WNGK01006642.1_pt1 | contig 17852 bp, 13 predicted proteins | sample 5400601 | NCBI WGS metagenome assembly WNGK01 (sample SAMN13153376, study PRJNA577476) | soil metagenome | isolation source: 60 cm soil or saprolite under Garry oak tree replicate 1 | place: USA:California | collected 2016-06-15
GGGCAACTGGCAGCGTGTCGACGACTGGGGTAAGCTGGCGCCCACCACACCCACACTGATCGAGCAATACCGCAAGAGGATGCGCGTTGACCGCAGCGATACCTGGATCGTGGCCAGCAACAAAGCGCTCACCAGCATGATCGGAGCCAGCTCCGCCGCGGGTTATGGGCCCGATTTCGGTGCCAACGTGGTGTTCCCCAAGCAGCTTATGCTCATGGCCGTGGCCGAGGCGCTGCGCGGAGGTCGCACCGCCAACATGGCCGATCGCAGCACGATTGAGGCCGAACTCGAAAGCGCGATGGAGGGAAGCAACTACGAGGGGCTCGGCTGGAATGTATTCGACGCAGCAGACAAACTCGATCCGCGCGTGCAACAAACCATTAAGAATGCCGTTGCAGGGTTTGTGCGAAGCGGCGGCCCGACCTCAGGTGATGAGCTGACCTTCTTTATGACACGCGAAATCATGCATCGCTTCTCGCCTCAGGTGCTCGTCGTCGCATTCTCTGATGTGGAAGCCGCGCATTTCGGGTCGTACGCTTTGCATCTTTCGGGAATCAAGACCGCTGACCGCCTCACCTATCAACTTTGGAAGGAGGTGGAAGCGAATCCCGATTATCGGGGCAAGACCACCATGGTGGTACTGCCAGAGTTCGGGCGCGACCCGGATGGATCATCGACCAATGGCTTTTTCAACCATCGTGCCAACGAAGACTCGACACGCGACACGTGGATGATGGTCATGGGTTCCGCGGTCGATCGTCCCACGGTCATCGAGCGGCCCATTCGCCACGTCGACGTGTGTCCCACGCTAGCCGGATTGCTCGGATGCCGGCCGATCGATTCCCAAGGTAGTTTGCTCTCGGACTTCCGTATCTAGAAGCACTGAACTCTCGCCACTCATCGGCACAGGAAACAGGACAACCGCAATGTCAACGCAGGAATTGATTCCGGAAAACCTCAAGGTCGCGCTGGAGCACGGCGCACTCAAGCGCCTTCCGGTTACGTTCCTGCCCTTCGCCAATCAGCAGCTGCGCGAGTGGGACTACCTGTTTCCGAACGAGCGTCAATCCATCGAGCGCCTCCTGTTGTATGTCACAAGCCTTTCTAGCGAACAATCATCAACCCTGTTCCAAAAAGTATTCGAGCTCGAAGGCAAGATGGAAGTTCGGAAGTGGAACTTCTCCACGAGCGAACAGACCATCGAGAACTCCTCGCTGCTGGCCCGCTCACCCTATTACCAGGAGTGGCGGAGCGCAGTGCAGTCTGTCTTTGATGCGGCCGATCGTTATGCGGAGACGACAGGGAACGCGCAGGCTGCAGGCAATCGCCTTGTTCTGCTGGATATTCCGCGCCCGCTCGAGGTCAGCGCGCCGGATCCGTGGCATCGCTGGCAGAAGATTGGCCAGCCCATCGACCTGGACACATCGCGAATGGGCAACTCGAAGGGCGTGCTCGAGAATCTTCTCACCGCGAGCCCGGGGCAGGGTAGCGACTCCTCGAGCAGCTTGCTTGACGCGACGGTGAGCCACCCCCGCAATCAGGCTGCCGACACATGGGTTATCGATGCTGATCGGAGCCTCGTCGATATTCTCATCGCTCGCCCGCCATCTGCCTCCAAAGGCGCGGAGGCCATCCTGCTCAGCTACACCAGACTCGATCGTTACCGGCAAAGCTTCTCTCGCGAGATGAACACCATGCGCAAGGACCTCACTGACGCCGATGCTGTCTACGACCGCCTGCGCATAGTCGACGTCAAGCCATGGTGTCCTCCAGAAGCGGAAGACCCCGCTGTGCGCGAATACTTGCGCGCTCTGTATCTCAGCGGCAACGGCGCCGTTATATTCGGAAATTCCTTCGTGCAGTGGGGATCGTCTGAAGCCTTGCGACGCGCCCGGCCCCACTTCCTGGTGGGAAAGTTTGGCGTACGCAGCAAGCCCAAGCCGTTCACGGGTGTAGCGGTGTTTGACAATCCCGACCAGATCAATCCGCTGCCTGCGGTCGACGACCTGCCGGGAAGTTCGATCGATGCGCAGATGCTCGCGCTCTATGTCTGGTTGGCGGCGGCACGTTACAGCGAATACCAGAGCTCGACAGCGTGCGTGTGCATTGCCGAGAGCCTATCCCAGGCGTACGTGGTCGCGCCGCCGCAGTTTCCGATCACAACCAAGTCAAGCCGCATCTCGGTGGACGAATTACGGCACGCGCTGCACGACTGGATGGCGTGACTCGGCTGCTAATCACTTCGACCATAACGGTTCGTCGGCCCCGCGAAGGGAAGTGGCCGGCAGGTCTGCATAGTCGAAGACCACCACTTCATTTGTGCCTTCGCGTAACCATGGTGCCGGAACAAAGAGCGACTTCTGCGGACCGATATTCCAAGTCCGCCCGAGATTGTGACCGTTTACCCAAACGAATCCTTTGACCAATGAACTGGTATCGAGATACGTGTCGGTCACCTTGTCGAGTTTGAAAGTGCCTCGGTGAAACGCAGGTCCGCTGTTGCCCTCCGTCTTCTCCCAATGCCGGATTGCATCTGGAGATTTCATGGGAAGGGAATAGCTCTTCCAACCCGTCAGCTTGTGATCTCCCACGTTCACCGATCCCACGATCCCCGTGCGCCCGTCAGGCAGATGAGGCCCGAAGTTGATACGGCCGGTATTCTCCACCAGGATGTCGAGAGTGGATGATCCGGCAGGCATGTCGATCGATATCGATGTCTGTTGCATGCGGCGATCGATCGTTCCGGCTAGCTTCCGGTCGAGATACACCGCCGCATAATCGCGCATGTCTTCAATTTCCAGTTTCCCGTTCTGCGGGCCGGTCACCTGAGTGTGGTAGAGAATGTACCCATAATCCTGTCCAACTGCTTCCATCGTCCGCGGTTCATCTGACTCGATTGCAGAGGGCAGGTTGTCCCACAGTGAAGCCGACTCGGCCAATGCAAACGTGGGAACCGACGCGAGCGGCGACGGCTCCGGCAGCGGCGGCGGAACAATTCCGGTGTGGCGCTGAATCACATCACGCAGCAGGAAGAACTTCTTCGTCGGGCGCCCGGCCTCATCGAGCGCCGCATCGTAGTCGTAGCTCGTTGCTTGCGGAGCATAGCGTGCTTCGGGACCGGAACCCATGTTCGCGCCATTCATGAAGCCGAACGTGGTGCCACCGTGAAACATGTAGAGGTTCAGCGAGTAGCCCTGGCTCAAAATCCAGTCAATCTCATTCGCTTGCGCCTCGGCATTTGTGTGGACGTGCTGCTTGTTGCCCCACGCATCGAACCAGCCATCCCAATACTCGCCTGTCATCATGGGTTGATGGGGCCGCATTGCAGCAAGCTTTGCGAAGTCTCCCTTCGCCTCTCCAGGCCCGAAGTTGATCACTGCCAGCACGCCGGGCAGTGCGTCGTTCGGCATTTGGTCCGCGCCGTCTGATGTGTAAAAGAGGGAATCGCCCAGGCCTGCGCGGGTCAGTGCCTGATGAATGTCTTCCATGTAGTCCTTGTCGTGCCCAAACGAGCCGTACTCATTCTCCACCTGGATCGCGATGATGGGGCCACCATGTGCCGCCTGCAGATTCGCAACCTCCTTGCCCAAACGCGTAAGGTATCGCTCCGCCGCCGCAAGGAAACGCGAATCGCGGGTCCTCACCTTCAGAGTGGGATCGGCGAAAAGCCACGATGGAAATCCGCCCGCCTCCCACTCCGCGCAAACATAGGGACCGGGCCGCAGAATCACGTTCAGCCCCTCCTCCTGTGCCATGCGGATAAAGGCTGCCACGTCGAGTTGCCCGCTGAAATCGAACACTCCCAGCTTCGGCTCATGCAGGTTCCAAAAGACGTACGTCTCCACCGTGTTCAGTCCCATGGCGCGCGCCTTCCGCAGCCGGTCGCGCCAATATTCCCTGGGCACACGCGGGTAATGTATGGCACCGGAAATAATCTGATACGGCTTGCCTTCGCGCACAAAATGGTCGCCATCGATGGTCACCGGCGGCGTGCGTATCTTCTGCGCCATTCCTCGATGAGCCAAGGCAAGCAATCCGAGTGTGCACAGGCACGCAAAGAACACCAGTCCGCGAAGCGACGTACGATGCATGGGTACTCCATTCGTATCTGAAAAAGATATTCTACGTTCGATGGGGAGCCAGGTCCAAGGATCGCCCGCCTTGCCTTCCCAAATTCCTCGATAAGTCGTCTCAATAAGTCTCGAATTCCTGTAAGCTCAAGTCGGCCGTCTAATCGGCGATATACGGATGCCCAATCAACATTCTGATGACAAGGTTCTTCCCGATTCGGAAGTGCCGCAAGGGAAGACCTCACGCCGCCGGTGGCGCATCGCGTGGCTGCTTGGACTCGGTGTCCTGGTCAACTACTTCGACCGCGTCAACCTCTCCGTCTCCCATAACGGCCTCATCCAATCCTTCGGCATTTCAGACTTCACCTATGGATTACTGCTCGGCGCCTACAACTGGACGTATGCAGGCTGCCAGCTACCCATCGGCGTAGTGCTCGACCGCCTTGGAGTCCGGCTGGTCGGGCGCATTAGCACCCTTATATGGAGTGTCGCCTCGTTCGGCGCGGCAGCCAGCCCAACGCTCAGTGGGTTGTTCGCCGCGCGCTTCGTGCTCGGCGTTGGAGAAGCGCCGACCTTCCCGGCAAACGCCAAGGCGATCGGCGCCTGGTTTCCCGAAAACGAGCGAAGTTTCGCCACCAGCCTGTTCGATTCCGCGGCAAAATTCGGGTCGGCAATTGGCGTGCCCGCTATCGGCATCCTCTTGTTGCACGTCGGCTGGCGATTGAGCTTCGCTGCAACCGGCGTCGTCAGCCTCCTCTATTTCGTCCTGTTCTATTTCGTGTATCGCGAGCCCGGCGAAGACCCAAGAGTCAGCAGAGCGGAACGGGCGTTGATTTCAAGCAGTGGATTGGGCACGGAAGCCAACGTGGCGCGTCCGTTCACGCTCTTAGAACTGCTTGGGCAACGCAAAGTCGTGGGGTTTTCCATAGGCTTCGGGTCTTACAACTATGTCTTCTATCTTCTTGTAACCTGGTTACCAAGTTACTTATCGGAGTCGCTGCACATTGACCTGATGCATTCGTTTCTCTACACCGGCGTTCCATGGCTTATTGCCACCGCGACGGATCTTCTGATCGGTGGCATTCTCGTCGACTTCCTGGTACGAAGGGGATGGAATGCCAGTCGCGTGCGCATGACAGTGCTGGTTGTAGGAACTACATTTGGCCTCGGCATCGTGGGTGCCGGCTGGTCACACACTCCCGTGCGCGCACTGGCTTGGATCACCGTGTCCATTGCGGGCCTGTCAGCTGCATCGGCGGTCGGTTGGTCGATTCCCTCGATGATTGCGCCGCAGGGAAGTGTCGGCCGCGTTGGAGGGATTCTCAACTTCTCCAATCAACTTTCCGGCATCGCCGCGCCTGCCATTACAGGATTCCTGGTTTACAAGCTGCATTCCTTCACAGCGGCGTTCGTGGTCGCCGGGGCCTATCTCGTCATCGGCATCTGCGCTTATATCTTCCTGCTCCGCGACGTTCGACCCATGGTGCTTGAGACCGCGTCGCGTTAAGCGTTTGCTTTCTTTTGGACGAGAGCGCGCGTGGGCCCAACCGAGATGCCCCCGTCTACCAAGAGAGTCTGACCGGTAATGTAGCGGCTGGCTTCCGATGCAAGAAACACGATGGCGCCGTCAAGATCGTCGGGCATCCCAGGCCGCTTCAGAGGAATGCGCTCAATGAGATAATCCACCCATTCCTTGCTTTCGTACATGACTTGGTTTTGTTGCGTCTTGAACCAACCGGGCGCCAGGCAGTTGACGGTCACGCCGTGAGGGCCCCAATCGTCGGCGAGGCTCATGGTGAGCTGGCGAATGCCGCCGCGGCTTGCGCCATACGGAGCAAGGCCCGCATAGCCAAACACGCTCGTCACGGACCCTATGTTAATGATCCGCCCATAGCGTCGCTCGATCATGCCGCGCGCGATCGCCTGCGCTACAAAGAAACTTCCGCGCAAATTGGTATCGAGAATCAGGTTCCAATCGTCCCAAGTTACTTCGAGCGCCGGCTTGCGCACGTTGCATCCCGCGTTATTCACCAGGACGTGAATCGGCCCCAATGCAGCTTCGGCCTCCGATGCCATGCTCTTGATGCTCGCCTGGTCTCGCACGTCCAGGTCGAGGCTGACCACGCGACGTCCCAGCGAGCGCATCTCCGCTTCAAACTCAGCAAGCGTTTCGCGTTTGCGGCTGGTGAGAATAATATCCGCTCCAGCCTTCGCAAGCGCCCGCGCGAAATACTGTCCAAGTCCGCGGCTGGTCCCGGTGACCAACGCAACCTGGCCCGAGAGGTCGAAGAGGGAACTGCTCATCCACCAGCCTCCGCGGTCGGTGCAAGCACAATCTTCATCAAATTTGGCTCGCGTGCGTGGAGACGATCAAACCACTGCGGTCCTTCGTCCAGCCCAGCCACCGCGGTAATCAGCGGCTTCACTTTGATCTTGCCTGAACTAATATATTCGATGGCCTGTGGATACTCCCCGGCGGAAGCGGCCGTTCCTTGCAATCGCAGCTCGCAGCTCACCACCTTCTGCAGCGGCAGTTTCACCTCGGGAGTCACGTTGCCAATAAGAGTGACCGTGCCACCTTTGCGTGTGGCGTTGATCGCGGCACTCACAGTCTCATCGCGTCCCACGGCTTCAAAGGCGATGTCCACTCCCAAGCCGCCGGTCAACCGCTGGCACGCAGCCACAAGTGCCGCGCCGGAATAGGGAATCACCTCCGTCGCTCCCATCGATCGCGCGAGCTCGAGCCTGGTCGCGTCGATGTCGGCCACAAAAACCCGGCTGCACCCCGCCGCACGCGCCGACTGCATGGTGAGCAATCCAATCATCCCGGCGCCCACAACGAGCGCGGTCTCGCCACCCCTCAACTCGCTTACAGCCACGGCGTGCAGAGCCACGGCAACCGGCTCGAGCATGGCCGCTTCAGAGAACGAGAGGGTGGCCGGTATCGGGTAGACAATTCGTTCCGGAACCGCGATGAACTCGGCGAAGGCTCCATCGCGACGGTACTCGCCGCACGACACGCCCACCACCTCGCGGTTATCGCACAGGTTAATCTCACCGCGCGCGCAGAAAGCGCAAGCGCCGCAGCAGATGGTTGAATCGAATGTGACGCGATCTCCAGGGCTGAAGCGGCTACCCCCCGGTCCGGCTGAGACGACGGTACCCGCTGCCTCATGGCCCATGACGATAGGCGGAATGCGGCGCCCGGATGTTCCATCGTAGCCATGAACGTCGCTGCCGCAGATGCCGCATGCGGCGACCCGGATCAGCACCTCGCCGCGTCCCGGCGCAGGAGTTGGTCGGTCATTCAACTCCAGATGCCCGTACTCGGTAAGAACAAGGGCTTGCATCTCCGAATTCTTCCACAACGGGCCAACGCTCCACCAGACCTTAAATCCCCCCAGCCGTCAGAAAGGGAAGAGGTGGGCGCTGCTGTTCTCGCAGCGGGAGTTCTACATTCAGAGACAAGGGCACCAATCGCGACTATACAGAATACCTGTTATCGGACATTGTGATAGCCTCTGGGGGCGTTGCGTTCTTATAGAAAAACCATCATTTAGCACGCGACAGTAAAGCCTCATCGCGTCTCAAGGTTTTGGCCGTTTTCCAGCGTGAAGCTTTGCATCAGCAGTTCGGCTCGTGTTTCGGATTCCCCGTGCTGCGCCGATTCTGCAAGCGAGTACAAGATGATGGAAAAGCTGATCATCGATACCCTTCTGCGCGGTTCTCTTCAACGCGACCTATGCTTCGATGACGTTTCCGACGGCCGCCCGCTGAGATTGCGCGTCCATCTTCACCCGCTTCAGCGCGCCTCCGGGGACCCCGCGACCCGGCGGAGGGACAGCCGCGCTATTCGTGCGAGTGTGCCGAGGTCTCGTCGCGATCTGGGATCAAGTCATTGACTCCGAACTGCGCTTTGCTTATGGAATTCCGAGTATGCGCAGGACTCTGCGTTGCAATGTGAATCCACTCATGCACAATGACGCGCCCGATGGCCTCAGACATGGCTGAGGTGCGATCATCCTCGTGCAACCAATAGATCGAAGGTTCCATGACCTGACCAATACTCGTGCAGTCGACATTCACAAAGGGCTCGATCGTCCCTTGCCTTCGCCATACCCATCCCAAGGGTGTGCGAGCCGGGTACCGGCCCGGCGGCTGAAGGGGAGGGTTGCAATTTCCATGCAGAAAGACGGAGATCGGCGAATCGAACTGCATTCCCGTGACGAAAGAATCGCCTCGGATAAACTCGACGTTGGGGTTGATGGACTGCGTTTCCGCCTGAGAAGATGCCAGTTCCCTGCGTATGGCTGTGGACAGCGATGACCATTGGCCTGCTGACAGCGGATGGTCAGCAAAGATGATCATCGAAGTACGCGGTGAGGATACCGTCGGCTGGGCAACCGAAACGTGACTGATGCAGAATGCGGTGACTAGTATGCTCCAGGCGAGGAACACGCTTAGGACAGGACGATGATGGTCGGAACTCTTGGAGCGGAAACTCTTGGAACTTGGAAAAGCAGATTTTGTGTTCACATCAAGCATGTTCGTCGCGTTGCGCGTCTGAAAACACTCCGTTTCTTGCGAGCAATTCGCATTCGTCGCACGCTGGGAGACGTCAACCATCGACTCTCTTGTTTTGCGCGACTCGCGTGTTGTGCGCGCCGTACCTCCATTCCTGACTAACTCTGGCGACAACTCAAATCCCGTCATACTGTGAGTCTGGTCCCCATTGACCCATCCGTCCAATAGATTGGTAGAATGATATCCATCTGAATTGGAGATGGAAGAATGGAAGTTCGCCAACTGCACATCTTTTGCACTCTGGCCGATGAGTTGAACTTCACGCGCACTGCCGAAAAAGTGCATACCGTGCAGTCGAATGTGACGGCGCAGATCAAAGCACTCGAAGAGGAATTGGGGGTGCCGCTTTTTGACAGGCTCGGCCGACGCGTGGTCCTGACCGATGCAGGGCGGCGCTTTCGTCCGTTTGCCGAGCAGGCATTGACGACCATGGAACGAGGTCAGCGCGCAGTGCAGGCGGGATCAGAGCCCAGTGGTCCATTGCGCATCGGGGCACCGGAAAGCGTGGTCACTTATCGTCTGCCGCCGGTGTTACGCGAGTTGCGCCGCAGGTTTCCGCATGTCGAGCTTATTTTTCGTCCGCATAACGACGCGACGCTCGCCACCGAACTGGAAACCGGCAAACTCGATATGGTGATCCACATGAGCGACACCGTGTCCAACACAGCGTTGCAGTCGATCCCTCTGCGCACTGAGAGGGTCTTTCTGTTGGGGCATTCGGACCACCCCCTTGCCAGGCAACGTACGGTAAAACCCGCTGACCTGGCTGGACAGGCGCTGTTGCTGACCGAGTCCGGTTGCGGCTATCGTGCCAAGTTTGACAGAACGCTTGCCCTGCAGAACATTCGGCCGGGCCACGTAACGGAGTTCTCGAGTGTAGAAGCGATCAAGCAATGCGTCGCCGCAGGCATGGGTCTGGCGCTGTTACCTGCCATTGTGGTGACACGGGAGCTTCGCCAACTGCAAGTCAAAGCGTTGCACTGGGCTGGACCATCGCTCGACATTGCGTCGCATATCCTTTGGCACAAAGACAAGTGGATATCACCAGCAATGGCGGCATTTCGGGACTTGGTCAGAGCCATGTTTGAGGAGTCGGAAGGCGGGGAATCGCATGAGGAGACATCTAAGTCAAAGCGTAGCGAACCAGCTCAGATCTGAACGCTAGCCGTGAGTACCTGCAAGATACTCGCGCCGTATATTTACGGATGCTTCCAGGTTGCAGTCTTGCCTGCGGCCACTGTTGCAGTACGCGAGCTTACACAACCAAAATGAATCGGCCGGAGTCATCTCGTTGCGCGCTAACTTATCGGTCTGTGATTCCCAATCAGAACCGCTTCACCCAACGGCAATGTCCACTGTTCGGTCCGGATCAAGCACCAAGAGCAGTCGGCCGTCGAGCTTGTAGACGCCACGGATCAACTTGCGGGCGGTCGGCTCAAGGTTCCCCGGCGGCTGCTCGTACGCAGCATCTTTCAAGTCCAGCACGTCACCAATTTCATCCACCAGCAGACTCACCGCTCCGTCATCCGTGCGAATCACCACGTTCATCGGTTGTGCATTGCCCATGCGCTCGGGCAGATGCAGCAGCCGCCGCATGTCGATTGCCGTCACAATTTGTCCGCGAAGGTTCATCAGGCCTTCGATCACCTCTGGCGCCTTGGGCACGCGCGTCATGAACTGATAGCGTAACACCTCCTGGACGCGGAGGACGTCAATCCCGAAGAACAGATCAGCCACATGAAAGGTAGAAAACCGCCCGCTCGCATGCGCTTCGTTCGAACTCGCCTTCGCCGTTTGGGTCACCATCGCTTACTCCCTGTCTCCGCGTGCGGCAATTGCCAACTCCGATTGTTTCTGCTCGGGCAGCTCGGAAAGAAACGCCAGGATCCCTTCCCGGCCCCCTCGAACGCTGTTTGGCGCACCGTCGTCAGGCACGTCCGACTTCGCCGTATTTGCGCCTCGCCGCTTGTCCCATGCCGCTATGTCCATCAGCGGGATCGCCTCCCACTCCGGCCGGCGGCGCATGGCATCCACCACTGCGCGCGCCCCCTGCGGCGGCAGATCCTCAGCGATCAGAACTGCATCGACTGCGTGCTGTTCCAGGCCCCGGACAGCCTCGTCCAGATTGCCGGCTTCCACTACCACATATCCGCTCATCTCCAATGCGCCTCGCATCAACCCCCGCGCGAAAGCCGAAGGGTCTGCAAGCAGCACGGTCTTCTCCCGCGCCGACGAACACTTTCCCTGGAACCAACGCGCTGCCGAGGCCTGCAGCACGTGGTCCACATCCAGGAAATCCGCAACGCGTGTGCCCACAACGGCCGATCCAAGAAATCCCTTGCGCGTCGACCGCTGGCGAACCGTGATGGCCTGCTCGGCGATGTCCAGGATCTGGTCCACCACAATCCCGAGCCGTTGATCTCCATCGTCGAACACAATCACCTGGGCCGGATCCGCCGTGGTCACGCCGTGTGCCTCTCCGCTTTCCAGCAGGTTCCGCAGCACGATCAGCGGCAGGATGCGCTGCCGGTACTGCACCACCATCGAATCTCCGGCGCGCTCGATGGACGATCGCGGAAACTCCTCCAGCCGGGCCACAAGCGACAGGGGAATCGCAATTCGCTCGTAGTTCCCGGTGCGGAACAGCAGCAGACGATGTTGCTCAGCCTCGACGTGCTCCGTGCCTGCAGTAGCGCCCCGCAGCTGGTCCTGCGGCTCCTCCAGAACTCCTGAAGCCTGCCCGATTCCCTGCACGTCGAGGATCAGCGCGACCCGTCCGTCTCCCATGATGGTCGCGCCCGCGTACAGGCTCAGCCCCTTCAATTGCTTTCCCAGCGGCTTCACCACAATCTCCTGGGTATCGCTGATGCCGTCCACCACCAACCCGTACTGCCGGTCTTCCGCTTGCAGCACCACAATGCTGACGGCATCCCCACGCCGGTCCGTCTTCAGTCCCACCACCTCATTCAGGTAAGAGATAGGAAGCAGCTTTCCGCGCCGGCGATAGACCGGTGTTCCGTGCACATATTCGATATGTCGGTCGGCAGAGTCCCCTTCCAGGTGCACCAGTTCCAGCAGGCTGACCTGCGGAATTACAAATCGCTCGCCGCCGCTCGTTACCACCAGTCCGGGGATGATTGCCAGCGTCAACGGAATTTTCAGCTTGACTGTGGTGCCTTCCCCGAGCTTGCTGGAGAGTTCGACCGTGCCACCTATCTTTTCGATGTGCGTCTTGACCACGTCCATGCCCACGCCGCGGCCGGAGATGTTGCTGAGCGCAGCGGCGGTGGTGAATCCTGGGCGGAAGATCAGGTTCAGCGCCTCGCGCTCGTTGATCTTCCGCGCCATCTCAAGCGGCAGAATCCCCTTCTCCAGCGCCTTCTGCTTGATTTGCGCCGGGTCCATGCCTGCCCCGTCGTCGCTGATTTCGATGTTGACCTGCCCGCCTTCGTGGTAGGCCCGTAGCAGAAGCGTCCCCTGTGAGGGCTTCCCGGACTTCTGACGAACGTCCGCCTGTGAGGGCTTCCCGGACTTCTGACGAACGTCCGGCGTCTGGATCCCGTGATCGCAGGCATTGCGCACCAGGTGCACCAGCGGATCCTTGATGGCTTCAATGATGGTGCGGTCGAGCTCAGTCTCCGCTCCATCCATCTCCAAACGAATCTGCTTGCCCAGCCCCACCGCCAGGTCGCGCACCACCCGCGGCAGCTTGTTCCAGATCACGCCAATCGGCTGCATCCGCGTCTTCATCACGCCCTCTTGCAGCTCCGTAGTAATAAGGTTGAGCCGCTGCGAGGTCGCGCTCAGCACCAGGTCATCGCGCTCCGCCGTGAACTGCAGAATCTGGTTGCGAATCAGCACGAGTTCCCCCACCAGATCCATCAGCTTGTCGAGCAGCACCACGCCGACACGGATGTTCCCATCGGCCGCCGAAGGCTTCCCAGACGCGTCGGCCGCCTTTGTCGCCTCATGAGGAGGCTCCGGCTCTGCTGCCGCTGAAGATTCTGAAACAGAGTTCGGAACTTCGACTTTCGCGGACGCAGCCGGTCCGCGATCGGTCTGCTGCGCCGACTCGCGCAGGCGTTCCGCGAGCCTCGTGAATTGTTCCGGCCCCTCTTTGCCGGTGGCCTCGATCGAACCCAGCACCTTCCGCGTGGCATCCACGGTCTCCAGAATCAGCGAGACCAGGTCGGGATCGAGACTCCGCCGCCCGTCGCGCAGCTGGCTAAGCAGGTTTTCCGCCTGGTGCGAGATGCGTTCCAGCGTGGAAAACCCCAGAAATCCGCAGGTTCCTTTGATGGTGTGGATGGTGCGAAACACGCTGGCCAGCAACTCCGCATCCTGAGGGCGCGTCTCCAACTCCACCAGGTCCCGGTCGAGGCGAGAAAGGTTCTCATTGCTCTCCACCAGGAACTCCCGAACTACTTCCTGATCGTCTTCCATCTACGTTGCTCCCCGGCTGAACCGACGGCTCTGCCCCTTCAACCTCACTGGGCCCGTACGTGCATACCTGTACAACGGACCCATCGGCAGGAATGCCATTTTCACCACTGGAAAACGCCAACGCGGCAGAGGCCGCAATGTGAAAGGAGAATCGAATAGTCACCCGACTCCGAGCAGACACGCGCCCACAAGGATGGAATTCGATTAGTAATCACTAATTGATACGCTCCCCGGTTCAGGCTTTCTGGATGCTCCCAGGAGTGTGTATGGTGAGACTCGAGAACATTAAACGCTGTTGCAGATCATGAATCCCATGCGGTCTTCGCGGATTGACAACTGCAGCGTTGCCGCGATCTCCTGAACTACGAGATACTTGTCTCACCTGAGGTGATCGCAACGCACGTCCCGCAGTTGTGCTCTTCAATGCTCGCCGCGAACAATCTGCAGACACGCGGAAGCAAGCATTCAAATTTCTTGGTTCGCACGAATCCCCTGTTGACCTTTATTGCCTGCCCAATTTCCCGGTTGCGCGTGTCTCGCTCCAGACCGCGTTCATCGAAGCTGAAAGCTGAAGCCAACCTGGCACGCAAGGCAAGAGATGCACACCAGAGCTGATCGAAACGCTCGAATGCTGAACCTACTTTCCCGCCTCTTTTGTGCTGGGATCGCGGCATTCCTATTTCCCCTCGTGGCTCACAGCCAGATTTCGCCTGGTCCCCTGGCCCGGGCGCATCAGAGCCTTAACGGCCCAGCCAACTGTACCCAGTGCCACACCGTCTCGACGCGGTCGGCGTCCTTCCGCTGCATGGAGTGTCATCGCGAAATCGCCGCCGAAGTCAACGGCCACCACGGCCTGCACTCCACCTATCCCCTGCCCGGTCCTCCCGGCGCGGCCTGCGTCAAGTGCCACTCTGACCACAACGGCGAAAACTTCAAGATGATCCACTGGGATCCCACGCCGAAGGGTTTCGACCACTCCAAGACCGGCTACGTTTTGGACGGGAAGCACGCCACCACCGCCTGCCGCGGCTGCCACACCGCGCAGCACATCTCTGCGGCTGAGCGCGCGATTCTGAAGTCCAAGGACTTGAACCGCACCTATATGGGCCAGAGCCCGACCTGCACCACCTGCCACGAAGATCACCATCAGGGCCGTCTGGGCGCCAACTGCCTGCAGTGCCACAACACCACCACGTGGAAGGGCGCCAAGTTCGACGAGCAGACATTCGATCACTCCAAGACCCGCTACCCGCTCACCGGCAAGCACCTCACCACGCCGTGCGCCAAGTGCCACACCCCCGGCGATGGTGGGCTGCCGCGCTACGCAGGCCTCAAATTCCAATATTGCGGGGATTGCCACGCCGATCCCCACAAGGGCGAATTCAAGCAGGGCTGCGAATCCTGCCACACCACTGCAAGCTGGACCCGATCCTCCTTTACGTCAACGTTCGATCACTCCAAGACCGCCTATCCGCTGGTTGGAAAGCACCGTCAGGTAGCCTGCGTTGACTGCCACAAGAGCGGCGACTTCAAGACGAAAATGCCGTTCGCCGCCTGCACCGATTGCCACAAGGACGAGCACCAGGGGCAGTTCGCGCAACGGGTTGACAAGGGCCGCTGCGAGAGTTGCCATACCGTGCAGGGATGGAGCCCCTCCACATTTACGGCTTCCGACCACGCCAAAACCAAGTACCCGCTGGTTCCGCCGCACGCCAACGTCAAATGCGCAGCCTGCCACATTCCCGCCGGCAAGGACACGAAGTACAAGATCAAATTCGCCGCCTGCACCGATTGCCACAAGGACGAGGAGCACCAGGGACAATTCGCGGGCGATCCGTGGAAGAACCGATGCGAACAATGCCACAACGGCAATACGTGGAAGGTGTCGAATTTCACTGTCACAAGGCACCAGAAGAGCAGCTTCCCGCTGACTGGCGGCCATGTCGCCGTAGCCTGCAACGATTGCCACAAGCCGCCTTCGCCCGACGCCAAGCCGCTCTATCAATTCAAGAATCTCAGTTGCACTACGTGTCACGAGGACATCCACCACGGTGAATTTGCCGAGCGCATGGCAACGAAAGACGCCAAAAGCAATCCGACCGGTTGCGAAGCTTGTCACTCAACCAAAGAGTGGAGCGATATGACAAAGTTCGATCACTCCACCACGAAATTCCCGCTCATCGGCTCGCATCGTGCCGTGGAATGTGCCGATTGCCACAAGCCGCCGAATATGGAGCGCACCTTGCTCCACGTGGATTTCAGCAAGGCTCCCCAGGCTTGCAGCGAATGCCACGAAGATCCTCACGGCAAGCAGTTTGGCGCCAAGGAAAGCGATTGCGCCTCGTGCCACAACAGCAACAAGTGGAAGCCGTCGCTCTTCGATCACGAGAAGACCAAGTTCTCCCTCAAGGGCGGACATGAAGGCGTTCCGTGCGGCGATTGTCACAAAGAGAAGAAAGAAGTGGATGGGAAAGACGTATTGTTCTACAAGCCCACCCCCCTTGGCTGCGCCGATTGCCACGGCACCAACATCCCCAAGGCCACGGATAAATCAGCACTTAGACCGTGGCCATCGGGCTTAGGGTCAGAATTCTCTTTTCATGTGACCGAATCCGATGTTAAGATGCGGAAAACAACTTCCAAACTTGCGCTTACCAACAATCACCATGTTAGTCTGAGTAAGATACATCGGGCCCCTACTTATCTTCGTTGCCTTGTTCTATTGAACTGCCGGCCGTGCGAGTTTCCGGGCTCCCCGCGCACGCCAAAGATGTCGGAAAGAATGTCTGCTCCAGGCGCCTCCGAATATCTCCGGCATCCAGGAAAAGTTACATCTAAAGCTTGGTACCTTTAACGAGTTCGTTCTTTCTCGACGTACCGGCTCAGAAGCTTTCCCCTGGCGGCCAGGATTGGCCGTAGAACGATTTGAAGATTTGCTCGATTCGGCCGACCAACTGATCCGCCGAACTTGCATTTGCAACGGAGATTGTGATGACCTTTGCCCCCTGGGCTTTTGACTTTGTTTCCTGCTCTCCTCAGACTTGCGTCCGCGCAGCCGCGCAATTCGCGTCGCCACTCGACCTGCGCGAGGTCAACACCGCGCTTGTTACGAGCGCACTTTTCCGGCTTCTCCCGCACGCTCTCTGCCTCGGTCGTCGCTCCGCCCTTCCCCCTCGCTACGTCTCAGAAAGGAGCTCAGCTTATGCGAGCGCCCTCTAGTCTTATTGTTTCCCTGCTTCTCGCCGCCGCCGCCGTCACCAGTCCCGCTCAAAGCGTCGACGGCCTCCCGATGCAGGCGCAGAAACAGGTCGTCAAATACATCTCCCAGTTAAGCAATCTTCATTGCAAGGAGGCGGTGACCCAGGAGAAGCTTTCGCCCAGCGGCCACGTGCAGACCACCGAGCACAGCAGCTACGACTACCTCGTCATGATGGAAGGCGATGGAGACGGGTTCCAGCTCAACGAATCGCGCCTCGAAACCAAGGCCGGGGCAAACAAGCATCTTCCGATGTTGGTGACCAACGGCTTTTCCACACTCCTGCTGGTCTTCCATCCGTACTACAGCGGCGCGTTCGAGTTCGAACCGGGCCCGGATGAAATGGTCAATGGAACACCGGCAATGACCGTGCACTTCAAGCACATTCGCGGACGCCGCACACTCGCTGCCCTCGCTCTTCGGAACCGTGAGTTCCCGCTTGAACTTCAAGGCACCGCGTGGCTCGACAAGAAGACCGGTCAGGTACTCAAAATCGAGTCCACGCTGGTCGACGACATGACCGACATCGGCTTGCGCTCGCTGAATGTGCACGTCGACTATCGCCTCATCCAACTCGGCGCAAATGTCGGCCCCATGACTCTTCCCGTGGTTGCCACCGTTGAAGTCACCACTCCGCGCCAGCACTGGCGCAATACGCACGCGTTCTCTGACTACAAGGTATTCGGCGCTGAAGCTGAGCAGGATCCGAACGTCAGAGTCAAGGCAGACAAAAAGGACGATTCGACTCCGGGTTCTAAGCCCGCTTCCAATCCGCAAACCAACAAGAGGCCCTGAAATGGCAACCGTCCAGAACTCACCCTCGCTTGCAATTGCCGCCCAAAAGAATGCCGAACGCGGCCACATGGCCCGCGTTCGCATGGCTGGTATTTCGGCGATTCTCTTTTTGCTCGGGCTCGCAGTCTACGGCGCCAATTACTACACGCTCCCCCTGGAGGACCGGCCATACTCTCCTAAACACGAATTGCTCAAGCCCAGCGGCCTCATCGGAATCAATCTCGGCGTACTCGGAACGACCCTTTTCGTCATCATCTTCCTGTACGCGCTCCGCAAGGTTGTCCCCTGGCTGGGTCGCATCGGCACCGCCAAGCACTGGATGGACTTTCACGTCATCTGCGGCGTCTCCGCACCCTTCGTGATCGCCTTCCACGCCTCGTTCAAATTCCGCGGCATCGCCGGGATAGGGTTCTGGATCATGGTGGCAGTCGCGCTCAGCGGAGTCATTGGCCGCTATCTCTACAACAAGATCCCGCGATCGGTCACTGCAGCGGAGCTCTCTCTCAGCGAGTTGCAGAAGAACGAAGCCGAGCTCAGCCTTGCTCTGGCATCGCAATCCATCTACACCCACGACGAGTTGGAGCACGTTCTGCACGTCCCAACACCAGATCACATTCGACGCATCGGCCCTCTGCTCGCGCTCGCTGAAATGTTGTCCTTCGATTTCCGCATGCCGTTTCAACTCGCCGCACTGCGCCGCGCCT
>WNGK01003176.1_pt1 | contig 17850 bp, 13 predicted proteins | sample 5400601 | NCBI WGS metagenome assembly WNGK01 (sample SAMN13153376, study PRJNA577476) | soil metagenome | isolation source: 60 cm soil or saprolite under Garry oak tree replicate 1 | place: USA:California | collected 2016-06-15
AAATGCGGTCCGCTGGAATTCCTTCGCGCGCGAGGTTCTCCGCCGCAGCGGGTTCGGTCGTATAGAGCAGGTCCGCGATCTGATCGGTGAGGACGCGATTGATCTCCTCGGGCATGCTGCGGTCGTAGCTGCGCAGGCCCGCCTCGACATGAACGACGGGCACCAGCCTCTTGCTCGCAACCAGACTGCACGCCAGGGTTGAATTCACATCACCGACGACGATGACGCAGCTCGGGGCGAGCCCATCGAGCACGGGCTCGAATCGCCGCATGGTTTCCGCCGTCTGCGCCGCATGGGTCCCCGAGCCGACTTCCAGATTCAGGTCCGGCGGCGGAAGCTGGAGATCGGTGAACAGTCGCTCGTTCATCGCCATGTCGTAATGCTGGCCGGTATGGACGAGCGCGACTGCCGGCAGATCGCTGCGTGCGCCGAACGCGCGAACGAGAGGCGCCATTTTCATGTAGTTCGGCCTCGCCCCGACAACGCAAACCATAGGGCCGGGAGGTTGCAGCATTTCGCTCATCACCGCTCCGCCGGAGATCCCGGTTTGTTCGTCTTGTCGGGATGGAGCATTCCATGCAGAAGCTTGACCGCGGCAGCCACGGTCTTGTCCAGGCGATCGATTCGCTCCTCGATATAGCGGAAGTGCATGCGCCATGTGGCATCGTCGCCGGGACGCGCGGCAACCTTGTCGCCATCGCCCCCACCGCTGGGTATCTGCTCGGCGGCGGGGCTCTGCTCGCCTATCGGCGCCAGGGCCAGGGTCACATCGGGGCCGAGCTCGTCGTGGATTTCCCTCGCGATGGCTTGAACATCCATCGTGGTTAGGCGATGTCTTTCACCCAGGAACCCGGCGAGAAGAAGCCGGTTGCACAGCGTATTGATCCTCCTTGGAATGCCCGCCGTCAGCGAATGGATGAGGTCGAAGCACGCCGCGTCGAACTCCGGGTCGCCCTTCCATCCGACATGCTTGAGCCGGTGCTCGATATAGGCCTTGGTTTCGGTCCTGTCGATCGGGCCAAGGTGATAGGAAGCGATCACGCGCTGCCGCAGTTGCTGCATCTGCGCGCTTTGCATCATCGTGCGAAGCTCGGGCTGTCCGATGAGAAAGCTTTGCAGAAGCGCCTTGTCGCCAAGCTGGAAGTTGGAAAGCATGCGCAGTTCCTCGACCGCGCGCGAGGTCAGGTTTTGCGCTTCGTCGACGATAAGCAGCGCCCGCTTGTTCGCCATCGCGAGCTTGCAAAGAAAGGCCTCCAGCGATCCCAGCAGCACGGCCTTGCTCACCGTCCTTACCGGAAGTCCGTAAGCGATGCCGACGGCGCGCAGCATGTCGTCGGCATCGAGGTGCGTGCTCACGAGCTGTGCGGGAATGACCTTTTCCGTGTCGAGCTGCTCGAACAGACTGCGGACGATGGTTGTCTTGCCGGCGCCGATCTCACCGGTGATGACGATGAAACCCTCGCTCTGATAGAGGCCATATTGCAGATAGGCAAAAGCGCGTTTGTGCCCACGGCTGCCGAAGAAAAAAGCCGGATCCGGATTCAGCTGAAAGGGCTTGCCGGTAAGCCCGTAAAAGGATTCGTACATGAAGATGCGTCAGCGGAAGGTATGCGACACGCTTACGAAGATCGCGGCTTCCTGAACGTTATCCGCCAGATCGGAACGAACGATGAAGTAGCGAGCCCCGCCGGAGATCGACGTATTGGGACCCAGCGAGGAGCTCAGCTGGAGATTGATCGAGCCTTGTCTCGTGTTTCCCCCGGACGTGCCACTGCTTCCCCCGGTCGCGCCATTGCCCACGGTACGGACAGCGTTTGCGGTGGCGACAAACGTCAGGTTGGAACCGAGATTGTGCGTCCAGGCGAGATTTCCTCCGAACTGTGAATTGTTGTTGAGCTGGATCACGGGATTCAGGGTGGATACGATGGGCTCGGTGCGCACGTGGTACAAGGAAAGGAAAATGGTGTTTCGCGCACCCAGCAGGCCAAGCGAGGTGCTCGCCTGCTGCTGGAGATAGACCTGCTGGGTGAAGAAGACGTCGGGATTGGCAATGAACTGCGGAAGCCCGTGGTCCAGTATGAATTGCTCGATGTACTGCTGGCGCTGGATCGGGTCGGGAAACTGCGACAGGAACAACTGGTTGAGAAGGACCCTGATATCGAGAACGCCGGCGCCTGCCGCGAGCTGCTGCGGCTGGCTCGTGATGTCGCGCGAGAAGCTCGCGTCCCAAGCGAACAGGGGCGTGCGATAGGAGGACCCGACATGGTATCCGGAGCCGAAAAAGCGGTGCTCCCATGTCCCGTTCACCGATGTCCGCGCGTTAGGCTGCCAATTCGCTCCCGCTCCATAAATGGAGCTGTGATACCTATTCAACACATAGTCGGCGTTTTCGTAACCGCCCCTGAGCGAGACCTGCAGCTCCGGTCCGGCCTGATAGACTAGATCGCCCCGGGCGCTTTGCGTAATAAACGGCTGCTGCGAGCTGAACCTGACTTCGCTTCGGTTGTAACTGACGTCCCACCCCAGCGGTAGCGGCGTCCTCGACACGATGGCCGAGGCATTGTTGGAATACGCGGTGGTGCCCGCGGTCGTCGGCACACTGTTCGACTTCGTCCAGATATTGGTGTCGCGGATCTCGTATTGAATGTCGCCGGGCAAGGGCCTCTTGACGTAGGGGCTGACGCTGTACTCTTGTGCGGTATACCGGTTCTGATTGATGTTCTCGATGTTGGAAGGTCGCGGACCGAACGGCGAGAGATACTGTTGCGACACACTGGCGTTGCCATCGACGTAGAACCAGTTTTCTATCGCCTGGACACTTCCGGTGAGGTTGACCTGAGGCAAGACCTGGTCGTTTTCGGAGCCGGTTCGCGCGTAGATCAGGATCGGTGCGGAGACGTTGCCGCTGAGCTGGGTTCGCGCGCTTTGCTCCGAGATGCTGAAGCCTGGCGTGAATGTGCTGATCAAATCGCTCTTGGCGCCCGAACCGGGTGACAGGTTCACGTTGTTGGTGAGCGTCTCGGTGATCGCCACCGAGGGGCTAAAGCGAACCGTCTGCGCGCCGGCGATCGACGCCGCAAGCGTCAACGTTGCAAGCAATGTCCGCGGCAGATGACCTGGGCGCGATGACGGCATCTGAGCTTCCAGTCTATGCGAGCGCGCTTCCGAACGGACGTGCGGAACCGCCGCCAAAAACCTACGGCGCGTCCTCGTCCGTGTAATAGCCATAGTAGCTGCCGACATCGGTCTTGCGTGCCTTGTTGAGCATCATCAACACGATCTCGCAGCTTTCTATGGTCGCCAACGCCTGATTCAGCTCGTGATGGGTCGTCGTATCGGCGCCAACGACCATGATGATCTGGCCCATGTGGGTTGCGAGAACGCGTGCCTCGGTCGTTGCAAGAAGTGGCGGCGAGTCGAAGATGATGATCCGGTCGGAATAGCGCGATGAAAGCTCCCGCAGGAGACTCACCATTTGCTCGCTTGCCAGCAACTCGGTGGCACGTCTTTGCCTCGATCCCGCGGGAAGGACCGAGAGCTTCTGGACATTGGTTCTGACCAGTGCATCGGCGAGATCGAGATCGTCGCGCGTAAGGAGGTCCAGCAAGCCCGGCTCGCTCGGTACACCCAACAGGCTGGGCAGCGTGGGATGCGCCACGTCGCCGTCGATCAACAGAACCGTGTTGTCGAACTCCATGGCCACGCTCATCGCGAGGTTCACCGCCGTAAACGTCTTGCCTTCGGCAGGCAAAGCGCTGGTGACCATGATGAGATTGCGGTTCTTGATCCTTGCACCGTCCTTGCCGAGCGCGTTGCGAATGATCGGCCGTTTGATGACTCGGAACTCGTCGGCAAGCTGCGACGACGGGACATCCGGCGTGACAAAACCGCGCGCGGCGAGCCGGCTCAGATCGATTTCGGTGTGTTGAGTCGTCGTTCGCAAAGCCGCAGGCGGCGCATCGAGCGGCGATGCGGTGGGCAGCGGCGCGGAGGGAGCCGAGCGTGCGTCGAGCGCCCGAATGACCTTTTCCGGCGTCGGCGTTTCTTCCTGCTGCGAGGGCTCGCCGGGATCGACCTCGCGGTCGGTGACGTCCGCGCCGGCACGTCTCAACTGCTCCAGTCGTTTAGCGGCTTGTTCGATAAGACTACTCATCCATCGCTCCTCAGGCCATGCGCCCGAACAGCACGGCGAAGGCGAAGACTCCCATAAAGGCTGCGAGCAGGCTGCCCAGGCCACCCGCAAATTGATACGCACGCCGGCGCGTCAACCGCGCCAGCGCCTTGCTGGGCAGCATCGACACCATACCGAGGATCGGACGGTTGCTCACCGTGCGCAGCGCGCGGGCATCGTGAAAGATGGGCAACGCCTGGCTGGCGAGGAAGCTCATGGCAACGCCCGCGAGCAGCGAAGCCGCAAACGCGACCGCAAGGAACGCTACGCGGTTAGGCGCAACAGGCTCGGGCGAAACGCGCGGCGGATCGATGACGCGGAATTGCGCGCCACCGGCATCCTGAACGTCGATGCCCATCGCGCCGGCTTCGCGCCGTCCCAAAAGGTTCTCGTAAGTCCGTTTCTGGACCTCATAGTCCCGATTGAGCGCCGTGAATTCCGCTTCGATCTCCGGAACGAGCTGCGCTTGTGCCTTCAGCGCCCGATACTGGCCTTCGTATCCCGCAAGCTTCGCACGCGCCGACGCGACACTTGCCTCGGATTCCGCGAGCGACATCTTCAGTTGCTGGAACATCGGATTGCGCTCCGGCGGCGTCATGCGCGGCTTGGGCGCTCCGGCTTCGGCCTTCCGGCGGGTCTCGAGCTGCGTCTTGCGCTCCTCCTCGAGCCGCGCGATCAACCGCCTGGTCGCGACCACGTCGGGATGCGCATCGGTGTATTTGCGAAGCAGGTTGTCGACTTCGGCGTTCAGTGCGGAGAGCCGCCCGTCGATTTCCGGCACGCCCTCTTCACCTCGGGAATCGGCAGCCTCGGGCATGAACGTCGGATTCTCTCCTGCCAGCTCCCGCTTGTATGCATCGCGCGACTGCTCGGCAGCCTGCATCTCGAGGCGCGCATTTTCGATCGCTCCCTGCACCGACGCGAGCCGGCCGAAGTAATCACCCTGTCCCGTGACGCCCATGTACTTGAGCTTGAATTCCTTCAGCCGGCTCTCGGCGCCGCGCAGCGTTTCGTCGTAGCGCTTGATCTGCTCGTCGACGAACCTTACGGCAGTGCGCGAGTCCTGCCGCCTATCACCGAGACTCGACTCGACAAAGATCGTGAGGAGCGACTGGACCACCTTCTTGGCCCTCTCCGGATTGGGGTCGCGATAGCTGATGACGTACAGATTGGTCGAGGTATTACCATCGAGGCGAATCGACCGCATGACGCCGTCGACGAGCTCGTCATGGGCGGGCCGGGATTTGATGTTGAGATCCAGGTCGGCCATTCGAACCAATTTTTCCATATTCGGGCGGCTGAGGAGCGTCCGGCTGATCAGCCCCACTTGCTGGTCCATGTTTGGCTGGATCGCGAGCCCTGACAGCAGCGGTCGCAGCAGCGACTCGGTGTCGACGTAGACGCGCGCGCTCGCCTCGTATTTCTCGGGAATCCGATACACCACGATGACACCGACGATGGCGGCAAGCCACGCCGCGGCGAGGCCGAACCACCGCCGGTGCCACATGCCGCGAAGATGACCCAGCAGCTGTTGTAGGAGCTCATCCATACCTGTCGAACCTTCAGTAAAAGTCGCCGATGCGCCCTTGCCACGCGGCTAGAACCAGCTTTGCGGGATGATCAGAATGTCGCCCGGCCGCATCTCGACGTTGGCCGTGATGTCGCCGCGCTTGACGAGGTCCTTGAGGCGCACGTTGTACAGCTTGCCGCCTTCGGCTACACGGAAGACACGCGCCGCGTTGCCGTCGGCGAAATCAGTGATCCCTCCGACCGCGATCATCACGTCGAGAAGCGTCATCTGCGTGCGGTACGACAATATCTGCGGCCTCGCCGCCTCGCCGATCACCCGAATCTGCTCTTCGCTCGGGCCGATGAAATTGGTGACCACGACGGTTACCACCGGGTCGCGAATGAACTTGGAGAGCGCTTTTTCCATGTCGCGCTCGAGCTCGGTCGGCGATTTGCCGAGGGCAGGAAGATCGTCGATCAGCGGCGTCGTTATCTTGCCGTCGGGACGGACCGGGATGCTCATGGAGAGTTCCGGATTGCGCCAGACGATGACATTGACCACGTCGAGGACACCGATGTGGTAGGCGTAATCGACGGCGCCGGCAACCGTGGGCGCCGGCGGGTATGCCGGTCCCCAGAGTGGTCCCCAAGTCGGCCCCGAAGCGCAACCCGCGACCAGCAACGCGAGTGCAATGGCGGCGAAATTTCCTGAACCTCCGATGGTTTTCTTTGCTGCGGTTGCGAAGCTTCCCAAGATCGTCCCCATGCCCGCTCCTTTAGTCACGAACCCGTGAAAGTGTAGCATCTGACCTGCCGCCAAGCGGCCACCGCCCGGCGGCCTGCGGATGCATCTTATGCGGTTTTCATGCCTTGCGTGTTGCGCGCCGAATTATTTCAAGGAGCGCATCCGGCTTGGCGCCTGGCGGATTCGCACAAGTTGAATAGCCGACAAGACGCCCTAGGAAAAATTCGTCGGTTACACGATGTAACGGACAATGCGCGCTCCTTGACATGGATATCGTTATTTTCCGGACTTCCCATTGTTGTTTGAAGACGACGGCTGCGCCCCGGACATGAAATGAATCACGGATTCCGTGCCACGATCGAAGCTGATCAGGGAAAGTGCCCGGAAACCCAGTTCCACCCGAAGCCAGGAAGACTCGAATCCAACCCAACACCGTGACTGGTCTGCATGTCGCGACTGCACCGGGGTCGCCGCACCGTGTTCTGTGCCGGTGGGCCAACAATCTGGACTTGGCGACGGCACCAGGGGATCTGCTTTGGGCGCTTGGGGGTGCGTTCGGTCAATCGAAAGGGACAAGACGGCGTCGGGGCTGTTTACAATTGAGGCCAGCCCGGCCGAAGTCCAAGCGGGTCATTGTCGAGTAATTTTACATTAGACCGGCATGCGAGCGCCTCGTGTCCAGTAGCCCCTTGATTCGATAAATTTTCTTATTTGGGCACAATCAATGCTTACGAATGACGCAGGAAGCTTCGGTAAATCACGATTGATCGGAGAGGTCGCCATGTTCAAGATGCTTAAGATTGCCGCTGTCGCACTGGTTCTGGCCACGGGGTTGGGCGTAATGCCCGCACAAGCAATCCCTATCAACGGGTCGATCACCGTTACTGATACTTATAATCCGGGCTTCCTGCCTTGCAGTGCGGTGAGCATTGTAGGCGATTGCACGGCGGCCCATCATCTCGGGTTGGGTACCACGAGTGCCGGTACGATTAACTTCTTCGGCATCAATGGCGTCAACGCCGTGATGGTTGACTGGATCTTTGCGAGCCCCATCGGCCCGGTTGAAATTTCGATTCCCGGTTTTGCCTTCAATATCGTGAGCGCTATAGTCTTCCCAAAGAGCCCATTGATCTGCTCAGCGGGGAGCTGTGCGGACGCATTGACGGTCTTTATCACTGGCATAGTGACGGGAGCGGGCTTTGATCCGACGTCGTTTACCGGGACGCTGGCGCTCACGGGCTCGTGCGTTGCCAACGCCGGTAATACCGCTTGCGCGAGCGCTTTCACCGCCGGCTATAGCTACAGTCTGGCTGCGTCGGGCCAAGTGACCCGCCTGCCAGAACCCACGACCCTCGCGTTGATTGGTTTGGCCCTGGCTGGCCTCGGCTTCGTCCGCCGCCGCAACGCCTAGCCATAACGACTGCCGATCCCAATGGGCCAACCGGGTCGCCGGTTGGCCCATTTCATTGGGAGCGCGGCGCTTCGATTGCCTGTCCCCCCGTGGATTTGCTTGGAATCTGACCGGGCTTTGGCGAATCCGGAGAAGCGCAATGCTTCGCGCGTGGCGTCCGCATGGCCGCCGGTTTCTGTCAAGAGTCCTTCGAAATGTTCGCGACGGATTTATTTACGATTGTTGTTTGCTACTGCAGTTGTGGTCTAACTTTTTTAGCCAAGTACCTGATTTAATAATGAAAGGATACCGCCAGATTATGGGTATGGACGTTGCTTTAAGACTCACTAGCCAGCAATGCACTGTGCTGCATCCTTAGGTCAGTTTCACAGGTGCGCTGGATATAAATCTAAAAGGGATCAGGGAGACATGTTCCGTATTTCTGTTCTTCGGGTTGCCTCGGCACTCGGCATCGCAGCGGCGTGCGTCTTCGGCACTCCAGCCAGCGCAACGACACTTGTGGGAAATGGATACGCCAACGGCTCGGAAACCTTTACCTTGAGTGCGCCTTTTCCGCCTGCCGTCAATCCAGTCGGCGCCGGCGCTTTCACCGGGACGTTCGGCGGAGTGCCCATCATATTCTGGTGCGCCGAGCTCACTCAGACATTCAGTTTCGGGACGTCTTACGACTATACGGCCAGCCTGCTTAACAACAGCGCGTTGTCGCGTCTGTTCACGGAGGTGAGTTCCGCTGCCAGGCTGAGCACCCCCGACACGTCGGCGGCATTTCAGCTTGCGATATGGGAGATCCTGTTCGAGAGCCAGAGCCCATACAACATTTCCAATGGCAACTTCAAGGTCACGGACGACCATGGCAACGCGGCTGCCATTGCGCTTGCGAACGGTTGGCTCGCAAATCTCAACAACTTCCAGCCACTCAATCAAGTTTTCTTGCTGCATAGCGATACCAACCAGGATTTCATCACCGATACGCCGATCCCGCCGAGGTTGATCGTTCCGGAGCCCTCGTCGCTTCCGCTACTGGGGATCGGTTTGCTGGCGATCGCGTTCGGATTGCGGCGTCGAACTCTGCAGCAGTTGCATTGAATCGTCGGACGAAGGGCGAAGTGCAGCAAATGTAGTCGAACGTATCTTGAACGTTTTCTTAGCCGCGCCTCTCGCGCGGCTTTTTTTGGGCAACCGAGATGGGACTGCAATAGCGCCGCCCGCGACGAAGACCTGTGCGGGCCTCAAGAGCACCCGGTAAAATAAAAGTCCTGCCCGGGTGGTGAAACTGGTAGACACAGCGGACTTAAAATCCGCCGATGCCGAAAGGCGTCGTGCCGGTTCGAGTCCGGCCCCGGGCACCATGGCTTACCCCCGTCGCGCCGCGCAAGGTTTTCAATCGCTCTGGTTTTACCAACGGCGATGCTCCAAGACCTGGGTGCGACGGCACGATTTGCACGGCTCAGCCGATACGCTAGAATTACGCCTGCGCGCATGTCGCATAAGAAGCCTGCGCGCTGGTCGGTCTAGCTAGCCTGGATTCAATCCGGCAATACAGAAGGTCCGCGGGGCAGCTCTCCCACGCGATCCTGTTGCCCGGGCGGCGGCTGGATCCCGCATCGGCGAAAGATCCTGTTGCACTGCAAAAACTGGTTGGCAAGGGGCAAATATGCTATTAGCATACCGCCCCTATATGCTACCAGACACAACATGAACGACCGCTCGACCTGACTGCTGCGGGAATTTCTAACTTCTACCAGGGAGACCTCAGGGCAATGCTGGCAAATAAGTCGATGTCGGTGCTACGCGTTCTCGCGTTCACCTCAATACTGTCTTTCCCGGCCATCACGGCCGATGCGCATCACGTTGCCGATGTTCATATTGGAGCCGCCACGGCGCCGGCTGCATCGGTTCCGATCGAGACAGTTACCGGAACAATCCGGGAGCTTGTCATCGACAATCGTGTTACGGGACAAAGAAATCGTCAGGTCGCGCTGGAACTCGACGATGGACGCAAGCTTGTCCTGAACGGTACAGGCCTGGATGTGCTGGCGCAGAATGCGCGCGTCGAGGCAGCCGGGCAACGTTCCGGCGACGCCCTGTTCGTCACCGGATATCACGTCCTGGCGGGAGCCGCCACCACGCCAAGAGCTGCCGCTCAAGTGCAAGGCACACTGGCGATGGTGCACGCGGACAACTTCGACCAGGGTCGCAGCTCCTACACCTATGTCGTTCGCGGCGATGACGGACGCGTCACTCCACTGCGACTTGCCGTGATGCCCGATTCCCTGCAGATCGGCATGCAGGTGGTCGCCACCGGGACGATGGCCAGCGACGGAGTCTCGCTCGAGGCGGATCACATCACCATACTGGCGGCCGCACCGCCTAAGGCGGGCGCGAACGACGTTTCGCCCGCCCCGATCACCAATAACGTGTTGGTGGTCCTGATCAAGTTTCCCGGAACGACCGAAGCGTTCACCCAGGCGCAGGTCGATCAGGTCACGCGCACCAACGGCAACAGCGTCGCCAACTACTATCAGGAAACCTCCTACGGCAAGCAATTGCTCAACGTCACGGTCACTCCGTGGCTGCTCTCCGCGAGCTCGGCGCCGGCAACATGCGACTACACGGCGATTGGCAACGCAGGCGATGCTGCAGCCACCGCAGCCGGTTACAACACGGCGAGCTATCAAAACCGTTTCTACGTCTTTCCGTATCGTGGCGATTGCGGCTGGGCGGGTCTCGCCTATATCGGCTTTCCGTTTCTCGCCTGGAGCAACGGCTATAACCAGCTCAACGTCTACGGACACGAGCTCGGGCACAACTTCGGCCTGCTGCACGCCGCGAGCCTGTACTGCCCCGGACAGGTCATCGGTGGTTCATGCAGTTCGGCCGAATACGGCGATCCCTTCGACGTGATGGGGAACATTTCCGCCATGCACTTCAACGCAGCACAGAAATCGATTCTCAACTGGCTGCCTACCGGATCGGTAAGAACCCATGCGGGAGGAAGCGCAACCTATACGCTGACTCCGCTGGAATCGTCAGGCGGGGCGACCTACGCAGTGAAGGTTCCGACCACCGCCAATCGAACTTACTGGATCGAATTTCGCCAGCCTATCGGCTTTGACGGCGGGATGTCGTCGTATCCGAATAACGGCGCGCAGATACGCGTGGCATATCCGTTCGAATCGGCCTGCGGCGGCTGTGTCGATGATACCGAGTTGCTCGACATGACGCCCGTGACCGCCAACTCGTTTGGCGATGCGGCTTTGCTTGCCGGTCAATCCTATACCGATATTGCAAACAACATCACCATGAGCGTGCTGTCGGCATCGCCAACCGCATTGTCCGTCCAGATCAATGCATCGGGCGTGACCGCGTCGTCGACGACATTGGCGAGCTCGCCCAATCCATCGGTTGTCGGCGCGGGCGTCATATTCACCGCAACGGTCACCGGCTCCAATCCCACGGGAACGGTGAACTTCACCGATGGCGGGAGTTCGATCAGCGGTTGCGCCGCCGCCCCATTGAGCGGCGTCGGCAACATCAAGACAGCGCAATGCGCGACCAGCGGTCTTGCCGTCGGCAACCACACTATCGCAGCGACCTACAGCGGCGACGCAGCTAACACTTCTTCCAATAGCCCTACACTTTCTCAAGCCATCAATACCACGTCCGGCACGAATTTCGCGCTAGTGAGCAATGGCGGTGTCGCATCGGCGTCGAGCACCTACAGTGCTACCTATCCGGTTACCGCGATCAATGATAACGAGCGCGCCGGTGCCAGCTTTGCTAACGGCGGCTACTGGAATGACGCGACGCCCAACAGCTTCCCGGACTGGGTGCAGATCAATTTCAGCGGCAGCAAGAGCATCGATCACGTCGTTGTTTATTCGGTGCAGGACAACTATACGAATCCGGTCGAGCCTGGCGATACGCAGACTTTCTCACTTTATGGCATCACCGACTTCACCGTGCAGGGCTGGAATGGCAGCGCCTGGGTCGTCCTGGGAACCGTCAGCGGCAACAACTTGGTCAAGCGCACGGTGAGCTTCGCGCCGTATACCACCGACCGCATCCGTATAAATGTCACCAACGCGCTCAATACCTGGTCGCGCATCACCGAGGTCGAGGCATGGGGTTATTGATGGATACTGTAAACGACGAGCGGCTGGACACCGGAGCAGCGAGCCCAAAAACCTAGGGGTCGACGTGATCCCGCTTCACATGGAGTTTTACGAAGCAAAATCCAGGATCAAGGATTTGTATCTTCCGGACGACACACGCTTGTCGACTGCCGGATATCGCGAGTTGGCCGCACACGTCGCAAGACAGGAGTCCCGCGTGACGCATTCACAATTACCATCTCGCGCAGAAAAATGAATCGTTATCTGCCGACTATTGCTGCGCCCTCCGGCAGGAATCGCCCTAGCCGAACGACCTCCACACCGCGAGGCCGAGTGCGATTATCGCGGCCCACGCTGCCACCCCGAGTAGTGCGCCAACCATAATCCCGCGTGCCTTTGACTGCGGCTCAATCTCCGGCTTACGCAGCTCGATCGGCGTGGCGTCGAGGCGCATACGCATAGTGCTCGTGTCTTGGTCGAGCATGCTCATGATCAATTCCCCCCAGAAACGCCATCCCTTGGCGTCGCAGCCCGAAAACAATTCCCGAGCCGCAATAGTGTGTTGTTTGCACATACAAGCAGACATCGGGCCATTCGCGCAAACTTGCGCAAAAACAGTGTGTTGGCCGCTAAAGTATTTCCTTGATGTAAAGCAGGACGACATTGACCGGAGCCCGAGACACGACCGTCGCCGCCGTTATTGCAGCAGCTAGCGCGTCGGGTGGTGACTCGGATTGCCGCTCCCCGTTAATGGGCCGCCACCCACCGGGGCGGACTGGCGTATATTCCAGCCTCGCGCGGCGACCGCGAGGTCCGGTCCACGACCCGCACCCGGAGCGCGCCAGACTCGCGCCGCCGTCTTCGAATGGGAGCTCGATACGATGAGGGCTTTGCTGTCTTTCTGGCTTGTCGTGCTCCTCGCCGGATGCATCCCCATCGGGATCCGCGGGACGTCGATCACCGCCAGCGATACTCGCGCCTGCGGAAAGGACGCGCCCGCGCAGCCAGCGGCCGCGACACCCATTCAGCCGCACGCGACCGTGGAGCCTTCTGCTCGTTGCAGCTAGCGCTGTTTCAATGATCCCTGGTGCCGGGCATGGATTGCTGCGCCATCCGCGCGAAATCGCCCATCACGCGCTGCATCGAGCTGAATGCGGAGCCGCCTGACGACATCACCCCCTGCATGGCCTTCACAAGGTTCTGAGCCTGCTTGATGTCCGGCATCATCGCCATGACAGCTTTGGCTTCCTTCGCGCCAGGCACGCCGGACATCTGCTCCTCCATGAGGGCGAACAGGCGCTTTTGCATCTCGACGATCATCTCGAACATCTGCTCCCAGTATTGCATCGCCTTCTCGACCGCTTCCTGCGTAACGCTCTGGCCCGCTGCGACCAGCGACTGCGGATCGCTGGCTTCCGCGGCGTGACGAAACGCTTTTTTCTGCATCGACCGCGCTTCTTCCTCGCCTTCGAACTGAAGCTTGCGCATCTTGGCGGTGCCTTCAATCGCGGCATTGATCACGTCGAGCGCCATCTTTGCGTTCGTCTTGTAAAGCTCGAACGCCTGCTCCGGGGTGATCGGCTTTGCGATCTTCGACAGGTCCATCCTGGCTGCGCCGGACAGCTGTGGGCTACGCTCCTTTTTCGGAGCGGCCTTAGGGGTGGCCTTGGCGGCGCTCTTGCGCGATTTCGCCCTGGATTTCGAAGATGTCTTGCTGGCCATGGTGCGCTCCTTTGGAATTCGTCAGAAGAAGAGACATCGCGTCGGTTCGATCGCCTGCAGAACGGCCGCCGGCGCGGTGCGGAACAACAGCGTCTATTCCACGCCTTCGGACGTCCATCGTCAACTGCGTTGAGCGTCTGCCGCCGCTGTGGTCCTCACCGGAGCACGGCGTCGATCGGCCGCCGTCTCGACCGGTGATCGCGCCGAGCATGACGACGCAAGACGGTGCTCAACTGTTTCCTCGCGGATGCTCGCGCTAGGACCGAAGCGTCGCCAGCGCCTCATCGATGCGTTCGACGGCGACGATTTCCATCTTTTCGATCGTATGCCGTGGGCGATTGGCCGCCGGGATGATGGCGCGATGGAAGCCGAGCTTGGTAGCTTCGCGCAGCCGCTCCTGCCCGCGTTGAACCGGCCGGATCTCGCCGGCGAGGCCTACTTCACCGAACACAACACATTTCGTCTCTAGCGCGATGTTTCTGCAAGATGAATACACCGCCATGACAATCGCCAAATCGGCCGCGGGCTCTCCGATGCGAACCCCGCCGACCGCGTTGACGAAGACATCCATGCCGCCGGTCTCGACGCCGCCATGGCGATGCAGCACGGCCAGCAACAGCGCGAGGCGCTGGGGATCGAGCCCGACCGCAAGGCGGCGCGCCAGCCCCCCGCAGGCGGGATCGACCAGCGCCTGGACCTCGACCAGCAGTGGCCGCGAACCCTCCAGCGTCGCGAGCACACAACTTCCCGGCACCGCCTCCGGGTGCTGCGAAAGGAAGAGCGCCGATGGATTGGCCACGCCCTTGAGGCCTCGTTCGGTCATGGCGAAGACGCCTAGCTCGTTCGCCGCGCCGAACCGATTCTTGATTGCGCGCACCAGCCTGAAGCTTGAGTGCGGGTCGCCCTCGAAATAGAGCACCGTGTCGACGATATGCTCGAGCACCCGTGGGCCCGCGATGGCTCCGTCCTTGGTGACGTGCCCCACCAGGATCACGGTGATGCCGCTTTGCTTCGCAAGCCTCGTGAGCTGCGCCGCGCACTCGCGCACTTGCGCGACGCTCCCGGGAGCCGATTCCAGCGCCTCGGTGTACACGGTCTGGATCGAGTCGACAACCACGACGTCGGGACGCTGGGTTCGAATCGCATTGACGATGCTCTCGAGCTGAACTTCGGCGAGGAGCTCGACCGCGGCGTTGACCAGACCCAGACGCTGCGCGCGCAACGCAATTTGCCCGGACGATTCCTCGCCAGTGACGTAGAGCGTGCGCCGCGACGTGCCGATCGACGCCATGGCCTGCAGCAGCAGGGTCGACTTGCCGATTCCCGGGTCTCCCCCGAGCAAGACGACGCCGCCTGCAACCAGTCCGCCGCCGAGCACGCGGTCGAATTCCTCGATCCCCGTCGCTTCGCGCGGGCTTTCCTCGGTCTCCACGCTTGCAAGCGGGCGCACGGCGCTCGATCCGCCCGTAAGCGCTGCAAAGCGCGAAGCCGGCGCAGCGGCGATCGCCTCCACGAGCGTGTTCCATGCTCCGCAATGCGGGCACTGCCCCTGCCATTTGCTGCTTTGGCCGCCGCACTCGGTGCACGCGTATGCGGTCTTTGGTTTGGCCATGATGAGTGAGTGTCGAGCGTTTAGCGCGGCAGTATTACGACACAATGCATGCGCCCGACACCGAACGATCGATGCTCGACCGGCCTACTCAAGCTCGTCAGGATGAACAACGGCGGTCCCCAGCTTGCCTACGACGATGCCCGCCGCCTTATTGGCGATGCGCACGGCGCTGCCGATATCGGCCTTGGCGCCGAGCAACACGCCCAGCGTCGCAATGACCGTGTCGCCCGCGCCTGACACGTCGTAGACCTCGCGTGATTGCGCGGGTATGTGCTGCGCCCCCGCGTCGGTGTACAGCGACATGCCTTCTTCGGAACGTGTGATCAACAGTGCCGCGACGCGCAGCTCGCCGCGCAGCGTCTGCGCCTTGGTCGCGAGCTCGGCCTCGGAATGCCAGCTGCCGACGACGTCGCGGAATTCGGCACGGTTAGGCGTGAGCACGGTCGCGTTCCGATAGCGGGAGAAATCGTCGCCCTTGGGGTCGACGAGGACCGGAATATCGCGGCCCCGCGCAAGATCGATCATCCCTGAGATGTGCGCGAGTCCGCCCTTCCCGTAATCGGACAGCACGACGACGTCGAACTCGCCGAGCGTGCGCTCGTAATCGGCGAGCTTGGAGGCCAGAATTTCGTGCGAAGGCGAAGTCTCGAAGTCGATGCGCAACAATTGTTGCTGGCGCCCAATGACGCGAAGCTTCACCGTCGTCGGCAGCGAATTGTCGCGATGGAACGACGTGCGCACGCGCTCCGCGGCGAGCAGCCGGTCGAGGGCGCGCGCGGCTTCGTCTTCACCTACGACGCTGATCAGCGTGACCTGCGCGCCGAGCGCCGCCGCATTGCGCGCGACGTTGGCCGCGCCTCCCGGTCGCTCCTCGCTGCGTGCGATCTTGACCACGGGGACGGGGGCCTCGGGCGATATGCGCTCCACCTCGCCGAACCAATAGCGGTCGAGCATGACATCGCCGACGATGAGCACCCGCGTCCGTGCTACGGCGCTTCGAAACTCGGCGAAGCCGCGCGGCGACGGCGCAGTCATGACCGGCCGATCCCGAAGTATTCGAGCCCGGCCGAGCGCACGAGCGATGGCTCGAACAAATTCCGGCCGTCGAACAAGAGAGGCCGACGCAGACGTCGCTTGATGTCCGCGAAGTCGGGGCTGCGAAACTCCTTCCACTCGGTGACGACGATTAGCGCATCGGCGCCATCGACGGCATCGATCGGGCTCGCCGCGTACGCGAGGCCGGGCAACGTTCCGAGCACGCGCCGCGCCTCGTCCATCGCGACAGGGTCGTACGCAACGACCTTCGCTCCGCGGTCGAGCAGCGCGCGAACGGTGACTTGCGAGGGCGCTTCGCGCATGTCGTCGGTGTTGGGCTTGAAGGCGAGCCCCCAAATCGCGAAGCTCATGCCGCGCAGGTCGTCGCCGAGCCGCTGCGTCAGCTTGTCGAGAAGGCGCGCTTTTTGCGCTTCATTGACCGCCTCGACCGCCGCCATGATCCTCAGCGGCAGCTGGTGATCGCGAGCAGTTGCCTGCAGCGCCTTCACGTCCTTGGGAAAGCACGAGCCGCCATAGCCCACGCCCGGATAGAGGAAGTGATAGCCGATGCGCGGGTCCGAGCCGATACCCTGTCGCACGTGCTCGATGTCCGCGCCCAGCGCATCGGCAAGGTTGGCGAGCTCGTTCATGAATGAAATGCGCGTCGCCAGCATGGCGTTGGCCGCGTACTTGGTGAGCTCTGCCGAGCGCAGATCCATCACCAGCACGCGCTCGTGATTGCGCTGGAAGGGGGCGTACACCGAGCGCAGCAGCGCGATGGCGCGCTCGTCGTCTGCTCCGATGACAACGCGATCCGGGCGCATGAAGTCATCGACCGCCGCGCCCTCCTTCAGAAATTCCGGATTCGATGCCACGGCAAAAGGGATGTCGGCACGCCGCGCCGCAAGCGAAGACGCGATGGTTTCCCGCACGAGATCCGCGGTGCCCACGGGAACGGTCGACTTGTCGACGATCACCTTGAAGTCCGCCATGCGGCCGCCGATATTGCGCGCCGCCGCGATGACGTGCTTCATGTCGGCTGAGCCGTCCTCGTCGGCCGGCGTGCCGACGGCGATGAACTGAAGTGTCCCGTGTGCCACCGCGGCGTCGATATCGGTCGTGAAGCGCAGCCGTCGCGCCGCGACGTTGCGGCGGATTATCTCGGCGAGCCCCGGCTCGTGAATCGGCACACCGCCCTTCTGCAGAACGTCGATCTTGCGTGCGTCGATATCGAGGCAGAGAACGTCGTTGCCGACCTCGGCAAAACACGACCCGGTCACGAGGCCCACGTAGCCCGACCCGATCATGGTGATCTTCACCCGCCGGCTCCCAGGCTAGCGTTGATCTCCCTGAGCGCACGCAGCGGATCGGCCGCGGCGGTGATGGCGCGACCGATGACGAGATAGTCGGCGCCGGCGGCGAGCGCGGCGTCCGGTGTCATGACTCGCGCCTGGTCGTGCGCGGCACCGCCCGCGGGGCGGATGCCCGGCGTCACGAGCTTGAAGTCCGGACCGCACGCGGCGCGCAAGG
>WNGK01007682.1_pt1 | contig 17850 bp, 19 predicted proteins | sample 5400601 | NCBI WGS metagenome assembly WNGK01 (sample SAMN13153376, study PRJNA577476) | soil metagenome | isolation source: 60 cm soil or saprolite under Garry oak tree replicate 1 | place: USA:California | collected 2016-06-15
GTAGGATGAACCGCCGGTGTACTCACACCTCCTGAAGACAAGGGAGAGCCGTTCTCTGGCTCCATCGTAACGAGATATGGCTCCCACCTGATTGTTCCCTTCTCCATCAAGGTCAAAGTTCCTGAGTCAGATGAACGGAGTTTGATTTTATTCCACGCCCGCTCAGTGAGCAAATTCATATCCAGTTCTTGCAGAGGTAGTTGAAGATATAACTTGAGGGATCGACCTTGCTTGAAAAGGCGCTTCTGAAGGGTAGCGATAATATGATCGACTGCCTTTTGCCATTTATCAAGCATGCCCACAGAGAAAACAGTGACTTCTAAGTACACCCGTCCTTCAGGTACCGCAAAGGCAAAATCAGGAGATGGAGCTGGATTCGCCGTTTCTGCACCTACCTGCTCAAAAGCTAAAGGCTCGACAGTAAGTGAAAACCCACGATGAACAAATGCCGACCCCACCTCTAACTCGGCACGGTTTTGCAGAAATTGTGCTTCTGAACGTGAGGAAAGTAGCGACTTCAACTTGCTTTGAAGTGCTGGAATATCTTCGTCAGATATATTGCTTGCAATCTTATGTAACATTGATGCAATCCAAATCAGATTGCAGGTCGCCTCTGTGTCGTCTTTGTGCCAATACTCTCCCATCAGGCCTTGTGGGTTGTCTAGCCACGTTGCATCAGCTTGCATGATCTGGGAATGAAGGTAGGCACGCGGCTCATCGAGATTGATATCGGCATAAATCGTCCCTGAGAGATTAGGCTGACTCGTAAGAAATGACATCTATTCCTTCTATCTTGCTGAGAAATATACCTGGGTGAATAAATAGAGCTAAATGTTATTGCCTCATTCCACCTCCCCCTTATATTCACTGTAACGTATCATCGTGTATGAGGGTAAACCAGAATGACTTTTCTGCTAGAGGTGAATCGGCAAGTGCCCGCTTGCCAGCGCGTCAACCAGGTCTTCTTTGCGGTTGTTTTCTTACACTTCTTGCTCAATTGCTCGAAAATTATTTACTGCTTGCAATTATGTATTCTACAGTATCACAACTAACTCACAGTTTTTTCAAACATATATAATCAAGCATCAAAATCACTTGTAAATGGAAGAGATATTGCGTATACTTTGTGAGGTGAACAATACCGCGCAGGAAACTTTTACATGTTCCTCATAATTGCGGTAGCTTCAATATTTACATTAACCACATTGCCCTCTGTAATACCGACTACAAAATTCTGTCAGTGCTTAGGCAAGCTCATGTATGGAATGATTCGTAGTGCGGATTGCATTGAGCGAAGTGATAAGAGAACGAGAATGACGAGAAAGAGAGGAGCACTATGTTGCTCTCCACAATCAGACGATGGTTCGCTGTTGCAGTCATGAGCTTACTGCTTGTGATAATGTCGCTGCCTTTGGCGATGGCTCCCAGTGTGGCTCTTGCACAAGGAACCTACATTAGCGTGAATCCTACCTCCGGCCCTCCGGGTGCTCAGGTAACAGCTTCAGGGGGCGGTTTTCCAGCAAACGTTACCGTTCAGATTTGGTTCGATCAAACAGATACTGGCGCACGTGCCACTACGGATTCTCAGGGGAACTTTAAAACGAACTTCAATGTTCCCTCAAATGCAACACCAGGACTTCACCCAGTCTACGCTACGGATGGAAGAGAAAACGCAAGTACGCCGTTCACAGTCTCGACCGTGGCGGTGCAAAAGGTCTGGACGGCGGATGGCAATAACAGTGCCAAAACCTCATTTGTCCCTGGGGATACTATCCGTTACGTAGTGCAGGTTAAAAACTGGGGGAGCAGTACGGTAACGGCCACGTTCACGTTTCGTGCCACAGGGCCGCTACAAATCTTCTACTGGTCGGGGTCGGGCTCGGTTGCTACGGGCACGCCTACCTTTTATTCGCCCTCGACTGTGCCAGGTAATGCACCAGCAGGTAAGTATACACTCACGGTAACAGTGACCTATAACGGTGTGAGTTCTTCAGGGCAGAGTACCTTCACAGTCGCTACCGTGAAGGTACAAAAGGTCTGGACTGCCAATGGCAACAACAATGCCAGGACCTACTTTGGCCCTGGTGATACCATCCACTACATAGCGCAGGTCAAGAACTTCAACAGTACGACAGTGACTGCGACGTTTACTTTTGTTGCCTCTGGGCCCCAACAGATTTTCTACTGGTCGGGGTCGGGCTCGGTTGCTACGGGCACGCCTACCTTTTATTCGCCCTCGACTGTGCCAACAGGCGCACCACTTGGAACGTATACACTCAAGGTCACGGTGACCTATAACGGTGTGAGTTCTTCAGGGCAGAGCCAGTTCACTGTGGTGAGCGATAAAGTTGCTCATGCCATTGATTGGGCTGAGAGTCAACTAGGCAGCCAGAACTGGAATGGATTGTGCGAAAAGTTCGTAGAAAACGCCTACGGCACGAGTGGACAATACCCTACTGCCCAGGATGCCTACAATAAACTGCATACGTCCACCAACTGGTCGCCAAATATCGGAGCCCTGGTCTGGTTTGCGCCGAACGCAAGTAACGGAAATGCAGGCCATATTGGCATCTATATTGGGCAGAACCAGTTTATTAGTGCAACCTACAATGGAGTCCAGATCAATGACATGACCTCTTGGAGCAACAATATTGCTCCTTATGAGGGATGGGGTAACGCTCCATCAAGCTGGCCCGGCAGGTAATCTATCGCATTTCTTGGGTGGGGACATAGCGGGGGTCGGCTATCTACCGTCCCCCACCCAACAAGTTTAAGGATATGAATTGCCTTATAAAAAAGTAAGCAGAAGGATACCCTATTTAAATGTCAGCGTAGAGAAAATTTGGAGTAGTACGGCTCTATTGTTCTGTATTGGTGGCACGGCTGTAGCTTGTATTGAAAACTTTTTTGGAGAGGACGGGAGTTGCACTATTGCACCCCAAGACTCTGAACCATTGGGATTTAGATTATGGCAAGCAGCTATAACCTTTCCATGAAGTTTTACTTGCTGGGTATCTCCTCCATAACAGGTATAGAATGGCAAAGACGGTATTACTATACCAAAATCACCTTCTGCCCCGTTGACGGCAACACCTGTTTCTCCGCCATTGAGCATTCCCTCAGCCTTAAGCCATTTCGGTGGGTATTGGAATGAATAACTTCCATCAGAATTTGTATAAGTTTTCCAGTCAGCTCTCGCAGTAGCGATGGTTGGCTGAGGGTAAAATATCGCTGTATGGGCTACTGTAGAAACAGTACTCGGTGTAGGCGGTATTATTGTAGAGATTGGATGTAATGCCAATTGACTCTTTGTGCTCTTGCCAGTTCTTACTCCAATCAGATACCCGCTTATACCACTGAGCATAGCAATGAGAAAGAGAATAAGAGGCATCCAGAGTTTGCGACGGTAGGGAAAGTTCTTAGATAACTGTGAATTTAAACTGTCCATCTCTACTAGAGTTGCAGAAAACTGTTTGCTTGTCAAATGGTCAGCCCTATTCACATTTTTTCATTACCTCTTATAAAACTCGTCTACGGCCATTCCGTGCCCTCACAGATCCATTCTAACAAGCATTTGACAGAGTGTTCTCCCCTGTCTTACTCCTCTCCGTTACCCGTTGTTTATGCAGCTCCACAAGAGCAAGAATTGAGCCGCGACAATTATTCCTTGATCCGGTCTGGTACACGCCATCCGATGATGAGAACCCCGTATCTCTTCTTGGGGAGTAGGAGGTTTATTACTTGTCCTTTGTCTTTTTCCAAATAGCTAATTGAGGGAGATTTGTTGAGTTTTTAGAAAGTTGCTGTCAAGCAACCGGACAGATTTAGTATATAATGCTCGTATATGACAGATTTTGAAGGGATTAACCCTTACGAGTACCAGAAACAAGCTGTTGCAATGCAGAAGCAACGCATTGCAGAACAGCCGCACCTTAAACCTCAGATAGAGAAAGCGCAAGCTCTTACGCCTGTTACGAAACCGCGTGTTGAAGCTCCAACAATGACCGGAGCAAAACCAACCGGAGCGGAAAGAATAGGAGCAGGCGTAGCGGCCAGTGTTGGTCTAGGACTGGCAACAGAAGCAGTCAAAGCAGCCGGATTTATCGCGAAAGAAACAATCACCACCATTGCAAGAGAAAGCCTACCAGGAGCAACACGGCGGCCAGTATCGCCATTGCAGCGATTTTTAGAGCCGCCCCCGCCAATGCAGCCGCGCCAGGATGCAAGTAGATTGCAGTCAGTACGAAACGACTTAACAAGCATCACTATGACCCACGCAACCCCAAACATCGAAGCATCACATAATGTTTCAAGCTACGCAATTAAGCGAGCATCCTAACACTTACTCTGCTTTTTCACGCCTTGACTTCGGTTGTATCTCAAGCTCTTGCATCAATGCCTCTTGCCTTTTCGCTATTTCCTGCTCTACCTCAGACCGCACCCGGCAATAGGAAGCCCTTGTTTGTGCTAACACCTGCTTGCAGCGAGCAAGAAATGCTTGACCCGTTACCCCTTGCGGTTGTGGCAGCATCTTAACGATGTATTCGCCGCCAATGGTTTTAATCCGCGCTTGAAAATTCGGGCAGGTAGTCAGCTTGGTTGCAATCTCATTTTGCACATCAGCGTATGGGCGAGACTTGTCTCGCACCTCTCTATATTGCCCCGTATCAACTAAAATGGGGTCATCTGCTAAAACCCGCATCACAGCGAACAGGTGCAGGATAAAATTAACGCAAAGGTCGTATTTTTCCTCTTTCTTTGCGTTCTTGTTACAAACGTGGTTTTTGATGAGGTTGATTTGTTCGCGGGTTACATCCCACTTGCAAAGCGTGTCAAACTCAGGGCTTGAAGTAAATAGACTTGGTGGCTGCTGGCTCAAACCCAAAACGTATACTGTACTGCTTCCACTCGGTTTGAACTTGACAAGCTTTTCAATCCCCTCAGAAAGCCCATTGATTAACATGAGCGCGTGGGTCATGCGCGGGGGTAAGTTAAAATTGTACCTCTCCTGAGATTGGCACTCAAACAACAACTCGTTTAAGGTGTTCATAGCATCGGGAAAATCAGACCGCTTCAAAAATTCGTCCAGTGCTATCCATGACTCTTTTTGCTTAATCTGTATAACATTTTCCCGATTGTCCCATGTTTCCTGAGCAGGAGCAAGCCACCTATTAACAAAATCGGTTACGTCCTTATCCCTATGTCCTTTTCTCATTAGTTGCCAAACCACATCACGCGCCGGAACGCGGACAGGTTCAACGCGAACCTCAAGCGACTCCTCCGGCGTTGCGTCAAATTCTCTTGCCAGTAGTGCAGCGTCCTGGCCGGAGACGCGAAATGCGACCAAATTAGCAGCGTTGACCGATGCACCCCTGTTTTTCTCGTCAAGCTGATCTAAGTATTGATGTGCTATGGTTGTTGCCACCCCAAACTTGCGGGCTTCTGAGAGGAGCGTTGCAAAATCCTCAGTTGCAAAACGCTGGTACTCGTCAGCATACAAATTAAATTGCTTGCGCTCTCCTGCTGAAATGTCTTTTCGGCTCATGGCAGCCATGAGCAGTTGCCCGATAAACACCGCCCCCACCAACCGGCTCAAGTCTTCAAGTTGTGGGGTAAGCTGGACAAGTACAATTTTCCCTTCATCCATTATCTTTCTAAAATCAATGGTGGTGTGAGACTGGCCGACAATGTTAGCGATAATTGGCTGTGTCAAAAACGCATCAGCTTTATTCAAAGTTGAGCTTGAGCGTTCCAATTGTTCACCAGGTCGAAGCCTGTTGTATGTCGTCCAGAACAATTTGACCTGCGTGTTTGCCACGTTCCCGACAAGTTTATTTCTTACGTTATCATCCTGCAACAACAAGGGAAGCTCCGCTAAAGTTGTACCAGGATTTTGAATGAGCGTAAAGGTGACGTTTCTGAGAACTTGCGCGAGTTGCGGCGTACTCGTTCCAACATCCCACACCTTTTCAAATATGTGCATCACAAACGATGCAGTTAACGCGACTTGCTCCAAATTAGACGGGTCAGGACATTCAAACACATTCAGACCGAACGGATAGGAGCTATCCATCAGATCAAGTAAAATCACATCCTCTTCTCTATTGTCCGGCACTCTTGCTAACACGTCCTTTGTTAGATCGCCGTGAGGGTCGAGTAAACACAGCCCTAAGCCGTGCTTCATATCCTCAGCAATGAGGTTAGCAATAAACGTACTCTTACCAGTGCCCTTGACCCCAATAATATACAGACCTTGCAGCCTGGCAGCTTGCGAAATGCTAACCTCATTGCCTGTTTCTACTTCCCTACCGATAAGCGCAGCACCGCCCACAGGCACTACCGCAACCGCTTGTTGTTGCACTGGTACAACTGCTTTTTCTTGCGGTTGCGCGACAGGTTCAGAAATAGCGGGCTGTTCTATTTGCGGTTGCTCCACTGGTTCAACTGCTATGGTTTGAACACTAGGGGTATCGGTTGCAGCCGTAGCAGGAGCTTGAGGCTGAGTGAGTGCTTGACGAAGTTTCTTTTTCTTATCCTCCGCCACAAAATACCAAACGCAGCAGCCCCCAAAAGCAAGGAAAGCCAGGAACGCCAGAAGTCCACCGCCCTGCACACTTAGGCCGCAAATAAAGAGCAGACTGAGAGCAACGCCAGTCCAGATTAACGCTTTAAGGCTCATTATAGCCTCCTTTTAGGCTCTTGCAGAGTTCTTACAAAAACCCTGCTATACTTTCTGCCAACTCAAATTTAACTCGATGGTATTGGTACACTGCCCTAAACTATGAAAGGTGCTTTATGGTGGAACTGGCAGCGACGGCCAGTATCGCCAAGAGAAAACGCCTGAAAGCAGCAGGTTGAGAGAACGCGCCTTTTTGTCCTGTCCACTGGCGTTTTGCTTGAAGGATCTATGAGGTTACATACTTTACCACCTTTGCCTATAACGCTGGGTGTGAATGAGCAAGGACCTGAAAGAATAGTGTCAACGAGTTACAGTAAATGTAGTAATAGTTAAAGTGTTAGGAGATAGATATATGTATCTAGAGCAAGAGTATACGAAAAACACAAGAATTACAACAAACGAGCAGTTTTTCAGAATTATTCCTTGATCTGGTGTGGTACCTGTCCTCAGACGATGAGAACCCGGTCAGCCTGCTTGGGGAATAGTCAGTGCCGCTCCCGTTTCCAAATCGAAGTGATTATTGTATGTCCGGTGCGACTGTCAAAGTTCCATCCGATAGTGCTTTGGCTTGATCGCATCAAAGGTCACTATGATCTGCTCCCCCACGTGCTGTCTTGGAGAGAAACCGAGATGGGGGCTGCGAAAGTGGTAGTGTTGCCCGTTCTGTGGGTCTGTCCACTCTGCGGTGATCGTCCACCAACTACTGAGGGAGGATGCTTCGATCTGGATGTGTGTGATGGTGGCCTCGACTCTTCTGTCCAGTCTCCGGTGTGCTTGTCGTCGCATGGAGATGACCAGACCGACCACGAGACCGGTAAGGAGGATGAGGACGGCAATGGATGCAACGAGAAGCATGAGTTGGGTGTCCATACGCTCTTGCGACCTCCCAAAGTCCAGGTGCTTCCTCCAAAACGAGTGCCAGGGGCAGTATACCTGAACTCCCTTGAGGATGCTATTAAAAGCGTATTAAAGAAAAGGAGTGCGGCAACTTGCGTCTTTCGTCAAAACGCCTGTCTGCGGCTGCTACGTGACCGCAGCGACCTATTGCAGAAAGCATTTGACAGAGATTACTTTCTCCCCTACCCTATACCGCTTGCTTGCAAGGTCAAAACAGTACCGGGAAGATAAAAGAAATTTGACGTTCGTTCTTCTAGGCAGTAGTATTATCGGCGGCGAAGATGGGTACATCTTATGTATTACAAGAGCACACATTCAGGATTGAAGAGAATGATATGAAATTTCAGTTTACCTTTGCAATTTCTCCATCAGGGGTATTTGGCGTTCCTGAAGAAGGTAGGACTGTCTTACCAGCGGGAACAGAATACATAGGAGACGCAATTGATACAGTAACTTGGACTCGTGCTGGTTATGGTTCACTTCCCGAATATCGGCGAGCAGATGAAGCAATTGCACTCCCGCTCAGTTTGGGAAACGTTCAAGGACAAATTCAAGATAACTTCATGTCCCTTCAAGTTGAGGTCAACTCTTATACTGAAGCCTATAGCACAGTTACACAGACGCTAGAAAAATTATTACAACATCTCTCAGTGAGTCAATCAAGGCAGTTTACGTATCAGCCGCTCACCATCATATCAGAAGATGGCAAGGTATACCCTATTCCAACATCTTTTACTATTGCATCAGTTACTCATTATCATTTGGAGCAACTTAAGCGAGACATCCAAGAGGCGGAAACATTCTGTACCTTGCAAGATACACGCCTTGAGCGGGCATTGCAATATTTTGACCATGCGCTCTTCCTTTACGAGTTGCGAACTCAGGTAGTTGATGTTTTCTCTCGACACTACCAAAAATTGATTGCAGCAGTCTTTCTCAACCTGTGGAAGGCAGTAAGCACGATTGTCGGTGATCCGAATACAGATAAGAAAGACTACCAGAGGCGGTATAAAAAGTTTGGTTTTGATTATGCGTTCTTCACCTCAAAAATTGAACTTCTTCGGAATATGAGAAATAACTATGATGTTGCTCATTATTCACTAGACGATAACCTACTCAGCGCGGTCGAGGCCAACTTTGGAGCAGCACAAAATATTACCGTTGAGGTTTTAAGACGGTATCGAGAGTACATTAGAAATAAGTCAGCTCAGTAGTGAGAGGGGGGGCTATGCTCTTTTTAAGAGTTTTGTTCGTCTAAGGCCATTCTACACGCTCACAGAGCCTTTGGGAAATTGTTCCTTGATCCGCTCTGGTACCTGCCCTCAGACGACGAGAACCCGGTGAGTTTGCTTGGGGAGTAGGTTTCAACTCACCTTTGGCATGAAAAAGCGTACCAAAACGCCGCCGCTAGGTCTTGATCCTCCCGAACTGTTTTTGCGTCCAGTAAGGTATAGGTGGTATACCCTGTATACTGCATCTCCAACCATCCTGCGTTGGAAACCATAACACTCGGGTGGTTACGTGACGTGTCATTGGTTACGATTTCAAACCATGTGGAATCTGTAGTCGCTTTGTCCTGATATTTTCTCACACCTTCCAGACCTGCGTATGACGAAACGCTCCATCCGTTTCATTTGCAAAATCCTCCGCCATGGGGGCCAATCCCTCGTGAGCTAGCATCGTTGTCCTCCACAATTGCCACCCACTATTTGTCTATGTACTAGCAGATGCTCCTGAGGGAGGAGTGGCTCACACCCACACCTTTGCATTGCTAAAGACCACCTCAGTTGGGTTAGCAAACGCCTCAGCCGTGAGAGCAATTTTCCCATGGCTGTAGGTTGCATCATGAGCGCTGTCAATCTTCTGATGGTTGATGTAGAGGTCAAAGCTACTCCCATTGGCCACGACTGCAATCACATTCGATTGGTCGGGACCTGCATGGATCGCGGAAGTGCGACCGCCCGTCAACATCTCAACCTGAGGACCTATGGGGTCTATGAAAAGTCGAAAGTCATAGGATCCATCTTGACAAATGCTAAAGGTATAATCACTATTCTTCGCCCTGTCATAGCGAACTTGGATACCGCCGCAGTCACCTTTGATAATTGTCATCTGCACCTCGAAGGTAAAGTTGCTCAAGTCGTGAGAGGAATCAATGCAAGTGTGGAGAAAACCGGTCTTGTATTGCCTGATGTGATATGCTCCCTGAGTAAACTGACATGCTTGGCCTAAAGAGCTATTTGAATTATTGGTCCAGTCGCTGTTAGGCTGACTTAACGGATCGGAGAGTGCAAGTGTTCCTTGAATGGGATACGGCTCAGCATTTGCAGTAGCGACTGTGGCAGTAGCAGTGAAGTTGCTTTGGATGGTGGCTGTACCAGTAAGATTGGTTTGGACGGTGGCAGTAGCATGAGGCTTATCGAGTGTGCTCTGATTGGTTCCCATAACCTTGAAGAGTTCCAGACTCCCTAGGAGAACAAGTAGTGCCAATCCGATCAGGAGAACAGTTCTGCGCATGTGGAAGCCCTGAGGGCGATTGGCAATCACTGCATTCCTCCACGTTGTCGGTACCGGAGGGGCGTTTTCATAGTGTGGTGGATTTGATGCGGAGAAGGACGCTGCTAACGGTGTAGTTGAGATGGTTTTTGTAGGAGGAGGGGGCGATGGTGCTGCATTGGGTAGCCCTGAGAGTTGAGGGGATGGAAAAGCCACCACCCTGGCAGTTGCTGGCAAAGGCTGACTCGGAGAGGGAAGCTCAGATGGGCGAGCAGTTGGACGCGATGGTGTGGTTTGGCAAGCGTGTTCCAAGGCTGTCGCAAAAGCCTGGATCGTGGCAAAGCGCTCTTTCGGGTCTTTCGCCAATGCCATCAGCACGACTTCCTCAACGGCTGGCCGAAGCTCTGGACGCTTTTCGCTCAAGGGTGGTGGGGCAAGAAACAGATGCTGGCTATACATCTCGGTAAACGACCCGTGAAAAGGACGGTCGCCACTGAGCCATTCATACACGACGATGCCCAAGGCATATTGGTCGCTGGCTCGATGCGGGTGGCCTTGGAACTGTTCGGGGGCCATGTAAGCGGCAGTGCCCGCCACCTGCTGGGTGATCTGGGAGCGGGAACTTTGAGCCATGAGGGCAATGCCAAAGTCACTGAGGACGATAATGTGGTCCTGGTCAAGCAGCATGTTCTCTGGTTTGATGTCCCGATGGATCAGCATTTGGTCATGAGCATATTGTAAGGCCGAAGCGATCTGTTTGACATAGGAGACAATCGTTTCTAGAGGAAGAGTTATGCCTTTAGGATGGGATCGACGCACATTTCCAAAGGGGAGATAGTCCATGACGAGAAAGGGCGTATGTTCTTCAACGTCAAAATCGAAAACGCGCACAATGTGGGGATGTTTCAGACGAGCAACCATCTGCGCTTCGCGGAGGAACCCTTCTATGTCCTCGTCTTCCAGAGCAGTAGAGAGCACTTTGATGGCAGCCTGAGTAGCCAGGCGTAGGTGCTCACCGAGGTAGACCTCAGCAAAGCCCCCTCGTCCCAAGAGACGAACGAGGCGATAGTGACCAAGCTGCTGGCCTACACGATCTACCATCTCTGTTCCTCCTCTCCTAAACATGTTTCAGGGCAGCAACCAGACGACATAACTCCGGTGGTTTTAGAAGCAATGTGATAGCCTTTCTGAAGGGTAGCACAGTGCTCTCACAGGTTTTACTCATCACTTCCTATCTCCGGCCATTCTGTGCCCTCAAAGACCTATCCTGGTAATAGAAGAGATTGAGCCGCGACAACTGTTCCTTGATCCGGTCTGGTACCTGCCCTCAGACGATGAAAACCCGATCAGTCTCCTCGGGGAGTAGTTTATTACATCTTTCGTTAAAACGCTTGTCTGCGACTGCTACATGACCTGAGAAACCTATTCCAATATGTATTTGGCGGTGTACTTTCCCTCCTAATAATACAGCCGGTGGCGGTTCCCCTCCATGATGAAAAACTTCCAACTTCTTCCTTGATTAAAAAGTGTTTTTACAATATGAGGCGCATCAGGACGGGAAAGAGTAGAGGTGAGCGCAAGCCTGTCGGGTGAGGACGTTCTCGCGTATTCGAGCGCCGGAATTGCCAGCGGGGGTGCTCTTACTGCGTGAAGCTCCTCGCATATGAAATGAAGAAATAGCTACTAAACAGGATGCAATTCCGGCGCGATGGTGGGGGTTGCCTGGTACAATGGGATTGACAGATAAGCGGGTGGTTGCTAGGATGGGTGGTAACTTCCCTGCTCTCCCCTGCAATCGCGAAATTGCAAGGGATCGGTAGACAAGCTACTTCTTCAGTTTGGGCAGTTCCGGCTCCTGCCACTCAATCGGCCAATCTGCCGTAACCGGATAGACAGCCAGCACACTGTCGAGTTCTTCACCTGTGAGTTTGAATTCTTCGTATTCAAACCAGTCGGCAAAGAAATAATAGCCCTCGATGGCTTCTCCGTCTTTGTCGAAATACACCTTGTACCCATCAGACGGGCCGCCCCATGAGAGAAGCACCGTAACTTCTTTTCTCTCATCAAGGCTTAACGGTTCCCTATACTCCTCCACCTCATCACGCTCTTTCTCTTGCAAACGAGCCTCAACCTGCTTCAGGTCTGCCATTTTGTCCTGATAGTTCTGGTAGGCTCTTTCTTTGAATGAGAGCGTTCTATCATCTGCCACATTTCATCACCTCCACTTCTCCAGTCAGTTGACTGGCGTTTGCACAGTGTGCTAGGCTGTGCAACGAGTCAATCACTGACTCAAGCTAACATTTTCCGCAGACTCTCTTCAGTACCCTGTTTTCAGGCAGAATCAGAAGATCAATGTTTGTAAAAAGTTTTCCACAGCGTGTGCAGGGAATGAGTTCTTCGCTGTAAACTACCCATGCTACCGGGGATTTTCCTTTGATAAACTCCGATAAGTAGTGGTCAGCAATTTTCTTTGCTTCGTTCTCATTCTCTGCATCAATAAGCCATGAATGCTGATACGAAATACCAATATGAAATCGCTTCATCTATTTCACCTCCATAAGCCATGAATGCTGATACGAAATACCAATATGAAATCGCTTCATCTATTTCACCTCCTTTCTCAGGTCAAGTTGACCTGCTTCCGCCCACTTTGCTAGAATGGGCGGTGGGCAGAGCAACAACTACTTCTTGAAGTTGTTGACCTTTGTCATGGTGCTCAGGACTTGCCATCGAGCATCCTTGACAATCTCAGGTGAAAGTTTGCCTTGCTTCCACAGGTCGTGATAGTGCTTGATCGCCTCGTCGCGGTCTTGTGCGTCTATCTCAACCGTCGGGTAGATATCGGTCACTGAGAATGTGACTTTGTATTTCATGCTGTGTCACCTCCTCTCTCAGGCATAGTTTGCCTGCTGAAGCCGACTGTTGGGCAATCGGCTCAGAGCAGGCACGCTACTTTCGTTTGCCAAAGAGCTGGTTCTTGATGGTTCCCTTCCAGCCGTTGTTCTGGCCGTCTTTGTCGCCTTCTTTTGCCCACTGGCGCACAAAGTAGTCTTTGGCAACGCCTTTCTCTTCTGCGTCCCGCATGATGTCCTGCGCATCCCATTCGTTCTTGGCGTGCGGGAAGTAGTACGAACGGAACAGAAAATATCCCATTGCACTCACCGTCCTTTCCAGGGGTAGCTCCCCTGCTCCCGCCCACGAGCGTGAACTCGTGAACGGTTGGCAGAGAAACTAGAACGGGATATCATCCCACGTGAGCGGGTACTTATCCCTGTCGCACTGCTGGCACAGTTGTTCACCGTCGCGTTTGACGATCTCCGACTCTGGATATGTCCGGTCGCACACCTTGCAGCGCTCGGTACGCCGCTCAAGATACTCTACGGTGTAGTCTTTCCCTTCCCGCAAGAGCCTGGGTTCAGGTGTGTGTTTCATCAATCACCTGTTTGACGACACCGCGATAGACTGCGATGTACAGCATTGGTTCATCACCTCCTCTCTAGTAGGCTAAGGCAGTCCTCAGCCTCGGGGAGACCCACCGCATGCAAGAATTTGCGCGTCAAGGCCGCGCCGGGATGAATGGTTGGGAGAAAGAGAGTTATTGGGATTTTGAAAAAGCCGGTAGATACGCAGGACAGCGCGTGCACTTTAGCCTTGACGCATAGCAAATTTTGCATGCTAGACTGGATTTGGCTGAGGACTGGCTCTTTCTGGAGCATACCCAAAAAAGCCCGCTATACAGATAGCATGAGCCGCAGCGAATTCATCAGGGCTTTGTTCCTTGATTAGTTACTCTGTCGTTCGTTCTCCTGTGCCGCAGCACTCCGATAGCATCCTCTCAGCCCTGTATATAAATAGCGGCCATTCCTTGATTGGCAGGGCTGAGAGGATACCTTTTCACTGTGGCCTGGCGGGTTGCCTGTGTGTTTGCCTTCGCGCCTGTCTCTGTATGCCGCAGCACTACCAGAGCATGCACAAAGCAAAGGAGGGTTTAAGGGGGGAATTTGCTTTGTGCATTCACTTTCCGGGCGAGGGGCCCCGCCTGCCCATACGAACGGCACATCTTAAGTAAACCAGGCAGAACAGAAAAGAGAGAAAAGAGGTGGTAAAGACGAAGCAGGTGGGGTGTCGGGAGCAAAAATGCCCTCATTGTTGCATTTTTAGTCCCTTCCGCTATCGCTTCAGGGACGGCTCCCGACACCCCACCTGCAAGGCCCCACGCCCGCTTCCCGCCGTCGCTTTCGCCTCCTTATCCCCTTTTACAAAATTGCGAAAGCGATCACATATGCTGACTGTGGAAAGAACAAAGGTTCAGGATGATCTTCAGGATGGTGCGGAAGGAATTGTTTCCTGAGCACATCAATTGAGCAGATCATCAATGTCCTGGTCTTCTTCCGGAAACGGCAGCGTCTCCGTTGGGATATCCGCAACCGGGTGCAGCTTTGGCAGTATGGGCGGGGGAATACCTCGTCTCTGCAAAAGAAGCTTATGGCCTTGCCAGTCTGTGCGATGCATTCTGAATGGGGGTAAATGGCGGTGGAAGCCGATAATTTCCTCATCCGGCAGTTGTAATATCTCCTGGGCGGTCAGTAAGGGAATGCCGCGCTCGGAAAGTCCTTCGCTTGTTTCTTCCCCGTCACGAAGTGTTGTGGAGCGGGCATAAGCGGAGTGCGTTCCCAGCCTCTCCTCCAGGTACTTTGCTGTTGCCAGGTCAGTTGGACGGTAGTAGATTTGGCTCTCCATGTTATCCCGGAGCACAAGGGAGCGGGCTTTGCCGTAGACGGTCTCAAGCTGTGACAGGGATTGAATGGCAATCCAGAGCGATATTCCCCGTCCGACAACCGTTGTGGCGTGATCGGCAAGGGTGGGGATTGCCGTTCTTCCTGCCTCGTCGATGAGGAGCAGCACCGGCTGGCAGCCTCTCCCCTCTTGTCTGTCATAGGTCGACAGGAGTTCATCAGTGAGTGTCCCCCACAAAAGCCTGACCAGCGGGGAAAGTGCTAAGAGATCGCGTTCCGGCCAGCGAAGATACACGGTAGTGGGCCGGTTTCGACGCAGGAGCGCTCCGGTGTCAAAGTCCGAGTGCGTAAAGCAGCGTACCACAGTTTCGGTCAGGAGTGGCCGCATCCGGGCGGTGAGTGTCCCCCAGCTTGATAAGAGAAACCGGTCAGTCAGGTTGGCATCGGCAAAGTTCACATCAAGAAACTGTGTTGACAGTAGCGGGTCAATGTCTTGCAGCCGGGCTGCCGCGTCTGTTAACCCTTTGCGGATCAGCAAGCGGGCATAGGGAATGGGTGCTATGCCCTCAAGCCGTGCGGCAAGAAACAACTGGGTGAGCATGACGGTTGCCCGCTGCGTGAAAATTTGGCCCTCACCTTCATCCGGTTTGAACAGCAGATGCATGGCAACCGAAAAAAACTCATCTTCGGTGTGCTTGCCTTGCAGTGGATCGAAGCGGTGGCCTATTCCCGTAGGGTCAATCACGTACACGTCCCCCAGACTTGCCCGGTAGCCTGCGGTTGCGGTAAAAAGCTCGCCTTTGATGTCGTTCACTATCACGCTGTGTTTCCATGAAAGAAGCTGGCTGGTTGCCAGGAGTCCCTTGCCTGATCTGGTTGGGCCGACAACCAGCAGATTGCCAAGTTCACGGCGTGTCTGTACGGGGCGAACGAGAAGAAGCTGGCGGGCGTGTTTCATGCCTAATAGCAGGCCGGTTCCCTCCGGTGTACTGCACAGAAGCGTACCCAGCTCGTCAAGCCGTGAGAAGCGTGCCCGGTGCAGCCGGGTATCAGTTGAGAAGAGCGTGTGTATGAAGCGTAGAGCCTTGACGAGAAACAGCACAATCCGTTGGATGGCTAGACTGACCGTTCCCATCCTACCTCCTTTCCCTGCGCTCTCTGCTGGAGATCAAGCTCTTTGCGCTGCTCCAAACATGCGTCAGTTGTGGTCTGTCTGAGCGCTTGAAAGTCTTGTGCCTGCAACCGTCCCTTCACAACTGCGACAACATGGACATGACGGTGCGGCGCGTGGTCATTATGCTCAACCGCTACCCAGGAAACTTCCTTGTGGAGTCGTTCTTCAAGGGTGTGCATGGTTTTCTCGGTGACTTCCCACAAGCGTGGAAAAAAACACTTCCTTTCTCAGCTTCATCAATCATGCGGTATGCTTCATACCGTCCCACAAGCCCGTCAATCCCAAAGAGACTGCGGGTTGTGCGTGTATTCCCGTTCCCTGGCCGGTGCTGGATGTACCGGATGGTTGCTTTTGCGATTGCTCTGTTTTTTGTGTAGGTGGCCTTCACAATTGCCATTACCCTGTTGTCTCGTTGTCCGCAAGCCAGGCTGCGACTTCTGACAGCACGGTTTCAAGCTGAGGGGTTTTGCGAAGCAGGGTAGTTCGTGCTCCCCTGCTACTGTCCTCAAGCATGGCCTTGAGCATGGCCTGGTTCACGCCATAGCGTTTCAACAGATGCACCAGCAGCCGCTTGGTCTGCCCGCTCTCGTAGGCTGCTCGTGCCAGAAGGAGTGCCAGTCTGCTGTCGCGGGAGTGCAGGTGTTTTCTGATTGCCTGCTCAATGATGGGCTCAAGGAGGACGGCGTGCTGAATGTGGAGCCGCTGGCGGACTCCCTCCGCAAGAAGCGTCGCGCAGGTTTGTGACAGGCTGAGTCCGTCCTGGGCAGCAAGCCGCATCAATTCTGCTTTGACTTCGGGTTTGACCCAGGCAGATACCTGCACGGTGTGCCTGGTCCGGGAATGATGGCTTATCTGAAAAACAGCGTGGGGCATATTTGCTCTAGAGCTTAATAGTAGCAATGAGTCATTTGGGTAATCAATAGGTTTTTGGTAAGGGTTTCACAAGAGTTTCGTAAGAAGTGAGGTGGTTATTAGCTGGCAATACAATATTGCTGCGGAGATCGTCACTTATCAGGGGGCGAGAAAAAGCATCTGCTAAAAAATGGGGACAACGCCGTACTTTAGGAATAGAGCGTAATTGTTTTGGCCTGATCTTCAGGAACAAAAACTGCTTACCTATTTATGAGTTGAGACAGTATCTCATGCTCACAGCTTCCGGGAAGGAAGGAGTACCAATGTCAGCGAACTTAGAAAACGATCAGAAAAATCGTATATGGCAACTCTTCCTGCACGCAGAAGATACCTTTTACAACCGACTGAACTTCTTTGTGATTTTCGAGACGCTCCTCCTGGGTGTCGTGAGCCTATTGTTTAGTAGACCTACTCCGGCCAAACCTCTATTAATTGGAATTAGTATACTGGGTCTCTGTTCGACAGCTGCGTGGACTTTCTCCCAAGCGAGACAATTAGATGTCTATCACCGTCGGAGGGAGTATGTCAGTGAGGTAATCCCTGAATATCAGGCAGTTCGAGACCGACAGAAAAAGTGGTTTCTTTCTAGCATGTTGGTTTTGACCTTCATTCCAGGGCTGTTAGTTATATTGTGGATTGTGTTTCTGATCTTTTTCATCTTCTTTTTATAACCACTCTACAGCACAGGAGAAACTTGTACGCTTTGATGTTTCTAGCAGCTTGTCGGAGAAAAGCAGACCTCCATCGGTGATGGTATACTGGTGAACATGAGTAGAACCTTCAAAACGGTGGACTACGACCAGGCCCTCGATCTGATGGTGCGGCTGGGCGACTGTCTGCCCCCCGACCATTTGGCCCGCTTCGTGGTAGACAGCGTGGCCCAACTTGACCTGTCGGCGCTGTATGCCCGGTATGGGACACGCGGTGGTGAGCCCTACGCCCCTGAAGTGTTGTTG
>WNGK01003177.1_pt1 | contig 17846 bp, 12 predicted proteins | sample 5400601 | NCBI WGS metagenome assembly WNGK01 (sample SAMN13153376, study PRJNA577476) | soil metagenome | isolation source: 60 cm soil or saprolite under Garry oak tree replicate 1 | place: USA:California | collected 2016-06-15
TTGCGAATGTGGTTTTCGTCGAAGGCATGATGCGCCGGGGTGATCGCTATTTGCTGTACTACGGAGGAGCGGACAAATATATTGGCGTCGCCGAAGCGTCGATCATGCACTAGCAGATTATTTTTTGCGACGCACCGAATCGTGGCCGATCTTGGCGCCTGCCTTGACCGCTGCCGGGTGCGACCCTAACATTCAAACTAGGCCATGCCTCCCATTTGCTTTTCTCCCCGCCGCTATCAGCCCATCCGCCGATTTCGCTGTGCCCCGGTCGTGCTTTTGTCCGCTATGTTTTGTCACGGACAAGCCCCCAAAACTCCGGCGATCGCGCCGTCTCGCCCCATCGCCAACTTTACCGACATCGCCGAAACCGCCGGGCTGACCATCGAGAACGTCTTTGGCGGCGTCACCACCAAGAAGTACATCATCGAAACTACCGGTACCGGAGTTGCCATTTTTGATTATGACAACGATGGCTGGCCCGATATTTTCATCGTGAATGGCACCAAGCTCGAAGGATTTCCGTCAGGCAAGAGTCCGAGCAACCACCTATATCGCAACAATCACGACGGAACATTCAGCGACGTCACTGAAAAGGCGGGCCTCTCCGCCACTGGTTGGGGCCAGGGAGTTTGCGTGGGAGACTACGACAATGACGGCTGGGAAGATCTCTACGTCACGTATTACGGGAAGAACCGGCTGTACCACAACCAACAAGGAGTATTCCTCGAGGTTGCGGAGAAAGCTGGAGTGGCGGGTAGCGGTAAGGCGTGGGGAACGGGCTGCGCGTTTGTCGATTACGACCGCGACGGCCGGCTCGACCTGATGGTGGCTAACTATGTGGAATTCGATCTGACCACGGCTCCGGCACCGGGCGAGAGGGCAACCTGCATTTGGAAGGGGGTTCCTGTGATGTGCGGCCCACGCGGACTGCCCGGAGCGAAGAACATTCTCTATCACAACCGTGGCGATGGCACGTTCGAAGATGTCACCACCAAGGCCCACATCGATCGCACCGACGGTCATTACGCCTTCAGCGTTTCCACGTTGGACTTCGACGAAGATGGCTGGCCGGACATTTACGTGGCTTGCGACAGCACTCCCAGCATTCTGTACCGCAACAATCACGACGGAACTTTCACCGACGTCGCGGTGACGGCCGGCGCGGCCTTTAATGAAGATGGGCGTGAGCAGGCAGGCATGGGGTCCACGATCGCGGACTTCAATGGCGATGGGCACCTGGACATCTTCAAAACAAATTTCTCGGACGACACTTCAACTCTGTACCGCAACAACGGTGACGGCACGTTTGTTGATGCGACTTCGACCGCAGGCCTCGGGCTATATACGCAGTATCTGGGCTGGGGAACAATGTTTCTCGACTTTGACAACGATGGTTGGCCCGATCTCATCCTGGTAAACGGCCACGTTTATCCCGAAGTGGACAGCCAGCATTTGGGTAGCAGCTATAAGGAGCCCCGCATTCTTTATCACAACAACGGCGATGGAACTTTCAGCGATGTTTCTTCGGCGGCGGGATCGGGCATTACCGCGGCGGCGTCTTCGCGGGGGTTGGCGGTTGGAGATTTATGGAATGACGGCAGAATGTCCGCCGTTGTCAGCAATATGAACGCTCCGCCCAGCCTGCTGGTAAATCAGGTTCGAAATTCGAACCATTGGATCGCTATCCGCGCGCTCGGAACCAAATCGAATCGCGACGGCATCGGAGCGCGGATTCGGGTGAAGACGGGGAAACGCATCCTGGTGGACGAGGTGCGCAGTGGTTCCAGCTACGATTCCCACAGCGACATGAGGGTTCACTTTGGTTTGGGTGCGTCCGCCAAGATCGATGGGGTGGAAGTTCGCTGGCCCAGTGGCATCGTGGAGCGATTTGTGAACTTAGCAGTGGATCGAATTCACACGGTGAAGGAAGGCTCCGGTGAGGCGGTACCAGCAGAATCGAAAAAGCCTGATTGAGGGAGCTCGGCACACGTCAACTGGCGGCCTATTTCGCTGACTTTGACACTTTCGAAAACGGCATGGTACGGGTGATGCCTTCGCCTTCTTTGACGAATATCAATTGATTCGCCTTTATGTCTTTGATGGTGTCGACTTGGCCGCTGGGCCAGCGGATTTCCAGTACCTCAACCTTTTCCGCCTTGCCGATGCCGAAGTGTACTCGAAGGTCGTTCTGGGAGATGTAGCTTCCGCCGCTGCGCACTTCGTCAATCTGCTGATGCGGCTTGGATTCTCCGGGGGAATGGGTCAGGCATTTTAACCGCGCGCCGATGCCGCTACGATTTGATTTTGTCCCGATGGTGCGCACTTTGATCCAGTTGTTATCGAGCTTCGAGTCGCAGCGCAGCAATTGCGGATGGTCATTGACCGTGTTTACGACGACATCCATGTCGCCGTCGTTGTCGAAGTCACCAAAAGCGCAGCCCCGCGCAGCCACAGGATCTGAGATTCCTGGTCCGGCTTCGAGGGAAACATCGGCGAAATGGCCATTGCGCAAGTTCTGGTACAGCAGTTTGCGCTGCGCATACCCAGCCTCGGTCTTCAGTTGCTCGACCTCCGGATACACGTGCCCGTTCGAGATCAGGATGTCGGGCCAGCCATCGTTGTCCATATCGAAAAAGCCGCATCCCCAACCGAGAAACTGCGTGTGCGCTCCCAGACCTGCGATGAACGTGGCGTCTTCAAAGTTGCCCGCGCCTTGATTGTGGTAGAGAGACGGCGTGTCCCCTGCGAAATTTGTTTTCACGATATCCAGATTGCCGTCCAAGTCGTAGTCGGCGGCTGAAACTCCCATTCCGGCCTGGGGCTTGCCATCGGGACTGAGCGCGCAGCCGGCATCGATAGCGACATCCTCAAACTTGCCGTTTTTCTTGTTCTGATAGAGAGCGCTGGCAGTGGAATCGTTGGCAACGTAGATGTCTGGCCATCCGTCATTATCAAAGTCGGCCGTCAGAACACCGAGGCCGTAGGTCCCATTGGCTCGGAAGATTCCCGCAGCTTCCGAAACGTCACGAAAGGTGCTGTCTCCATTGTTGTGGTAGAGAATGTTCTTGCCGCCTTGGAGTCCGGGCGGTCCACAAGCCACCATCACGCTTTTGTATAAGCAGGGTCCGGACTCAGGCACAGGTGCGGTCGCGAGATCAAGATCAATGTAATTCGCGACGAAGAGATCGAGATGGCCGTCGCGGTCATAATCTACAAATGCGCAACCCGTATTCCAGCGCGTGCCTTTGCCCGCCACGCCTGCTTTTTGGCTCACGTCGGTGAAAGTGCCGTTGCCGTTGTTGTGGTACAGAACATTCTTGCCATAGTAGGTGAGGAAAAGATCATCCCAGCCATCATTGTCGTAGTCGCCGATGCAGACCCCTTGTCCCCAGCCTGAGCGAACTAGTCCAGCCTTCACGGTCACGTCGGTGAAGGTACCGTCTCGATTGTTGCGGAACAGATGCGAGGTCGGCTCGGTTCCTGCGGGAAAACCTTCGAGCCGGGAGCCATTTACCAGAAAAATATCGAGCCAGCCGTCGTTGTCGTAGTCGTAGAAGGCAACGCCGCAACCCGTGGTTTCGAGCAGATACTTGTTCTTGTGTTCTCCGCCAAAGACTGTTTTCGCATTCAGGCCGGACTCGCGCGCAACATTCAGGAAGCTAATGCCAAGATCGGGGTTCGGCGGGCCCTCCTCTTTCTTAGGGCCTGCTTTCTGATCAATCGGAGCGACGGACGCCCAGCGAGGACGGGCCAAACCGAACACGTTCTCCAGCGACAACACGAGAGTCGAGCAGCTGAGAGACTTCAGAAATCCGCGGCGTGAAGAGAACAAAAGGTCGCTACCTGCTTAGTCGGATCATGCTAAAATTCGCCCCTGTCTCTTATATTCAGTGAACCGCAACTTTGCAAGCTCTGGGAAATACGCTCCGGCTACAAATCGGATTGCGGGAGGCTGTCACATCACTGACGCGCCGCAATTGCTTTCTTCCCGCCCCTTCTGCCAGGCGGTCTTTTGTATTCTGATTCTGCTGACCGTTTCAGTTTCCCAACTAAGGGCGCAACCGCCGACCGAAACCTTGGAATTGTCGCGGCCTGTGCGTTCGTGGGAATTTCTTCCCGTCGGCGGCACGCGTGCGGGACTTTTCGGCAACGAAAGCGGACACCTCGAAGCCTGGGTGTACCCGCTGAAAATCTTCCGCGATTTTCAGCTAACCTTCCACGTGGGCGGCCGCGCCCTGCCTGCAGAGAGTTTGGTCCGCAGGCTGACGGTTCGCCCGGAGTTCGCCATCCTTCTTTATGCAGGCGATTCGTTTCGCGTGCGCGAAACGCTTTTTGTTCCCGTGCACGAATCCGGCGCCGTGATTCTGCTCGACATAGAAACCGAGCAGCCTCTTGAAGTTGAAGCCAGCTTTGTGTCCGACTTCCAGTTGGAATGGCCGGCCGCTTTGGGCGGAACCTATGTGGGCTGGGATGAAAAGCAACGAGCGTTCATCTTCGGGGAAGAGACCAGGAAGTTTGCCGCCGTCGTGGGTTCGCCGACAGGAGAAGCGGCTCGGCTGTCATATCAGACCAACTACTCTTCTTCCGACGAAAACTCTTTCCGCTTGGGGGTGACGCAGAAAGGAAAAGAAACCAAACAGCTTGTGATCGCCGCTTCCGTAGCTGGCCGCGACGATGCGCTGAAAACCTATGAACATTTGAGGGAATCCTACGAAGAATTGCTTCGCGAGTCCGGGGAATACTACCGCAATTATCTGAGCCGGACGGTGAGCGTCGAACTGCCGGACAAGCTTTTGCAGCAGGCTTACGACTGGTCGCGCATTAGCATGATTCAGGGATTGGTAAATAATCCCTATCTGGGTAGTGGGCTTGTCGCCGGATATCGCACTTCGGGGTTTTCACAACGCCCGGGCTTCGCTTGGTTCTTCGGCCGCGATTCGTTCTGGACATCTTTTGCACTGAATGCCGCGGGGGACTATCGAAGTACGCGCACGGCAATCGACTTCATAACCAAATACCAGCGCGACGACGGCAAGATTCCACACGAGATCGCCCAGGGAGCGAACTTCGTTTCCTGGTTCAAAGACTTCCCCTACCCGTACGCATCGGCTGACGCGACTCCGCTTTTTATCATTGCCCTGAACGACTACGTGGTCGAGAGCGGCGATGTCGCGTTCGCGCGCGAGAAATGGGATAACTTATGGAGGGCGTACCAGTTTCTGCGCTCGACGTATGACGCGCAGGGTTTTGCGCAGAACTTCGGGTTCGGTCACGGCTGGGTGGAAGGGGGCCCGCTGCTGCCGGTTAAGACAGAGTTTTATCAGAGTGCTCTTGGGGTGGAGTCGCTAGCGGCACTCTCCAATCTGGCGCGGCTTACTGGCAAGGGCGAGGCGAGCCGGCAACTGGAAGAAGAATTCAATGGGCAGAAGCCCGCGCTGGAGCAAGCCTTCTGGTCACCGGAGAAAAAGATTTACGCGTTTGCCCTAGATCGCGATAACCAGCGCGTGAACGAGCCCAGTGTGCTCGCGACGGTTCCCATGTGGTTCGGCTTGCCCGACGCCAACCATGCCACCGAAATGATCACGCAACTCGCCGATGCCGACCACGAGACCGATTGGGGAATGCGCATCATTTCCTCTCGCTCTGCGAACTACGATGGCTCGGGATACCACTTCGGATCGGTTTGGCCGTTGTTCACGGGATGGGCATCCGTCGGAGAGTACCGCTATCATCGCGCGCTGCCGGCCTATTCCAATTTGCGCGCCAACGCGTTGTTGGCTCTTGATGGATCTCTCGGTCACGTCACCGAAGTTCTTTCCGGCGATTATTATGAGTCCCTTTCGACTGCCTCGCCGCACCAGATATGGTCGGCAGCCATGGTCGTCAGTCCGATTCTGCGCGGACTTTTCGGATTGGAAACCGACGCGGAAAACCATCGGATTATGCTGGCCCCTCATGCGCCTGCCGACTGGACTTCGTTTGCCATTCGCAATGTGCACGTTGGATCGGTCAGCGCAGATTTTCAATATCGCAAGACCACCGATCGCATTGTGCTCGAGATCAAGCGCACCGGTTCTGGTGATTGCTTCGTCGAGTTCTCGCCGGCCTTCAGTTTGCGCACGCAGGTGACTTCGGTGGAGATGAATGGCCGTCCCATGCCATTCAAAGTACAGCCGAACGGCGAGGATCAGCATTTGCCGTTGCGCTTGGCGGTCCACGAAGGCTCCCACACCTTAGTGATTCGGGTCAAGAATGATTTCGGGGTTGCCACGGCAAATGATCTTCCACCGTTGGGGAGCGCCAGCCGCAGCTTACGCGTTGTTTCCGAGTCCTGGAATGCAGGCCGCGACCAGTTGACGGTGGAACTTTCCGGCGTTCCCGGCCGTCAATACGAACTTGCGGTGTGGAATCCTCAGCAGATTAGCTCGGTCGAAGGCTCTGCCATCACCAAATTCGGGCCATTCGGCAGAGTCCTCATTCAGTTTCCGGAAGGCGTGGATGAGTCCTATGTACACCGCAAGGTGATCCTTCATTTCGGGAAGCCATAGGCAAGCGTGAGCGCAAAGACCCGAAAAAATTTAGACTGACTGCTTTGCGGAAATATTCAGTAATTACATTTCGTTAAGTAGCCCGCTGTCCTGGAGAAAATTTCCCATGAGAAACAAAATCTTGCTGTTGATGTTGCTATTCCTCGTCCTCTTGATGACTCCGGTTGGCGCGGGCGCTCAAGGTAAGGCCGGCACCGTGGATACAGAGGGCCATCAATGATGGCAGCATGCGGTGTTCTACGAACCTTATCCGCGCAGTTTTGCCGATAGCAACAATGACGGTGTGGGCGACCTGAAAGGCATTACTTCTAGGCTGGATTACTTGCAGGATCTCGGTGTGGATGCGATCTGGATAACCCCGTGCTTTCCCTCGCCGCAAGTAGATTTCGGTTACGACGTGTCTGACTACGAAAACATTGATCCCATGTATGGGACGCTGGCAGATTTCGATAACTTGGTGAGCGGCGCCAAGAAGCGGAAGATCCGCGTCATTTTGGATTTTGTTGTCAATCACAGCTCGGACCAGCACAAGTGGTTCATGGATTCGAAGTCCTCGCGCTCTTCCGAAAAACGCGACTGGTATATCTGGCGCGACGGCAAGGGACCAGGCAAGCCGCCAAATAACTGGGTCTCGACGTTTGGGGGGCCGGCCTGGACGTTCGATCCCAACACAAACCAGCATTACTACCATTTTTTCTATGCCCAACAGCCAGACCTGAACTGGCGCAATCCTGCGGTCAAGGGCGCGATGTTCGACGTGAGCCGCTGGTGGTACAAGCGCGGCGTGGCCGGCTTCCGGTTGGACGCGGTGGATACGCTGTTTGAGGATCCGGGCCTGCACGATAATCCTATCGTTGGCTCCGGGAAGAATGCGTACGGCGATCCCATCGAGGAGAACAAGTACAACACCAAATTGCCGGAGGTGCATGACGCGCTGCGCGGTCTGCGTAAAGTTGCTGACGAAAGCGGTGCGGTGTTGATCGGCGAAACTTGGACCAAAGATGTTGCCGAGTTAAAGCAATATTATGGCGAGCACAGCAATGAGCTGCAGATGCCCATGGACCTGATGCTGACGAAATTGCGGTTCTCGGCACCGGTGTTTCGTGAACATATCGCAGGGATCGATGGCGCCGGAGGCTGGCCCGTTTATGTAATCAGCAACCACGATATCGTGCGCTCCTATGACCGATATGGCGACGGGCAACACAATGATCAGATTGCCAAAGTGATGGCTGCACTCTACCTGACTGTGCGCGGAACTCCCATCATGTACTACGGCGAAGAGATCGGTATGAAGACGACTCCTCCCACGCGAAAACAAGATGTAAAAGATCCCATTGGTCAACGAGGATGGCCGAAGGAGAAAGGCCGTGACGGGGAACGCACCCCCATGCAATGGGACGGCAGTGCGAACGCGGGCTTCAGCAAAGCCACACCCTGGCTTCCGGTTCCGCCTGCTTACAAGACTCACAACGTTGTCGCGGAATCGCAGCCGCCGGATTCAGTGCTGGAGTTCTACAAGCAGGTTCTCAGGCTGCGGCATATCAACCGGGCGCTTCTGGACGGCAGCTACATGGCGTTGAATGAGAGCGACCAAACGTGTTTTCGTATCTGCGCAGCTACAAAGGTGAAGTGGTGCTGGTGGCGTTGAACATGTCAGCATCCCCGCAGAAGGTCAACTTCGAGCTTAGTAAAAATGGATTTTCGTCGGCTAACCGTTTGCTGGCGACTCCAAAGTCGGCTGCCCAGGGGCACATCCTGAGTCGTATGGGGTGTTTATCGGACAGCTTAGTCACTGAGAGCATCCGACTATCTTTTTCCCCGCCGCAAAGTCCATGAATTTGTCCCTACAGGGAACACTGTATGGAAAATTTCAACCTGCCAGATAATCTCGCCAGGTGACATTGACGGGTCTTCGGACGGTATCTTCTTTTTTTCTTTTTTTCATTCCGACTGAAGCGGGCTTTCGAAGTTGGTTCAAGTTTCCCTAAGGCTACCGGTCGCAAACTTTCTTCAATGCTCTAGGATGCCGCGCCCAAGCGGGTTCCACGGGGCGCTGGAATGAAAGAATAAACAAGCATGACAGACACCGGACCAGTGCGAATTCTGATCGCCGACGACCATGAAATCGTCAGGCAAGGTATCCGTTCCCTTTTTGACATGCAGACCGACTGGGAGATCTGTGGCGAGGCGGTCGACGGCCTCGATGCGATTGAGAAATCGAAACATCTCAAGCCCGATGTCATCTTGCTCGATGTAAGTATGCCTCACCTCAACGGACTGGATGCAGCCCGAGTCATTCGCAAAGAAGTGCCACAGTCCAAGATTCTTATGGTGAGCCAGCATGATGCAGCGTACATGTCTCAACGAGCATTGGAGGTTGGAGCTCGCGGCTACGTTGCGAAGTCCGAACTATCTCGACAGTTGTTGGCGGCGGTCGAGTCCGTGATCCACGACCGCCAGCTTCCCGGAATCGGCTCAGATCTGCCGCCGCAGAAATCGAAGCCAAGCCAACCCGGAGCCCCGAATCGCGCTACAATTCCGCCGCAGCCCACACAGCAGCCACCATTGGCGAAACCTTCCGATCGAGAGAAGACGCCGCAGGCGAAAGACCGGCAGTTCCAAAACATGGCCGATTCCGTGCCAGCGATGATTTGGATTTCCGGTGCGGACTCTCTTGCGACGTACTTCAACCGGGGCTGGCTTGACTTTACCGGACGAACCTTGGAGCAGGAATTGGGGAATGGGTGGGGGGAAGGAGTCCATTCCGACGATCGTCAACGGAGTCTCGATACCTATTTGTCCTCGTTTCACTCCCGCCAGCCGTACAAAATGGAATACCGTCTGCGCCGTGCGGACGGGAAATTTCGCTGGATACTCAGTCACGGAGTCCCCCGTATTGGCGATCAAGGCGAGTTCGAGGGTTACGTTGGCTCGTGCGTAGATATCACCGAGCAAAGGACGGTTGAAGAAATACGATCCCGACTGGCAGCGATCGTGGAGTCTTCGGAGGACGCAATTATCTCGAAAGACTTTAACGGGATCATCACCAGCTGGAACGCGAGTGCGGAGCGCATATTCGGCTACACGGAAAAAGACGCTGTGGGAAAGTCGATCACTTTGATCATTCCTCCGGAACTTCAGAGTGAAGAAACGCAAATACTGCGAAGGCTGAGGGCGGGGGAACGTATTGAGCACTTTGAAACTGAGCGGCTCACGAAAGACAAGAAAAGAATCACCGTATCGCTCACCATCTCTCCGGTGAAAGATGCTTCTGGAAGGATGGTAGGCGCCTCCAAGACTGCACGGGATGTGACCCAGCTTAAGCAAGTGGAAATGGCATTGCGCGAAAGTGAACAGCGAATGCGGTTCAGCCTGGAAGCGGCCAATTTTGGCAGTTGGAGTTGGGACATCCTTACGGGCAAAGTGCAATGGTCCGAGAATATGGAGCGGATTCACGGGCAATCCGCTGGTTCGTTTGCGGGAAATTTCGAATCTTTTGTGCAATGCATCCGGCAAGAGGATCGGAGCCAGGTAAAGGAAGCGATTCAGCGTGCGCTGGCCGGCGACGGACGGTATCACACCGAATATCGGCAAGCGAGAGAAGACGGAACCGTTGGTTGGATGGAGGCACGCGGCCAAGTTATTCGGGATGCCTCCGGCCGTCCCCTACGACTGATGGGCGTGTGCATGGACGTCAGTGAAAGGAAGGGAGCCGAAGAGGCGCTAAAACAGGCCCGCGAAGAGTTGGAGGGACGAGTGAGGGACCGCACGGCTGAACTTGAGCGTGCGCAGGAACGTCTGCGTGCCCTCTCCGGACGGCTCTTGCGGATGCAGGATGATGAAAGACGCCGCATCGCCCGTGAATTGCACGATACCGCGGGCCAGATACTGGTCGCGTTGAACTTGAACTTGGTTCCCCTCGAAGAAGAGCTAGCCAAACGGGATTCCGATTTGGTCAAGCCGGTCAAGGAAAGCCTGAGCCTGGTGGACGAGCTTTCAAGAGATCTGCGAACCATCTCTCATCTGCTGCACCCTCCGCTGCTGGACGAGGCGGGCTTGCCCTCAGCTCTGCGCTGGTATGTAGAGGGCTTCTCGGAACGAAGCAAAGTCGAGGTCGAACTGCATCTGGCAGAGGATTTGGGACGGTTGCCGGCGGAATGCGAAACCGCTATTTTCCGCATGGTGCAAGAGTGCCTAACGAACATTCACCGCCATTCCGACAGCAGTACGGCCAGCATCAGCATTACTCACGATGCCCAGAGTATTAAGGTCGAGATTCGCGACCAGGGGAAAGGAATGCCGATGCCGGCTCCCAGGGTCGGAGTGGGCATTCAAGGCATGCGGGAGCGAATCCGGCAGCTGGGGGGAAGTCTGGAGATTGAATCCGGAGGCCACGGCACAAGCGTGGTTGCCGTTCTCCCGGCAAAACGTACTTCGTCCGACACCCCGTTGGAAACAGCTGATATAGAATCCTGATCCGGGGGTAGAGTCGGGCGCGGAAATTGTTTTTCTCTCCGCATCCAGGCTAACCGGGGATATTCCCACGCTGGCAAAGTGAAAGATAAGCCTGCACTTTGCCATATTTCCAGCAACGTTCGCCAGCGTGTTTGACACTAAGTGGTCAATGCTGCACCTCAGAGACTATCCGATCGCGAAGCAACTCACCTGGTTGAATCTCCTGGTAACTACCGTAGCACTGTTGCTGTCGTGCAGCGCATTTCTGGTGTACGACGTCATGTCCTCGCGCAATGCGCTGGTACGCAATGTCTCCATGCTGGCGCAGATCATTGGTTCGAACACCGTTTCGGCATTGCTGTTCGACTATCCCGAGTCGGCGGAAGATACTCTGTCGGCTTTGCGAGCATCCCGCAATATTTTCTACGCCGGCATTTACACTCCCGATGGCCGTCCCCTTGCGGAGTACTGGCGAGATGGCAAGGGGAAAACTCCGCGCCTGCCTCCAACCACCGTACCTCAAACCGAGAGTCATTTCTTCGCTCGTGACGAAGTCGCGGTGCTACATCCCATTGTCCACGAAGGCAAGCCCATCGGTGCCGTATACATACGCTCAGACTCCCAGTTGCTGGAGAATCGTTTGAAGCGGTATGCACAAACCATCATCGCCGTGCTGCTGCTTTCATTGGCAGCGGCGACGTTTTTTGCCTGGCGGTGTCAGCGGGCGGTTTCTGAGCCTCTCGTCCGCCTGGCCGAAACCGCGCGAGTAGTGTCGCGGGAGAAAAACTACAGCCTGCAGGCTGAAGCGTCCCACGGCCATGACGAGGTGAACGTCCTTATCGAAGCATTCAATGAAATGCTAAGGCAGATTCAACGGCGCGACAGCGATCTGCGACAGGCTCACGATGGATTGGAAATGCGAGTCAAGGACCGCACACGAGAGCTTGAAAGAGCTGAAGGAGACCTTCGAGCCCTTTCCCGCCGGTTGCTGTATACGCAGGATGAAGAAAGGAGACGCATCGCCAGGGAGTTGCATGAGGGTGCCGGACAGATTCTGGCGGCATTGTCTCTCAAACTTTCAACCATTCACGCGAGGACAGCGAAGCTGAGCCCGTTACCGATGCGCGAAGTGGAAGACTGCATTGCGATGGTGGAAAAAATCTTAGGCGATCTCCGAACCACGGCATATTTATTGCACCCGCCCTTGCTTGAGGAGGCCGGTCTCGATTCCGCAATTCGATGGTTTGTGGAGGGATTCTCCGAAAGGAGCAAGATTCCGATACAGATGGACATCAGCGCAAGTCTCGGCAGGCTGCCCAGGGAAGTGGAGATCGCGATATTCCGTATTTTACAAGAGTCTCTTACCAACATTCATCGGCACTCCGGCAGCCGCGACGCCATCATCGAAATTGCGCGGGACGCACACGAGGTGAGTCTGGAAGTAAAAGATCATGGCCGGGGAATGCCCCAACCGGGCGCCAGCGCAGAGCCGGAAGTCGGCCTTCAGGGAATGCAAGAGAGGGCTCGGCAGCTCGGGGGCTCTCTTGAGATTCGCTCTGGCAGTGACGGTACATCCGTGATTGCTGTTCTTCCTCTTGGGGGAGAAGAAGCCGCGTGAACGGCTGATACTGCGGGGTGATTCTTCAACAGACAGCGGCATCCACTCCGGCTACAGGGAGGAACTGCCGGCCCTAAGGATTTTCACTGATTTCAGCCCGCCGAACCTGGGTTTAGGTTTTTTTGGAGACGGCTGGCGGCATGTCCTATCGAAGGAGTGACTGCACACGGTGGCTCGAGCGGGCCTTTGCAGTTTGACCGACTTGGAAGCCATCCTTGGCCGCCAGCATCTATCGCAATTTGTTCCCCGCCCCTGTTTACCCTCAATTTTCCAACGTTCTGAAGGCTCCTTCCGATTGAGTACCGTTCCATCCGGAATCAGACTTGCCTGCCAGTTCATTCCAGCCGATTGCGCACTGCGGATGGCGGACCCTGGCGCCGTGGGACGTACAGTCGGAGTAGGGATCGGAGTAGCGATCGCGATTGCTCACAGCCCCCTCCACGGATCCGGACGAGCGGGTTTCCCAGGTCTTATGTGCTCGAGCACATAAGACCTGGATGTGGTCTCCCCATTTATGTGGCCCCAGACTCGTAAGGCCTTGATATGGTTGGGTACCGAACCAGCCCGACGCCACATAAGAGATTGCCTCCGGTGGTCTCGGGAACGTCAGCAACGGGTGCGTCTGGCGTCATCGTTCTTTCGTTTTCCGGCCAATCGGTGAACTCTCACATGACCAATCTTTCGCTTTCATCTCTAGATTCGAAAAGTATGCGATTCGGTTATGTTGTGTTCGCTGAACTGCACTCCCTGAAAAAGTCGACTCTTACGGGCTCAATACCACATAAATGGGGAGACCACATAACGGCTCTTGCCTTAGGTGCCTTAGGTGGCAATGCCCATGCGCCGCAGAGGAGAGGGATGACAGACACAAGGCACAGGCAGCCAGCGAGTGATGATGCGCCGCATGCGATCCCAGAGGACTCGGCCGTTCTGGCTTCGCCGCGACAACAAGCGATGCCAGAGCCAATCGACTCGGAATCGAAAAATCGTCAGCGCCGGTTGGTTCGTGGGCACTCCGTAATATCGAAAGTGTCCACCCACAACCGCCCGCAGCCACTTGCCTTGTTCGGGGATGGTTCGTGCATTCGTCGCTGAAGCTCGGCTTTCACCTCATTCAGCTTCGTCTGCAACCTTTTCCGTATCGTCTGCCGCAACACCGTGACCGTTGCCGGTTGCCCGGAAGCGTCGGCGTCCCGGAACAATTTTCTTACGCGGCTGAATACCCGGCCCGCACGTCCCCTGTCAACGCTTCGACGCCGCCCTCGCGAGCGGCTCCGCATGACTCGAGGCCGATGTGGGTCGCCAATCCACTTTCGTATGACTTTTGCATTCACTACAACCTCGCCGGTTTAGCCGGCGCACAGGAGAGAAAAATTATGACAGCACTCAAGAGTGTAAGCATCTGCCTCATCGCTTTCGTGATCTCAGTCGCGTCGGGATGTGCGAACAATTCCACGAAGGCGCCTGATGTGACGCCAAGCATCAGGCCCTCGATCAAGCTGGGGTGAAACACGTTAGCGTGAGCCAGGATCGGGACAAGAACCTGATCACCCTCACCGGCAAGGTTGCCAGCGACAACGACAAGCTGCAAGCGGAATCGATTGCGAGGTCGATTGTCGGGACTCAAGTTGTGTCCAATCAGATATCCGTGCGACCTCCCGGAGAGGAGAGCACTGCGAAGAAAGTGGAGTCCGACCTCGACAAAGGAATTGAGAAGAACCTCGATGCCATGCTGGTTCAGCATAGGTTGAACAAAGATGTGCGCTATGACATGAACCACGGAGTTGTGCCCCTGAAGGGAAGTGTCAGGTCGCAGTCCCAGCGTGCCACGGTCGAAAAGCTTGCCGCTCAAGTGCCGAATGTGAAACCGTGGTGAATGAGCTGGAGGTTAAGAATCAAAAAGCGACTTCTTCCCGGTAAAGTGCCCGCTGCAGTTTATTGGCGTGGGCTACGATTGCATGGCGAATCAATCAGAGGAGCAGGTGCCGATTCCTCCCAGCGGGACCGGCACCTGTTGTTGGGGCGTCGTGTCGAGTAGAAACACACAATAGTTCGAGAAACGGGCAGGACACAATACCCGCGAACCCCTAGATAACAGCCGAAAGCACCCTAAGCAAACCCACTGGTCCTGGATTCGCTTCGTCCGACCGGACTTCCGCTGATTCTGGCCGCTCTGCACCAAAGCCCTATGCCTGACGACGGCATTCGGTCCTCAGGCAAGTTCTGTAAGCCCGTACAGGGTGAACCGGATAGAACGAACCCAACCCGAAAGCTAGGGTATGGTCGCACGAAGAGAAATGGCGCTGCTCAGTTGGAGCGCGGAAAAAGGTCTCAATATGAACCGATCCAAAGGAGTGCCAAGATTTGTCGTGGTGCTGAGCGCCATCGTGTTGCTCTTCTCCGCCATGGGCTGGTCCGCTGACGAAGACAAGGACAGGTCCGAAATCGAAAAGCGAATTGATGCATCGGCCAAGGTCTTGACTGAAATTATGGCAACACCGGACAAGGCCATTCCGAATAAGGTATTGAGCGATGCCAAGTGTCTAGCGGTTATCCCCAACATGGTCAAGATTGCCGTTGGCTTCGGCGGTAGTCATGGAAAAGGTATCGCAACCTGCCGAACGCCAAATGGTTGGAGCGCTCCCGCGCCAATCACGATTACTGGAGGCAGCTGGGGTTTACAGCTCGGCGGTCAGGCGGTTGATCTGGTGATGGTCATTATGAACGACCAGGGCATGCAGCATTTGCTCTCAAGCAAATTTAAGCTGGGCGCTGACGCCTCCGCCGCAGCGGGCCCCGTGGGACGCGATGCGGCTGCCGACACTGACTGGAAGATGAAAGCAGAAGTGCTTACCTATTCTCGAGCCCGGGGCATTTTTGCCGGCATTGATCTGAACGGGTCGGCGGTTACGCAAGATAAAGACGAGACCCGCGTTCTATACGGCAAATTCATCCCCTTTTCAGAACTTCTGTCGGGAAAGGTTGAACCGCCCCGCGGCACTGAGGCGTTTCTCTCTGCCGTCAGCAAGTACACCAGTCAAGCATAAGAGACAAAGCATGAATGGTATGTCAAAGGAATCCAGGTTGGAGAGTTGCTAAAGCTGTTTTGAATTCGAGTTGTGCGCCCGGCACGTCGTATCGGCGGCCGATTCGCAAATCCGGGTAGGGATATCGTGTCAACCATCGTTCTTGTGCTGTTGGTTCTTCTGTTGCTCGGGGCTTTACCGACGTGGCCTTACAGCCGGTCTTGGGGATACTACCCAAGTGGCGGCCTGGGTTTGGTGGTTGTCATTGTGTTGGTTTTGCTTCTGGCGGGGCGGATTTAGCCGGAGGCAATTTCGGGTGATCGGATTCAGTTTTCGGTGGAGAGGTGAGAGGCGGTAAACCACGGCTCACCGCAGAACCGACAGTGGTGGTTCCTCCGCAGGTACACATAGCCGATAACCACATCCCCAACCTCGGAACCATGGCAGCGGTACTGCCGGCCGCTCCGCCCTCGAATGGTACTGGGTCAGGAGGCGGCATCGGTTCCGGGTGGTGGGGTGGGCGCAGGTCATGGCGCCGGCGTCGGCCCGGGAAGCGGCGGTGGCATCGGTGGTGGTGTTTTTAAAGTCGGTGGCGGCATTTCCGCTCCTCAGCCTGTTTCCACTCCTGATCCCGAGTACACAGAGGAAGCGCGCCGAGCCAAGAGCCAGGGGAACTTGCATCCTTTTGGATGATTGTTGATGCCGAAGGACACCCACGAGATATCCGCGTCGTCCGCGGTCTTGGTTTCGACTCGACACGAAAGCCATCGAAGCTGTCCGACAATGGCGCTTTCAGCCAGCGATGAAAGATGGTAAGCCGGTCAATGTGCAGATCAGCGTCGAGGTCGGCTTCCGGCTGGACTGATTTTCATTCGCGAGTCTCCGCTGACCCAACCCCATCTGTTCCCCTACAGGGATTTCACCTTCTAAGTCCACGATCCGCTGTATGGTGTGGCCGGGGAGAGTTTTGGCAGAGTATGCACCAAGAAAATCTCCGCTTTAGTTACGTGCCCGGCTGGTGCCGATAATTTTCCTGTGGTTCCTCGCGCTTCAAGCTCTCGCAAACGATGTCACCCAGTCCAACGGCCTCAATAGTTCACTTCTCTTTTTGCGTACAGCAAGCTTAGACCCCAATTACAGATGTGACCTGATAGGACAGCCACTTCCATTTCTTTAAGCTCTCCAGGAATGCTCCGCTACCACGGAGAGTCAAAAAGCGGCGATTTCACCGTAAGGAGACTACAGTGGCGACTTGCGTAATTTCCGCGACAGCAACCAATGCAATGCCTGGCGAAAACGAACGTAGCCGGGACGATTCTGAACTCAGTCTTGTGCAGCGTGCTCAGCGCGGTGAAGAGCAGGCCTTTGCCACGCTCTTTCAGCTGCACAAAAAGCGGGTGTACTCAGTCTGCCTGCTGATGACCAAAGATGTGGCCGAGGCGGAGGACTTGACCCAAGAGGCGTTTTTGCAGGTCTTCCGCAGTGTCAGCAGTTTCAGAGGTGATGCTGCATTCTCAACCTGGCTTTATCGGGTAGCTGTGAATACAGTGCTGATGAAGCTGCGCCGTCGCAAATCACCCCCCCTGCTTTCTTTGGACGAGCCAGTCAGCTCTGAATCGCCTTCTCTTCGACGCGACTTCGGCCAGCGCGATCCCCATTTGTCCGGCGCTGTTGACCGCATTGCTCTGCGGCGCGCTCTCCGGGAACTCCCTGAAGGTTGCCGGAAGATCTTCGCCCTACACGAGGTCGAGGGTTATCAGCATCACGAGATCGCGCAACTATTGCACTGCTCTATCGGTAACTCAAAATCTCAGCTTCACAAAGCGAAGCTGAAGATGCGCGATTTGTTGTTTCCGAAAAGGAGAAGCGTCCGGAAACGCGCGACGGAGAACATCGAGGAGACAGCCCGCATGAGATCGAAGCTCACGATGCAAGCTAGTTTCCAGGCAAGGGGAGCATAAAGCGTAAAGGCAAGAGTCTTCCCGGCAGAAGGAAGAATGTCTCCCATGGAGAGGGTCATCATTGGGCTGAGTTAGGTGCAATCCTTGTAGTCGGACCCACTGCTGTCCGAATTAGACGCCGAGGCGCCTAACCGCTCCTGAAACCAAAGCACATCATGGCCCCCCGACGTCTGCCCTAAGAGCAGGTTGGCCATCGTGAAGCGTCTTCTGGATAGGTATGCTGTCTAAGTTGTCA
>WNGK01003178.1_pt1 | contig 17844 bp, 22 predicted proteins | sample 5400601 | NCBI WGS metagenome assembly WNGK01 (sample SAMN13153376, study PRJNA577476) | soil metagenome | isolation source: 60 cm soil or saprolite under Garry oak tree replicate 1 | place: USA:California | collected 2016-06-15
CTTGCTCTGTGATCGCACGCAACGCTTCGTTCTGTTTCCGCCCCATACACTCCCTCCTTTGCTTCTTTTTCCTCTTCTCCTCTTAGTCTCTCACTTCCTCGTTCTTTTTGCAACTTATTTGCGGCTTGACCCACTAGTGCATGTTTCCAGAGGAGGGAAGCGTGGAAAAGTCGTTGAGCTATCAAGCCAGGCGCGAAGTGCTTCAGCAGATAGTACCTCAGTATCGTCAGGCATCTCCAGCACAGAAACGGACGCTGCTTGAGGCTTTTACGTGCCCAAATACGCCGGGTGGCTCCTCAACTATGCTGAAGAGGTACAGCAGACACATGGGCATTCACAGCTACGCAGATGTGGACCGCAAGTCCAACACGCGCTGGAGCTCACCGGGCACGCCGCCAATCGCATCTGCGCCCAGCGCCTCATCCCCATGCTCCTTGCATCGCTGGAGAGTCATGAGCACATCCAGATCTCAGAGCAGTGCCACTGGCAACGGCTTTGTGCTGGCTCCCGGCGGACACATGCTGACTCCTTTGCTGTATGGATCGCCTCAAGCGTCTACACACGCTTCGTTCCGCCTTTCTCCGTGTTTTTCCGCCTGCCCCTGGCAGTGAGGCAGGGAGCCGAGCTGGTCATGGTCGTTCCTTTGGCCGGGATCGAGAAAGCTTCACCGTCCCGGTTCCAGCTCCCCTCCGTATTTTTCCCAGGTGTCCGGCTGTATCTGCTCGGCTCGCTGTTTCACCGCCAGGTGATACACGTTGTAGCCTTGGGTGGGTCGATTGCAGGAGTATGCAGTTTTCGACGCTTTAGAGAACACCACTTGATGGCAGTTCGCGGTCTTTTTCTGAGCAGGTGAGAGCAGATTATACCTGAGGCAGCGGTCCTTCCAGCCGTCAGCATGCACCATCAACCACTGAGCACCATCCCTGTTTCATTGCGCCCCGGCTGGCGCATACCCCAGCAGTTGCCGGGTCAACTCCAGGTGGCCCTGGTGCAATGCGCAATGTTCGATGGCGTGCAAGAGCGCATCACGCAGCGTCATCGGCGTTTCATCGAGGGACGGGTGATAGCTCGGCTCTACCTGCACCACCCGATCCAGCTGTTCGTCGGGCAGCGTCGGCAACAGGCTCTGCATTGCCGCCAGCCACCGTTCATAGCGTGCTGCGAGCGTTGCCCCGGTGCCGATCGCGCGGAATTCGGCGAGCCGGTCGCGCTGCACATCGTGCCCTCCAGCCAACTGGAGGACCCAGTATTCGGCGGAGCCGATAAGATGGGTTGCCAGCACAAAAGCACTGTTGCTCTCTGGAAGAGCAAGGGACCGATTGAGGTCGCTCTCGGAAATATCCTTGAATTGGTCCAGCGCACGGCGCACGATGCGTTCAAGGACCACTGCAAAATGACGTGCTTCACCTGGCATGGCTCTTTCCTCATTTCTTTGCTTCACTGATTGCAGTTGCCGTTCCTGTGTTTCCTGTGTGTCGTGCTCTGGCTGGCCTCAGACTAGACAGAGTATGGCGCTGACTGTGCCCTGCCTATCGATGCTAGATCTGTACCCGGCAGTCTCCCTCTCTGCTAGGAGGGGAGCGATCCGAGAAAATCCAGCACGATCTGGTTGAATTGGGCCGGCTTCTCCAGAAACGGATGATGGGCTGTCCCTAGCATGATCACGGTTTGCGCTCCAGGAATCTCGGCTGCCAGGAGCTCCAGCGGATTTGGCCCGTCCCACTCTCCAAGGATGACGAGCGTCGGCACGCCAATCTGCGAGAGGCGTCCAACGATTGATCTCTGCAAAACCGCTCTGGACCTCTAGTGAGTGTGGCATCGCCCTGCTCCTCTCTTTTGATGGCTCTTTCTTTATCATAGCATCAAAAGCGATTAAAAACGACCCTGTATCGGGCGGTTCTGACCAGGGGGTAGGGCTGCCCAAAACGAGAGCAACGGCTCCGCTGAGAAAGCCAATGCAATGCGATGCAATGGGGCCGATTGACGCATGGCCTCACGAACATCTCCCTGTGCAACCATTTCAAACTTCATCCCTGCAAAAGGGGACGGGTAGATAGAGGAGGAGCATCCTTGTCGTTTCCCTCTCTAGAAACAGCAGCAAGCCATGTCAGTTGCAAAAACAGAGGCAGATATTGCTTGAGGTCATGCGAACGGAGAGGCAGCACCTCTCTAAAAGCAAATGGCTGGAGTGACACGAGCCTAGTTCCTGCGAGCGACGAGGCGGGTAAAGCCCAGGGTGCGACCGGCGTCTGCTCGTAGCAGGTCGATCTCCTCTGGGGGAGCAGGGAAGCCTTCCTCCTGGCATACCTCTAACCAGCTCAACCACTGTTGCCATCCATTGGGGACCATATCCGCTACCTGTACCTCAACCATCTCCGTTTTCTCCCAGTGCTGCTTCCACCAATGTGGACTGTGAAAGCTATACCAGTCCCATTGCCACTGGGCTGCCAAATGCGAAGGAACGCCGCCAGTCACTTCCTGCACGATGCCGGGAACGACAATGGCCATAAAGCCACCAGGGCGCACGAACTGGGAAATATAGCCCAGATAGAGGTCATCGGTGCCGAAGTAATGATAGGCGTCGAAGCTGACGATGGCATCAAAGAACTCGCGGGCTATGGGCAGGCTATGCGCTTCGGCGTGGATAGGAAAGACCTGCTGTTCTCGTTTGGCGGCGCGAATGCGCTGCCAGTTGTCACTGGCACTCACCCACAAATCGGTGGCCCATACCTGCAGGTGGAATTCCTGAGCCAGGAAGATGGAGGTGATCGCCTTTCCACAGCCCAGGTCCATCACCCGCGTGTTCGGCTCGAACTCCATGATCTGGCTAAGCGATTCGGCGAGCCAGAGGGGATTGGGTCCCATCAGGTTCTCTAGCACCCAGAGGGGGTCATAGCGAGCTGAGCGAGGAAATTCGGCTCGCGTGAGCCGAGCGGCCACTTCTGCTCTCGAATGTTTCAAGCTCATGAAGGTTTCTCCTCTCACATAACGGTATTCACCATCAGATTATAGCTGCTCGTTGCGTCTCTCACCGTCAAGAAACGGTATTGCGCTTCACATGGTCTTTTCTCTCAGCAGGCCTCAAGAGTCAGGGCAGAGATCGATGAAAGACACACATTTGTGTTCCGTACTTGGCTCGCCGACCGGTTTGGTGACAAGAAAGGAAATCGAACGGCCTGAGAACTGGCAACAGTGACCAGAGCAGCTACAATCTTCAAAGATGATGAAAGAAAATGCGAGAGCCCTTCTTTCATGGGTTATCCAGACTGCCAAAGTGATAGAGAACCAGGTGATGCGACAATCAATAACCATGCGAGTTGTTATTTAAGGAGTAGACCTCCTGCCTCCCTTGAATTTGCACAGAAGGCCTGGTAAACTTGTTCTAGAGCGCTCTGAGCTCGGGAAATCCTGCCTTCATTTTTAGGCGACACTTTTTGCCGAAGGCACCAAATTTGCACGTGACATCTTTTGCCGAAAGCGCTAAAAAATGCGCGTGACATCTTTTGTCAGGGACGCTCACATTGTAAAAATATCGTATATACGAGCCAGTTAAGCCAATTCATAGCAAACGAGCGCCGATTTCGTGACAGACTGCCTTCCAAGCAGGCTGTCGCGGGTTCGAGCCCCGTCTCCCGCTCCAAATCGTACACCGTCTCTTTACTGGCTCACCACAAGCCGCTTCGTGGCAAGCAAGTGGTGAGAGAGTCAGCAAGCAGGCGGTTTTATGTTGCGCAAACATGCAGGTATCCCTGATTCTGTCTCGCCAGGGAAGCCTGAGCAAGAGGCGGACCGCAAAGCCCCATCCTCTTACCCCATCGCTTGCTCCTCTCCTGTTACTCCTTCCCAGCACACAGCGGAAGCAAGATCGTTCCCCGCTCAACCGACTGCAGAGGAGACAACGTGCCTACCAGCAACGACGAGCGATGTCGCCGCCCAGAGCCCCACCGTGCCCAGTGGTGGGCAGCCTCAGGCGTCTCACGCTCCTGCGAGTCGCAAACGATCGCGCCAAAAACCCTCGGCCATGACCATTGAGCAAGCTGTCCAGGACTATCTGGAGGATCAGAGCAACCACCACCGCCGTCCAAAAACCCTGCAGTGGCATCAGCAAGCCCTGGGGTTGTTCCAGCACTATCTGCTCACCGAGCACCTGTGCCTCCTGCTTGGCCAGCTCACGGAAGCGGAGGTGCGTGGCTGGTTGGCGTTCCTGCCTCAGATGCCCACTACCACCGGCGCTCTCACGCTGGAAAAACCCATTCTTGATGCAGGCCAGCACTCCTCCAAACTCCTCAATACGTGTAAGGTACTCCATGGCTGCCTGTTCGGTCTGCTCCGTCAGCGCCTCGACGAAGTAGGAGCCGCCCAGCGGATCGACCGTGTTGGTCACCCCGCTCTCATGGGCGATAATCTGCTGGGTGCGCAGAGCGATCAGCACCGCTTTCTCTGTAGGGAGCGCCAGTGCCTCATCGAGCGAGTTTGTACTTACACAAAATGGGTTCGCTAGTTGATGCGTCGGCTATAGCCATACCAGTAAGCATCGCGTAACTCGCGTTTGAGAAGCTTGCCCGCGGCGTTCTTGGGTAAGGTATCCAGAAACTCAACACTGCGAGGGCATTTGTATCCTGCAATCCGGTTGTGACAATGGTTGATCAATGCTTCGACGCTCGCCTTCATCCCCGGACGCAGCACGACGGTAGCGTATCTCTTTCTAAGGGTAGAGAAAAAGGGGGGAAAAGCGGCAGAACAAAGGAGCTGAAGCCCTCTTCGTGGTAGAGTAAAGACAAAGACCAAGCTCAACCACAGGAGGGATCAGCACTATGACTATACACTTTCGCCAAGGGAAACTGGAAGACCAGGAGCGAGAGGCCATCTTGGAAGCCGTCTACCAGCAAGCCAAAGGCGCAGCAAGCGCAGCGGTCAAAGCCGTGATCGAAGCAATGCTAGAAGCGGAAGTGAGCGCCAAGTTGGGACGATAGACGTGAGCAGTGCGCCACATCAGCGGGCAGCCACGGGAAGTCGACTGGGTGTGTGGGCAGTGCGGCTGCGCGGATGCGCAGCACTTCACGCGCGATGGGCATTATCGGCGCAGCCTGCAAACGGGCTGGGGCAGCATCCCGGAGCTGCGAGTGCCGATGCTGGAATGTCAGCAGTGTGGCCATGACGTGATCTGTCACTTCACGGTCTTGGAGAAATATGAGCGCTTCTGGCTGGATTTGGACCAGGATGTCGTGTTGGGCAGCGGGCTGTGTGAAAGTTTGCGGCACTTAGGTGAGCGCTGGGCTGAGGCGGTGGGCAGCAGTATTGGGTTGCGCACGCTCAACGAACGCATCAACCAGCTTGCGCCCTTGCTTTCACAAGCGCACCACACGCCCATCACGCAGGTACCAGCGGTGATCCAATTTGATGGCATCTGGCTGCGGCTGCAGATACCCACGGGAACGGTGAAAACTGATCGACGACAACGACGACGGCAGCAACACAAGGGCAAGCGCATGGTGCTGTTGGTCGCCTTGGGACTGTGGACTGATGGCAGTGGCCGACGCGAAATTCTCGATTGGGAGCTGGCCGAAGGCGAAACCCAACCCGACTGGCAACGCTTGCTCGATCGCCTTGAGGAACGGGGCGTGCGGCCCGAAGCCGGGCTGCAGGCGGTGATCCGCGACGGCAAAGGCGAGTTAGGAGCGGCGGTGGCTCAGGTGTACGGTACCCGTGTGATCGAGCAACGCTGTGTCTTTCACAAGTTGCGCAACGTGGCCGACAAAGCCCGCGAAGACAAGAGCGGAGAGGCGCACCGCGAACTGCGCGAGCAGTTGCTGGAGCAAGCCAGCGCCATCTATCAAGCCGAGACGGCTACTCAGGCGCGAGAGCGCTTGCGCATCTGGGTGAGAACCTGGCAAGAGCAAGCCCCAAAAGCAGTGGCGACGCTGCAACGGGATTTTGAGCAGACCATTGCCTTCTATGCGCTGGGTGGCATCGCTCGCGAACTCGTGCGCACCACTTCGCTGCTGGAACGCACCAATCGTGAATTGCGCCGCAAGTTCCGACAAGCCTGCTGTTTTAGCAGTCGCCGGGGGGCTGAGGTGGCCATCTACTTGCAAGTGCAGCGACTGCACGCGCGCTGGACCAAAACGTCTTGGGCACGCACGGCTCGTTCGCTCTCTCTGGCTTTTTACTAATCTCTACCCTTAGCAAAGGATACGCTATCAGCACGACGATGGCCTTGACGGTCTCGCCCCAGCGCTCATCTGGCACCCCGACGACCGTGCATTCCAGTACAGCGGGATGGCTTGAGAGGCCATTGGTACAGATGTTGCGGTTGGTGAGCATGACGCCTTTGGGATAACCGGTGGTGCCACTGGTATAGAAGAAGGCTGCCACATCTTCCTCGCGTACGACGGGTAACTGATGCAACTCTTCGGTATCTGCAAGGCATAAAACTTCTTCATATCCAGCTTGTCAACAAAAGGTTGATACGGTTCAGGGGACAACTGCTCATAACTCCAGTGAGCCAGTTCCAGATCAGCGTCATTGATGAAGGCTTCTCGCCACACAGGAAAAGGCAGCATGGCCGAATTAACTTGTTTATTGACGCCTTTCCCATGTCCTGCCATCGTAGGGCTGAAGGCTTTGTGACCGCGCTTCTCCAAATGACCCTCGGTGCTTCTGCAAGTCATGGTAGGAAACCTTCGCGCGCGCGGTGCGCAAATCGTTTCCTGCAGCAATCTCAGCCCGGATCGCCTCCTCAGCCGCGTGGATTTCCTGTGCTGCCTCTACAACGGTAGCGACCCGCGAGGCTGGAATGACAACGACGCCGTCCCCATCCCCACGCAGGTAATCACCAGGCTCAACCCGCACGCCACCGATAGACACAGGCACGTTGATGCCGTCAACGCGCACCCGGTCCTTGCCCGTGCGCATCCAGTTCCCCCGGCTGTAGATGGGATAGTCCAGTTCGATACTGCGATCAATGTCCCGGCAGATGCCATCGATCACTGTACCAGCAACCCCGCGTCTATGAGCAGTCGAGGTCAGCAGGTCTCCCCACACGGTGGCATCGAGGCGACCAGCGTTATCGAGCACCACCACATCGTCCGGTCCGAGATCGTCAATATAGTCTCCAACCGTTCCACGCTCGACACTGACCGGCACATAATGGATGGTGAAGGCCCGGCCCACCAGGCGAAATGAGCGTGCGAGCGGCAGGATACCCAGGCATTGACCGGCGATTCCCAGACGGTCGAGGGCATCGGAGAGATCGGTTGTACTCAACTCGCGCAATGCATGCAAGATGTCAGGCTTATTCATGGGTTATTCCTTCCGCTGCTTCGACAAGAGCTCTTCGTAGGAAGTTCCCATCACCTGGGTTATGGAGCGGCCGGAGCGAAGAGCCTGGGCCATGGCCTGTTCCCGTGCTGCGATCTGCTCGGCAGCGGCGATGATCTCCTCGGCATAGGCAGCAGGGAGAAAGACAATCCCGCTGCCGTCGGCGAGAACGAGATCGCCAGGGGTCACAGCTACGTCGCCAATCGTCACAGGCTCATTCCAGGCCGTCTCGATCACTCGTCCTCTGGCTGTGACAGGCACGGTAGTCCGCGCGTACACTGGCAGATCCAGGTCGCGGCTCTCATCGACATCGCGACAGGCTCCATCGACGATTACACCCGCAACTCCGTGCATCACGGCCCCAAGAGAAAGCAGCCCACCCCAGCCTGAGACATCGAGGCGACCCGCATGAGCGACCACAATGACGTCTCCAGGTCCTGAGGACTCAATCGCTGCCGTCCCCAGGTGACGCGTTGAAGGTCGGCCATCTGCCTTTTCCAGTTGGACCGTGATCACACGGCCAGCGATCCGACGTGGTACCGAGACTGGGCGCAGACCGAGTACCACACTCAACCGCTCCAGACGGTCAAGCGCATCTGAGAGAGCACAGCTATCTAATTGGGTCAGGTGTTCTACGAGATCATTTTTCATCTGTTGCTTCCTTCGTGACACTTACGACCAGCTCGCGAAGGCCAGTCCGCAGCCCGTTCCGGCAGGAGTGCGATACACCGGGATGTACTCATCCCAGCGATAGTTCAGGTGCTCGCAGGCTGCCGCAACCGCCACCCAGTTACGAATTTCCGAACTCCCCGAGTTCAGCAGGCGTCGTGGAAGCGAGCGCAGTTGCTCCTCAGAGCGTTCGCGTAGAGCCGCAAGCACTTTATGATCGAGATCCTCGTCTGTCACAAAGTGACTCAACCCGCCCGAAGCTACCATGCCCACACGGAGATCGGCTGGATGTTGCTCAATAGCTTGTCGTAATGCGCGTCCCAGATCGTAGCAGCGTGAAGGGGTAGGCTGACTGGGTGCATAATACGTATTGACCAGCACTGGCACAATGGGAATTGGCCTGTCGGCAAGCAACTGTGTCACCATGATCCCATAGGCATGCCCGATCCCCTGTGATTCCCCCGTGGCTGGTACCTCTTTGTGCCCTCCCACATCAAAGCCTTGCTCGATCAAACTTTCCAGTAGCTCACGTGCGAAGGTCGGTGTACTGGCAAACTCATGGTGGACATCCATCGCATATCCCTTCGCGATGCGTTGCCAGATCGCTTCGCTGATGCGGTATCGTCCAGGAATGATCCCACTCTGGAGTTTGTCTCCATAGTAGATCGAGAGCGCAGGCATGTTCGCGTAGGAGAAGAGTTCCAATTGGTCATCCCCGATGACGACCAGCACATCGAGGTGTGCTGCGGCAACATCGGCTGCCAGGCGAGCAACGGCCTGGCGAGTGGCTGCGTACTGTTGCTTCCAGACGGCAGGCGTGGCCTGCTGTGCAAAGCGATCTCCAGCCTGTTCCACCAGTTGTTCATAGGTCACCGGTGTCCCGGTTGTATCGATCAGAAGGGAGGATGTGTAATCAAGCTGTTCCGCGTAGTCTTTCCATAAAGTATCTTCCAGGATCACCATGGGACTGTGAGCCATGCCCATTCCCAGAACCAGTTGCGCCATTGTCAGGACTCCTTTGTTGTTATTGTTGAGCTAAGACGATGATAGAAGGTGCGGACATTACCCTCGAAAATGGCGGCCTTCTCAGCCGGCGAGAGGAAGCTGATCTCCTCGATGACCGGGCGCAGATCGTCCAGCGAGCGGCCCGTGGTCGGATCAATCGCTGAGCCGCTGCCAGGCCGCTCCGTCCCAAAGAGGCAACGGTCAGGGCCAACGATCTTGAAGAGGAGTTCCAGGGATTCTTTATTGTAGAGTACGGTATCGAACCAGAACCGGCGTAGAGTCGCATCGAAGGTCTCCGTCGTGGTCTCTTCGTTCGCGCTCTTGCTGGCGAGGCCATGGATACCCAGCCGTTCAGCGCGCCAGCGCCCCATCTGATACGGGATAGAGCCGCCGCCGTGACTGATCATAAATTTGAGCGTCGGAAAATCGCGGAAGACGTGTGAGCGAGCCAGGGAGGTAATCGCCAGGCTCTCCTCAGTGGCGAAGTGTTCGCTATAATTCTCGCGTCCATAACAGGAAGCTCCGTGGATATGGACAGACACGTTCTTGGCAACGAGCCGCTCATAGAGAGGATACCAATACTCGTCGCCCAGTGTGGGCGTTTTGCCATCGCCTTCGCCCGGATCAGGGTTGAGCAGGACGCCGACGAAGCCCAGCTCGTCAATGGCACGGTCTAGCTCATCGAAGACCACCTCTACAGGCTGGCCTCCCACCTGGGGCAAGCCTGCCACGCCACGAAAGCGCGTGGGATAAAGTGCGATGGTGCGCGCGATCAAATCATTGTTGGCGGCTACCCAGGTCTGTACGTCCCGCACACGTGGGTGGGAGTGCATGAGCATAAAGGGGCGTGGCGAAATCACCTGCATATCGGTACTGACCCCATCCATCACCTTCACGTTGCGGTCAGCCGCAGCTTTAATTTCCTCATCTGTGGTAGAGGGACGCATCCGGGAATGCAGGCCATTGGAGACCTGTAGGAGCGAGCGGTAGCCAAAGAATGAATCCGGGGTAACGAGATGCGCGTGTGCATCGATAATCATACAGTATCCTCCTGAAAGACGGCATACACCTCGCACTGCACGAGCAGCGGGCCTGGCAGATCAGTGGTAAGCGTATGGCGTGCTGGTCGCGATGTATCATCAGGGAACATGGCGAGCCATTCCCGATTGATGGCATCGCGAGATGAACGGTCTTTGACGAAGAAGGTCATCTTGACGATGTCTTCAGATGAACCACCAGCAGCGGCCATCACGCGACTGACATTGGCAAACAGCAGCGTACATTGCTCTTCGACGTGCTCAGGGATATTCCCGGTCTCCGGGTTCATACCCATGATTCCGCTGGAAAGCAGGACGTTGCCAATTCTTGACGCGAGGGGAATGGGCTGACCACCGTGGTGCAGCCCCTCAACCTCGATACTGCGTCGTGTGCGCATCTCTTTGATATTCTCCTCACTGTTTTGCTTAAAATGAAATCGGAAGAACCTGGTACCCACGAAATTGCGGACCATGTGAGCGCTCAGCGTGGGCCATATCAAGAGAGTAATCGCCCAGGCGCGGCAGCAATTCTTCAAAAGCGACCTTCATCTCTAACCGGGCCAATGGCGCTCCCAGGCAGATGTGGATGCCCCAGCCGAAACCGAGATGACGCGCGATCTTGCGGTGGATATCAAAGCGCTCCGGGTCTGGGAATTGCCGCTCATCCCGGTTGGCTGCGCCGAACACGACAAAGGCTCGTGAGCCTGCGGGGATCAATGTATCCTCAATCGTGATGTCCTGTGTGATGGTGCGAGCAAATCCCTGCGTAGAGGTATCCCAGCGTAGTGCCTCTTCAATCATGCCCGGAACGAGTGATGGTTGCTCACGCACCTCAGCGCGCTGGTCAGGATACAGAGAGAGGGCGATCAGTGTGTTCCCAAGCATCAAATTGGTTGACTCAAAGGCGGCACCAATCATTGTAGCGCAGGTGATGACGACATCTTGATCGCTCAAACGTGCACCAGCGTCTTCGGCTATGATCAGACCGCTGATCAGATCATCCTGTGGCTCAACCCTTCGCTTCTTGACCAGTTCAGTGATATAGTCAAGGAGCAATTTGAAGGCCGCCGTCCCTGCTAATCTAGCATTCCCAGCCCCTTCATCACGATGAACGAGAGCATTGGTCCAGATGCGCAACTGCGTGTGATCGCGTGGGGGAACGCCGAGCATGTATCCAACAATGCTCGCGGTGAGTGGAGCGGCAAACTGACCGGTAAAATCGCATGCATGCTCACCGATGAACGCATTGATGAGCTCCAGAACGGTGGAGCGTACCAGCGATTCGAGTTTGGCGACACTGGCAGGCGTAAAGGCTTTGGTCACCAGCCGACGAAGCTCCTCGTGCCTGGGTGGATCAGTCGTTCCCAGGGTCCGCCCTGCCCGTTCGGGGCTGTCGTCGATGAGATTGCCAGCAGCAGAGGACCAGGTCGCAGGACTCTGGACTGCAGCCAGGCAGTCGGCGTAGCGTGTGATCACCCAGAGATTGCGTTGTTCGACAAAATAGGCGGGGAACTCATCACGCAGGATCTTATAGAGAGGGTAAGGATCGTCCTGTATTTTCCACGAATAGGGATCGTAGTGAACCATAGCAGAGCCTCCTTCATTGCAGGTCATTTTTCGCCGTCAGTCGAAGCAGCGGATACGTGATTTCGTGGCTGACCTCATGGTAAGTTGTAAATAGCAAGGGTTGTTTCTCCCCGCGATAGTCGCTCAAGGATTACCGCCTCGGCGGCATCGCGTGCATGGGCCTTCTCAACCACGGCCAGCGCGATCTCCCTCGGGATGACGACAACGCCATCGGCGTCACCTACCACCAGATCACCATGCTTCACCATCACGTTGCCAAACTGCACAGAAGTACGCAAAGAGCCTTTCCCCATAGGGTCTTTGCTCGTTCCCTGGATGCAGATACCTCGTGAGAAGACAGGAAAGGCGAGTTCGATCAAACGCTGGCTGTCTCGCACTCCACCGTCGATCACCAGACCAGCAAGTTTTCTTTCGAGAGCGGCGTGTGTCATGATCTCTCCCCAGTAGCCAGCTTCGGTGAAGCTACCACAATGAACAACCAGCACGTCGCCAGCAGCAGCTTCATAGATGGCCCGGTGCAACCAGAGATTATCCCCTGGCGGCAACATGACCGGAAAAGCCCATCCGCACAGTCGAAAAGCTGGGCTCAGGGGCTTAATGGCAGCAGGCAATGCTCCTTGTTTGCCAGCTGCTTCATGAACGCTTGCTGCCGAGAGATTCCGTGCGCGCTCAATGAGTGCAATGGCCCTTTCTTTATTCTCCAATATGCGCTGCCTTTCCCATTTGAAGTGCAACAGGATACCAACCTGTCTTCAATACATGACGACAGGATGTACGTTTCACTATGCTTTAAAAAGCACAAGGCATTCCACAAACAAGTCTATCTGAAAAGGTGTAAGAAGAAAAACGTTCCATCTACATGGGAGCACTAACAGAAGAGAAACAGCCAGCGAAGGTGAAAATACAGTGACATCTGTCCTGATCATGGCCGGATATGTACTCCTGGTACAGCATCGTTGCCTCCCTGTTGACGAGCGAGGAAATCATCTGGAGCGAAATTCCCCAAAGACACTTTCTCAGGAAACATTTTCCCAGGAAACTAAAGAAAGTATACTTAAGGGAACCTACTTTGTCAAGCCCTTGAGCGAGCAATTTTAGGAAGCGTCACTGCTTGATGGTATGTTGTCAGAGACCAGCAGTGCGATGTTCCAGCAGCAGCAGCAGTTTGCGCAATAAATGTGCCAATGTTTCACGTTCCTCCTGCGCCAGTTGCATGATAAGCACAAGGTCTGATACATTTAATTCGTTGATTATCGCATCAATGGCTTCGCGTCCACGTGGAGATAAGCAGATAAGGACATTGCGGCGATTGCTGGGGTTGGCATGGCGTTCAACAAGACCAAGCCTAACGAGGCGATCGACTTGCTTGGTAATAGCCCCAGGCGTGATGAGGAGACTGTGAAGCAATTCAGTAGGCGTACGACAAGCAGTCGGTCCGGCGCGCCGCAATGCGGTTAGTAAATGATATTCTCCTAAGTTCAGTCCGTACGAGGCAACGACGCGCAGCATAGCTTTATTGATAAAATAGGCGGCTCGCTCAATCCTGGCAAAGACAGGGAACGAAAGAAGCAAAGGATTGCCCTGACCCCGAAACTCGGGCCTGGCTTCTTCCCACTCGGCCAGCATGTGATCGATGAGATCGCTTTGTGTATCTTTATGCTGGTTTTTTATCACCTGATTGTAATACTTGATCGCTTGCTCGATGAAGTCCGTCTTTGTGGTTATTGCTGGGTCCGTGTTTAGTGCGAGCCCTTCCTCAATCAAGTGATGGATGTCGGGAGCCAACCGGAGGAAAACGCGCTGGCGCTTTTGCTCTGCAGGTTTTGTGGTTCCCTGTGGGCGTCCACGTTGTCTTACACGCCCGGGCGCATCATCTTGTGGGGAAGGAGTTCCTTCATTGTTAACTCGCCTGTTCTCTGTCATGCTCTTCTCCTCAAGAATAGAGATGGATTTATTTCTCATTACATTTTATTGTACGTACAAATTACTAAAAATGCAAGGGGAATACGAGGTGATTCGCCCTGGAGTAGGATGTGGGGTCAGTCCCAAAGAGCGTGCGGAAGAAACGGGCCTATCCAAAGGCTCAATCGATGACACGGAAACGATGATGAAGGCGTCGCCACTTCCGGCGACGCCCTCTGTTTAGCATGTCACGGAACGCACGTTCCCCCCACTGATATTCAAGATGGTTCCATTGCAGAATGGCGCCTTTGCCAGGTAGAGCACGGCTTCTGCCACCTCTTCAGGCTCCCCCAACCTGGCCAGCGGAACACCGCGACGTTGCAATTCGAGCTTCTCCGCCGTCTTGCTATCCGTCCCGAATTCCCGCGCGTACCCCTCCATCAGCCGTTCCACCAACGGCGTCCGCGTCATACCGGGGGCGACCGCGCTGACCAGGATGCCATCGGAGGGCAATTCCCTGGCGAGCATCTTGACCAGGCTATGCATCGCGGCCTTTGCCTGAGCATAGGGCCCCAATCCCGCATCAGGCTGCAGACCCTGATCCGACCCGGTAAAGATGATCGAGCCCCCTTCATGCTGCTTCATCAAGGGAATCGCTGCCTGGCAGGCGTACACGTGGGTAAAGAAGTTGAGCGCGAACCCGCGTTGCCACTGTTCTGCTGTGAGTTCCTCAAACCGCTGCGCAATGAGGAAGCCCACGTTGGCCACCAGGATATCGATGCGACTACCGAAAGCGGAAAGCACCTCTGCGATCCCGGATTTGACCCCCTGTTCTGTACTCATGTCTGCCACGGCTGTACTCACTATGACAGGGTGTATATGCGTCCCACGCAATTCATTCGCCAGGCGAGAAAGCCCTTGCTCGTTGATATCGAGCAAGGCGAGGCGAGCGCCCGCCCCGGCAAATGCCCGCGCGATTGCCGAGCCGATACCACCAGCAGCACCGGTGATGCAGACCACCTTTCCAGGCAGTTCCTTTGTATTCATTGCCGTGTTCCTTCACTAGATCTGAGAAATACTCTGGAGTATGTTTCTCGCTTGCTCTCATCAGGAGGCTGCGTTTGCATCTTGAGCGCGAACGAGTACGGAGAGGACCGTGAGGGTATCCGCCGCCGAGCGGTTCACGATCCTGCGCGGTACGCTGTGTGGGATCACCACATTCAACCCGTGCTCATCCGCGTCGAAGCGTTTGTTGGCCACCTGGATGGTGGCATGGCCACTCACCACAAAGAGGTCTTCGTCGTACAAGGTCTCAACATATTCGTCGATGTTGCCTCCGCCTGGAATCTCGACCAGCGCGAGTCTGCCCCATGGCGCGGAAAAGTAGCGCGACAACTCAACGCTTGCCACCCTGAGCCGTACGCTCTGCCCAAGAGCCCTTGCCGGATGGAAGTCATCTGCTTCCTGCATGAGGAAGGCTACTGACTCTATTGACGAGGGAGGGTAAGCAGGCCCACCATCGGGGGTCTTCAGTTCGATCACCAGAAAGCCGAGCGGCTCATCAGAAGACGTGTTCTTAAGGGTGTGGCGCGTCCCCTTTGGCGCGATCACCAGGAAGCCCGGACCAACGGCACTGGGGACACCGTTGGTCGTCAGCAGCCCCGTCCCCCGATGAATGAAATAGATTTCATCGGTGCCCTGCACGTGCTCACCCACCGATGACACCTCCCCATCCCTGACCGGTGAAACCAGCACATATTCCAGACTGTTCCACGACCCGCCGAGATGTCCTGGGATCGCCAGCACGTTGTTTACCACAGTTCCTCCACCTCCCAACTGATCAAAGGTCATCACAGGCCCGTCCGTGCGCGCGACACTCAGGCCGGTCAATCGATGTGTTGTCATAGCGTTACTCCTTTTCCGGAGATGGAGCTGATCGCATGTCCATCTTCTCTTTGAGAGACACAGCAGGGATGCTGCCGCACCCTTCCGTATCAAATAGTGACCAGGACTTTCGCGGTCGCCCGGTGTTCTACCAGTGGCACCAGCCCCTCTTCCACCAGCGCGTCCAGGCTGATGACGCGATAGCCGATGCGTTGGGTGAGGTCCGTCGTGGAGAGCAGCTCCAGCGCTTTGGGCAAATCGATCCCGCATACCTGGCCATTCGTCGTGACGATCTCCTTCTCCTGCATGATCGCTGTATCCAACACCAGCTTCACCGGGGCCACGGGAATGCCGACCTGCAGGAGCCGCCCGCCTCTGCGTACCGAGGCCAGCGCCTGTGCGATCGTCTCGGGAACGCCGCTCGCATCGATGGCGACATCGACCCCTCGCCCGCCGGTCAACTCGCCAATCGCGGCCACAGGATCATCCACGCGGGCATCGATCTGGGAGAACGCGCCCAGCCTCCTGGCGGCAGCGAGCCTGCTCTGCTCAACGTCGATGGTGATGACGCGCTGCCCCCCCGCAGCCTGAGCCTGTAAGGCGGCCAGCAGTAGGTTCCCGATGCTGCCGACGCCGAAGAGCGCGACTGTCTGGTCGCTGGCGATTGCACCCCTGGACAGCGCGTGCAGCGCCACAGCGCATGGCTGTGCCATCGCTGCGGCTTCGTCGCTACATTCCATGGGAACAGGCATGCACATCTGCGCCGGGAACGTGGCGAATTCAGCAAGGCCCCCGTGCGCATGAATACCGTAGAGGTAGTAGTTTTCGCAGATGTTGATACGGCCTTCTTTACACCTGGGGCACTGCCCGCACCACCATCCTGCGCCGGGAACGACGCGCTGGCCGATCTGTGGGTGGGTCACTTCCGATCCTCTCGCCACCACGACCCCAACCACCTCGTGTCCGAGGATGACGGGACCGGAGTGACCGCTGACCCGGTGCGGTTCGTGAAGAGGAACCATCGTCGCTGCCTTGTACTGGCTGGCGTCTGTCCCGCACAGGGAGCCCATCTTGACCTGGATGACCACCTCTGCAGGCCCTGGCGACTTTGGCTTTCGGACATCCTCAATCCTCACATCTCCCGGTCCGTAATACACCGCTGCTTTCATCGCCTCGCTCCTTTCTTGTGACCAGATAGTCAGTGAGCTTCCGCATCAGGAGCCTGCTTCCTCCTGATGCGAGCACGCTGGAATGATCTACGACGAATCGCGCCGCTTCGCATCAATGCCGTTTCCGCGGCTTTTGATCAACACAGGATGAATCTCAGCCGAGCAGTCCCAACGGCTTCTCTATCAGTTTCGTCAGGGGAGCCAGGAATTGCGCCCCTTGCGCTCCATCTCTCACGCGGTGATCACAGGAGAGGCTGCATACGATCAGGGGCTGTACGACTGCCCGACCACCTACTGCCACCACGCGGTCGGCCATGTGGCTGACTACTAACATAGCGGCCTGTGGTGGGTTGACGTTACGAATCTTACGCTATTCTTGTGACCTGAGCAAGGGGTTTATTCCAGGCAATACTGCACGTCTATGTCCAGCATCACAAGAGTCGAGGTCGTTCAGAACATATAATATTGTAAGGATGAAGTTTGAGGATTCTTGTGCAATGGAACGCTGAGAGGGACAGGCCGCGTAACGGATTGGATTTGCGCGGCGCTGATCTACGCGGGGTAGATCTGCAAAGTCTTCCTTTGTCGCGGATGCGAGGCAGCAGTGTGAGCAAATCATCAGCTTGCTATTGCGTTGCAAGCACAGGGAATTCAAGAGTGTGCCAGAGCCATTGAATTCCCAAATTCACACCAACACACTCAAAATTAGTATTTCAATCTTCTGGGTGGAGTCGGGTGGTGACGCCATGAGAATCTGCTTGACAGAGGTTTGCCCCAACGCTTATCATCCTTGAGCCGGGTACAAGCAACCAATCGCGCCGCTCGAAAGCCGCGCGATCCGCGAGAAAGTGTGAGGAGACGTTTCATGTTCACCCTGGGCCGTTATGAGCCTGCCGATCGAGAAGCTGTCGACTATTTGCATGTGCATGCCATTCAGCAGGCCGGAGCCTACCTGGGGCGTGGTCCCTGGGACGATGATGTCTATGCGATCGAGGAAGTATATCTCAAGAATCGGGGGGAATTTCTGATTGGTGAATGCGATGGCTTGTTTGTGGCGATGGGCGCTTTGAAGCGCACCAGTCCAGAGCGCGCCGAGATCAAACGCATGCGAGTTCATCCTGAGTATCAGGGGCGCGGCTACGGCCAGCTCATTCTGGATGAGCTCGAAGCCCGTGCCCGCGCTCTCGGCTATCAGACCCTGCATCTTGATACCTCCATCCTCCAGCTTCCAGCCCAGAGGCTCTACGAGAAAAACGGCTTTCGCGAAGTGG
>WNGK01003179.1_pt1 | contig 17842 bp, 15 predicted proteins | sample 5400601 | NCBI WGS metagenome assembly WNGK01 (sample SAMN13153376, study PRJNA577476) | soil metagenome | isolation source: 60 cm soil or saprolite under Garry oak tree replicate 1 | place: USA:California | collected 2016-06-15
AACACATATTCTCGCGCCCTATCCACTCCCGGGCCTCTTACGCGAATGGCGGTCCTTCCTTGAGCAAGCCGAGGAGGCTTCGGCGTTTCACGTCGGGAGCGAAGTGCTCAAAGCACTCGCGTGTGAAGATAGCGCCCGTATCCTCTACAGCGACGCCTGGAAGGGCTACGAGCGAGATCACGATGGCACGACTCTGTGCTACGGCCTGTGCGCCGCGCTGGAGGAACTGGCTCAGGCGAGCAATTGCTGGTCGCATATCGCAACCTGCCTGGATGAGCAATTGGAGCGGGACCTCGATGAGGACCGGCTGCACCTTCACGAGGTGAGCATTCATCAATTCCAGCGGGTGAGTTTCCTACAATTTTCGGTGCAAGGCGACATACAGGATGCTGCGAAGGTACATAAGGTGCTCTTGAGCATCGCGGTGCTTGAAGAAGGACAGGAAGAAAAGGGAGAGGTACATGTATAAAGCTGTGATCCTGAGCCGACTGGTGTCCATTGCAGATGTCATCGTGGATGCTACGCCCTCTAACGCAAGCGCTGCAGAAAAAAGGAGGATACCCTGTGTCGGATAGAACGCATGTCTCGTGGGCAGATACGACCTGGCCCGTCACGGTCGGATGCGACAAAGTCTCATCTGGCTGCTACGGTTGCTATGCTCTGCGAGACGCCAGGCGCATGGAAAGCAACCCTAACCCGAAGATCAGCAGCGTCTATAGTGGACTGGTCACCAAACAAGCAAATGGCCTCCTGAACTGGACAGGAACGGTCAAAACGCTCCCGGAGCGCCTGAACGATCCCGCCCACTGGAAGGAGCACCGGGATATCTTTGTCTGCTCACAGAGCGACTTGTTTCACAAGGATGTCCCTGACGAATTCATCGGTCAGGTCTTCAGTGCCATGTGGAATTATAGCTGGCACACGTACTATGTGTTGACCAAGCGGCCCGAGCGGCTCCTTGAACTCCTGCAAGAGGACCCCCCGGAGGGGCTGCGGGATTTCAACGCGACGAATTTCCCTCACGTCATCGTCGGCATCTCCGCCGAGGACCAGGATGCGGCAGAAAAAAGGCTGCCACTCTTAACACAGCTACCACTGCCAGCAGACCAACTGTTCGTGAGCGCTGAGCCACTCATCGGTGCTCTTGATCTCGCCAGGTGGATCGATAGGATCGGATGGGTAATCGTCGGCGGCGAGTCGGGCAAGCATGCCCGACCTATGCATCCCGCCTGGGCCAGGAGCTTGCGAGATCAATGTGGGGCATCTGGCACTGCGTACCATTTCAAGCAATGGGGCGAGTGGGTAACGGAGAGGCCAGAGCGCGGGAAGTCTGAAACATGCACCCTCGACAGCACGACCTTCTACCGGGTAGGCAGGAGGAGGGCAGGAAGAGTCCTTGATGGCCAGTACTGGAACGCTCGGCCAGGCGCGGATAGTGGGTCAACCTCCGCTCCCCATCCGCTTCATGCGGAGGTGACCATCAACGAGAGCGCGGGACCTGAGTATAGCGGCATCGTAGGAATTATCACCGCGATCCGGCCTGACGATCCAGCTCGCCGCGAGTTTGATGGTGAGGAGGCGAGCTACTGGATCAGCGTCAATGGGAGAGAACTCCCGCAAGCTTTTAGTTACTGGCAGCTCGAACCGATACATGAACGTCGTCGCGTCTCATTTTGCTAAGGAGCAAGTTATGACCATTGGGAATTCCGATTCGCGCCCCCTCGTTCCGGGGGGCTCCGGCTCAAGAACACATACCAGCCACCAGCATACCCGTTTCCCGCTGAAGGTCGAGATATGTCCATGACCGCTGCTCGCAGGGAACACCTATTGCGACATGCGAACAATGCATTGGAAAGGAAATCAATCTTATGAACGAGATACGAGAACGAGAGAAACAATTGGTTGACCAACTCGCACGCACTGCAGCAGAGATCTTGCTTCAGGATGATGCAGCGGCTGATGCCGATCCGCGAGAACTGCTCACCGCCACAACAGACTTTGTCGTGATCGAGTTTGAAAAGTACATGGGCCGCTTTCCTAGAGAGATGGACCAGCGTTTGGTGATACCAGCAGTGATCGCTGCAACACATGCCTATCTACTCCAGCGGGCGAGTGAGCTGGGGTTGCTGTACACCTTTGGCTACACAGATGTCTGCCCTGATGCAGTCATCGAGCAGTTGGTTGCGCTCGATATCTTGATCGTTGATATTCGCTATTCCCCCGGTTCTCGTGTGGCGAAGTGGCGTCAGGCCCAGCTTCAAGAGCGGCTCGGAGATCACTATATCCATGTCCAGGCGCTCGGCAACGTGAACTATAACCGGCCTGGTGCTCCTATTCACCTCTTCCAACCCGAAAACGGCGTGAATCTGGTCGGTGAGCGTTTGCAGCGTGGTCAGCATCTTGCCCTGATGTGTATGTGCCGTGAGGTCGAGGAGTGCCACCGCCTGGAGGCTGCACGCAAGGTGCAAGAGCAGTTCCCGGCGCTCAAGGTTATCCACCTATAGAGAGGAGAAGGCTGTCCTGGTTTCCATCTGGGTGGCCAGGGCAGCACTATATAGAGGAAGGAACGGATGTTATGGAAATGAAGGAAGAGGCTCTTGATCGACAGTTGCATGAGATCCTCGATCCGCTCGGCGTAGAGTTGCATGGGCCAGATGGACCCAACGAGGGCCTGCTAGAGGCTCGTCTTCGAGAGGCGCGCCAAAGTGGACCTTTCATTGAAGTTGTATGCCTTTACGCTGAGGAAGATGAGCGGTATTGGAAACAACTTTTTGAGCACTTCACGGTGCTTCGGGATGACCACCTGTCTTGGCATCCCTGTAAGGTATCGAAGCAATGGAAAATGCCGGTAGAGGAGCTCATGCACCAGCTTGAGCGGGCACACCTCGTGCTGACTCTCATTAGCGTTGATCTGCTTGTGGCCTTGATCCGCTTAGATCCTTGCATAGAGGAGACACTGGCGCGCATCGCTCGCTTCGAAGTTCGAGCCTTTGCCAGCTTTATTGTGGTCTTGAGCGCGTGCGCCTGGGAAGATTATCAGTTTGCCCAACTGAGCGAGGTACTCCCCAAGAATGCCCGACCTCTTACCTTATGGCGGCGGCGGGAAGCGGCCTATGTTGAAGTTGTCCAGGCGGTTCGTGCGGCGATCGAAAGCGTATCATCGTAGGGTGTCTGTCCCGACAGACAGCTGGCGGTATGCAGATCGCCAGTGTTCGCGTATAATGAGGCTAATGTAGCTCAATAGAAAAGGAGTGGCAGATATGTCGCGTACTGTTCTCATCGCCGTACCGAAGGGAGGCTCCGGCAAGACGACGACGGCTCAAACGCTGGGCCTCGCCCTTGCTGAAACCGGGAAGCGCGTTCTCTTCGTGGACACCGACCCGCAGGGCAACCTTTCTTCCGTTCTTGGCTATCGCCATAAGCGAGGAGCCCCTACGCTCTACACCGTCTTGCGCGAATTTACCTTTAACCGGAGGAAGACGCTTCCCTCGGCCATCTATCATCTTGCTGGTGGCATTGACCTGGTGCCTGCAAACATGGCCCTGAACGCGGCCAATGATGAACTCGCCGCGCAAGTGGAACGCGAGCATATCCTTGAGAAACTGCTTGCGCCAGTGAAGGACCAGTACGATTTCATCATTTTCGATTCGCTTCCCTACCTGGGCGTTCTGGTCAATAATGCACTGGTGGCCGCAGATGAACTCATCATCCCTGTCCAGGCAGAGCCGCTCGGCATCGCTGGAGCTGCCATGATGCTCACGCATTTACAGAAGGTGCGCGATGACGGCATGATCTCCAACCTGCTGATCCGGGGGGGGTTGATTACCATGGTGGATCGGCGTACTGCGATTAACACCCAGTCGATTGGCTATGCCCATGAGATGCTCGGAAGTCACATGCCTTTCTTCTCGACAGAAATTGGTCGAACGGTCTATATCGCCGAGGCACAATTGGAAAGGCAAAGTGTGCTCACTTACAAGCCGCGCGAAACCGAGAAGATCGCCCAGGCGTACCGCGCGATTCGCGATGAGCTTCTTGTCGGTACGCTTGGGACCTCCGTACAGCATCTGCATGTTCCGCCGGACTTCGTCGAGCGTATCCTTGAGTTGACTGACGAGGAGGGGGAAGCGCATGCCTAAGCAGCTCTATGGGAAGAAAAAGCCAGCGGGGCCGAGTTTGCAAGTAACAGAGGCGGCAGAAGTGCTGGAAGCAGCTACAGAGCAGCTAACAAGAGGGGCGCAGGATCTCCCCGTCGAGACAGCTGATGCTGTTCTGCCGTCGCGTCCAGTTGCTCTTGCTGAACTTCCGCTTGAGGTGATTATCCCGAGCCAGGCCCAGGCCCGGATGCCCGAAAGCCTCTCTCCTGAGTCGCTGCAAGACCTGGTTGCCTCGATGCAGACACACGGTATCCTCACGCGCATTCGCGTCCGGCAGGTACCAGGCAGTGACGACCTCTTCGAGTTGGTGTTCGGTGAGCGACGTTGGCGGGCGGCTCGTCTCGCAGGTTACACTCATTATCCTGTTGAGATCGCGCAGTACTCAGACGACGAGCTGGCTGAGATCGGGCTGATTGAAAACGTGCAGCGTAGGGATCTGACCCCACTCGAAGAAGCCGAAAAGTATCGGCAACTGCTGTCCCTTAAGGGCGGAGATGGACACCCGAAGTATTCTATTCGCAAACTCGCCGAGCGTATTGGAAAGGATAGAGATTACATCTTCATGCGCCTGGCTGTGCTCCGCGCTGAAGATATTCAGCAGTTGGTAAGAGACCAGCCAGATCTGCCCTTGCGGTCGGCCTTTGAAATCAACAAGGTTGAAGACCCGGAAAAGCGTGATCGCATTATCACCGACGTGCGCGAGGGAAAGCTCCAGAAGGTCGAGCAGGTGAAGCTGGCCGTTAGAGAGGCAACAGGGAAAATGAAAGCGGTGTCGCCCCTAGCACCAGTCGTTCCTCCGCCAGTATCACCAGATATCGGGCAGGGGAAAGCAGTCGAGCGGGAGCCTCTTTCCTCTCTCGCTGAGAATGTGACAGGAGAGCCGGTAGACTCGACGCAAGCACTCATCCAGTTCGAGCAGCAGCTTCGGGAGGATGGCGCTACCATAGCAGAGATCATCCATCGCCTGCAGCCACAAATTGGGGCTATGACTCCCGCCCAACGTGAAGTGTTAAATCTGTATGTCGATCGCTGGGGACTGGCCTTCATGGAACTGAAAAATCATTTGCGTGCGGCTCGTGGGAAAGATCAATAGCATTCTGGAGAGACACCTGATGTGAATACATCAGGTGTCTCTCTTCTTTGCTCTATATCAAAGCTTCCATATGGAAGTATAGAGATGGGTATCGGTTTATAGTAGCAAAATGGGTGACATCTCCGGATACCTGAAAGCTCCGTGCTTTCCCCCCTGTCATCCCTTATTCTATTTATCTGAAGAAATCTGGCAGATCCAACCTATGATGGCTCTAAGTTCAAACGATCTAAAAGCACTCTAAAAGCACTCTAAAAACGATTTCCACTGGTAACCAGAGAGATCTTAGAGACCTTCTTCATCGGTCTGGAATAATCTCCTTGATCCGGTAATCCTTGATGCGTTGCCTCCCTGGTATTCCTCTTAGTAAATTAGGGCCTCAATCTCGGACACCATACCGAATTTTGTGTAACGCTGAATTACAGAAAAGCCTCGAAGCCAGGACTGGCGTGGTTTTAACGCATTCTCGCTTTACGCCATTACACAAAACTCGGTATGGTGTCCAATCTTCTCGTGCTCATCGGAGTAATGAGAACTGTTGTAAAAATGAGCTGTTATTACCTATATAACTGAGTCGAGGCAGTGCTGCTGGCATGGGGGGGCAGCTGCTTTTGCCTCATACGCTGTACTGCTGGTGATCATTACAGCTTCGCTTGGCTCGCCGATGATGTGCTTTTGGTGTACAGTCGGCGTTCAGTTGCTTTCCCACACCACTGAGAAAATTAGCCATCTGTCGGGCCTGCCAATCTATAAACTTCCATAGGGAAGTATTGATACTGGCGGCTGTATACGTGTAAATCCTTGAATTCAGTGAGGGGAAATGAGCATACTTATGTGAGGGAAAGTTCCATCTGAAGAGGACGGTAGTAGAAACGCTCAAATTCGTCCTGGGCAACGAGCTGCATGGACCGGATCAATTCCTCGGCTTCCTGCTGCAAGAGTAAACGATCATAGGGCCATGAACCATCGACATAGGGATGCAAGTTGTACTGGCCATCTCGCAGTTTCATGAGGCAAATATCCCCTGGGCGCGGCTCATAGCCTGCTGGAATCTGATGACCACCAATGGAGGCATTCATCTCATCGATCATTTCTGAGAGACATGTCTTGCACAGGACGCCATGATCCCCCAGAAGATCCCAGCGCTTTGCCGGACGCGCACCACACCCGGAACAAGGCAAAGGAGACGGCTGAATTTTCAGATGTAACCGCCCCTGACTATCAACCTCTTCATCGTTCGCTAAAGTAGAGAGAGGGCGTCCGAACCGATCCAATGTCATCAAACCTGCCTCCTTCATATGTACCACCCGCAATTCACCCCTCCCTAACTCGTCCAGACCGATCTTCCCCGACAGGACATCCATAAGCATCTGCGCCCCTGCCTCTGGCGTCATCTGCTCCTTGATGACATACAACAGATCCCCATTATGGAGGCACAGCGCGGCTTCACCTGGCACCAACTCGGCCAGAGCAAACGTTGGCCCGCTCTCCACTTTCCGCGCTTTCCATTGGCGTTTCTTCTTCACATCGCTCCTCTTGCATGAGATGATGGCAAAGTGGCCCAATTATTTGAGGTCGGACAAAAAGCTTTCCCTCACATAAGTATGCTCATTTCCCCTTACTGAATTCAAGGATTTACAATACGCCAGAGATTTCCCAGCAAAACTGGTACAATGATGGGAGGTTGTTGTTGCTTCAACGTAGAGCGGATCGAAAGGCAGGGAGAGAATGGGTAAGCACTATCATGACCTACAAAGCGTCCTCGATAAGCTTCAGCGCCCAAGAGGCTACCAGGGGTGTCGCATTCGCCCACATGAAAGCCTCAAGGCCACCTGGCTCGCGGAGATGTATACAGCAAACAAGGTGCGTCCCGGCAAGAGCTGGAAACCGTTGCTCGTCTCAGAGGCCAACGACATTCGGACCTTCGCGAGCCCGCAGGAGGCCGAACAGGCGCTGATCGAAGCGCGCGGCCAACTGTTTACCGATAGCAGACCCCTGTATATTCAATTGCACCTGGGCGTCCCTGAGACGAAGCTGTGGCACGATTTGATCTCGCAGGCGGAGCAGCAGGCAGCCGGGAGTCTTGAAGAGATGATTGAGGATGCAGCAACGCGCCTGGTTGCCGCCATGCGCGAGCTGCGTGGGTGCCAAAGCCAGGGGAGGGCAAATCGCTTGTACGAAATCATCATCGGCCAGTCTAATCGCCTCTCCCACCTGGCGCAGTATGCGAACCAGGAGGCTAAGCGTCTGCAATGGCTCAAGGTGGACCAGAGAGGACCAGCGCAACCGCCCACATAAGTGGGCCAGTTTCACCGCCCATTTCTGACATGTACGGTCGGCGATCTGTTGATTCAGGGCATGAGCGTCGGTGTCAAAAAGCGACGATATCGAGTTGTCACGTCTCCGCTTCTTCTAGCGGTGTGCTCGCTTGCTCATCGTCCTCCTCTACTTCATGCGGGCACTGGGGGCAACTACGAAATCCGGGCAAGTCGTGTAGTTGCTGCCATGCGTCTCTTTTGCCTTGTGTGTAAATGAGCACGCTGTCCACCGTTTTCCCGGAATAGCTAAAGGAGTTTCGGTCTCTTTCACCAGCAATCAGATGCTTGTCAAAGTATTTCACCGCCTCGGTCGCAGAGATGCCATGCGTCCGGGCAAAGTCAGAAAGCCTCATTCGATCAGGAGGTGTCAAAGGAGGCAGGTAGGTTTCTGGAAGTTCTGGTTCTGGTGGTGCTGGTTCCGCCGCTATTCTCGCTTGCGTGTCCCTGATGTGTGGCTGCAAGCCAGAGAGATAGATGCCAATCTCAATGCTGTCCTGGGGGGAAAGCAGCACAGACGCGTTTTCCCGCTTGTTTCCCCATCGCTCCTCTTGTTGTGTCATTTATCGGCTAAAAATTGCTGTTTTCCAGATAATCTGCCACGCTGCCAAGCGCTTTCAGTGAATCGGCTCTCGCTCATAATGTGGCGTGACATCGTAAGGCTCTCTTTTTCCGTTCTCCACTTCTCTTTTTCGTCAGGCCCGCAACTCATTCGCCAAGATATATGGAAAATGCGCCAAGAAATGCCTGAAAAAGCTCGTATTTCTGGCACATCTCGGGTATACTTACTCTTGAGGGAGAGAAACACGCGATTTCCGCACGATTCAAGGGAAGATGGTCATGAGAATGACGCCCGAAGCGTTCCATACCTGGAGCCAGCGCCTTCGGTTGAGCTCCGAAACCGAGGCGCTCATCGCGTCCATTCGCTCCTCGCCTCCGGTTCGCCGGGTGAGCGGGCGTGCCAATAACATCACTGGACGCTATCCGAGCCCCAAAATGGGCGTGTCCATCCAGTTTGAAAGCGATCGTGTGGAGTTTTGGGCGATCTACGGGATGGAACGCGACGAGGATGTCTTGGAGTATTACGACCAGTCTTCTCGCATCCCGCTCAGCTATCGCGCCAGATCGGGCCACAGAACCACCCAATGGCACACCCCGGACTTCTTCGTGTTACGCCGCGAATCGGCAGGCTGGGAAGAATGGAAGCCTGCCGACTCGCTCGATCGTCTTTCGGAAGATCAGCCCGCTCGCTACCAGCAAGCCGGAACCGGCCAGTGGCATTGCCCTCCGGGGGAGACATATGCCGAGCAATTTGGGTTGACCTATCGGCTGCGTTCTTCCGCCGAGTTCCATCCCCTCCAGATGCAAAATCTGAAGTTTTTGCAGGACTTTTGGGCGCATGAGGTTCCTCCACACCCGGAGCAAGAAGTAGTGGCGCTGGCTCATATCCAGGCCCATCCTGGTATCCCTCTCAACGAACTGCTTGCGCTCTATCCTGGCCTAGCCGTTGATGTCATCTGGGGGTTGCTTTCTACCTGTCGGGTCTTCACGAACCTTTCGGCGACCCTGCTGATGCGTCATGAGCAGGTGGCCCTCTATGCGGAGGAAAGACAGGTTCCGAAGGTTCATCAGGGGGAGCTTGCTCGTCTTTCGACTCTCTTACCCGATGCGCCTGTCGCCTGGGATGGACGGCTCTGGAGGATCGAAGGGTGGGGAGAGATGGTCCATTTGCGACCAGAAGTCGGCGAACTCCTCGCCATGTCGCAGGCCGAGTTTGAACACCTGAAGCAGGAAGGCTCTCTCTGGGTGGTAGGGGCAGCATCCCCCTCACCCATGACGCCAGAGGTGCGTCAACTCCTCGCCCAGGCGGGTTCTAAAGCACAGCAGGCGGCCAACCAGCGCATGATTCATATGCTGGCTTACGCACGCGGGGAACCGACCACTGCCTCAAGGCGTTCCATCCAACGCTGGTGGAAGGCGTTCCAGCAGGCCATTGATCAGCATGGATGTGGCTATCTGGGATTGCTTGATCGCGTAGCAGCGCGAGGAAATCGGAACCAGCGCATCGAACCCGCCTCTCTGCACCTGCTGGAAGCGGCTTTGCACACCCACTACGCCGCGCCCCAAGGCAGAAGCGCGGCAGCTGTCTATCGACTGTACCGAGAGCAATGCGTCAAGCTCGGGCTTCCTCCCGTGAGCCAGCAAACCTTTTACCGGATTCGCGCCCGCTTCACCACCAACGAGGTGGAGGCCAAGCGCCGTGGCACCCGTGCAGCCTACGCCTCTGCCCCCCTTGCCTGGTTAGATCAGACGACTCCTCGCCACGGAGAACGCCCCTTTGCCCTCGCCCACCTGGATCATACCGAGCTGGATATTGTCCTGGTTTCTTCGCTCACCGGTAAACCGCTGGGCAAACCCTGGGCCACCTTTCTCACCGATGCCTACTCGCGGCGGATTCTGGCGTGCTATCTGACCTATGATCCCCCCAGCTATCGCTCGGTGATGATGGCGCTGCGGATCTGCGTGCAGCGTCACCAACGCCTGCCGCAGGAGTGCTTTGTCGATCGCGGTCCAGAATTTGGCAGCGTCTACTTTGAGACCCTGCTCACGCGGTACTTTGTCACGAAAAAAGACCGCCCGGCGGCGCACCCACGCATGGGTTCCGTGATTGAGCGGCTCTTTGGGACGACCACCACGGAGCTTCTGCACCAATTGTCTGGGAATACCCAGGCGACAAAGCATCCACGTCAGATGACACGTGAAGTTGATCCTCAGCGCCTGGCTGTCTGGACGCTCTCGCGGTTTTCGGCACGGCTCTGTCAATATGCCTATGAGGTGTATGATCAGATGGACCACCCTGCTTTGGGGCAGAGTCCCCGCGAAGCATTTGCACAGGGGATACAATTGGCAGGGATGCGCACGCACCGTCTGATCCCCTATTCCGAAGAGTTTCTCATCCTCACCTGCCCTACCACACGCACCAGATACGCAAAGCTCGATGCCGCGCGTGGGATAGTGGTCAATGGCTTACGCTACTACCACCCACTGATGCGTTCCTCAAGAGATGCAGGCAAGCGGGTTGAGGTTCGGTACGAGCCCTTTGATATGAGCCTCGCCTATGCCTTTGTGGATGGGCAATGGTTGACGTGTACGGCTGATGCGTTCCTTCAGGTTCAGGGGCGTTCAGAGCGGGAGTGGGAACTGATCCTCTCTGAATGGCGCGAACAGCAACGGGCACATCATCGCAAGCGCGTGAGCATTGACAGTTCGAGGCTGGCGACGTTTCTGGAAGAGGTGCTGACCGAGGAAGCGAGGCTTACCCAACAACAGCGCGATCTGGAGGGAGTGTCCATTCGCGAAGCCATTGTTGGTCGGTCGAAGACGACCAGTCTCGAACCGAGCCCCGCCGATATCGAGATGGACGATGAGCTTGACCTGAGCACTCTTCCGACGTTAGAGGAGTATCGCTGATATGGCACAGTTGACACCCGAGGCCAGAGCACGACTGGATGCCTTTAAGGCCGTCACCGTGAAGCACGCACACTTGCAAGAAGTTGATGATCAGTTGTCTTTGTGGGTCGAAGAGCATACCGATGCCACACATGTGCTGCTGTGTGGACCAGGTGGCGTGGGAAAGTCGAAAGCCCTCACCGTTGTGGCAGAACGGTTCACGAGAGAGGAGTTCGATCGCTTCGTGATTCCGATCCTCTTGCTGGAGCCGATCCCGCCGGATCTGGGACCCTACCTGCGGTTGGATTACTACTGGCAAATCATCGATGCGCTCAAAGAGCATCTGCTGGTCAAAGAACTGGTGGGGAACGTGGCCCACCTCATGGGAGCACCCAAAGCGACTCGCTCAAAACTTGGGGCGATCGATTGGCTGAAGGCGCGTGGAGTGGCAGAGCAAGCCCTGATCCGCGCGCGCGTCAAAGCGGTGTTTGTCGATGAAGGACACCGCCTGATGCAAGGGGATGGCAGTCACAGTGTTGATGAGCAACTCGAATGGCTGAAGTCGTTAAGTAATCGCACAAAGGTGTTACACGTTCTGGCAGGTCCCTATGCCTTATTTGGGTTTCGTAATACGAGTGGGCAGCTCGCTCGTCGCGGTCGAGATATTCATTTTGCTCGCTATCACGTTGAGAACAAAGAAGAACGCACCGCCTTTGTGGCTACCCTGAAATATTTGCTGGAACGGGTTCCGCTCGATGTCGACCTGAATGCTTTGCTTTCGCGCTGGCGGTGGTTTGCCGAAGGTTGTGTTGGTTGCATTGGAGTATTAAAGGACTGGCTGGTTGATGCGGTGGCAGCGACCCTGGCGAAGAGCGGGACCAACTTGACCGAGGAGATCCTCACAAAAACCATGCCGCATCCAGCCAGACGAGTCAGCCTGGAGATGGAAGCGCGTGCAGGCGAACACAAGGTGGCGCTCCACAACAGTGAGGGTGCCAAACAGTTCCAGGCACTGTGGAAAAAGCCTGCAAAAGCGGCAATCGGAAAGACGGAACCGACGCCTGGAAGTATGCCAGGGATGCCGTCTGCCGGCCAAGCAGATGAGATCGCAGAGCTTACTTCTGCGGCCCCCCCCCATGCCGCAAGTATCTCTCAAGCCCACCCAGCCCCGTGTCGGTCAGCGTGCGATCGTCCGTGATTCCGTTGGGGAGACGAGCGCTTTCTCTGTGCGGAAAACCGCTGGATGTTCCTTTACCGAAGTTATCCGCGTTTCGCCCTCCCAGATAGAAGAAACCGGAGTTTCGCGCTTTGAGTGTCCAACCTGTAAAGCGGTGAGAGATATTCAGCCCAAGGGAGATCGGGTGAAGTTTCCCTCGCACCCCAAACGCACGACCACCACCCCCAACCATGGCAAGCGATGGGTCAGGCGAGGGAGCATCTGGGAACGAGCTTCCTAAAGAGACAAGGAGCACACCAGTCATGCACGAGATGCGTACTCTTCCTCAGTCGAGCTTGTCGGGACCACTCACGCCGCTGGTTGGCCGTGAGCAGGAGATCGCTGCCGTCTGTACGCTCTGCTCACGCCCTGAGGTGCGCCTGGTCACGCTGACCGGGACCGGAGGCGTCGGCAAAACGCGCCTGGCCTTGGAGGTGGCAGCAGCAGTAACCTCCGCCTTCGCGAATGGGACCTGTTTCGTCGCCTTGACCCCTCTGATCGACCCGGGGTTGGTCCTCTCGACCATCGCCCAGGCGCTCGGGGTGCGGGAACAAGGGAGTCGACCGTTGCTGGAGAGCCTGCACGACTACCTGCGCGAGCAGCGCCTGTTGCTGCTGCTGGATAACTTCGAACAGGTCGTCTCCGCCGCCCCTATCGTCGCCGAGTTGCTCGCGGCGGCGCCGTGTCTGCATGTGCTGCTCACGAGCCGAACGGCACTCCATCTCTCCGGCGAGCACGAGTTCGTGGTGCCACCCCTCGCGCTGCCGGACCTGCGGAACCTGCCGCCACCCGACCGTCTGATGCAGTACGGGGCCATCCGCCTCTTCGTCGAGCGAGCCCGGGCGGTGCATTCCGCCTTTGCCATCACTGCTGAGAATGCGCCTTTCATCGCTGCAGTTTGCCATCAGGTGGACGGCCTGCCGCTGGCCATCGAACTGGCGGCCGGGCGCAGCAAGCTCTTCTCCCCCCAGTCGCTGCTCCCACGTTTGAGGAACCGACTCAAACTGCTGGTCGGGGGAGCACAGGATCTGCCCCTGCGTCAGCAGACGCTGCGCGCGACCCTCGCCTGGAGCTATGGCCTGCTCTCGCAGGACGAAAAGACCCTGTTCCGGCGGCTCGCAGTCTTTGTCAGGGGCTGCACGCTCGAGGCCGCCGAAGCCGTCTGCACTGCTCAGGGAGACCTGGAAATCGACGTGCTGGAGGCCGTGGCGGGACTCGTGGACAAGAGCCTGCTGCGGCCAGAGACGCAGGCTGATGGCCAGCCACGCCTGCTGATGCTGGAGACCATTCGTGAGTACGCGCTGGAGCGCCTCACAGAGAGCGAGGAGACAGAAGCGATAGGGCGGCGGCATGCACACTACTTCCTCGCCTTGGCCGAACAGTCCCAGCCGGAACTGCGTGGTCCGAAACAGACTGCATGGTTGGAGCGGCTGGAGCAGGAGCATGACAACCTGCGAGCGGCGCTAGAGTGGGCGCTGGAGGATACGGCAGACGAGCAGGCGACAGAGCGCAGGGAGCTTGCCTTGCGCTTGAGCGCCGCGCTGGAGCCATTCTGGGTGATGCGTGGGCACTACAGGGAGGCGCGCGCCTTCCTGGAGCGGGTCCTTGCTGGATGCGAGACGGAGAGCGCTTCACTCTGCATCAAGACTCTGCAAACGACCGCCGATATTGCACAACGTCAGGGTGACTTCGATCGTGCAGAAGTGTTGGCCCAACAAAGCTTAGTCCTCTGCCGAGAACTGGGGGATACACACGGTCTCGCCAACTCTCTCTCCCTGCTCGCAGAGGTCGCCTATACGAAGGGCAAGACTGCCGAGGGCATCGCGCTCCTTGAGGAGCAGGCGAGGCTCTTGCGGCAAAGAGGCGAGCCAGGGGAAGTTGCCACGGCCCTCTTCAATTTAGCTGATCAGGTGAGCACCCAAGGCGAGTACGCCAGGGGGCAGTCCCTCTTGGAGGAGGCACTTCTGCTCTTTCGGAAGGCAGACGATGAGCTTTGGGTAGGGAGCACTCTCGTCTGGTCGGCCTTCTATCTCTGGTGGTCTGCCTCCAGTGATGTGGCGACAGTGCGCCAGCGGCTCCAGCAGGGACAGGCACTCATCAGCAAGGTGGGCGATCGGAACTGGAGTGCTCACAGTTCTGCCGTTGCAGCGCTGATTGCCCTCTCTGAGGGGGAGACGGCCAGGGCGTTCGATCTGGCCCAGGAGAGCCTGACCATCTATCGGGAGATGGATTACAGAAGGTATACTGCCGTGATGCTGTATGTCTTAGGACGGGTCGAGGCACAGCGGGGTGACCTGAGAGCAGCACGAGGCCACTATGTGGAGAGCCTGGCGCTGGTGCAGGAAACGGGCTCGAAGTGGATCATCCCATTCGACTTGGAAGGACTGGCTGCTCTGCTCGCCACACAAGGCGAGTTCAGATGGGCAGCACAACTGTGGGGAGCAGCAGAAATCCTGCGCGAAAAAACGAGCTATCCTCTCCCGCCTGTTGATCGTCCCCCCTATGAGCGGGCGGTGGCCACTGCCCGAGTGCAGATGGGAGAGCAGGCCTTGGTTGCCGCCTGGCAGGAGGGACGAACCATGACGCCGGAACAAGCTCTGACCGCCCGGGGGGAACCAGTGACGATCCCTGCGAAACCGGCAGCCGCGCTCCACTCCAAGACACCGCCGACGTACCCCCGTGGGCTGACGGCACGAGAGGTGGAGGTCCTGCGCCTGGTTGCTCAAGGATTCACGAATACCCAGGTAGCAGCACAACTGGTCGTGAGCCCACGCACCGTCAACTTTCACCTCACCTCGATTTACAGCAAGATCGGGGTCTCCTCACGCCATGCTGCGACCCGCTACGCGATCGAACAGCACCTGGTCTGAGGAGCCGTGGCGCGAGGGTCCTCCTGATTGACCCGGTTTTTGGGCCTGCAAGCAAACATCCACCAGGGTGTTCCCCCTTCGCCGTGTGTATCATGCCTGCCTTCCTGGTAATGCTAACAGGTACTTCCTCGCATATGGTTTCACCTGACCACGCAGCAAACTGGTAATCATTTCTGGTAAGACTACAGAAGCGTCACGGCACGATACGCTGTAAACTGTGAGCAGACCGAAGAAGACAGGCCAGAGACCCAGAGAGAAGGTGAAACCATGGGGGTCTTCCACTCTTCATGTCGTTACTGAACAGGGAGCAACAGACGCTATGAACTTTCATCCCCTGATCCCAGAACTGAGTGTTTCTCATTTTGGGCAAAGTCTCTCATTTTACACCGAAGTCCTCAAATTTCGCGTGGAATTTCAACGACCTGAACACCGGTTTGCCTTTCTCTCCTACCAAGGATGCCAGCTCATGATCGCACAAGAGAACCCTGTCTGGAAAACGGGAGCGCTTGAGTATCCCTACGGACGCGGAATCCATCTCGCCATGCAAGTAGACACGCTTGATGTCCTCCTCCAATCGTTGCAGGAACACCACTTCCCTCTTTTTGCCGAGCCAGCAGACCAATGGTATCGACAAGGGCATCTCCTGCTTGGACGGCGGGAATTCCTCGTGATGGACCCTGATGGCTATCTCTTGCGCTTTGCTCAATCACTGGACGAGAAACCACTCTGGGCCCAGGAGCATCTGATGGAAGAGTAGAAGTAACAGGAAACCATTCATACGCGCGTTGCGAACAAAGAGACAATCTTCGCGCGCGGGAAAACGAATGGAGAGGAGAGAAGGAGGGAAAGCATGTATTATCGTGTCGCGATCCAGGGGGAGGCACAGCCTGCCTGGAAATGGCAATCAACGCCTCTGAGTTCGCTGAATAGCCTGTTACAGTGGCTGCAGGTCTATCGAACTTTTCCGAAAGAGCGCTTGCGTATCTTTTCTTCCCCCTCCCTGGAAACGTTGACCGAGCAGCTTGCGCGAGAGAACCAGGGACTCTTCTCCTCCTCAGTCCCGGCGCTACAGTTTCTGCAAGAGAGGAGGATCACTCCACAAGGAGCGGCGAGGGAAGCATTCACACGGGGGTCACGAGCAGACGAGCGAACGGCCTCCATCCCTGCCAAACCCTCGCCATCTCCCGACGAGAGCGGCATGGGCTCACTGGACAAGCGAAGGGAAGCACTCGAATGCGGAGCGGGTGGCGATCATGACCTGCCATACCGGTTCATGTTGCCCAACTCGCTGCCACAAGTCCTCAGCTGGGTGAAGCTGCTGGCGAGAGTCCAGCAGGGAGACTTCCAACCGGAAGTCGGAGCCATCGGGAGCGGCAACAGCAGCACAGCCACCCCTCTCGGACCCTCCACGCCGACGTATGCACCGTCTGGGAAGAACCTGCCACGCTGTGCCGCGCGCAGCGACAAGGAGTAAGCTATGAGCACCTACATCTTTGAGAATGCCGGACAGCCTACCAGCCAACGTTTTCGCAGCCTGGAGACGCTCTACGGCCCCTGGACCATCCGCCACCTGGAGGCCAGCAGAGGTGATTGATACCATCGAACGCAAAGGACTATTGTTCAGAAAGGAAGGATCTCCATGTATGCACGAGTCTTTGTGGTCAATTCGCTCGTGGCGATATCGGCCCGCAGTTTGCGACGGCCTCCCGACTGCCCATCCCCAAAGATGCGCCCTTCGCGAATTGTATTGATTTTAGCATGCGCAAATCGTATCCCAGATGGGGCGGGGACATGATCCCCTGGAAAGGAGACACGACTCGAAAGCACAAACGCAGTACTTCATTACGATCGGGACAACCATCTCTGTTTCTTGTGAGAGGTTCCCCAGAGAGCCGGTACGAGCTTGTCCGACTGCTCCCTCACTGGGATACCGTTCACCTCTCCGTATATGAATGGAACAAGACCTGTTTCAAGGAGGTAACATGCTGCCTTTCATTGCTCGGACCACATGGCCAATTCGCATACTTATCGCCCTCTCTCTTGGGCTCATGTTCGCACTCTCGTCAACCATCCTTGCCTTTGCCGATGTCAACCTCATCCAGCTCAGCAGCGATCCGTTGACCAATAGCACGGGCCAGCACCAAACCGAAGTCGAACCAGATACTTTTGCGTTTGGTTCCACCCTCGTTTCCGCCTTCCAAGTGGGACGTGCCTTCGGTGGCGGGGCATCCGGCATCGGTTTTGCCACGTCCACTGATGGTGGCACGAGCTTCACCAATGGTTTCCTGCCTGATACCACTCCCTTCTCAACACCACCGAGCAGCACCTATTTCGGTGCCAGTGACCCATCTGTGGCCTTTGACGCCAAGCATGGGGTCTGGTTGATCTCTTTTAATGCGGGCGAGGTGGCTCAGGCCCCCGGTGGGAAGCCTATCATCGATGTGCTCGTCAGTCGCTCAACTGATGGGCTGACCTGGAGCAATCCTGTGCTAGTGAAGGCCGATGGTCATTTTAACGACAAGGACTGGATCGTCTGCGATAATACAGCCAGCAGCCCTGGCTATGGCCATTGCTATATCGAGTTCGATGACGCTTCAATCGCCGATCTGATCCTGATGAGTACCTCCAGCGACGGCGGACGGACATGGGGTGCAGCCTTGCCGACCGCCGATCATGGTCATGGACTCGGTGGCCAACCCCTCGTGCAGCCTAACGGAACCGTCATTGTGCCGTTAGAGGGCTTC
>WNGK01003182.1_pt1 | contig 17836 bp, 24 predicted proteins | sample 5400601 | NCBI WGS metagenome assembly WNGK01 (sample SAMN13153376, study PRJNA577476) | soil metagenome | isolation source: 60 cm soil or saprolite under Garry oak tree replicate 1 | place: USA:California | collected 2016-06-15
AGAACACGGAGGGCGGACACGGGGCGGGTGTCACCAACGCGCAAGTCGCGAAGGAGGTCGCCCTGAGCTACGTCTATCTCTGGCAGCAGGTCGGGGGGCGAGAGCCGCGCCGAGCCTCGCCATGACGGTCCTCAAGGGCTTGAGCGTTGCCGCGGTCATCTATTGCTGTGCCGGGGCGAGCGCCAATGAGCCGACGTTTCGCGTGATCGCGTTCTATACCGCCAAGGAGGATCCGGCACATATCAGTTTCGTCCGGGAAGCCGAGCGATGGTTTCCGGCGCTGGCGGCGAAGTACAACTTCAGGTTTGATACCACCACCAATTGGCGCAATCTGAACGCTGACTTTCTTTCGCAGTATCAGGTGGTGGTGTTTCTCGACACCCGTCCTGAAGACCCTGCCCAACGCGCGGCGTTTCAGGCGTACATGGAGCATGGCGGGGCCTGGATGGGCTTTCACTTTGCCGGCTTTGCGTTGACGCCCTCAGCGTATCCGGCGAACTGGGACTGGTATCACAACACATTTCTCGGCGCGGGATCGTACGTGAGCAACACCTGGAGACCGACGTCCGCTGTTCTCCGTGTCGAAGATCGCACGCATCCCGCCACCCGTCATTTGCCCGCGACCTTCAGTTCCGCAGCCAACGAGTGGTATCGCTGGGAGAAAGATCTACGCCAGAACCCCGACATCGACATTCTGCTGTCGATCGACTCGACCAGCTTTCCGCTCGGCACCGGTCCAAGACCGCACGAGATCTGGCACAGCGGCTACTATCCCGTCGTTTGGACGAACAAGAATTTCAAGATGATTTACCTCAACATGGGTCACAACGACATCGACTACGAACACAAATTCGATACCACGAACCGCACGCTGTCGTATACGCTGAACAACGCCATGCAGGACCAACTACTCATCGACGGCTTGTTGTGGCTGGGCGATACAACGCAGCGAGCGCCTGGCGGAGTCAGGTAGGGCGGGAACTAGACGTAGTTGGCAAACATCATCCGCTTCTCCGCGGGGAAAGCCTCGACAGCACGCACAAACGTTTCGGTCCGGGTCGAGCCAAACCGAGGGGACAACGCGCGTGCTGTTCCGGACACGGAGCACGCTGCGCGGCTGGATGGATTCGGCGTTTCACACGGACTTCGCGTACATCGCCCCCGATGCCGCACAGCTCCTGACAGACGCGGGGGTCGCGCTCGTGGGCGTGGACTACATTTCGGCGGAGCAATTCGGTGCGCCCGCGCCGCGCACACATCAGATTCTGCTCGGGAAAGGGATTCCGATCGTGGAGGGGCTGGACCTGCGGCCGGTTCAGGCGGGTGACTACGATCTGATCGTGCTACCACTCAAGGTGCGAGGCCACGAAGGAGCACCGGCGCGAGCCATCGTGCGCAAGCGGACGCGAGCTACCTGACCTCGAAGGTAAAAGGAACATGGATGAGTCCCACGACCGCTTTGCGGCCATCACGCATGACCGGCGCGAACCTCAAGTGCGGGAGCGCGTAGCAGACCGCTCGGGCGAACTGTTCGTCGCTGAAGGCCTCGATGATGCCGGACTCGGGGATCACGCGACCGAGGGTGTCGATGGCGAATCGCGCGCGCACGCGCCCCGAGCGGGTTTCGAGCTTCAGGTCAGCGGGATAGTAGTCCGCAATGTCGCCGGCGACGATGTGCTGTAGTGCGGTGTCGTCAACAAGCGGCAGGCTATCGGTCCAGATCGCGGCGAGGTTTGCGGTGCACGATTGCGGGGCGGATAGGTTGCCGACAGCTGGGACTTGTTGCCAGCTACGCCCGGCGCACGCCACGGAAATCAGGGCCAGCGAGATCGCGGTCCATTTCATTGATCGCATCCTATGAAGAGAGTCGTATGGCGGATCACAGCGGCTCAGTCGGGTGCTGGATTTCGGCCATCAAGCCGAGCAGCATTTGCTTGTACGTCTCTTCCTTCGACCGGCCGTCCAATTGTTCATATGCGCGCGCCGCGTGTTTCATGAGATCGATCGCCATGATCCCCCACACTGCCGGCCGCTCCTGAAAAGGCGCCACGTGGAGAACGTAGTATTGGTGGCCCTGGCTGGACCAGACGCGTGCGAGCTCCAGCGCTTGCGGATCAGCGACAGGGCCGGGAGGGATTCCCAGTTGATTCGCGTGTGCGTGCATCAGACTCCCGGAAAGAGTAACTCGAATTCTACCACGGACCGTTAGAGTTCGCGGATCAACCGCTTGGCCGCGCCATTGCGCCACGCGGCGGTGAGCGCCTCGCGCACCGGACCTGCGCGCGCGGCACGAAGCTTCACATTCGTGGCGCCTCGCGTGCCCCAGCCGCCTTTCACCGGCGTGAACATCTTGGGCTCGGCGCCGACAAAAAACTCCTGTTGCTCCGAGGTGAGTACGAGGGTCCCCCAGGCTGCGTCGGGGTATCCCAGCGTCGCGAAGATCTTGCCGCCAACCCGAAAATCGGGATGCCCCATATGCGCCGCTTCCTCGGCCCCAGGCAGGCTCAACGCGAGACGACGGAAATCGCTGGCGGTCATCGGGGTGGCTTCCATTGCCAGATGCCATCGGTGACCGCCCGCGGTAACCGGTGGCCCGTTTGGCGCGCGACCATGATGATCTGACCGCGGTGATGACCTTCATGCGCCACGAAATATGTGAGCACGTGGCCGACATCGAGGGCCAGGTTCCGCCAGAAGTATCCTTTCGACGGTGGGACCTGCCCGCCCGCGGCAAGACCCAGCTCGAGCAATGCTTCCATTCCCTGGCTGCTCCGTTTCAGCGCCGCGACGAGCTGCCGCCGTGCGACGCGATGATGATCGACGCGCGCCGGGGTCGCGATGCCGTGTTCGCGGCCGAGCGTTTTGAGCCACATGCAGCGGGCGTTGTGGAGGTGGGCGGCGACCGCGCGGATCGTGCGGTTCGATCCCGGCACTGCGACGTCCCACAGCGCAGTCGGCAGGCCCTCGATGAGGTGAACCGTAACCCGGTTGTTAGTTCGCCAGGCGGCGATCAGGCTTGTTCGGAAGTCGGTTTGGTGAGGCACACGGGCCGCGCGTAGTTAGGGGTGCAGCGCTCGATATGACCTGACCTGATCCTCGATCAAGAGCTTTTGCATGGAGTAGTCGTCAGGATACCGCGCGACGATCGACAGGACCAGGAGCTTCTGCATCGAATAGTTGTCCGGATATCGCGCTTCGATGTCGGCGCGCACGCGCTTCATGACGTCGGGAGGGATCTCCTGTGCGGCAGCCAGTTGGCCAACTGTGAGACCAAGGCACAAGCAAAGGATCAGTTTCATGGCCCCTAACTTGCTCCGCCGCCACCGAGCTCGGCAAGTCTCGCGGCACTCATCGAGATCGTGCACCTCCCTTCCCGCCCCGCTTCGCCGGCTTGCGCGGCCGCTTCGGCGGCAGCGCGCCGACATGCCGCCACGCGTCCGTCACCACGTCGGTGAGGAGTGGCAACGCGACCTCGGCGAGACGAACGAGCGCCGCCGGGTAGTTCCGATAGTGCTCGGTGAAGAAGAAGGCGCGTGGGTCCAGCTCCATGAGGACGTCGCGCTCGCCGATGGACGCGAGTTGCACAACGAGCACGGTATTATCGTCGCGGAAGCGCGCGAGGAATCGGTCATTAAGAAGGAAGGAAGGCATGCCGTAGGAGCGGCCCTCGACGACATTCGGCAGGGCGAGCAGCAGGCGTCGAGCGGCGAGAACCGATACTCCCCGAGTCTGGGATTGTCGTTTCATGCTGCTAGCAGGGAGGATGCTTGGTATTGGTCCGCAAACCGCAGGCTCTCCGCCAGAAAATACCAGCTCCTTGCTATCACACGATCAATCGAATTCTAGTCCGTCGATGAGGGACAGGGCACCCGGAACGGACACAGGCGGCACACGGGGGCGGTGCGCCGGCACAGCTCTTGACCGTGCACCCGCAGGAGCCCGTACGCTGACACCAGCCAGTCACGATCCTTGGGAAGTGCGGCTGCAAGCGCCTCCTGAGCGCGCCGATAGGTCGTACGGTAGTTCTTTGCCTCGCGCGTGAGGCCAAGACGAGCGAGTACCCGCAATCCGTTTGAGTCGAGTGGCAGGAGTCGAGCCTTCCCGGCAATCACCAGGATCTTGTCGGCGCCCGGCTCTCCGATCATCGGGAACTGTGCCAGCGCGCGACGGGCCTGGGGTGTGGGAAGACGAAGCGCTGTGCGGAGGTCGCCATCCCAGCGGCCGAGCACCAGCTCTGCCGATTCGCGCAGGCGCGAGGCACGAACCCGGACCGCTATGGAGCCGCCCAGTCGCGCGATCGTCTCCAGCTTCGACGGGGGCGCGGCCACAATGGCTGTTGGGTGCAAGCCCACCGTGGTTCGCAGCGCAGCGAACGCTCGGCGGCGCTGCGCGTCCGGCACCAGGTACCCGACCTGCTCCCAGAGCACCAGGTGGAACGGGTCTTGACTGACAGGACGCGCCGGCTTGCTGTAGTGGCGCCGCAGCGTCGTGACTACTGAGCGAAGCGAAAGCGTGACCCGCGGGTGCGTCTTCACACAGGGGAATTTACTACATACCGAAGCTGCACGACGCCGTCGGCAAACTTCTCGGTAGACTGCAACGACAATGGGACATGACGGTGCCGTCGCGCGATGAGCGGAATACCATCTCCGATGAATACCGGAATGACGCTAATGATGAACTCGTCGATCGCCTGCGCATCGAGAAACGAGGCGATGATGTCACCGCCACCCATCAACCAGCTATCCTTGCCCGGGCTCTGGCGCAGTCGCTGCACCAACACATCAATTGGTTGGACCGTGAATTCGACGCTCGGTGGAGCATCCTTCGGAGGCGAATGACGCGAGCACACGATGGTTCGAGTCTTTGAGTCGAACTTTGCTCCCAGGCGCCGACTGGCGTCGTAGGTCTTCCGGCCGAGCACTTTGGTATCGATCGATCGCATGAATGCGTCGATCCCGTAAAACCCCGCTGGGGCTGGGCGGGTGGTCAGCCAGTCGAGGTCGCCGTCCGGCCGCGCGATGTATCCATCAGCGCTCGTCGCGATGTGGACGATGACTTTTCGCGGGGGCGTCACGATGACCCGTTCCTCCGCTACGCGATACGAAGGTTGAACGCGAGCCTCTATCCACTCTGCAAGCTGCGGTACAGATTGGCTGACGCCACTGGCCATCGTCAACCCCGCTCTTGGATTACCATGCAACGACTCCTCGTTTCGCTCGCGCTCCTTGCGTCGGTCTCGATCTCCGTCGCCGCGCACGCGCAGGAACCGCGCGTGCTCGTCTTCTCCAAAACGGCAGGATATCGCCACAGCTCCATCGCCAACGGCATCGCTGCAATAAAGAAGCTCGGACAGGAGAACGGATTCGCGGTCGATGCGACCGAGGATGCGGGCGCCTTCACCCAGAAGAACCTGGCGCGATACCGCGCGGTCGTCTTCCTGAGTACGACGGGTGACGTCCTGGATGCGGCGCAACAGGACGACTTCGAGCGCTACATCCAGGCGGGCGGTGGATACGTGGGCGTGCACTCCGCCACAGACACGGAGTACGACTGGCCGTGGTACGGCAGACTGGCCGGCGCGTACTTCAACGGCCATCCCAACAATCCCAACGTTCGCAAAGGTAGCTACCGCACGCTCGACACGACGCACGTGTCGACGAAAGGCTTCCCGGCGCGCTTCGAGCGCGAGGACGAGTTCTACAACTTCAAGTCGATCGATCCGACCATCCATGTGCTCGTCGAAATCGACGAAACGAGTTACGAGGGAGGGACGAACGGCGCTCACCACCCCATGAGCTGGTATCACGATTTCGCCGGCGGGCGGGCGTGGTACACCAACATGGGGCACACCGAAGCGACCTACACCGAGCCGCTCTTCCTGCAACACCTGCTCGGCGGATTGCGCTACGCGATGGGAACCGGGACGATCGACTTCAATCGCGCGCGGCCCGAAGAGAATCGCTTCACCCGAGTCGTGCTCGCCGAGAAGCTGGATGAGCCCATCGAGCTCGCCGTGCTACCGGATGAGCGCGTGCTGTTCATCGAGCGACACGGCTACGTCAACCTGTACAAGCCGGCGGAGGCCCGAGTCCGACGCATCGCGACGATTCCGGTCAGCACCAAATACGCGGACTCGAGCCAGGCGGAAGACGGACTGCTCGGACTCGCCGCTGATCCCAACTTTGCGGCGAACGGCTGGCTCTACATGTACTACTCGCCGGCGGGCCCGGACGCGAAGAACGTGCTGGCGCGCTTCACGCTGACGGGCGACTCGCTCGATCTCACATCCAAGAAAGTGCTGCTCGAGATCCCCACCCAGCGGCTCCAGTGCTGTCACACGGGAGGCTCGATCGCCTTCGACCGCGCCGGCAATCTCTACCTGTCGACTGGCGACAATTCGAATCCGTTCGCCTCGGGCTATGCGCCGATCGACGAGCGCCCGGGCCGGATGCCGTGGGACGCGCAGAAATCGTCCGCGAACACGAATGACCTGCGGGGCAAGATCATTCGAATTCATCCGGAGCCCGACGGCACGTACACTATCCCCGACGGCAACCTCTTTCCCCAAGGCACGGCAAAGACGCGACCCGAGATCTATACGATGGGCCATCGCAACCCGTATCGGATCTCGGTGGATACGCACACCGGTTTCATCTACTGGGGCGAGGTCGGTCCGGACGCGGACGTCGACTCGACGGGACGCGGGCCACGCGGGTACGACGAGATCAATCAGGCCCGCAGCCCGGGGAACTACGGGTGGCCGTACTTCGTGGGGAACAACCAGGCCTATTACAAGACGACCGTCATCGATTCGGTCACCACCCAGGGCGGGCCGCAATTCGATCCCGCGCATCCAGTCAACAATTCACCGAACAACACCGGTCTCAACGCGCTGCCGCCGGCGCGCGGCGCGTACATCTGGTATCCGTACGGGCCGTCGCCCGATTTCCCGATCGTCGGCACCGGTGGCCGGACCGCCGAGGCCGGCCCCGTCTTCTACCGCGACGATTTCCGGAACGCGGCCAGGCCCTTTCCGCAGTACTACGACGGCAAGCTATTCATCTACGAATTCATGCGGCATTGGATCATGGCGGTCACCATGGACAAGAATGGCGACCTCGTGTCCATCGAGCGGTTCATGCCGAGCGCGAAGTTCAGCGCGCCGATCGAGATGGAATTCGCGCCGAGCGGGGACATGTATATCCTCGAGTATGGAACGATATGGTTCCAGGGGAACGACGACGCTCGACTTGTGCGCGTCCAGTACAATGCCGGCAATCGCCCGCCGATTGTCTCAGACCAAGTCGATCACTCGAAGGGTGCCCTGCCCCTGCGCGTCGCACTGTCCTCAGCGGGCACAGTGGATCTCGACGAGGACTCGCTGCGGTATGAGTGGACCATCGCCCGCAAGGGTGGCGCGGTGCTGCAGCGGCTGACCGAGCCGAACCCGTCGTTCACATTCACTCGAGCGGGGACCTACACAGCAGCGCTGACGGTGACCGACGCCCAGGGCGCGGCGACCAGTGCGACCCCGATCGAAATCGTCGCGGGCAATCAGCCGCCGACTGTTGCCGTCGATCTCGTCGCGAGCAACACCTCGTTCTTCTTCCCGGGTGTGCCCGTACGCTACGCGGTGCGCGTGACCGATCGCGAAGACGGCACGCTGCGCAGCGGACGCATCCCGGCGCGCCGCGTGGCGGTGAGCGCGCAGTATCTCAAGAACGGACTCCCAACGACAGCCGCCTCCCCGGGTGGCAATCCCGTTGCCGACGGGCGGCGACTGATCGCAGCCAGTGACTGCCTCTCCTGCCATCAGCTGAATCGCAAGTCGATCGGACCGACCTACCGCGATGTCGCGCGCAAGTACCACAATGACAGCTCGGCGACCGCGCGGCTCATACAGAAGATTCGCGGAGGCGGATCGGGCGTCTGGGGTAACGTGGCGATGCCCGCACATCCTGCGCTCAGCGACGAGCAGGCAGTCGCGATGCTGGCGTACATCATGAGTCTCGCCGACACGACGACGAACTCGTCGTCCCTACGCGTGCGTGGGTCGTACACTCCTCCCGCGGGCTCGGGTGATGCGCCGCAAGGCGTGTTGGTGCTGCACGCCGAGTACACGGACCGTGGCGCGAACGGCATGCCGGCGATTACCAGCGAGAAGGCGCTCGTGCTGCGATCGCCTACGGTCGTCGTAGCGAGCGGGGAAATGTCGGAAGGCGTGTCGAGGCAGACTGACGAGCACGTTCCCGTTCCGATCACGGTCGTGAGTCGCTCAGGCTCGTCGGTCGCGCTCAAGCAGATCGATCTGACGGGTGTCAGGACGGTGGCCTTTATGGCGGTGGCGCCGACGCAGTATCAGGCGAAGGGCGGGAAGATCGAAGTGCATCTCGATGCGTCGACCGGGGCGTTGCTGGGGGAGAGCGAGCCGATTCGGCCCACCACCGATCAGGCGCCGGTACGTCTACGCGTGCCGCTGCGGGCGACGTCGGGATTGCATGACGTCCATTTCGTGTTCACGAATCCAGACGCGAAGGGGGACGGGTTCATGTTCGGGGTATTGACCGCGACGTTCGAGGCGGCGCCCAGGTAGTCCCTAGCTCACCGCCTTCTTCACAAGGGCAACGATCCTTCCCTCTGCGGCCGCGGTCAACTCCTTCAGCGCGAAGGAGGTCGGCCACATGGTGCCGTCGTCGAGGTTCGCTTTGTCGCTAAAGCCGAGCGTCGCGTACCTGGTTTTGAACTTCTGTCCGCTCTGGAAGAAGCAGACGACCTTGCCGTCCTTCGCGTAAGCGGGCATCCCGTACCAGGTTGTCGGAGAGAGCGCCGGCACGCTGGCTCGGATGATTGCATGGAGCCGCTTGGCCATGGCGCGATCCGGTTCCGACATCGCGGCGATCTTCGCGAGCACTTCGCTTTCCCCGTCCGCCTTGCCCGCCTTCAGCTCTCGAACGCGGTCCTTCATCGCGGCGCGTTCCTCGTCCGTGAATCCTTTGGACTTCTTGCCGATCGCGGTGTCCTTCTTTGGGCTCATAGAAACCTCGTCATGCTGACTTTTGGAGACGCTGAATGGTATCGTCTAGCTTCTCAAGTTCCAGTTGCGTTTCTCGCTCACGGCGCTCTATCATCCCCCGGACTCGGTCCCGTTCCTCGGACAAAACACCGGGCAGCAAGCCCTCCAGCATCCCGCGGTGCACCCGCAGCTCTTCTTCCAAGAGGCTCCGCAGCCGTCTTGCGGCTTCCAGATCCGTAGCCGCCCGTTGGCGCAGCGCGTCGCGTTCGCGAGAGTCTGCCAAACGCGGGGCGCGATTCGTGACTGCCAGCATGACAAGAATCACGACGAGCGAGATGATGAATGACAGATTCCCCAACAGGAGACCGGCGCCCAGGAGTAGTGCAAACACGAGGAGTTGAACCCAGAACGCGCGCGCGACGGGGCGGCGCCACACTAGAACGTTCTCACGCGCGTGGCGAGCCAAGGCATGCCGCGGTAGGAGTCCGCAACCATCCAGGCGCCGGCCGTCAACACCCAAGAGCTGACGAACTCGGTCCAATCGTCGGCGGTGGGGTGTGCCACGATGATCGGGACCCACACCAGCAGCGTGAACAGGCCCAGCTGCAGCGCCGAGAGCGTCGCTGCCAGTCGTGCAAACACACCGCTGAGCACCGCCACGCCCGCCGCAATGAAGGCACAGCCGGTGAAGTACGCCCAGGCCACATGCCATGGCAGCCAGCCAGGCACCATCGAGACGGTTCGTTCGAGATACGTAAAATGCGCTATGCCGAACGGGATCAAACCCAGGCCGTACAGCAGCCTAGCAATGCGCAGACCCCTGTCGCCGGTGGCGAAGCGGAGGTGCTGTCGGTCCCGGTCTCCGGCGAACCACGCGTACAGAACCCAGGAAGCCGCCGCCATCACCGCGGTGTCACCCGAGGCCCACCACGCAACCGTGGCAGTCGGGCTCCGGAAGATGAGAGGCACCCTGAACGCCAGCAGCCAAACGAGGAATGAGCCGAGCAGCAAGCGGGAGGCGATGACGGCTGTGCGCCGCCAGAGTAGGCCGATCCCGGATATCAGAGAGATCAAAGCGCACAGATAGGCCAGTACCTGGCGCGCGGGAAGACTCTTTGGCACCCCCGTCCAGGTCGGGGTGAAATCGCCTTGGGTCAGGCCCACGATTCCCAGGGCGACCAGCGTCGCCGCAAAAAACGCATGCCCCCAGCTCGCAATGGCTATCGCCCGCGCTCCGGTGGCGCCTCCGTTCATTCGATCCGCTTGCTGCATGCTCAAACTCCGCGCACGGCGTATTAAGGCACAGTTACCTGATAAAACACGTCGGTGCGGATCTGCGAAGGGTCGTGGTTCCATGCCTCTTGCCAATGGCCGTAGATCTCCCATTGGGGACCAGTCAACCGATGGCTGTGCTTGGCGCACCATTCCTGAATCGCCACGTGCGCAGCGCCAAGATCACCATAGGGCCCAAAGTGCGTGGTGGATGCCGCAGAACCGACCGGAGTGGCGGAACGCACGACCTCCCCGTCTTCGGCAAACGGCCCCTGTAGCTCGACGCCAGCCTCCAGACGGATGCTCCCGTCCCAGTAGATCGCCACGTTGCGCCCGGCCTTCACGTTTTGGGCGCGCACCGCCTTCCAGGCGAGACCGCAGCATTCGGGCACAACGCGTGAAAGCTCGAGCGGTTTGACGTGGCGCCGCACGACCGCGACCGGAATGGCGGACACTTTCAGAAGCACGACAGGACGTGTCATTCAATATCCTACGTTAGGCGCCATACGGATGCCCCCTCAAGGAATCACGCCGTCAGCACCCGACCACACGTAGACATGCTGACTGGCTCGCTCGAATGCGATCATGACCGATCGAGCGACACGACGGCTGTTCCCCCGATACAACTCCGCGTTCAGCGCGACATCGTTAGTAGGACGCCGCTGGTTCAGACCCTCAAACCACCATGCATTTGAGCGCGAGGGAGCCCGCCCGCGCATCGAGTCCGCCGAGAGAGGAACGAGCTCCTGGCGGAGTGAATCGGCTACCGATCTCACGACGTCAAATCGCAACCAACGCTCGTTGGTATCGATGTCGCCTTGAATATGGATATCCACCGCCGAGGCCGGCACCCAGTCTGGGAGCCACCCATGCGTGCGTTCGCCAGCTTCCGTGGCCTCGCGGTACGTCGCATAGTGGCGATGGACCTGATCAATATGGCAGGCAGCGAGCGTGAGGATTGTGGACAGAACCGGCCAGCCTCGCAGTGAGATGTGAATCATCCGGGGGGTTAGGCGCCAGCGCCCCTCGGGCACGTGCTGATCCAGCGCGCGGACAAACTCTCGATCGTCCAGCAAGGCCGCGCTCAAGGCGTCGAAAGCATGCCATGCAGGCCAATTGCAAAAAGCCCGGCGGCAATGACTATGTAGCTATACATGAAGGTGCTAGGTCCGGCCTCGAGAACGGCCAGTGAAGGATTCGTCGGACAAACATGAACGGTCACCGTCTTGCCCAAAGGGTACTTGGCGTGCACTCGCTCGGCGATACGCTGCCATCCCAAGACGGCGAGACTGCCATACGAGATTTTTGCCGCCTCGTACTGCTTTCCTCCCATTTCGGACCGGTAGCGAACGACGGCGTCCCCGCGTTTCAGCTGCGGCGGGCTGAAGAAGAATTCATTCCTCAATCTACGCGCGCGGTCTGCTTCAAGCGTGTGTTAGGCTGCCCGCACGCATCAGCCGGACGGCAAGACCTCCCCACGCTCGATTGCGTTGATGATGTCATTCGCATCTTTGAGATCTACATGATGGAATTCTCGATATAGCCTGATCGCCTGGATCTTCTGTCCGGCTGACACCAAGGCGCGCACTCGCGCGTCCAGTTCAGCTGGTGATCGTGGTGGTATGATCGTGGGACGTGATTCGCCGGTGGTGCCTCGTGCCAACCAGCCCACGAGGATCCCCACGACGAACGCCACTGCGAGTAACCCAACGGGCACTTCCACCGACTCACCTCCGACCGAAAGACACCGGGCAGCCTAACGGATGGCGCTTCAGCTGCGGGCGTGCTGAAGAAAGATGGATTCCACAATCTACGCGCGCCGCCAGCTTCACGCGCGTGTTAGGCGGCCGCCCCGCCGCGTTCAAGGCCCCTTCGCCCCACGCGTCGCGAGCGCCCGCTGGTACTCGTCAAGTTGTCGTTGCCATTCACTTCGATACGACGGCGCCGCCTTAGGCAACGCCAGCGCCCGCTTCAAGGCCGCGATCGCCGCGGGAAGATCTCCGCGGCTCGCGTACGCATTGGCGAGAATCACAAGGAACGTGGCTCGCGTTGAGTCGAGTGCGATTGCGTGCTGAATTGCCGCAACGGCGCGAAGCGGGTCGCGACGCGTGGAGTCCGGACAACCGGAATACACGCCGGACACGAGGCTGTATAACTCAGCAGCAAGATTGTAGCCCTGTGGTGCCGATGTCGGCGCGAGTGAGATAGCCTTTTCGAAGTCGTTCAAGGCTTCACCACAGGCACGGAGCGTGTTGTAGTGGCGGCCACGACGCAGATACAGAAACGCCTCCGACGGATGGAGGTCGATTGCCTTGCTGTAATCGATCGTCGCTGCCTGCCGCTCGTTCAGGGCGTGCTCAGCCTCAGCCCGGCGCAGGTAGGCGTCCCAGTTATCCCGGTCCCGTTCGATCAATGCCGTGAAGTACGGAATTGCTTCAGGCAGCCGACGCGCGTCGGCGCTGTCGACCCAGCCCGAGTCGCCCCCGCTGGTAGAAACGACCCACAGTCGACGTCCTTCAGCGCGAGCGACTGACGTTACCAGATTGATGCCAACGGCGGACGCGACATGGGTGCTGTCAAGAGGACTGTGGACTTCGCCCATGCCCTTCAACATGACGATCCGCTGGCCAGCCCAACCCGAGTCGGCCAGGACTCGAACCGTCTGGCTCAACGCCGGCGATCCTGCGAACAGACACACACAGGCAATCAGGGTGCTTCGCGGCCGCAGCAGATTCATTGTTGAGTCGCGTTGGGAGGTGACATGAGCGGCCGCCTAACGGAGTGCGCCTAAACGGAGGTGCGGCTAACAGTCCGTGGTGATGCGCCCCTGCACGCCAAGTAAGTTGGCGCGACTGCAGGCATAGGTCGTGAACGGTCCCATGCCATCCCCACTACTCGAAAACTCGAACGCGAGCCAATGCACCGCGGGGTCAAAGCCGTCGGGCAGGAGGATATCGAAGTGAAGGGAATCGGAAAGGGGCCGAGAATGCCCGCCAGTAACGGCGCCGATACTGGTGGCCTGACCCTCGGCAACCTTCCGCCATCCGGTGGCGGTAGCCCCTCCAATGAGGGCCTCGACGCGGACCTCGGCGTAGTCCCCCACACTCAGGACTGAACCCTGTGTAACGGTGACGGATAGATGTGACGCGGTGAGACGCATCTCTCCGACGAACCGCCCGCGGATCGCGTACAGCGTGCTCTCGGACGTGACAACGAATGGAACTGGGGAGCTCGGCGCAATCGCGCTGATGCCAGCGCCAGCGTGACTACAGGAACCCAACACGATCGACGCCCCTATGATGAGAACCAAGGCGCTCCATCGCGCGAACGAGGTCAGATGCATCAGCTGCAATATACAAGTTGGGCGGCGCGCTACTTGTCGAAGACGTCGTTGGCGCCCTCGCGTGTGAACGTCACCGAGACCTCTTGGCGCGAGCGGCGGCAGCCGCACTGTCCAACTGACGCGCGACAGCCTCTTTGAACGCAGGCGAAGCCTCCGCTGGAATGGAGAGTTTCATGGCCCGGAAATAGACATCGTGGATTCTCGGATCGTCGGGGGCAAAACCAGCCGGCGTGAGGTCGAATGTCTCAGCCACGAGGGTTCCAGGGCCAACTGTTGGAGCGGGGCGTGCGCGGTCGCTTAGCCGCTGCCACTCCTCAAGCCGAGTCGCCAACCGGCGTGCGGAGGTGTCCAACGACTGGGTACCCGTCACATACTTCCGAACCTCATCGCGTGCACGGGCAAGTGCGCGATCCGCCCTGTAGCCGAGCAATGGTGGCCAGTACTCCCAGCCAGCCCAAAGTCCCACCGTGAGAGTGATGATGGCAGTGACGAGCAGTAGCGTTTTGTTCGACATAGAGACTCGCGCCGCCAGCTTCAAGCGCTTGTTAGGCGGACGCGCAAACCGCAACTAACCTCGCGGGTCGCGGGGCCGGACCGACGCGAGCAGCGTCACCAGCCCGACGCCAACCGCGAGCCCAAGTGCGAAGTCAAAGAGACCACCGAAGACGGGGCGCTGGGTCATGAGTCTGTAGGCCGCCACGAGCACGACCACCGCGAGGGATCCGTAGAGTAAGCCGCGCTGCTGGCCTAGGAAGGTGAAAAGCCGCCACGCGAACGGAACCTGCTGCGCCATGTCACCTCCGGGACAGGTTGAAGCGTTCCGCCTAACGAATGGCGCTTAAGCTCCGGCGCGCTGAAGAAAGACTCATTCCTCAATCTACGCGCGCCGCCAGCTTCAAGCGCTGGTTAGGCGGTGTGCGCCGGACCATCCCTTAAGCTCCCCGGCCCCGAACCGGACCCGAACTTTCGCCGCGGCCAAGCATACACGGCAACGGTAATTGCGACTACAAGAGCGGCGAGAGTCCGCTGGACCAAAGGTGTCAGACCAGCTGGGTAAATAACTGGAAGCAGATAGTGTTCAATGAATGAGCCGCGATAACCAGCAGCCCCCGCTCGAAGTGCAAGGGCATTCTCAAGTGCCGTGAGTGGACAAACGAGCCCGGGCATCGCTTCGACGTAAACGCCCCAGGCAGCTGCTAAGAGGTGCGGTCCGATAAGCCAACGGTAACGGCGGGCGAGGAGGCCGCCGGCGACGATGAAAAGGAGGAACGCGAAATGCAGCGCGATAACGAGATCGGTCAGCAGACGATAAGCCAAACCCTATGCGCCTCCCTTCGCTCCATTCATGAATCACGCCGCTTAACGAATCGCGCTTAAGCTGCGGCGCGCTGAAGAAAGATTCATTCCTTAGATCGGCCGCAACCCTCGCGCCTCGATAACCGCCCACATGTCTGGGCCTGGCAAGGCGCGGGTATAGATGTACGTGGGAAAGTGCCAGCGGGGGTCGAAACTGACCTGGACTGCGGCATCGTGGTCAGCCGATCGTTCCAACATGTCGAACAGCCCGTCGATACTGAACGTGTCCCAATCGCTCAACGCGACAGATCTGCCGGCCCGGTCCCACGCCCGCAGAGGCTGGCCCCTGCGAACCTCCATCAGCAGCCAGCCCCGCACTCCCGGGCAGAAGCAACCCGTGCGCACCAGAAACCGATAGTCCGGCGGACTGCTGGCTCGCCACAGCGCGCGTTCCCCTCGGAGCGTCGTGCGAAGGGAGTCACGTTGCCCCGGCGTTTGCAGACTGAAGGTTCGTGTTTCCGGGAAGTTGACGACGGGGCCGGTGTCCTTGAAGAAGGCGATGACGCCGCCTGTGTCTTGGACGATAGGGCCAGGACCGATATTCTTGACGAGGAGGGACGTCACGGGGACAGCACGGTGACAGGCGACGATGAGGCAGCTGAGCACCACCAGTGTCGCCCAGGCGATCCGGACGCGCGCGCGATTACGCGACAACTTCACTGAACCACAACCGGCGATCGTGACCTTCATATTGCGCAAGTTCGGCGGCGCTTGGTCACCGCAACACCCACGCCAAGACGTGCATGGCACCGATCGTTATTGTCAGGATGGCACCGAGCAAGACCTGTGGCCACTCAAGGATCACTGGCAAACGCAGTCGGTCTATGCCACCTCGAGTGACCGCGGTTAGAACGCGGTAGGCTTGGCGCCTGCACCAACTCATGGTCCAGTTGGCCGTCTTGGAAAGGGGGAAAACGAAATCGTAGTACTCGTTGGGTGGGTAAGCGGTGCGGTCGCTGTGTGGCAGCGAAGCGAAGCGGGGCGTAACGCCACTCTGCAAGCGCTCGAGGTCTATTGGTCGTCCGGTCTCATCAGTGTAGTACAAACCGTAAAATGGGTCGGCGATCAGTGGCCCGTCTGGGAGGCGAACCTCGACGAGGCAGTGCCGAGCGAGTCCCGTGCGATGGTATAGGGTTATTTGATGGGATCGGATTTCGAGCTGCGACAAGCAGAGAATGTAGAGCCGGGACATCCCGGAGCAGCACCCGCCTCGAACAATCAGAGCGCTCGGAGTAGCCCCAAGGGGACCGAGTGCCTTGACCAAGTAGGGAGGATCAGAATCGTGCGGTCGCGTGAAGAGGCGGCCGGCGACTTCAAGGGCAAGGCGACGAGGGTCGGCAGGGAGAACACCGAAGCTCTGAACAAACCGACGCAGCCGCTGGCGCTCGACGGCCCAGTGAGCGATCAAGCCGCCAAGCGCAAGGGCAAACGCCATTTCTGCCACCTGTACGATTCCCATCGCGCCAACTCCCTCGGGCAATGCAGACGGCTCGGATCTCGCACGAAGACCAAATACGACTAACGAAGGTCGCAGCCTCGAGCAGCTGCGTGAGTTCCGAGCAAGAATAATGCCGCTGGCGGCGCTGGGTGCACGCGCCGGCAGCTTCAAGCGCTTGTTAGACGCCGTTGCGTTCGCTCCCACCACGCTCAGGGGCGCCTTGGCCAAGCGAACTGAATACTTCGGATCAGGGATAGCAGACCAGCGGTCAAGTGTCCTTCACCGGAGAAGATGGTGCACTCGACCTCCAGCTGCGGCGCACCTGCCCGCAGACGATCGGCGAGATTCGACGCATCATCAATCGTCTTGTATGCCATCGCCGCTCCTGGGGGCTGCTCGTCACCGCCCACGGTGATGAGTACCCGAAGAACCATGTGGTTCCGGGCAATCCGCTCGAAAAAAGCAGGTTCGTCTGCCAGGACGTTTGGGTTGATGGTGGGACTGGCCATCAGATACGTCGAAAACCTGCCGGGGTCCCGAAACATGGATCGAAGTACGAGTAAGCCGCCAATCGAGTGGCCCCAGATGGCTTGGCGATTGGGATCGACGCGTAAATGGCTCAATACGAATGGCTGCACCTCCTCGTATATCGCACGTAGAAACGCGTCACCATCGCCAGTCACGCTTGCATAACGGGGATTCGGCGAGCGGAACGGGGTCATGTCGAGATTGCGTAGCTCGCTGGCCACCATCACATCCTCTGTCTGATAGCCTAACGCGATTACGTAGCCGGTTCCGGTTTGGCCGGTCGCACCGAAGACAGTGGCCACTTCGGATGATGTCGCAAACCAAGCACTACCGTCCAGCACATACAACGCCGGGTATAGCAGCGATGGATCGGGGTTGACCGGAGGAGTAATCGTCAGCCTGTAGGGCCGTCCCGTAATCCGGGAAGTGAAGTCATATTGAAGTGCCCGGGGCAGCTTGGCCGGGTGTCCCTGTTCCGGGATTGGCCCAGGCTCGGTTTGCGCTTGCAGAGGAGCTGCGGCGCACAACAGCAGGCAGATCGCGCCGGCAGGTTGGAACGCATTCATAGCGACGTCCTTTCCAGGCGCACCTCTTCAGGGCATCCAATGGCCTCTAACGCATCGCGCGTAAGCTGCGGCGCGCTGAAAAAAGACTCATTCCACAATCTACGCGCGCCCGCCAGCCTCAAGCGGTTGTTAGACCACCGGCGATCGATGCTTGATAAAACGCCGCTCGTCCACTGAGTACCCCAAGGCGTGGTAGAACGCGTGCGCATTCTCTCGAGGGTCACCGCTAGTCACTTCGACGCGGCCGCATTGGTGCTCCCAAGCGAAACGTTCGGCAGCCGCCACGAGAGCACGACCCACGCCTTTGCGGTGATGAT
>WNGK01003183.1_pt1 | contig 17832 bp, 18 predicted proteins | sample 5400601 | NCBI WGS metagenome assembly WNGK01 (sample SAMN13153376, study PRJNA577476) | soil metagenome | isolation source: 60 cm soil or saprolite under Garry oak tree replicate 1 | place: USA:California | collected 2016-06-15
GCTGCGCTTTGTCGTGCGCTGGAAGAAAGGCAACAAGCTCATCGACGCTTGTGGGCAAGAGCGCAAAGCCTGGGAGATTGCCCGCGGCAAACGCGCCTGGGGAGAGGCGCGACTGCTCTGGGATACGCATTGTCGGGTCTATCGCAGCACGCGGGTGCTCGCGAGGCCTTTGCGACACTCACAGTATCGGGGTCCGTTGTGGTTGGTGGTGGTGCGACAGGGCAGGGGGCGTGAGCCCTGGTATCTGCTCACCAATGAAGCCGTCCAGACGAGCGAGCAAGCCTGGGACATCGTCTTCTCCTACGTGAGGAGCTTCCAAATTGAGGAAAGTTTCCGTTTTCAGACATGCGAACTCCAGATCGAATCCCTGCGCCTTCAGGGCTGGCAAGCGCGGCGCAAAATGCTGCTGTTGGTGACGCTGGCCTATGGATTTCTGCTGGCCTTGCTGGCGGCCCCGCTGTGGCTTGCTCGTTGCACCTTGCTCCTTCATTGGTGCCCGCCTAGCCGACTGGCGCTTGTGGAGGGCCAAAGTGCCCCTCTCTCGCCTTCGCTGGGCTCTGGCAAGCCCATCCCCCACGCTTTGCGGGCTGGCACCCCTATCGTTGGCGCTCTCACATCACCTGGCCTGTCTGCTCTTTACCCTGGTGGACCACGCTTTGGCACCTCTGCGGATATTTGTTCTAAAACTTTGCTCTGGGTCATGTCTCTCCTCAAGACAAATCTCCTCATCCTCGGGCAACAAAAAACCGATGGGGGAACTTTCCCTCCATTCCCCTTTCCAACTCCAGTCCAACCACGATGCTAAGGAACGGAGTATCCGAACACGGAAGTTTCTATACAATACAAGCTAACGACCTTGCAACGGCGCCCGAATCTCGCTGCCTAGTATGGGGCATTGGTAGAAAAGTGCTGGCTGATCTTCCTGTATTACCATGAGGCGGCAAAAAAGTAGAGTGCATTACTAACAGCCAAATTCACACAGCATCAGGTGTTGTTATATACAAAGAATGGCCGGGTCATTGCAGCAGCCAATATGCTGCCTAGCGTTTGGGATGGAACGCAGGAAGGACTTCCCGCAGGATGGGATGCCGCGCTGGCCCAGGTTGCGCAGGAACATGTAGAAGGCCGTTCCCCAACGGCGCTACTGGCAGTCTCGGTCACCGTGGACCTACAGTACCAGGGGCAGGGGATAAGCTCTATCATGCTCGGAGCCATTCATAAGAATGCAGCGTATCACGGCTTTCAGTGTATGATTGCCCCAGTTCGTCCGACCTGGAAAAGCCACTATCCTTTTATCGCTATGCAAGAGTATATCGGGTGGACGCGGGAAAATGGGGAGCCTTTTGATCCGTGGATACGTGTGCATGCCCGGCTGGGAGGGGAAATACTCACGGTTGCGCCCCGCTCGATGGTGGTAAGAGGCACCATTGCAGAATGGGAGGCGTGGGCGGGGACGCGCTTTCCTCGGTATGGAGCATACGCTGTGTCTGGTGCCCTTCATCCAGTGATTCTCAATTATGAGAAGAACGAAGGGCTCTATGAAGAGCCAAATGTGTGGGTAGTAAATACAATCACGGCAGAAGAGCGCGCAAAACATCGACCGGTTGACCAGAGCAACTGGCGGAAAATCATCATGCGTATTTTCTCACGTTTATAGTTGTATTACCTTACTGGAATTCTTTTTTTCCGTCAACCCCCCGGCGGAACGTGGGCTGTGTTTGCTGTTTGTAGTTTTTTTCTGGCGAGAAGTGGTGGCTTTGGAGGCGATGTACGAGGGTAACTAGAAATGAGGTTAACAAAGGCAAAGACATAGCTGCGACGAAATAGCCCCGCGCAGAGTTGAACTGCGTTCTATCGCTTATAAGGCGATTGCACTCTACCGAAATGCTACAGGGCCGTTTGAAGCGGATTTACATTAAAGGTTAGCGGGGCTGAGAGGACTCGAACCTCCGGCCTAGCGTTTAGGAAACGCTTGCTCTATCCACTGAGCTACAGCCCCTTCAAGCAAATATTACCACAAGGAGTCAACTTAATGCTTTCAGAGAAAAGTTGCGGTAGGGCCTTGTCTTCTTCCACCTGGCATCAGGTGAAAGCTCTGTCCCCGGCTGGATATCCCGCAAGTTCAACATGGAAGTATAACGCCAGTAAAACTATTCTTCTCGTCACTTTGTGGTATGCTCCCATCTCACCCACGCGGCTCAATGGAGAGAGCAAGTGCGGATGAATTAAGTCGAGGTTCGAGTCCCTTCGTCGGTGTTATATTTCGTAATCTCGTGCCCATTTGACGTTCTTTTCCTGGTTATTCTTCGATGGGTACAGACGCAGGCGCATACTCGATGATTTTGGTGCCTCTGCCACACTCACCATATATACCCTTCCTGTGTCAGGGCTATACACACCAAAATACTCAGCGCGACCCTCATAGCCTGTCTTCTTTTTCTTCCACACCCCTTTCCCTCCTGCTGACACTGTAGACGTATTGAAAACAAGGTGACTCCCATCATCTGAGAGCCACGCTACTTTACATTGGATACGGACAAGCTGATTTTCATGATGGACAAAAAAGCCGAATTGACGCTCCTCAGTCATGGTGTAATAGGCGAGATCATACCCAATGTGATCTCCCCAGGGGAGAAGCACTTCAAGCTCCAACTGTATAAGCCTATTCAATACTGCTGTTTGTCCCTGCAAGCCACGCAGTGATGTGTTACCCACGTGTGTCATCTCCAGTTTTTTCACATTAATATAGGTACCAGACTAGTGGACACTAGGCCAATTACCTACGGTGCAAACTCACTACAACGCCGAGCTACGAGTCTTCTTATTTCAGGCTAAAATGGCCGCTTTAATATACTATAAGCCTGTATACGGTACTCTATAGAAGTAGAAGCTAGTTTTATCAGTATTATATATCCTAATATTGTATTTTACAACCCTTTACTCCTCAAAATTGACTAAGGAGAATAATAGGACTACAATGTAGTCATTAAATGGATAATGGGGGTAGATATTATGACCGAAGATGAGGAATTGCTGACCGTAGAAGAGGTCGCAAGACGTTTGAAGGTCAATCAAAAGCGGGTATACAAACTCATACAGAGTGGGGAGTTAGAGGCTACGAATATTGGTGGTGAAGGAAGAAATATCTATAGAATAAGCCTTGCCGACTTCAATCGCTATTTACAATCCCGTAAAGTGAGACGGGAAGTGAAGGACTAAAAACGGGGTTCGAGTTCCTTCGTCGGCATTTTATCTCGTAGTCTTTTACACATTGCACACCCTTATCCTGGTTATTCTTAAAAAAATTACTAGACCCTTTTCTCAAGGAATGAGCCTCCATGGTTACTCAACTACGTTCTACACTTCGCATCTTTATCAGCCATTCCGTTCATGAGAATGAATTTGGCATGAGGTTAGCGAGTGATTTACGTCGAATACTTGGTAGCGATAGTGTTATATGGTATGACACAACAGACATGCAATCAGGCGATAGTTGGGCAAAAGCAATAGCAGAGCAGATACAGCGAAGTAACGTTTTCATTATTCTACTATCGCATAGTTCTTTAAGGTCAAGGTGGGTCCAAAACGAACTAGAACTTGCTTTTCATCGCTCCAAGAAGATGCTTATTATCCCTATTCTTTGTGACGATCAACTGATCCCTAACGATTTGAAGAACTTCCAGCCTATTCCCTGTAAATCTTCAGATGAGTACAACATGGCCCTTGATGAGCTACTAAAGGCTTTGGGCTCACTACCAAACGTGGATACTGCCAAGCAGGTAAACGACTACAACAACTCCCCGGAAGATTTTTTTACATTAAAAAGGCCACAAATACTACTAGCATACTCAAGCGAGGATAAGGATATAGCTCAAAGAATCGCTCAGCAGCTGAATCTATGGTTTGATCCCCATGAACTCGACCCGAAGGACTCTATTACCAATGTTGCGGAACAGACAATTCTAGCAAATGCCTATCTAGTTATCTTACTGTCTCCTAAATCCGTTTACTCTGTCACGTTCCAATCAGAATTGGATGACCTCCTTTCACGAGACTGGATTAGCCGAGCCGTCACAGTTTTACCCGTACTGACAGAAAACTGTCTTATTCCTTCATACTTATCATCATATCAGCATTTCAACCTCAAAGCAGATTTTGAGGGTGACATTACGCGGCTGGCTGAACAGCTACACTTTGTTCATGAAATAAATTTCTCGAAACTCGATGGAATAACCTTTGAGGCTCTGATAATAGATTTATTAACTGAACGAGGGTTTCACACGATTGAAATTCCTCAGCAGGAGGATAAAGGCGTCGATCTAAGAGCTTCTTACACGCTCACTGATCCATTCGGGAAAGAAATTACAGAGAACTGGCTGATTGAACTTAAATTGTATCCAAAAGGCAAAGTGAACCTCTCTACAATAGAGCAACTTATTCATTACTTAAATACTTATCCCACTGGAAGGAAGGGTTTGCTTATAACGAATGGTCAACTCACTTCTGTTGCTCAAGACTGGTTGACAAAAGCCAACGCTAGAGGAAAACCCGAGATTCGCCTGATAGAGGGTACAGAGCTTAAGCGACTACTTCTACAACATACAAATTTGATCAGCAAATATTTCAAGACAAAGGACCCAAACCACTAGGAAATACCAAATGAATGATTTCATCGATAGGTTGGTAATCTGTCCTAAAGGTATAGCCGGTTGGAAAACTTTCGAGGATCTTTGTATTGAGGTATTTTGCTATCTTTTTGTACCACCATTACATCAACCAATTATACAAGCTCGCTCATACTCAGGTATTGATCGTCGAGATGCAGTATTTCCTAACCGAAATTTTGGAGTATCCAATAACTGGGGATATCTATTACAAGAACTTAATGCCCGCATGGTTCTCTTCGAGTTCAAGAACTATGACAAATCCGATATAGGCAAGGATGAGGTCATACAGACGCAAAGCTACATGAAGGAGCCTATGGGAAGACTTGCAATCATAGTAGGGAATGACTTTCCCAATGAAGCCGCTCATATTAAAAGGAATACTATATACAGTCAAGAGAAAAAAGTCATCCTATTCCTTACTAAAAGTCACCTCAAAGAAATGCTGCTTATCAAGGAGCGCGGAGAGGATCCTAGTGATTTGATCATCCACTTAATCGAAGCGTTCTGTCTGCAACACGAATGACCATCATTTGCTAATGGAGTAAGAGCAAAAAGCCCATAAACTCTAAAATATTGAAGATGGCGCTAGAGGAAAGCTTGCACATGAGATAAAGTTGGCAATCACAAAAAGACCTTAGAAGTTTATTGATGAAGTAAATAAACAGGAAACCAATGCTCTATCCACTGAGCTACAGCCCCTTCAAACAAATATTACCACAGGAAGTCAACCTCTTTTCTACGTCGTCAAAACGCATATATTGTCCTTGCTACATCTTCCAGGGTGCTGCATGATTCGTTTGCAAAATCTGCTCGCACCCAGTTGAAGGGGCGGTAGCGGTGCAGCAAGGTATAGGCCATGAAGCGGTGGCTCAATTGTTCGTTAATATCTGCTTTGGGGTAGCCGTACTCCAGCAAGAATGCGCGCAGGAGTGCGGGATTACCGGCCATCATGAAGAGTCCCGCGGCGGCAAGGTCGTATTCCTGGAAGCCGACTATGGCATCGTCGAAATCGAAGAGCCCGGTTAGCTGCCAGCGGCCGTTTTGCTGAGTGGCGAGCAGGTGGTACTGGTGGATGTCGCCGCTGACGATGGCAGGGGTAAAATTGGGTGGATAGAGGGGCGCGGCATACTCAAGGTAGGTGGGGATTTGCTGCAGCCAGTACGCGGGTACCTCTTGCTCGCGGTGGCGCTGCACGCAGGTCTCGATGCGGTGGGCGACAAGGCGCGGCCAATTGTGATCGAGGAGGGGGAGGTTGCCGGTGGGGAGAGCATGGAGTTGTACGAGGACCTCTGCCAGCTCGATGGTGAAACGTAGTTGTTCCCTGGCGTCAAGCGCATCCCATAGTTCGGAGAGGTAGACGCCCGGAACACGGCTCATGATGAGGTAGGGCCAATCGTCCAGCCTATTATGTGCATAAATTTCAGGTGTGGTCACGCTGAGTTTCCCGTAGATATGCTCAGCAACGGTGAGTTCTGCCTCGAATAAGCTTTTTCGATAGGGAGGGAAGAGCTTGATTACCAGGTGGTCGCCAGCGGCAAAGACGACGCTTGATCCGCCGGCGGGGTCTGTGCCGTCGCCGAAACGCACCAGTTTGTCTGTGGGGAGTCCGTGTCGATGACAGATGGCTTGCATGGCTATGGGCCATATGCTGGGGTCGATGCGCAGCGAGTCATAGTCTGTAGTGTTGGTCACGGTTGGCAAAAGTGGTTCTGATTGAGGCATGTTGCATGTCCCTTTCAAAATACGTATTTCCCCGGTTTTTGAGTTTAATCGTTGGGTTTTCCTCCTTCTCAAGGATACCACTTTGTAGCGGCGTTCGATATGTTTGAAGATGCAGATTGGTGAAAGTTATCCACAATTAGAACATTTGTCTACATAGTTATCCACAATATTGGATAGAAATAGATGCAACTCTTCTCCAATGTCTAACGTGTCACGAGTAAATTGTAGTGAGTGAGGGCATACCACTGTGTCTGGTTGTCACTTGATAGCCCTTTTTGAAACATATGCCGTTCGCCAGTAGTAGATGTCGTTCTCGTAGATAGGAGGCGTAACAGATAGGCTGCTGTAGGTTTTTAGTAGTTAAGAACACAAAAGTTGCATGGAGGAGCGGTATGAATATTTTACGTACCAAGTCGGTTGAGCAGTCCATCAAAGATACGGAAGAACCTGAGTTTCAATTACGCAAGGAACTTGGCCCGCTGGACCTGATAGTTTTTGGTATCGGGGTCATCGTTGGCACAGGTATTTTTGTGCTGACGGGTGTTGCGGCAGCGACGCGAGCAGGCCCTGCTATCGCCCTCTCATTCGTTGTGGCGGGAATAGCCTGTGCTCTTGCCGCGCTGTGTTACGCCGAGTTCGGTGCCGGTAGCGGGCAGTGCCTATACCTTCTCGTATGCCTCGCTCGGCGAATTTATCGCCTGGATTATCGGGTGGGACCTGATTCTTGAGTTTCTCGTAGGTGCATCCGCGGTCTCTATAGGCTGGTCGAAGTACTTTAACCAGATTTTGCAGGGTATCGGCATAAATCTGCCTGCCACGATTACCGGTGGCAGCTCAGGACCATTTGGCCTGACCTTCAATCTGCCGGCGGCATTTATTGCCTTGCTCTTGACGGCTATCCTGGTCACGGGCATCCGTTTAAGCTCGCGCTTCAACCTGGTGGTGACGAGTATCAAGATTAGCGTGGTCCTGTTCTTTATCATCTTCGGCTTGTTTTTCATCAAGGCAGCGAACTGGGTACCCTTTATTCCACCACCTGCCCCGGTAGCGAGTAGCGCTGGTGGGGGATCAATCTGGGATTCACCACTGTTACAGATCATCCTGGGCATTAAGCAGCAGAATTTTGGCTGGTCTGGCATCATCACTGGGGCCGCGACGGTCTTTTTTGCCTATATCGGTTTCGATATCGTGTCTACAACAGCCGAGGAGACACGCAAGCCACAACGAGATCTGCCTATTGGTATCCTTGGCTCGCTGACCATTTGTACCATTCTCTATATCGCGGTGTCCCTGGTGATGACCGGCATCATACCTTACAAGAACTTGAATACGGCTGCTCCCATGGCAACCGCCTTTGCTGCGACTGGTCACCCATGGGCTGCTGCACTCGTTTCCGTGGGAGCTATCTGCGGATTGACGGCTGTGATCATGATTTTGATGCTGGGTCAAAGCCGGGTCTTTTTCGCCATGAGTCGCGATAATTTGCTACCCCCGTGGTTTGCCAGGGTTCATCCTCGCTTCGGTACGCCCTATCGCATCAGTATCGTGACAGGTATCGTTGTGGCTGTGATTGCGACTTTCACGCCCATCGATGCTGTGGCAGAACTGGTCAATATTGGTACGCTGCTGGCCTTTGTGCTGGTATCAATGGGGGTGCTCATCCTGCGCCGCACGCAACCGAATATGCGGCGCGCATTTAGAACGCCACTGGTTCCCGTGGTCCCCACCTTAGCGGCTCTTGTATGCCTTTACCTTATGGTGAGTTTACCATTGATCACCTGGGCCCGTTTTGTGGCCTGGCTGGCTCTAGGAATTGTGTTGTACTTTGTCTATGGTATGAGGCATAGCCGCCTGGGACGCCGGTTGCTTGAGGAGGAGGAGAGCGTGATCAGCAGGGAGGTAGAGGAGGTATCGCGACGCGATAGATAGAGTAAAGTAAACACAACAGAGGAGGCTCCAGGAGCCTCCTCTGTTGTGTTTACTTTCTTTTACGCTTTTTCAGCGCATCTAGAGCGGTCTCTTGTTGATCAAAGGCTGTTCTGCCTTTCAGCGCTTCCTCTGGCATCGAGCGTAACGGGTGGTCGGTAATGGGGGTGCCCGTTTCCTGGTTGTAGCCAATCTCTACCACCTGATCCGTTCTGCTTGGCATGGGTTTCTGGCCGGGAGGTGGTGGTGTGGCGAAGGGGCCAGGTTTGGATGTTGGCCAGTTGAAGCGTGGAAGGCTTACGTGTGCCTGTACATGATGTGGTTGCTCTTTTTCCTGTTCCATATAATTATATGTCCTCCTCTTTGTTTATCTTATCACGAAAAGAGTGTTTTCGGGGAGACATTTTGCGGGTGTATGAAAAAGGTGGAGGCGTGCGAATGGAAGGAGGGCCGATCAATCGGCTGTGGGCGCGGTAAACCGGGTGCACGATAAATCGGCACCTACGGCTGATCCGTTTGGTTGATTACCGATGAACAATTCATGCACTCGAAACTTTGCACACTGCTTTTCAGCGGAGGTAAATTCTGCTATGCTGTGTGGGAAAGGCAACCCTCATTTCCGTTTTTTTGCGTGGGAGAAAGATAGTATTAGTAAGAGCGACGAACAGGACGAAATAACGCGTCGGGAGCGTGAAAAGATGATTGATCTGGATAAACCCGCTCTGAAGGAGCATCTACGGCGTCGAACACCCGAGGGACGATACGAGATTAGCGACATTGATCTGGTGCTGAATATTCGCGCACGAAAGGAGGAAGGCAACACTGGCGGTGTGCGCATACTTTGCGAAGCACTTCTGGAACGCTGCGCTTCCGAGTTCCAGCGGCGGACTCACGGGCTGCGGCACCGACCCGAATTGCGCGAAGAGGCAATCGCCAATATGAATGAGCATTTGTTGCGTGAAGCGATGGATCCCACAGAAATATTTATGACGCAAAATTTTATCCATTATTTACGCTGCCTGTGTGCTGATGAGTTTACCAGAGTGCTGCGCCAGGAGGGGCTACACTACCGGCGCGACAAAGATGGACGTCCGTCAGGTCGTCCGCAACATGTGCCACGCGCGTTGATCGAGCCGCTGCGCCCAGCCCCTGCCGACGATGAAGGCGCGTCGTTGTCCGCGGATGTCGCTGATCCGCATGATCAATTTGAGCGCTTGCACGCGGTAGATGAAAGCCAGCGTATACTCACGTATCTGACTGATCCGCTGGATCGCATGATAATGGTTTTGCGCGCGATCGATGGAATGAAATGGGATGATATCGCCCAGATTTGTAAGCGCACCGAGCGTACAGTCCGGCTGCGCTATGAACGGGCACGAAGTTACTTGCGGGAATGCATCGACAGAGAGCGCATCACCACTATACAGGGAACACAGGCCAAGTCGTAGTTCAGGGAAGAGAAAGGCGTCAAGAGCATGAACACTACCGAGTTACAACAATTAAAAATAGCGTGGATTACCGCCAAAGAGAAGGGCGATATAGAGACACAGGTAACACTGCTGCGAGATCATCCAGAGGCGCAGGCGGCGTTAATCGATTTTATTGCTGCTTACCATGCCACGACTATGGACGAGACCGACACGACAGAGAACTCATTGTTACCTCTGACCCAGCGTGCCAGCCAGGCGGCTTTGGAGAGGGTTTTTGATAGGCAAGCGGTGGCGGCCGGCCTTCAACAATTGCGCGCGCAGCGGGGTTTGACGATGGTGAGCGCGGCCAGAGGGTTGAGGCTTAGTGTCGATGTATGGAAAAAATTTGAATCCGGCGCCATCGAACTGGTGAGCCTGAGCGAGTCGCACCTGGCACGCTTCGCACAATTCTTTCAGGTCACTGTAGAGCAGTTCGGCAGCATGTTGAACAATAGCCAGCCTGCCGTGACGCTGAACCGGCGCCAGACTGGCAGCGCGGCACGCAGCGAGCGGCAAAGTCCTAAAAAACAGAGTTTTGCCGAGGCTATCGAGAAAAGCACGATGTCGAAAGAGGAAAAACGTTACTGGTTGGATAAGTAATGAGAGATTGAAGGGAGCTTCCAACCTGACAGTCTCTCATCGTTGTTTAGTGGCATAGCCGACGTAGGATACTCACCGTCCACTGTGGTCTGCACATGTCCATTTTGCGCTCGTTCACACCTCTTCATGTCCACCGAAATCCATCGTTTTTTGCTGTAAACTGTCGGTTTTGCTGTCAAAATTGCTGTCAGATGAACAAGTTTTAAGGTTACGCGACATCTAAACACCCAATTTAGCCCAAATGAGCGGCAATATGCTCAGGTGGCTTGAAAGCTCGATGCTGTTAGATGAGGTATTCTTATATGAACGCCGTTAGTGATCCTAGAGCCGCCCTGGTTGCTTTTTTCCCATGTAAGAATAGTGAACTGAATCTCGCCTCCGATGACATGATCAATATGCTGTACGTGTTCATCAAACAGGAGCTTCTACCCAAAATCACCGTTCCATTACCATGGTATGCTGCGCTTCGAGGCAGAAAAAATGTAGTGTGTATACAACCCGCCACATCCTTCTCTCAACAGCCAGTTTTTGAGATTCGAGGATTCAGCTACATACCACGGGTGGGGTAGAACCTCGCAAAGGGACAAGAGGCTATAATCTTAGACCTGGAAACACAGGCCGTTGTTCCGGCAAGGAACAACGGCCTGTGCGCGCCCTCAGAAGTACTGTTTACCGTAAGTCGATAGAGCTAATAGGCAGTTTGTCGGCTGCTTGTTGGCCGTGGCCGAGCCAGGTTGGTAGTAGGTACACTAGTGGCTGCGTTTGAACCACCCACGAATGTCTCAAGCGACGTGAATGTGGCCTGGTTGCAATGTGAGCCTGGAGCGCCTGTCTGTATGTTGGAACAAGTTTTTCCTATCGTTGGTGCACTGGCCACCTCAAACACGGGTGTGGCGTTAGCAGCACTCGGGACAATGGAGGTCGAGATGTAATCGGCCACCATGAAACCCTGAGTTGTGAGCGGTAGCCACGTCAGTGTCATTGGGCCCGCCAGTTGCACTGGCGCACTCCAACTGTTCCCGCCGTTGGTGGAGGAGAGGAAACCGACATTAAGCTGACATGCGGGAGTGTTGCGGGTGCCGGTGGCAGTGCAATTTATGCTCGGGAAGGAGTAGTAGGCAACCGCAAGATGGGCGGCATTCTCGGATGTATTCCTGTCGACGGCCAGTCCAGGAATGAGAATATCGATGCCACTGCCCACTGAGCTGGTCGGGATGCGCTTCGGCGCACTCCAGGTGATGCCATCATCGGAGGTGATCAGCAGGAGATCATTGTTTCCTGAATTGCAGAAGTTCTCAGTCCGGCAGTCTGTCCAGACGACGTACACTCTGCCCGAGCTATCAACTTCAGCGGAGGGAAGGTCAGGCGAACGAATGTTGCCGGGATGACCGTCATTGAGTAATTGTGCAGCAAGGACCGTCTTGCTCCAGGTGATGCCACCATTGGTGGACGTGAAAGACAGAATCGCGGTCCCAAGACAATCGTCAATGGGGACAACGACCGTCCCATTTGGCTGCACGACCGGTTGTCCGCCGATGACGCAGGCATTGTCAGGGGTCGTCTTTGCCGGGCCCCACGTCAATCCCCCGTCGGTGGAGGTGCTCATCTGCACCAGGTTGAGCTTGCTAAAGTCGTCGAACTCGGTATAACAGTGACCGTAGAACGGGCTGCTGGCCGTATCATCGCAGGCGGTCCAGTTCTTGTCGTTAAAATCACCACTAGCATTCACCACTACAGGAGCACTCCATGTCCGTCCCCCATTTGTCGAGCGACTGACAAGCACATCTACTTCATTGGTATTCCCATTGGGGAAGAGACCAAGGAAGGAGATGATCCAGACGTTGTGCTTGGCATCGAAGGCAACCGAGGCGTCACTGGTACGCTGCCAGATGCCCGTTGGTGTTGAAAAGGGGGTGGTGCCAGGTAGGGAACCATGGACCCAGGTCACACCACCATTGGTGGAAGTCGCAAAGCCGATGTCGGAACCTCCGCCATCAAAGAAGCGGCCTTGCTGGAATGCCGAAACGATCGTATTGCCAAAGGCAAAGGTGTCCGGCTCGACTTCCGTCTTGTGATTACTGGTGGTGTTGGTGAACGGGTCGCTACTGATCTGAGTTAAGTTCGCCGCATAGGCGAGGGTGCCGGCAGAGAGGGTAAACACGAGGGCGAGGATGAGCGCCGAGAAGGTGAGGGTCATCCTGATGCTAATTCGCCATCGATAGCGAGAAATGACAGACATTGTAACTTCTCCTTGTTCTTTCCTAAGGCATGGTTAAAGTGAGCTTGACAGTTTCTGACAGACTAAATAACGCAAAGTGGCTTGCTGAGAAACTTCAGATTTAAATTTGACTGTTCAAACTGTCAAGTACAATTCGTCCATATTGAACTTTGCCTAAAAGTACTGTTCTCTCGAGGGCGTATTCTAACCTTTCAAGTGTAACATGCACATATGTAAATGTGGTGTTCATGAGAGTATAGATATGATTATGAATAACCCAACGCAGTTGAGAATTCTTAACGCATCTCATGAGCAAGAAGCAGGCAGTGTAATAAAAGAGTGCCATACGACAGGATTTTCCTCGCTTGTTTCGGGCTCGCAAGAAATTATCAAATTCCTGTCACGTTTTTATAGATTTCGCGTCTCTAGTATGAGATCACTTGTAGCAGGGAAGAAGAGTATGCAGCAACAAGACGAACACCAGCAGCCGTGTAGTCCAGATAGCGCGCTCTATGCTCGCTATGCAGCGAGCATCTTTGCTTATGCCAGGCTACACACAGATTCGTGGCAGGACGCTGAGGATCTCACCCTTGAGGTTTTCCTGGCTGCATTGGAGCACGAAAATCTCTCATGGCTTTCAGACAAACAGCAGTTCGTGTGGCTGAGGCGCGTCGCACATAACAAACTGGTCGATAACTACCGTCATTCAACTCGTCCCGCTCTGATCTCATTAGAACAGGTAGTAGAGACGGTGTATCGCGATGAGGGATTGACACCTGAAGGCCTCGCAATTCGACGCGAAGAGCTTGAGCGCCTCTACAAGGCTGTTGAGAAGTTGCCGCTGCTACAGCAACAGGTGTTGCAACTGCGTTATGAAGATAGCCTGCGCTTCGCCGACATCGCCATCTTACTCGACAAGCGCGAAGAAGCTGTGCGGAAACTCTACTCGCGCACCCTTACCCGCTTGCGTATGCTCTACGAGCAGCAGGAGGGAGGATAGTTGTTATGGCAGATTCTAATACATTTCCTTCTGATAAAAGGGATGAGCGGGAGCAGCGTCTCATCCGCGATCTTCGTCACATGTATCATACGGAAGGAGAAATTGCTCAGGCGCTCTCGCGTGTTCGCAGCCATCTCGAGACGAGCCGTACAGGTAGGTCGGATATTCGCCCCAGCACGCAACAACGGGATGGGCTGCTATCAACGCAGCAAGCAGGCTCCGGTCAGGCGGATGGGCATGGCACTTCTACCAGGTTCTCTCAGAGAAAGGCGTGGCAACAGCGTACCGGTTCCATCGCAGCAGCGGTTTTCGTCACCCTGCTTGTCGGCTCGCTGATCGTTGTCTTGACCCGTGCTCGTCACAACAGTCTGGGTGGACCATCAAACAATTCGAACCAGTATGGGGCAATATCGTCCATCCACATGCTCGATGCTCAGACAGGATGGGCCGTGACGGACAAGAACCGGATTCTCCGCACCACCGACGGAGGAGTCCATTGGAAGAACGTTACCCCCAACTTTCCTACATCGATGACCAGGCAGTGGATCGTCACAGATTTCCTGACGGCTTCCAACGCATGGATAGGCGTATCAGGTATTGATATGGCTACGACAGTGATCTTCCGTACCACCGATGCTGGACAGATGTGGCAGCAGGCAACCATCCAAACCAGTAGAGGCATTGTCACCCAGGTCAACTTCGTCACTTCTCAGGATGGCTGGCTGCTGTCGAAGCACCCCGTGTCAGAAAGTGCAGAGACGCTCGAGCTTTTCCGCACGACCGATGGCGGCAGGACCTGGGTCAAAATAGCCAGCGCTCTTGCTGCTTCGCTTGACATCCCTCCGCCCGGTAAACTTCCCTTCAGTGGTAGTAAATCTGGGCTGAGCTTTCTGAATGCAACTACTGGATGGGTCACTGGCAGGATACCCGTAAATGGCTATATCTTGCTGTATCGAACATATGATGGCGGGACTACATGGTATCCTCAAAGTTTGCCGCTTTCGCCAACTGAGAGATCGAGCCAACTCTCCATCCTCCCACCGCTGTTTTTCAATGTGACTGATGGCGTCCTGCCTGTCAGCTTCGACATGGGGAAAGGTGCGAATTTAGACGTATATGTGACGCATGATGGAGGAACCACCTGGAAGAGAACCACTCCTCTCACCGCAGCGGCAAGCACGGCAGATTTTATCGATGTGGATCATGGATGGGCCAGCGATGGAACGCTCCTCTATGTGACTGGCGATGGTGGGAAGCAGTGGACCACGCTTTCCCCGGGTGGGAGTTTTCAGCACATCATGCACCTCGACTTTGTGTCGAGTGACATCGGCTGGGCTATTGGTGCAACAGCAGCAAACGCTCCTACCCTTCTCAAGACCGAGGATGCTGGACATACCTGGACAGCCATCCCCTATACCATCTCATAACGAACGCTTAAGTATAGCTCGTCTAACAGCATAGTGCTTTCAAGCCACCTGAGCTTAGCGCCGCTCATTTGGGCTATATTTGGGTAAATAGTTAATATTACTTTGTTAGTTTGTAAACCGGGAGTTTTCTCCAATCCAGGAGAGGTCTTGTTTTCAGCTTTTGCCCATCAGAAAAAAGCTTGTTTCAGGGCTGCATGTAGAGCAAATTCATTCGAGACTAACAAAATAGTGCTTGTGTGACTGACCTCTATAAAGATCAAGATAGCTCGATCGTAAATGATCGAGCTATCATTAGACAATATTTGCAGCAGAAAGTCCTTTCAGTTTTCGCGCTCAGCCACCCACTTTTGTAATGAGGTATACGAGAGACGCACAGTACGACCAACCTGTACCACCGGCAACTCTTTCTTGGCAATGAGCTCATAGACAAACGCTCGACTGAAGCCAAGTACTTCTGCTGCCTCTGGCACGCGCAGCAACAACCGTTGTGGTAATGACTCCCTCACACGTTCCATTGAGACCCTCCTCGTTATCTATCCCGCCATCCAATAGAAGCCTAACTATGAAGCTTGCAAGCCAAACTTAATACGCTTGCGTCTCACTTCCGCACCAAAATCAAGGTCTTTTTTCGTCAAGTGCTCGCTGGCAGCCTCAGCAAACCAGTGCAGGAACATTGAAATGTCCACATTTGGATCAGCCAAGTCACCTCCAACCCAGGCAGACAAAGTTGTTCCATAGCCCAATGCTGCCTCCACACCCTTCTGAATGTTATGTTGTTCTTTGCGCTTGCGAATGATTTTCCCAAAGTTTTCGGGTTGTTTAGGGTCAACCAGAAACGCCCTTTGTACTTCTGCCCAAACGGGATGCGTTAACCAGCGGGAACGCGTCCGATCTTCCTCGGAAGGAAGAACCAGGCGGAGCCAGCCATCAGGGTAACCATCCTCACCCCCGCCAACATGACCAGCCGCATACGCCCACAGCACTGGTAAACGGTCAGGCAGATCATAGGCATTCTCGATGCCATGGAACAGCCCGTCAGCCTTCAATTCATGCAACGCTTCCCGCTTGAAACGAAACTCCACCCGCCAGACCGTTTGCCCCTCCTCCCAACCGCTCAGTGCCCACACGTCTTCAAACCAGATCTTGCCCGATTTCTTGAGTTCGCGTGTCTTGTCATAGATGCAGCAGGACATCGGCCCACGCGCCGAGAAATCCAGGCCGGAGCGTTGTAAGCCATAGGAATAGCTGCGGACATCCAGGTCGGCTTCCTCATGACCACCTCGCTTGCGTGAACGTGACACAAACTCACGCAGGTAGTCTACCTGGGCGACATCCCATCCAACTAGATCCGCACAGAGATGCACCTCTGAGACTTGCAGGTACATATCACAACCGAAGACCTCGTACACGAAGAGATTCACCTTCACAATCGCCTCTTCCAGCGTGCGACACGACCATAAGTATTCAGAGGAACAGCGCACCATCGCCACACAGTTGAGCCGACCACGCGAGATGCAGACATTGATGAGATCAGACGTGAGTAACCAGCGCCATTGTCCGCGACCGGCACCATGCGGATACATCTGGAGATGGGCTCCCTCAAAGATCCAGGGCACCACTATGGGCCCTTCCACCTCTATCGCAGCCTGTTTCCACGCATCAAGCCGTTCGACGAGTCCAGAGGAGAGGTCGCGCTTGAGCGAGGTGCCGTGCTCATCCGTGTAATACACATTGAGCAGCAGGGTATCGACCCCACGAGCCACAAGGTTCACTTCCGGCATACCCATCACGCTTCTTTCTTCTGCATTTTAAGGGGCGCGGTATACTTGCTCCGCGCCCAGACGGTTAGGCCGCATCGGCGGGGCCCCTACCCCACCGTGCGTCCTCACCGCCCCACCGGCACACGCCACCCCTCATCCCCCCACAACGTCACAGCCCAAGGGGCAGTCGTGTGCCAAGAGAGGGAGCAGGGCAGGCAAGCACAGGCGAGAGATAGGCCACCGCCAGCCACGCCGCCTCCCCGACCTCTCCCGCCGCCTGCTTAGAATTGCCATCCTGCTTGTATCCGTTGCCAGGCCTCTTGTGACGAGAGATGGTAATAGAGGCACACAAAGTCAAACAGATCACCAGCCCGTCCCCACGCGAAACAGTACCAGTGCGGATTCTCCCCCCCGAAGACCTGGAAGCTGGGACGCCGATCACCCCGGGAATGATGTTCTTTAAAAGGGCACGACCCGACACCTCGACGATCGAGCGCCATGTAGCGACCGATCACCTCCACGATGTCTTGAGTCCGGCACCAGGCGCGAATACTGCCACGACCGGGACGAGAGAGCGCCACATGGCTTGCCATTACCGGCATGTCTGGCACGGGAAGAGGCGAAGGCGCTGCACATTCCGCCAGAACCGCCGCAGGAACGGCCACCCGTTGCACGTGTTGGCAGGCCCAGGTGCAACACTCCCAGACCGTTTTCCCCGCTGGCACCACGTCCCCCTCCTCATTTAGTTGCACAAAAGGATACCACCCTCGTGCTTGCTGGTGGATCCCCAGGGGCAGGCGAATGAGCGAACACGCCCCGTCTGGCCCCAGGGTATCCTGCTTCGGATAGAACTCGACGCCGAGCAGGTGCGCAGCGGGCAGGAGCCAGGCCCGTACTGCTCGTGCCGGAGTTGGTTCAGCCAGGTGGACCCACAAATGCCCGCCGCGCCGACTGGCTTCGAGCACCGTCGGAATACCCGACAGAGCCAGTTCCATCGCTAACCCCACAAGCTGATCTAACCCATCTGGACCATCCGCATCGAA
>WNGK01005561.1_pt1 | contig 17826 bp, 8 predicted proteins | sample 5400601 | NCBI WGS metagenome assembly WNGK01 (sample SAMN13153376, study PRJNA577476) | soil metagenome | isolation source: 60 cm soil or saprolite under Garry oak tree replicate 1 | place: USA:California | collected 2016-06-15
AAGATGGCATATGAGCAAAACGCAAATATTGGCAGCGACGCTAGTTTCGCACTTCGGCTATGGCGCGGCTATGGGAGCGCTCTATAGTCCCCTGGACAAGAAGTTGCCTCTGCCCGCTGTTGTGAAAGGTGTCATCTTCAGTGTTGTAGTGTGGGCCGGCAGTTATCTCGGTTTGTTACCACTCATTGGCATATCGGAGTCGGCGCACAAGGAGCCGGTACGCAGGAATCTGATGATGATTGCGGCTCATCTCGTATGGGGATCAGCTATGGCGCTGTTAGCCAACCTCCTGATGTACCGTTGATAAGGAACGGTTACTTCCCCCGCGCGAAGGGCGCCAACAAAGGCACCAGCCTCTTATTCAAATTCCCGACCATCTCCAGGTCGTCACTGTTCAGTGGCTTAATGATTATCAGTAGCCCGGCACACAAGAGCAAGAATATCACGCCTGAAAGCCCCAGCAGTATGCGGCTCTGCGGATGCCAGAGAATGCCGGGCAGTGCTGCCAGGATCAGCCCCAATAAAAAGCGCAATGTGAACCCCAAGGGATACTTGCGCGGCAAGATGGGCCAGAGCAAGGCCAGCATCAGTCCGCCTATGATGATCTGGGCGAAACCATCCGCGACAAGCGCTCCCGCCGGCCCCCACCGTGGAATGAGCAAAATCCCGATGCATATGACAGCTACCAGCCCAATCCACTGGCTGAGCACCACCAGTCTGGCTTTACCTATAACATAGAGTGTGTATTGATGCATGTATGTTCCGAGGACACGCACCAGGATATTGAAAAAGAGAAAGATGGCTAACAAAGGCCCAACGGGATCATAGTTAGCGCCATACAGGGCATGGGCGACATTCTGCGCATTGAAGAGGCAAAATACAAGAACAGGCGCCGCGAGCAGCGTCTCTATCTTAATCAGCACTTGCCAGGAACGGGCCAGGCGGTCGTAGCTCCGTCCGACGAAGGAGGCGGAAAGCGCTGCACCTGATACTCCGCCGAAACCTGATACCAGCAGCAGACTGGCGGCGTGCGCCAGTTGAAACGAGAGGTTGAAGTAGCCAATCTGTATGATCGAAATGGCAAAGGCGCCTAGCAGGATGATGGATACTTGCTTGAGCAGGGCCCCTGTTACCAGATTGGTCAACCATGCTGAAATGCCAAGCTGCACGACTGGTTTCAGTGGCTGGGTGTAGGTTGTCTTTTGCCTGCGCAAGAAGAGGAGGGGAGAGAGCCAGAATAGAAAGGCCAGGGCATTGAACAGGGAAACTATAGCGAACAGCCAGAGCACGCCATCGGTACCAAAGCCGAGCTGGAGAACGACAAAGCTTAATACTAGCAGGACTAACTGGGTTACGCCCCCGAGAACGAATACGAAGCGCATCCTCATCAAGGAAGCACAGACAGAGGTGATCAGGCCACTAATGCCATTGCCAAGGACGTAGAAGGCGATAGGCGTGATATGGCCCAGCAGGCCGGGATCGCGTAAGCCCGTGGCTACACTGGCTGAACCGTTGATGGGAATGGCAGCGACCAGTATTGCCAGGACAGGCATGGCAAACAACATAGCGCCTACGCTTAGCGTGAGGATAGCGAGGCGCAGTACAAGTAGTCGCCGGATGAGAACCGCTGCTGCGTCCTTGCCGTGTTCGGAAAAGACGCGTGGTATGTACGTGGTAGTAGCATCTTCCAATCCGAAGGCGACAATGTAGGCAATGGTGTTGAAGGCGGCGAAGGCCACGGCATAGACGCCGTATTGCTCGACCGATAGTTTGCGGGTAACGATAACTGTAATGAAGAATAAGGAGATAAAGACCCACAGGCCGTAGGCCTGGTTAAGAAGGTAGCTGGTAGGAGTGCGTTTGAGGAGGAGGCGCGCTTCTTCCTCTCCATGTCGTACTTCTATTTCTGGAGTGCCGGGCGATATTTGCTGGGCGTTGCTTGTGGTTGGTTGCATTAATCCTCTTGTGTTGGTAATATTTTCTACGCTGCCATTTTCCCCTGCTCTCCTCTGTTTGTCAAGTTGAAAGGATTTAATGGCTATTTAAGCGTAACGGTTGCAGGTCCGGTTTTTGCATATCTACATTTTACGTCATCTTAAAAATGTGACGTCCCAACCAGCCGAGGGCGCCAAGTGCGGCAAAGAGTTCCAGTATGCTTACGTTGGCGGTAACATGATCGACTGAGACGAGATAGAATGCTCCAACCTTAAATGTGGCGGCAACTAAAAATGCTCCCAGGCCAATCCAGGCGGGAAGAGTGGCGCAGAGCAATGCACGCTGCCAGCTGCGGCTCAAAAAGCCAATAGCGGTTGGGAGGAGGTAGAGTAGAGCGCTTATGACAGGTGCAATCTTTGGAGGAAATGGTCCATCGAGGGCAGCGCTGGAAGTATTTGGTAATAGGCGGGCCCATAGCTGTGCTGGTACCAGTGCCAGTAGTACCAGAATAGTTTCTATGACGACGAGGCCGATTAGTAGCAGTGCCCATCTTCTTTCCTGGGCCGATTCTGGTATGCTTGAGCGAAGTATGATCCATATATTTTTTTGTTGTGTTTGTTGTGTGCTTGAATGTAGCATTGCTATCCCCCTTCTATTGCGAATCATTGATACGCTTCTGGCTAATCTGCCCTGCATTGATGGCCTGCTTAATACCATTGATCATGACCGCGACTTCATCGGGCGACCTGGCTCCCATCAACAAATCAGACCCTGCTTCGATGGCCAGAGCTGCGGCCTGTCCCGGAGAATAAAAGGCTGTAATGCCCTCCATGGTCAGGCTGTCCGTCATGATTACACCCTGAAATCCCATCTGGTTGCGCAGGATGCCGGTCACAAGTTTGTAGGAGAGCGAGGAAGGCTGGGTATTATCTACCGAGGTCACGATCTCATGTGTCACCATAACCATATGCACATTTCCCTGCTGGATCAATGACCGGTACGGTGCCCAGTCAATGGACTCTAACTGGCTCAAAGAGCGAGTCAAGCGTGGAACGCTGATATGTGGGTCGTTAGCAACATCTCCCAGGCCTGGAAAGTGCTTGAGCGCCCCCAGTACTTTGCCGCTCTGTTGCAGTCCATGCAAATATGCTCCGGCCATCTGGGTGACAATTGTAGGATTTTTACCAAAGGTCCGTAAATTCAGCTGGTCATTGTAGATGTTATTGACATCGACCACCGGAGCAAGATTCAGATTAAAGCCGTAGGATGAGAGGTCCCGCGCGTCCTCGATGCCTTGCACCATGGCTTTATTGGGGTCATCGGTTGCTCCAATCGAAGTCGCGGATGGATGCGGGCCGTCAAGGCTCGCCAGGCGATCTACCGTTCCCCCTTCCTGGTCAATCGCTATGACAAGGGGAATAGCGCTATTTTTCTGCATTTGCGCAGTGACATTTCGCAGTTGATTCTTGCTCTGGATATTGTTATTAACAGTGAAGAGAAGTACAGCGCCTACGTTATACTGATTGATCATTGTACTGAGATCAAGCCCGTAGTCTGGACCAACAAACTGTACTATCATCATCTGGCCAAGTTTCTGATCGAGCGTCATGTTTTGTATGATGGCGTTGATGTACTCCTGCGGCGTTACCTGTTGTGTTGGCTGTGCCGTTGCTCCTGGTGTCGCCGTATGGTGAAATTGATTCGCCACATTCTTGAGTAGATCCGGATTGCTGCTACCGGCAGAACCACTCAGTACATAGGCCCAACCCTGTGCCCCAATAAATTGGCCAGATCCCATTGTGGTAGCATTGATAATCACTACAAGAAGAAACGCGGCCAGTAGTATGGCCCTACCTCGTGGAAGAGGCGCTTTTTGGGGTCTATCTATGGGCAGCATTGAGCTATCCCCCATTGCCGCTGCGCTATCAGGTACATCGGGAACCTCCTCCGAAGAGTTTTCTAGCTCGACAGTATTAGTCGTCTCAACGGGCGCATCTTCAGGTAGGTTTGCGTCCGTGGCTCCGGCAGGTTCTGTAGCCTCCACCGGTTCCTTTTTTAATATACCTGTTGTGCCAAGAGCTTTGAGGCTTCGTTGTTTTACTGTATCTTCCAGTTCATTCTGATCGCCTTGTTGCTCCCCAGAGCACTCCGGGCTATCTGGGTTCATAATAGTTCCCTCTTTCACACGGTAATGAGTTTTGTTAGGCAAATAGATAGATAGATTGAAAAAGAATAATGTGCGACAGTATTATGAACGGTTCAGTTGTAAATGATGTAACTTTAACGGGCTAGAAGGTAAGGTTTCCTGGCGCTGGTACAAGGTGCCCGCTTGGAATTATTGGGAACGGCGGTGTTTCCACGAATATCTTTTCTGTTTATACACTGACCATATAGAGTAAAGCACAAATTACACAAAATTTCAATGTAATATGTCGCAAAACTCTATCTGGCTCTGCACTTCTGTTTTCCCTGTAAAGGATCGAGACCCTGCTATTTATCTGTCTTGACACGGGGGGTTACTTTAATATATAAGGATATATGGTTTTATCTTCTGTCATAATAAGGGTGTGGTACTTTTGAATTGGGTACAAAGACCCGTTTCCCTTTGATTTCAACAAAGTAATAATTAACAAGCGGAGGTGAACCTTGCCTGGCGTGCGAGAAAATTCTCCGAGACCTGCTGATCGCATGCGTGATATCTCCTCGTGGCAAGAGGGAGATATCAGCTCACTGACTTCGCGAGAAAAAAAACACTACAATAAACGTAAATCTGCAATTAGAAAGTATTTTAAGACCGATGGACCTCTTGATGAGATAGCACACCGGCATCATCTTTCGGTAGCAGTTCTTTTGAGGCTGGCTGAAGAGTGTTTAATGCAGCATGAGGATGGTACGCCATGGGGTTTTCGGGCTTTGCTCCCCGGCGTAAAGGTTATCGATCATACACCTCAACCTGCACCAGAAGAGGCGGTACTGCCGAACGAAGATGTAGCAGGCCCCAGTAAAGAGATAAGCAATGGTGCCGAGGAGCAAGAAGATTCTACTATCCTCGTCTATGAAGCTGTTGATAGCGACGAGGAGGATGATACCGCCAAACACCTGGCGGTCAAACTTTCGCTTCTAGCACCCTCGTTTGACACAGGTGTGCCCGAGACACCGCTTCCTCGTTGTATGGACGATGAGGATGAAAAGATGCCCGTGGAGGACAAGCAACCAGCGGGCAGCGAAGAAGGGGTTACGCTTGAAAATGAGCCGGCTGCACCTGAAACTCCAGGTGAAATTGAAGCTCCTCAGGAAGAGCAGGGGAAGCGGGAGGTAGAGGAAACACAGGCAACTGCCGAAGCAGAAGATGCGATTGCCGAGGTAGAGAGGTTATTAGAGGCGCAAAAAGAGGCGGATATAGAGAATGGGGGCACTTCAACTCATGATGTTGAAGTAGAAGAAGTGCGCCTCCGTGCTAAAGTTACGATGCCTATTCCTGTGGTTGCAGGAGGGCCCAATGAGCTCAATGAGTCTAATGGGCACTATGACAATGTAACCGCGCTGGCTCCTTTGATGCTGCCAGTTCCCTCCAGGAAGCAGGAATATTTTGCTTTTACAAAGAAGACTGCGCAGCGACGTTTAATACTTAAACACTGGCAGCGTGAAGCGCATGGTAAGCAGAAGCAGAGACAGATCCAGCGAATGTTGTTGCTCGCTGTTTTGGCCGCACTGGTGCTCTTTGTACTTGTACCGGCGGGTGCCGGGCTTGCTGCCTATAGCGCCTATAACCATATTAGTGCTGTAGCCCATGATGGCGTCAATCACCTGCTCAAAGTCAAAAGCTTACTGAACGTCTCTAAAACTGACCCTACCGCGGCATTGAATGCACCCAAGCTAAAGCAGTCACAGCTGGAGTTTACAGCCGCAGAAAGTGATTTTGTGGAGCTCCAGCAATTAGTGGGCCGTCCCGATGTACAGTGGGCGATTACGCAATTTGCGCAGACATATGGCAATAAATTCGCTATGGCCCAGAGCTTAATCCAGGTTGGCCTCGATGTGTCACGTATGGGAAAAGAACTGTGTGGTGTTGCGCTCATAGGAGCGGATATCATTCATGGCTCGCCTCTTGCTTCTGGCTCAGCAAAACCACTGATCACTGGAGCAGATATCCTGGCTATTGAAGGCTCGCTGGTTCATGCCCTCTACTATATCAATGATATTCGCTTTCAGCTAAGTCACGTGTCCCTCAAAGATCTGCCCATCAGCGATGCCCAGAAAGCACAGGTTAGCTCTATCTTGCCCTTGTTACCGAAGGCAGAGGCTCTGATAACTCAGGCTCAGGGTCTGGTCGGTCCAGTCTCCTGGCTACTAGGAGTGGGGCACCAACGCCGCTTCCTCATCCAGACCATGGATAGTGCTGAGTTGCGCCCAGGCGGAGGTTTTACCGGACAATACGGCGTACTTCAGATACAAGATGGTCGTATGTCCCGCTTAAGTTTGACCGATGTAACACAGCTTGACTATAATGGAAATGGTACAGCCACCGGGCACACGCCTCCTCCAGGCTATAGCTGGATGACCTTTCCCAACTTTGGCCTGCGTGACTCCAATCTCTCCGGTGATTTCCCCACGACGGCTCACATAGCGATGCAGGTATTCGAGGATGAAGGTGGCGGGCCGGTTGATGGTGATATTGCCTTTACACCGGCGCTGATTGGACATATTATTGATATCACGGGTCCGATAAAAGTGCCAGGCTATGGTGAAACCATTACCTCGAAGAACCTGGAAGAGCGATTACACTACTATCAACAAGACTTTTCGGCCATTGCGCGCGAGCAACAAATCAGCGGTAACTACTCGCATACCGGTCGTAAAGCCTTTACCTCAACCCTGGGTCAATTGGTCCTTGACCGCGTGCGCCATCTTCCGATGAGCAAGCTGATGCTGGTTGTCAAGAGTGCAATCAGAGATCTCCAGTCACGCGACCTGGAGATCTACTTCACCAATCCTGTCGCCGAAGCATATCTGGTGGCACATGGCTATAGCGCCTCGATAGATAACTTCTCGAAGCAGGATGGTTTTACGGTCGTCCAGGGCAACTACAGTATCAGTAAGGCCAGTCAGTACGTTCATACCACTGAACATGATGACGTGACGCTCGATGCGCAGGGGACTGCGACCCACAACCTGACGATCACCCTCGATTACAAGCAAACTGGCCCTGTCTATGGCTACGATACCTACGCGGACTATATACGTGTCTATGCACCTCAGTCCGCTTCTCTTATCACTGGAGATGGTTTCGATTCAGGGCACACGGTGTGCAGCAGGCCAGGACCTTCTGGCTGTGGGAGTGCGTCTTTCCCAAGCGCCCGTTACTGTCCCAATGGCAACTACTCGCTTGGTATCGAATGGGCAAAGACCCCCTGGCCGGTTGATAGTCTTGGTCCTCCCACAGAGCTAAAAAGCGATCTCCCTGGCCGTGCCATGTGGGGCGGTCTGACGTTGACACCGAAGAACTGCATCTCTTACATCACGCTCTCGTGGTCTGTGCCACATGCTGTGCAGAAAGTGCATGGACAGCCGTCCTACAGCATCCTCGTTCAAAAGCAAAGTGGCGTCACTCCCACAATAGAGCTATCAATTGATGCCAGCGCCATCAAGGGCCTGAAGTCCTTCCAGTTCAAAGGCGATATCATCACCGACAAGTCCTTTACCCTGGCACGGCTTCCGGCGAAGAAGTAGCAGGACTTATAGCCCTTTGGTCATATCTTGCTTCAAGACATTGACCCTCTTGCTCTACAAGATATATACTGAGCATATATGGCATCTTCTGGTACAGGCAGGTATACATACAAGAAGATCGTTCCGACAAACAAGTCGGGATACTTGTAAAGCGTGGCCGCGAGAAGCTTTCTTGAAGAGGTGCAGTTCTTGAGGAAAAAAATAGTCGCGTTTTGCATAACTGCGCTGCTTGGTATAATCTTCATTTCCACGAATCTGACCCCCTTGCGTGTGGTTGACTCTGAAATCGGAGCTTTGTTACTGGCTCCTCAGCTGGTTCCTAACCCGGCACCGAAGGTCATTCCCAGCCTGCGCGAGTGGCAGGGGAAAACCGGATTTTTTACGCTGAGTCCAACTTCTCGCATTGTCATCGATCCTTCATACACAACACAGCTAGAGAGTACAGGGAAGGTTTTTCAAGACGATCTTTTCTCTATGACCGGATATACGTTTCCTATAGTCACAACGATTTCCCCGGGTGCGGGGGATTTTTTCCTGACCTTAAACAACCTGGATCCCGGTATTGGCAGCGAAGGTTATCTCTTCCAGGTGGACGACACTGTCGTGATCAGTGCGCATAGCCGCACAGGAGTCTTCTACGGCACACGCACTGCCCTGCAAATTTTACTCCAGGACATTACTAAATCGCATATTCCCAAAGGTATAGCAAGAGATTATCCCAAGTATGCGGAACGCGGCTTCATGCTTGACGCCGGCCGCAAGTTTTTCTCCATCCATTTCCTGGAAGACTACGTGAAGTTCATGGCGTGGTATAAAATGAATGATTTTCACATTCATCTCAACGACAATGCACTTGGAGGTGGAGATAGCCCGGATTGGATGCATAGCTATGCCGCCTTCCGTCTCAACAGCAGCCGCTTCCCGGGTCTGGCGGCTAAAGATGGCTCTTATACCAGGCAGGATATCCGGGCATTGCAAGATATTGCCAATGCCTATGGCGTGACCATAACACCAGAAATTGACGTACCGGCCCACGCCCTGGCCTTCACACAATACCGCCCGGAACTTGCAAGCCCGAACTTCTCAAAAGAGTTTCTTGACCTGAAAAATCCGGCGACCTACACCTTCATGAATAGTATCTGGGATGAGTTTCTGCCGTGGTTTGATGCCAAACAGGTAGATATAGGCGCAGATGAGTACTCCCCAAGCGCTTCTGACCAGTACATGCGGTTTATTAACACCTATGACGCTTACCTGAGAAGCAGAGGCAAGACCATGAGAATGTGGGGCAGCCTGACCAAGATGCAAAGTAGCGTCAAGGTGAACACCGATATTGTCCTAGACGACTGGAATAATGGTTGGGCCAACCCCGTGGACATGGCGAATGCGGGATTTTCTATCATCAACGCCAATGACAATCTCCTCTACATCGTCCCCAAAGCTGGCTATTACCATGACTATTTGGATACTCAGATGCTTTACGAGCAATGGGAACCGAATATTTTCAGCCTCTCCGATCCAGGTCTGAATCTGCAACCAGGCGGCCCGCACCTGTTAGGTGGCATGTTCTCGGATTGGAACGACAGGCTCGGCAGCAATATCAGTGATGCCGATGTCCATGCCAGGGTCAAGCCCGCCATGCAAACTCTCAGCCAGAAACTATGGAGTGCCGCAACCGCCGGCATTTCCTATGACCAGTTCCAGCAGCTCGCCCACATAATTGGTGAGGCACCAGGCACACATCTGCCGCAAACTTAACCTCAACAAAAAAGATCCCTACACTCCCTCGCGCAAAAATCGTTCGCCCACCCGGTGCAGGAAACCCAATTGATACTGGTGCTGATATAATGTAGAATATGAGGTCAAGAAATGTATAAGGAGCTTGTATGTCAACAACCGGGAAGCCAATACCGCAAGCGCGCTCACCTCATCTCAAAGGGACACTCCTGCTCATCCTGGCCCTGCTGGCCGTCTTTCTCCTGCTCGAAGGGGATGGACAAAAAACGCTCTTCCAGGCTGGAAACGGTTTCGCCGCCTCCAGTGGCTCTTTCGTCCAGCCAGTGCTCAATCCCGCCCAGGTTGATGAACTCCACCACCTGGGCAAAAACATGTCCTATAAGCAATTGGCCAGCCTGTATGTCGCGCGCATGACCCTGGACGAGGAGCTCGGGCAACTCTTCATGGTGCAAAACCGCTATCCATACTATGGAGCCGACATTGAACAGACGCTTGAGCAGTTCCATATCGGCGCGGTGATTCTTTACCAGTGGCAGATGCTGACCCTTAACCAGGCTCGCCACGATATCGCCCAGATGCAAAAACATGCCACGTTTCCTCTTCTCATCTCAACCGATGAAGAGGGCGGAACCGTTGACCGCCTGAGTAATATTTACCCCTACCATCCGGGAGCCACGGAAATCGCTCAGACCGGCAATGTCCAGCTCGCCGCTCGTGTGGGAGCGCGGACCGCTCACGACTTACTATCCCTGGGGATCAATGTCGATATCGCTCCTGTCGTTGACGTGGCCGTGGTTAACGGACCCGACCAGGTGGGGCGCACCTTTGGCAGTACCCCCCAGCAGGTAACGACCTTTGCCGGTGCCTACCTTCAGGCCATGCAACAGGCCGGAGAGATCGCCTGCCCCAAGCACTATCCGGGCCTTGGCGCGGCAGAGGTGGATGCGCATTTTTCCTTGCCCGTCATTAACAGCTCACGGCAAGAAATCAACGCGAGAGACCTGGCTCCCTATCGAGCCTTTATCCAATCGAATGATCCCTCTCTGCATCCTGGCATGATTATGACCACCGATCTCTTAATGCCCTCCATTGATCCGGTGATGCCGGCAGAACTGTCTTACCCGCTCATCACGCAGGTCTTGCGCCAGCAGCTGGGCTATGATGGCGTGGTCGTGACCGATTCGCTCTTCATGGCGGGCATCTATCCGCAGTGGAGCTTCCCCCAGGCCGTGGTGCTCGCCATCAAAGCCGGTGACGATATGATTCTTGGAGCTTCCGGCGTCAGGGAAATGACTGACAATTTTGCCGCGCTCAAAAAGGCGCTCAGGAATGGAACGCTCACCAAGCAGCGCATCGATGAGTCAGTGACCCGTATCCTCGCTCTCAAAATGCAATACCACATCATGCCTGCGGTTCCTCCACATGTCTGATGTGCCATCGAATGCCACAGGGCGAGAACAAACCATACAACCTGCCTGGGAGCAGGTATAATGGCTTGTCCTCGCACTGCTCAGGCTGCCTCGCTTGCCAGGACTCCACAAAAATATGACACCCACTCGAAAGGCTGTTAATGCTTGTTTGGATTAATAGAGTGAGATATACTACTTCTACTATGGACCTGCAAATTCTTTGAAAGACGGCCATACCCATATGTTACAAGTACAGCAACCTGTAAATCCTGCTAGCTCGAGTACAGCCTTGAGGCGCCGTAGCCTATCATCCCGTCTTTTCCGCTGCATTTTCGTGGGGCTTGCGATCACGCTGCTGCTCACCTGCATCGAGCTGGCCATCGTTTGGATGTTCAATCCATTTTATGTGCTCGGTAGAGATGCCTCCCATCGCCTCTCTGCGTTGGCCGCTATTCCTACCCATCATCCTCTAGTGCTACTTGTCCCCCTGGTTGAACTGCTGGGAATCACCCTGGTTGCCTTCGTAGCCATGAAGCCGCTGGCTATCAAGGCTTATCTACGAACTGTCCAAAAAGCGCAGGAGCGCTATCGCAAAATGTACACTTCCCTCACCTCAATGGATGCTATGTATGATACGCCGGTAACCTATTATGAGCATAATCCTGACCCTACTGTTTCTAACCCGGGGCAAAGCATATCTGTAGTGAGTCTGCCAGATCTATTAAGACAGCAGCAGGACGCGTCACTCTTGCTCATGGGTGCGCCTGGTGCGGGCAAATCCCTAGCCCTACGACGATGTCTATTTCTCTACTCCCAGCAACGACAGGATAAAATCCCCGTATACGTTCCGCTGAGCCATTATAGTCTTTTTCTCAAAGCACACGGCCCGGCAAGCCCCTTCAAAACTGCTGAAGAAGATGCTGATGAACAAAATTCTATGCCCGTCGTATCACCACAACAGGGAACATTGCTTGATTTTCTATACGAGTCTGACCTGCCGGGCATGCGCCAACTACGCTTGTACCTCAAAAAGTTGCTGGAGCAGGGACGCCTGCTGCTCCTCTGTGATGGTTTAAATGAAGTTGATCCTCACTTTCGAACTGTTATCGCCAGCGAATTGGCGGAATTGTTGCTGGTAACACAGAATCGCCTGGTAATAACCTCGCGTGAAATGGATTACCGGGAGCAGCAAGAATTGATAATGTTGGGCAATGAGGGTCACATAGAGCGGGCAGTAATTTACCCATTTCAGGTTGAACAGGTACGCCAGTTCATCGAGCGATACATTCAAGACCAGGGCAGGCAAGGGCAGCATACCGCGGGGCAGGTGATGCAGATGATTGATCATTCCCGCTTGCGTTACCTCTGCGCCAACCCTTTGATTCTTTGTACCCTGATGGAGACTATTGACAAGGTTGGTATTGAGCGAGGGAAACAGCTTGATACTCGCGGTGGCCTGCTACAAGAATATGTGGCACAACTGATCGAACGCGAACAGGCCCGATCAAAGTGGCGGCGAGGCGCTCCAGCAGCAAATGATGTAGTGCAGCTGCTGAGCAGGATTGCTTGCGCTGCACGCTGGTCAAATGAGCCATATGCGCTACAATTGTCCGCGCCTGAAGAGAACGTGCGCCGGGGAGCGCATTTCGTGGTCCTGGCCGACGAACTACTGTCGTGGCTGGAAAAGCATCAAGCCCATAGCCCCTTTGGCCCTGATCAGCCGTCTGAACCATATGATCTCACAACATTGGCTGACATCCTGCAATTTGCCCAGAGCGCCGGGCTAATCGACCTCAATCCCGATGGTGTACTCAGTTTTCGCCATACAATGTTAGCAGATTATTTCGTTGCAGAATATTTTTCGGCAAATGCCTCCAACGTACAATCTTCTTCGCCTTCTCAAGAGCTACTTGCCAATGCTGGCTATTGGAGCGAACCCGTGGCTCTCTGGGCCGGTCTGCTGGATAATCCCATGCAATTAGCTGAGCGATTTGCGGTACCAGGAAATGTTGGGGGGTCTTTTGTGGCTGGCCAGCCCGGCTATCTCTTACAGGCCCTGGCCCTCAGCCTGATTTGTATTGGCGTCTCGTGGACCCCTCCAAAGGCTGAGTTCCGGCAGGAAACGGTAATATCAGCGCGCCTGGCAACAATGCTGGCGAATGTTATGCGTGATGGTTCCCTACGGGAAGAAATGGCCGGTATCTTCACTCGCAGCGCTGAGGAGGGTGCGCAAGAAATCTATCGCTCGTTGATACCCCTTTTGATGATTGAAGGCATTGAAGAATTCTTAGTGCTGCTCGATAAAAACATCGTTCCCGGACTGCTCTTTGCCTACTTGTCTGATAGCGCCGATATTCTTGCCTACGAGGCTCAGGTGAAACGCCTCTGCCGCCTGTTGTGGCGCTTTGGTCCTTTGGCCGTTGACCAGGCTGCACAACTGAGCCAGCCAGTACCCGGAAGAAGCCTGCGTTTACGCGCCGCCGCCATCAATATCCTGGGTGGTACGCAAGTTCAGAGTGCCGTAGAGCCTCTCATTGCTCGTCTAGCTGATACAGAGCAGTTTATTGTCGACCGGGCAATCAATGCCCTGATGCGTCTCGGCCCAGAGATAAGCCTGGCTCGTCTGTTCCAGGAACTCGAAAATCATACTCCAGGCCGCATCACACACCAGGTTCATCGGGCAATACTTACTATCCTCGACCGATTTCTTGCCGGCCGGGATACTAAGAAGAAAATCACTTCTGCGCAATACCAGCGCATTCTGGAACCTATTGTCCTCGTCCTCTCCTCGAAGTATGGAGCAGAACCCGAGATCCAGCAACGAGCCCGTGAGCTGCTGGTACGGCTTGCTGTAGGGGTGGGGGTCCCTGGATTGCCCACCGTGCTGGAAGATCAAAATTCGGAGAGCGACAGAGGGGGCGTACGACTTATCGCGCCCCAGGAGGGTGGAGGGCCAACCCTGGTGGTGTGCATGCTCATAAAGTATCTCTCTTCCAGTGAGGAAATGATGTCCCGCAATGTGACCTGGGTACTGCAGGAGATTGGCCCGGCTGCCACACCATATCTACTGGAGCAGTTGCACCAACCGCCCCCAGAAATCGTATGTATGCGTATTGTCGAGATACTGAAGAATGTGCGTGATCTACGCGCTTTACCGGATATTTTACACCTCGTGGCTGATCCGTCGCTGCTCGTACAACAGCAGGTTGCAGGCGCCTTACGCACCTATAGTCCTGCGAGTATTCCAGGCTTGATTGAACTTGGGTTATCTGATGCCAGCGAAAACGCTGCTGAAAGGGCAGCAAATATTCTAGGAAGTATAGGCAATGAGGTCGTTGTACCGGTATCACAGGCCTTGTCTCCTATTGTACCTGGCCGTACCCGTTTACTGGTACAAGTATTAGACCAGGTGCACGATGCCCGCGCCATCCCGGCGCTTATTACGCTTTTAAAAGCAGGGCCAGATGAGCATCCAGACCCTCTACTCACCATATCTGTTATACGTGCTCTCAGCCGCTTCTCAGATGTAGGCCCGCCCCTGGCCGGTGCCCTGGTAGCAGCTATACTGGATGTGCTATCCAATTCACAGCCACAAATCTACGAGGAAGCGATTGATGCCCTAAGCTCGCTGGGGGTAGTTGCCCTTGATGCATTGATAACTGCCCTGGACGTACCAGAAGAAACGGTAACGGCAACTCGCGTACGTCGTGCCATTCTTGGTATGCTTCCTTTCCCGGGTGAGCCATTGCTCAATGCTGTAGCGCGGTCCAGTGACGCGCAGGCACAACAAATCATGACCGTCTTCCGTACGCAGGGCATAGATGCAGCCTATGTGCTCGTGCAGCATCTCTTTGAGAGGGATGGGCGCGTTCGCGGCTATATACGCCGGACGCTTAGCGAGATGCAAGGCCCGATCGTTGTCCCCGCCCTGTTAGAAGTCTTGCATCGTCCTGTCTGGCACGACGTCGTAGCTGAATTACTCCTTCAATTCTCCGAAGCTATACCTCCAATGGTGAATCTGCTGGGCGACGCCGAACGCGCTGCCGCTGCCGCCGCCATCCTGCCGCGCTTTGGCCCCGCCATCCTGTCGCCCCTGTTATCGGCATTAGATGATCCAAGAATGACCGTACAGGAGTATGCTCAGAACATTATCGTTGCGTTAGTGCGTAACAATCCAGCCGCCCTATCTGATGTTGTGCATCTTTTCATCTTATCACTGCCGCTGCGAGCGCATGAAGCCATCTTAGAGGTCCTGACGAACGACCTTGTTGATGTCAGTGTTCCTGCTTTGTTAGATGGCCTGGAAGATGCTCACCTGGTAGAGGATGTCTCCGAAGCCCTGGTACGCCTGGCACGCAGGCGCGATTGGCAGCGTACCGTGCTAAATGGTCTATTGGAGTCTTTGCGGAACGAGAAGCGACGCCGTGGGGCGGAAACTGCCTTGATCAAGGCCGGAGCGCTTGCCGTGTGGAGCGTAGGTGAACTCATTACCGACCAGGATCAGGCCGTGGCCCAGGCTGCACGGCATATCCTGCGTGAAATAGGCGCTCCTGCCCTCCCCTTTATCTGGGCCGCTCATGGCGATACCGCTAATCGTGCTCGCAGAGAGGCAGCCATAGATGTTTTCCATAGCATGCCGACCGAGGCCATCAAAGATGCCCTGGTTGAACTGCTGAGGAGTGATCAGCCGGAGGATATCTCCATGGCCCAGGCTTTACTCCTGGAACGTATTCATGATGAAGCGGCTCTGCCACAAGCCAATCAAGAGATGATCCCAGCCTTGCTGGAGTATGTGCAGGTACACGACAGGGAGATTGCCAGCCTGCGTGTTATCGCCCTGTTATTCTTGTTGGGCGGAGATGCGGTTGTCAGGAACCTGGTACATGTGTTGTATGACAATCCAGATCATCACGAGCAACTTGCGCATGCCTTTCTATTCCTGGGGGAGGAGGCGAGAAAGGCCCTCGCGGATATACTCAATGATTCGGTCGCTCCGGCAAGATTACGTGCCGAAGCAGTCAGTATGCTGGTGAGCCAGGAAGGAAGCGCGCAAAGCGAACTCTATAATGTCTTGCTTGGATGGCGCTACGAGCCAGAAATCGCGAGGCTGAGGTACGAGCTGCAAAATGAACGAGATGCGCGTAAAGGTGAAATCATGACTTTGACCGCTCGCATAGTACAGGACCAGGCGCAGATTCGCGATCTTGAACAGCAGTTAGATTATTTGCACCAGGAGCACGGCATACGCGGTGATGAACTGTACCAGGTCTCCCAGGAGCGCGAAGCTATGCGCGGTAACCTCGACCAAACACTTAAAGAGAAGGAGAGCTTCCGCACCAGCCTCGACCAGACCTTGAAGGAGAAACAGGCACTACAGGCGGAAATTGCCAAGCTGCAAGCCAACAACACTGTCTTAGAACAACAAATAAAGCTTTTACGGGATATTAAATAAGGGGTTCCCTCCACTCTTCTGTTCAAACGATGTCACAAAATTGCTGTGGGTGGTGTCTAATATATGAAAAAGCACAGTAACTGCTTAGGACTTGAGGGAGTATAAAGAATATTATGTCTCCAGGCATAAAAAATCGGCCTGTAATCGTGTCAACCGGTAAGGACTCGTTTGAAGCCGTTTTCACACGCTACTATTCCCTGGTCTATCAGCTAGCTTATCGCTGCGTAGGACGGAGCGATGAGGCAGAAGATATCACCCAGGAGGTCTTCTTGCGCTACTACCGTGTGCCGCCCCAGGCTACGAGTGAAGCGGAAGAACGCGCCTGGCTCTGTCGCGTCGCTACCAACCTTGGTTTGAATGCGCTACGCGCTCGACAACGCCGCGCTGATCGTGAGGAACGAGCAGGCGACCTGAAACGACGCACTGCACCAGATGAGGAGGCGCAACAGAACCCCGAGCAACACGCGCTGGCCGGTGAACAAGCGGACCTGGTGCGCTCGATTCTGGCTGAGCTGCCCGAAAGGCAGCAAGTCTATCTCCTGTTGCGCAGTATAGGTTTAAGCTACGCGGAAATTGCCCAGGCTACGGGTGTAGCGACTGCTTCTGTTGGTGCCTTGTTAGCTCGCGCTGAACGCGAATTTAGGAGGAAGTATCATGAAAGAGTTACAGCAACCGGCTGACAATTGCCTGGACGCGGGTCTACTGGTTAGCTTGCGTGATGGCGAGTTGACTGCTGACGAGACCGCTCAAGCAATAGCCCATCTGGCCGTTTGTCCTGACTGCGCTGCCGATGAACGTAACCTGAATAACAATAGTCGCGAGGTATACGCTTCGCTCACCACATTGGGTCCTCTCAGCGATGAGCTTCCGGAACCCAGGGTCGCGTTCTCAGCCATGCAAGCCCGGCTTAATCCGGTGAGCCATCGCGAAGATATCTCTGAGGTGTTGCCCAAAGGCCAGAAACGCCTCTTCCCACGCAATAAGCGCCGCTATGCCTGGCTAACTGCAGCCGTTGCCGCGGTCCTGATTGCCCTGTTACTACTGCCAGATGCAAGCGTACTGGCGAATGAGTTCCTGGCACTGTTTCGCGTGCAGCACTTCCAACCTGTCACCGTCGACCCACAGACTCTGGGTAAAGAACTTGTGTCTGAGCTTCAAAACTTCAGTGATGTGCAGCTGCCCTCCCACGGCAACAACCAATCGAATTTGACCCGGGTTCAGGTACAGAAGTTGATACACTTCCCACTCCTGCTTCCGAGCAGCTTGCCCTTGGGAGTAGGCCATGTTATGCAGTTCAATCTTATTAGTGGTGGTCGAGCGGTATTCACCTTTGATGCGGCAAAAGCGCGTGCCTATCTTGCACGAACCGGGCAGAGTTCCGTTACTATTCCACCACAACTCGACGGATCAGCCTTTAGCATCAACGTCAATCCTGGCGTCATGGTCAACTACTTCAACAGTTGTCAACCATCATCGTCCTCGGAGAAAACGTCGCTGCAATGCAGTGGAGGGAAGACTTTCTCCGTCGTTGAAATTCCGAGTCCGGTCGTCCAGGCGACAGGA
>WNGK01003186.1_pt1 | contig 17824 bp, 18 predicted proteins | sample 5400601 | NCBI WGS metagenome assembly WNGK01 (sample SAMN13153376, study PRJNA577476) | soil metagenome | isolation source: 60 cm soil or saprolite under Garry oak tree replicate 1 | place: USA:California | collected 2016-06-15
GAATACGGGACGCGTCTATTGGAACTTAATGTGCGCTCTTATCTACAGGCGCGCGGCAAAGTGAATCAGGGAATACTAGAAACCCTCCGAAGATATCCAGAGGATTTCATGGCCTACAACAATGGAATCACTGTCGTGGCTGAGAACGTCGTAACAGAAAAGACCAGCAATGGTCATTCAATCCTGCATCTTCAGGGAATGCAAATTGTAAACGGTGGGCAGACGACCGCGTCTATACACCGTGCAGCCAAAGACTACGGAGCTGACCTTTCAAGGGTATATGTCCAAGGCAAAGTGACCGTTGTTGCGCCCTCACGATTTCAAGACGTCGTGCCCCTGATTTCACAATATTCCAATACACAGAATAAGGTTAGCACGTCGGATTTGAGCGCAAACCATGTGTTTCACGTAGGAATGCAACGCGTCTCACTCAGAGAGTGGAGCCCAGACCAGCAGACTCAATGGTTCTATGAACGTGCTCGGGGGAGCTATCAGACAGCGAAAGCTCGCGAGGGCACAACGCCTGCGAAGAAGCGGGAGTTCGACAAGCGTTATCCGGCAAGCCAACGCTTTACTAAGGAAGATCTGGCGAAATTCGAAAATGCTTGGCAGGGATTACCCCACATGGTTAGCCGTGGAGCGCAAAAGAATTTTGTTAACTTCATGCAGCGAATCGAAAAGCTGCCGGACGGCTGGGAACCTGATGTAACTGCATACCGACGATTCGTTGCGAAGGGCATCATCTTCCGTGCCGTTCAGAAAATTGTTCGGAGTATTGACTCGATCTCAGCTTATCAAATCAACGTGACCGCATACACCGTCTCGTTGCTGGCTGAAAAGACCGCGAGGCGAATCGATCTTGATCGGATTTGGCGCGATCAACAGATCTCGTCGCCGCTAGCAGCGACAATTAGATCATGGGCTCCAGTAATTTTCCAGAATCTTCCAGTGCCTGCGCAACGTTCCGGCAAGCACATCGGCGAATCCTTCAAATCACAAGTAACGTGGGATTACATACGAAGTTTGGATCTAAAGCTTTCAGCGGCGGTCGAACAAGAACTCATTCCTGTAAACGAAGGCCAGCCTTCAGGTTCAGCGCCGGGTATTGTGAGTGAACGATTTGACCTGCAGGATCAAAACAATATCGCTCGGTGTAGGGAGCTTTCGGAATCACAGTGGCTGAGAATTGCCACGTGGGGACAAAGATCCGGCGCACTAGTTTCATGGCAAAAGGGGATTGCGCGTACGCTGGCGGGCTACGCAGCTGAGGGATGGCAGCGATTGCCTTCGGTTAAGCAGGCTCGGCAAGGAGTCAAGATGATCGATCAAGCGCGCTCGCAGGGAGTATTTGATGACGAATAGCATTTTTTGCGCAAGCAACGCCGCAATTATTGCACGGGCAGAGTGACTGGGTCCGAACTTGAAAAAGTAAGCATCTAGACCACAAGTCTAAGAGAAGGCAGCATAACATCAGTGGTACTTCCGGTTATAGACTTATTCGCTGGCCCAGGTGGACTGAGTGAGGGCTTTTCATCCCTTACGAGCAATCGCAATCAAAGCGTGTTTAAGGTGAAGCTCTCAATAGAATGTGACGAGCATGCGCATGAGACATTGCAGCTCCGCGCATTTTTTCGACAATTCACCAGAGGGAATGCACCTCACGACTATTACGAATACGTCAAAGGGAATTTGACCCGTGATGAACTATTCGCTCGGCATCCTGCTCAGGCGACAGCCGCACGTGAGGAGGCGTGGCTGGGAGAGCTTGGTAAAGAATCTACACCAAACAAGCTAGTTGACGAACGCATAAGAACGGCATTAGCGGCTGAGGATGAATGGGTTTTGATTGGCGGGCCGCCCTGTCAGGCGTACTCATTGGTAGGTCGTTCACGAATTCGTGGAGAGAGCGTCAAGAAGTATGAGAAAGATTCCAGGCACTTTCTCTACCGAGAGTACTTGCGCATTCTTGCGGAACACGCCCCGCCAGTGTTTGTTATGGAAAATGTAAAAGGATTGCTTTCGGCTACCGTTAAGAAGCAACGCATTTTTCAGCGAATTCTGGATGACTTGGCTCATCCGGCGCTTGCTATTGCAGAGAATGGCAGGCGAAATCGTCTTGAGTACCGACTTGTCTCTGTTGTCAACCCCGTTGGTAATCTGCTAGGAGGATTCGAACCCGAAGATTTCGTAGTCAGGACCGAGAGGTTTGGAATCCCTCAAGCGCGTCACCGCATCATCATTCTCGGAATTCGATCGGATATTAAGAATACTCCGCCAAGTCTAATTGCTAGTGACGCCCCGAGCATTGACGATGTTATCCGTGATTTGCCACGGTTGCGAAGTGGACTCTCTAGGCAGGAGGACTCACCGAAGGCTTGGAGCGAGGCAGTGAGGAGAATAGTTCACGAAGAGTGGTTCCTTAACGGGTCCATTCAGGGGGACATGCGTCAAGCCCTCAAGATGGCTGTTCATCGAATTAGCGACGATCTTAAGCGTGGTGACGAGTACTGTCCCAGTAATCGCCGGCCCGGCTGTTATCCGGATTGGTTTTTTGATCCTAAGCTCGGCGGAGTTCTCAATCATGCAAGCCGCGGTCATATTTCCGCGGACCTACATCGCTACTTGTTCGCTTCCGTGTTTGCTGAGACAAATCGCCGTGCGCCACTATTACAAGACTTCCCTCCACCGTTATTGCCGAAACATAAGAATGTTCCCGAAGCGCTGAAGGAAACTAAATTCAACGACCGCTTTCGCGTGCAAATCAAAGGTCGTCCGTCAACAACTATAGTCTCGCATATATCCAAAGACGGGCACTACTTTATTCACTACGATCCTACTCAATGCCGCAGCCTTACAGTTCGCGAGGCTGCGCGACTTCAAACCTTTCCCGATAATTACTTCTTTGAGGGTCCTCGTACTGAACAGTATAAGCAGGTCGGAAACGCAGTTCCGCCGTTACTTGCTCGGCAGATTGCAAAGATCGTTGCTGATTTGTTCGACTAGTCTTGGGTGACTTCGATGGCTGATGTTCTAACGCCGCAGCAACGTAGTTTCAATATGTCGCGCATTCGGAACCGTAACACGCGTCCTGAAATGGTTGTCCGGTCGATCGTTCACCGGTTGGGTTATAGGTATCGACTACACAAAACCGATCTTCCCGGTAAACCTGATGTCGTGCTCGTTCGACATCGAAAAATAATCGACGTGCATGGATGTTTTTTTCATATGCATAAATGCAGGTATGGGAGCGTCGTACCCGCAACGAACGCAACGTTCTGGAAAACCAAGCGACTCTCCAATGTCGAGCGTGACCGGCGAAATTTGCGCGCACTCAGGCGTGAAGGCTGGCGCGTGATGATCGTCTGGGAATGTGAAACCAGGAATCTTTCAACCCTGTCGAAACGAATCGAGAAGTTCCTCTTATCATCGTAGCGCACGGACCCCACCCGCTAACGCGGGTAGTACTGACCTCGGTTCCACCATTGCAGCACGGGTTGATCCTTCAGCGCGACCCTTCAGGGCGCGTTGTCAAAATTTATGATCTTGATCCTGGGGTGGCGCGCTTCGCGCTTACCCCAGGCTACCTTCGGTCACGCCTTCAGCGTGAAGACAGATCTATTTACGCGCGATCCGTGGGCGATGCCCACGGCTATTGCATTTCACGCTTTCAGCGTGAAGCGGGGCCGTTGCTCGCACGCGGACGACTGCGGCGAACATCGCACGGGTTAACAGCCTTCGGCGCGCCCCTTCAGGGCGCGTTGTCAAAACTTATTATCCTGATCCTGGGGTGGCGCGCTTCGCGCTTACCCCAGGCTACCTTCGCTCACGCCTTCAGCGTGAAGACAGATCTATTTACGCGCGATCCGTGGGCGATGCCCACGGCTATTGCATTTCACGCTTTCAGCGTGAACGGGGCCGTTGCTCGCACGCGGACGACTGCGGCGAACATCGCACGGGTTGACAGCCTTCGGCGCGCCCCTTCAGGGCGCGTTGTCAAAACTTATTATCCTGATCCTGGGGTGGCGCGCTTCGCGCTTACCCCAGGCTACCTTAGGTCACACTTTCAGCGTGAACGGGGCCGTTGCTCGCACGCGGACGACTGCGGCGAACATCGCACGGGTTGACAACGGCTATTGCATTTCACGCTTTCAGCGTGACGAAGCCCTTGCTGACGCGCGGGCTAGTGCCCCGGAGCGGGCAGGATGCCCGCGAACCGCAGGCAAGATGCCTGCGCTCCCTGCGTCCTCAATCCACCAAAACGCGAGTGTTGAGTGCTTCGGCGCGTTCTAACGCGGAAAGCAGGCGCAGGAATTGTGCGTAGTTGCGGCTGCGTGCGTGGAGGCGCGACGCTTCGGACTCGCTCAGATCGTTGCGCAGAATCAGATCGAGAAAGTCATAATAATCCGCCGTAGCCGCCAGCGGAAACTCGCGAGTGTAACTGGTTCGATCAGAATCTTCGGAGCGAAAACCGGTGAGCAGGTCAAAGAGGTGGTCAGTAGTCAGGTGCGAGCCCGCGCGCGCAAGCCTGATCGGAAGTCGCAATTCAAAAAAGCGCAGGCCGTCAGCGGTCGTCACGCGCCGCAGCTCTTTAGTGGCTTCCCCATCGAACGGCGATTCGGGATCGACAAAGATGTGCAGCAGACGCGGTTGGTCTTCAGGATCGAGCGTGTCTAAGACCAACTGAACCCGGTCGGCCAGGAACTTTTCAAACTGCGCTTCGATCGGATAATTGATGCGGCCCAGACATCCGACGGCCTCGCCTTCGCCCGCCGTGTCCACAGGCAGAGACGCAGGGCAATTCGGGCACACAGTGGTTTCACTCTGCAACAACTCAATCTCGGCGCCGGCATCTTCAATCCATTTCAACTTGTCGCTGCTGGGCGCGCTCTGGTCGCCAGTAGTCAGAATGGTGTGGAGGTTACTGAGCCGACCCCACTCGCGCAGATGCTGTTCCGAGTAGCGCGCGCGCAAAACGCATGGATGCTGGACAGCGAATTCGAGAGACATGGTAAAACAGTAAGCAGTAAGCAGAAGGCAGAATGCAGCAAGCAGTAGACAGTAGTCAAACGGCGCAGCACGCCGAATGGGAGGTGAGCAGTGGGCGGTGGGCCATGGGCGGTGTCCGGACTCCGACATTACTCACTCGCGCTGAGATTGCCGTGGCTTCGCCACTTGATGTGCGGAAAGGCTCTGCCTTTCCGTGGTACCAATAAAGAAAAATGTTTCGAGGCTATGCCTCGAATATAGTTCCGAGGCGTAGCCTCAACCAAAAACGGTTCGCCGGAAAGGCAAAGCCTTTCCGCATATCGGGCGGCACAGCCGCATCAAGCTTTACTGACTCTGGCTGGCATTACTACCGCCACGTCGCGGGGTGACTCTGAACCTTTGGATTTATTTCGCCCTTACAGGGCTTCAATGATCTTTTTCGGGAATTGGTCCAGGGGCGTCGCTCCGCTTGCCCCTGGCTATTATATTTCACGCCTTCAGCGTGAAGAGGCGTCCGCGTGCAGCCCAGCCTACTCCTTAAGTACCTCTATACCGCCGTGCGCGACGGCGAGCATGATGCAGTCTTCGCCATCGAGGGCGATGGGCGCATGTGCAGAGCCGGCTTCGTTCAAGCTGTACTCGCCTGCGCGGTGCTCGCCGATACTATCGCGATAGCCGCCTTGCAGGATGAATACTTCCTCGAGTCCGACATGGCGATGCGCGGGATAGCCGCAACCTGGCTGCATGCGAATCAGCACAGTCGCATCACCATTTTCTTCGTCGCGACGAAGAAGGTTAAGGAAGATGCCTTCATGTCGGGTTGATTGCCAGTCGATGGAGTTGAAATCGTGCATGGTAGAAGGCAGTAAGCAGCCGGAAGGAAAAAGAAGTCAAGAAAGCGCCGGCACAGATGTCGGCGCTCCGATACTCCGCGCTCCCACTAAATGCGAGGATTATGATTGATGATTTCGATGATGGCGGGAAAGGGAATCTTTACCACCTCGCCGTCGGCGCGTTCGACCTTGACGCTGGGGGTAGCGAGCGGTTGGGTAGTTTTCATGCTGCGCACGACACCGCGCACACGATAACCGTCGCGCGTTACAATTTCGACATTGGGTTTCCCGTACAGCGGCTGCAAAGCCGCCAGGGCTCTGGTAACTTCCATTTCAATTACGCTTCGTGTGCATCCGACTATACTCGCTCGAAGTGCATTCGTAAACCGGCGGCGGGACAGTTAGTGTCTCAATGTGTCAAAACTCTGACATGAGCTTAACGGAAGGTCCTTCCCTAAACGAGAGGACGCTAAGGCACTCGAAGAGGTACGCCAAGGACAGCTTTCATCCGCATCCTTTGGGAAGAACTCCGAGGCCTCTGCGGTGAAAATGGGCTTTGCCAACCATTCCTGGTTTTGACAGGGGCCGTTTCAGTGCTGGCTTCGCGATCCTAACCATACAAACAAGCTCGCGAAGGAGTCTGTTGGAAAAAGTCTCGTGGCAGCGGAAAGGCTCAACCTTCACGCCTTCTTCTCAGTCACACCCGTGCTTCAGCCGGGTGACAAAGAGACGCGAGGAGCAAGGGGAAACCGTTCTAAACGGTTTCACTTGCAAAAAACGCTCCGCCGCATCGCCTGGCTGAAGCACAGGCGAGAATGAAAGCCCACCTATGCTTTGATCTCCACACCACGCCGGACTCAATTTATCCGCAACCATTCGCGCTCATCGAGCGTATAATCTTGGGCTGGTCGCTTAAACTATCGGCTGGAAAATTCAGGGAAATCTCATGCAGCCTCAGCAAGACTTTAACGGGACCTCTCGGTCTGCCGATCAAAGTGGCGCCATTGTTTGCGCACAGTGTGGTGCGCCGATGCCGAAGGAAATGCGGTTTTGTCGTTCATGCGGCCACCGGCTCGGCGAAGGTCCGGCCGAATACACAGAAACTGTGCGTTTTCCGAATGCCCCAACGGCCGCGGGCGCGCGACCGACGAACGCGTTTACACCGGGTTTCGGTGCACCGATGGCGCGGCCCACGGGAAGCGGCTCGCCATATAGACGGCGAAGGCTGGGCGGCATGACCTGGGTCTTCATCGCGATAGCGTTTTTCTTCGCCGGCGGTGGCGTTTTGAGCATGCTGAAAAAAGCGGGGAACCGGCCGGGCATTATTCGTACTGCCATGATTGAGCGCTCTTACTTCGGCGTCAATAGTTTCGAGAGCAAGAACGGAGGCGTAACGTTTGAAAATGTTGAGCCACCAGATTCGCCTGCCGACAAGGCAGGCCTGGTTGGTGGTGACATTATCACCAGCTTTAACGGCTCCCCGGTCAAGGGTGAAGATGACATGATGGATCTATTGCGGCAGACTCCGATCGGCAAGACCGTGGAAGTGATCTATATTCGCGACGGCGAAACCAGGAAGACGCAGCTCACCACCATTTCGCAAGCTGAGTCCACTGAGCTTCGGCGCGCATTCGAGAATCGCCCGCAGGGCATAGCCCGCCTCGGCTTTGATTCAAGCGATGCTCATCGCGTCACGGTCCCCGGAACCAGGATTCAAGGCGTGCGTCTGGACAATTTCAATTCCAGCGGTCCCGCGGCTTTGGCTGGTATGGAAAAAGGCGACATCGTCATTCAGTTTGAGGACGTGCCGATTCGCACGGTCGATGAATTCATTTCCCGAATTCATCGGGCGATCCCTTACACCACCGTCAAACTAACGATAGTGCGCGGAACTGAACAGATCGAGATTCCGGTCAAGCTCGGTAAGTAGTGGTCTCTTAATTTCTCCTTTGCGCCTTTCGATCCTCTTCGCGCCTTTGCGTAAAGTTTGCTATGTTTCCCAGGTCGAGCGTCGCACCCGGTCGCTATCGAGTCTGTGTCAACAGTCGGCATTGAGCTTAACGAAACCACGTTCTTAAACGCAGAGCACGCTGAGCCATTCGCAGAGGAACGCAAAGGACAGCATTCCTCTGCGGCCTTTGCGAGAACCTCTGTGTCCTCTGCGTTAAGATTGGCTCTTAACAATCACACTTCCTCAGTCTTGACACAGCCTCGTAAGCTGTGGGGTAAGAAAGCAAGAATGATGACGAAGCCCTGGAAGGGCGAAAGATACAAAACAGGGAGCGCTAGCGACCTGGTTGGTGTGCATCAAGCATGTTACCCGCTCGCTACCGCGAGCGGTTCTGTACCCAGCTTGGCCAGAGGCCCTCGCGCAAACCTTGCTACGCTATTCCAACGCGTAGTCCCGCATTTGCGCTTGCATTTCCTGCCGCGCTTCTTCGCGTTGTGCTTCATCTTCATCCGCTGCAAAAGCTGCAAACAGAGCGTAAGGCTGTGGAGCGAATAGTCGCAGCTCCCAGGCTTCTCGGCCGGCGTGTGACGAACGCGCAAACCAGAGCGCGTCGAGGTCGGCATCGAGCAACGTTACTTCTTTCGGGAATTCGTGTGATTGTTCTTGAAGACTCGCGCGGGTGGCCGGACGTAACAATATGCGTTGGAGTTTCCAACCGTGGCGATCGTAAGTTGCAACGATCTCATGGAATAGTTCGAGCGGTGTCATCAGAGAATTGAAAGTACAACGGAGGCGCCTTTGATGCCAATCAATGGGCCGCCAAGGTGAGTGGGTCAGTTCAATGCGAATGTCCGACAAACTTCAGTTTGTCGTCCAGGTTCGACAAGCTAAAGCTCGTCGGACATCGAACAAACCCACCACTCGCCGCTATTATGGTAAGGTTCCAAATTTGAAATTCTCTGTGCTTCTTCTACCTACGCAGAGTACAACTGAAATTAGGACACTACTTCTATTATTCCCCAGATGCCCAAAGCGAATCAGCCATTGCCAATCGAAGCATCACCTTTCTACGCGGCGCTGCAGAATGCACTTAATCGGCGCGGCAGAAAGATCGATGACATCTGTCCCTCAGCTAACCAGGTGACGCGGCGCGTATTACATGACTATGGCGCGATGTTTCTGAGTTGCGACGCCATCCTGCCGCCGCCCGTTTGCATGTTCACCAGCGAAAATGAAGTGGCGCGATTTCAAAAAGTAGCCGGGCGAGCGACTGCAACCATCGGCGATGCAGTGATTGAGCTACAGCCCGCCGCGATGGCAGCGCTCTTGAAGGCGCGTGCCACGGCGCGGACTGAAGGTTTGGATATCTCGCCGCGTGATGGAGGCGAGGCCGCGCGCCGAACTTTTGTCGACACCGTGCGTCTGTGGAATTCGCGTTTCCTGCCCGCCCTGGATCATTGGACTCGGGCCGGCAGACTCAGCGATTCAGAGGCGGAAACACTTCGTAACTTGCCGATTGATGAGCAAGTCGCGGAAGTGCTAAAGCTCGAGGAAGACGGAATCTTTTTCAGTAAAGACTTGTCGAAGTCGGTGCTCTATTCAATTGCCGCGCCCGGAACTTCGCAGCACATTGCCATGCTGGCATTCGACGCGAACGAGTTTCTGGACCAGCGAGTGCGAGAGATTCTGGCGCTTCACGGTTGGTTTCAGACCGTTTTGAGCGATTTGCCACACTTCACCTTTCTCGGATTGCGAGAGGAAGAATTGCCGGCGCGCGGGTTGAAGAGCGTTCAAGTTCATGATCAGAGATTTTGGATTCCCGATGTTGGATAGGGCCTCTGCTCGGCTTTGCACAAAAAAATGCCTGAAGCGCAGTCCGCGCCAGCGGACTGCTGATAATAGCCCAGCGATTCATCGCTGGGAGAAAGAGAGAATTTCCCAATTAAGTCCGTGAAACGGACGACTGAAGCACTCGATATCTGAGCTTCATCATTCAGTCGTCCGCTGCGCGGACTACATTTTCATTCGCTTGTTCTCCCAGCAGTAAACTGCTGGGCTATTGTCAGTTGTCCGCTCCGCGGACTCGTGGAACTACTTTTTGTGCAAAGTTTCTCCGGTGTCGTTTCCGGCATCCACGCTTTGACATCTAACATCTGATTTCTTGCCCCGGCTTTTGTCAGCCTGCGACGCTTCAGTTAACATTGGTTATTCCTGCTGCGAATCTTTTAGGCAATCCGCAAATCATGATCGAAAAAGCATTACTTATAGTAGTTCTTCTCGGCTCAGTCGGCGTCGGCCGCGCCCAGACAAACCCGGCGCCGTCGCCTCGTCCCCAGGTTCCAGTTGCGCAACCACGCCAAAATGCATCGTTTGATCTTTCAGAATACGGTGTCAGTCTGCAGCCTGATGCGCGCCTGATCGTGATGATGGCGGCACTCGATGCTGCTGGTTTCGATCCCACGCAGTCGGGCAGAGAGCCTTCGGCTTTTCGCGCGCTCGTGAGAAGGGACCAAACAAATCTTGATCCGGATCTGCGACAGCGACTGAAAAACTTTTTCGAACGGAACAAACTGCCTGCTCCTGCGACGGCCGCCGATCAGTCCGCGCGCTACGTTTCACTCGTATATGTTTTGGGGCCGCCGCCATCGCTGGATTCGCCGGAGCGTTCCGAGGATCTTCCGGGAGGCGCGCTCGAAGTGCTGGACTTTGCGCCGCTCCTGCGTGAGTTCTACAAGAAATCGGGAATCGATGAGCGATTGGCTTCTTATATTCGCGCCTATCAGGCTGAGGGTGATCGTTTGCGACCGCTTGCCGCCGACATGGTCCGCGTAGTTCTCTCTTACCTACACACCCGACCGATTACGGCCACGACCGAGCGCGTTCGCGTCAAGAGTCCCGACCAAAAGAAAAATGCGCCCACGAGGTATGAGATTCGAGAGCATCAACGACGCTTCTTCATCGTGCCTGATTTGCTGGCCGGACCCGGCACGATCAACTTTCGGATTATCGCCGATGACTATTACGCGATCATTCCCGAAGGCACCGACCCCGCTTCATCAGAGTTGCGACGCGCCTATTTGCAGTTTGTGATCGACCCGCTGGTGCTGAAATTCAATAAAGAGGTTGCGGCCCGGCGGGAGCAGATAAAGCAGTTGATTGACCAGCGCACAAAAGAAGGTGCCGGCGTCTCGCCCGATCCGTTCGTCGTGGTTTCACGATCGCTGGTGGCGGCGGCGGACGCGCGTCTGGAAGAATCGAACCGGTTAACCGCGGTGAACAATCTTCAGCGGCGACGGTTGCAACAAGCAAAAGATGAGTCGGCGCGGAAGACAATCGCGTCGGAAGCTGAAGTCACGCGGCGCGCGATAGCCGACGAAACCATTGCCCGGCTCGCCGAAGATTATGAAAGAGGCGCGGTGATGGATTTCTTTTTCGCCGATCAATTGCGCGACATCCAGGCATCGGGTTTCGACATCGCAAATTTCTTCGGCGAGATCATCATAAGCTTTGATCCGATGCGCGAAAGCAAACGACTCGCCGAAGTTGCGGCTGGTCGGGACCGCGCGCTGGCCGCCCGCAAAGCGCACCCTCGCTATTCCGTCTGGCTAATTGACCCCCAATTCGAAAGTCGTGAAGCAGCGGACAATTCGCGCATGTCGGAGCTGGTCAAAACTCTGAGTGAGATAGAAAAACTCCTGCAAACGCGGAACTATGAAGAAGCCGAGACGCGCCTGAAAGCGTTGCTCCAGGAATATCCAGGTGACGCGCGTCTGCTGTTTACCCTGGGACAAACTGCCAGTCTCTGGGCGCGTGACACGACCGACGATGACTTGCAGGCGCAGAGATTGAATCGAGCTCTGGCGAACTACCGGCTGGCAGTAGCGGCGGCTTCCTCAGAAAACGACAGAGTGTTACTCTCGCGCGCACATGAAGCCATGGGACGAATTCTGGCGTTTATGGATCACAACGACGAGGCAATGAAAGAATTCGAGGCTGCGATCAAAATGGGCGAAGTGCCTGGCGGAGCTTATCGCGACGCGTTGGAAGGAAAAAGGAAACTAAGCCAGCCTTAAAGGCCTGACCGTTAGGGAAGGGCTTGTCAGTACCACCTGCGTCAGCGGGTGGGTCCGGCGCACAAGTCAAACCATAAGCAGTAGCAGGCAGAGAAGGCAGCCAGGGCGAGAGCAGCGATGCGGACGAGACGTCCGCGCTCCCAGCGCGGGGCAGTAGCCCGACCGTCAGGAAGGGCTTGTCAGTACCACCTGCGTCAGCGGGTGGGTCCCCGGCGCACAAGTCAAACCATGAGCAGTAGCAGGCAGAGAAGGCAGCCAGGGCGAGAGCAGCGATGCGGACGAGACGTCCGCGCTCCCAGCGCGGGGCAGTAGCCCGACCGTCAGGAAGGGCGCATAGAACGGCGGCAGAACCATTCGATCCTCCCGTTTTTGTCACCCGCTGAAGCGGGCTTGCCTGTCTTTTCTCTTCCAGCACCCACAGCTTGCGCTGTGGGCTACCGATATAACGCCGCTTCGCCGGCTCTGAGAGTGATCCCTAAAACTTGAGAGTCTGCCGCTTATCGAAAAAGTCTTTCCACGCATCGCCGTTCTTCTCAACCAGGACGGGCACATTCTTAATCGTGAAATCCGCGATCTTCACGCCTTTTTCGATCTGTTTCCAGCTGAGCGGCATTGAAACGGTTGCTCCCGGTTTGGCGCGCGCGCTGTAAGGCGCTGCGATCGTCTTGCCACGTGCGTTCTGCATCGCATCGACATAAACCTGCTGCTTCTGGCGCTTTGCCAGCGAGCGTTGAGTGGTCGCGATCTTTGGCGCGCGTTGCGCGACTTCGCTCGCGAGAGCTTCCGCGACGGCGGCAACTTTTCGGTAATCATGTTTCGGTTTAAGCGGTAAGTAGATGTGAATACCCGATGAGCCCGAGGTTTTCGGAAACGCCGGCAACCCAAGTTCGTCGATTACTTCCTTGCATACCAACGCTACGTCCAAAACATTTTTCCACGGCGCTGCCTTGGGATCGAGATCAAGCATGATGTAATCCGGCTGATCGAGATGCTTCACCGTCGAATGCCACGGATGCTGCTCGATCGTTCCGAGGTTGACGAAGTGCAACAACGATCCAATGGTCGTGAAAACTGCATAATCGAGTTGGCGACCTTCCTGATTCGTGAGTCGCGCAGTTTTGACGAAGGACGGCGCGCTTTCCAGATCCTGTTGAAAGAACATCGGCGCTTTGATGCCGCGTGGATAGCGCTGCAGAATCGCCGGCCGCTCTTTGAGATACGGCATGATTAAACGGTCGATGCGCAGGAAATAACAGAGCAGATCGAATTTCGTCAATTTCTCGTCGGGCCAGTAGACCCGATCAAGGCTGGTGATTGAGACACGCTCGCCATCGACCTCCAAAATCAAATCGCCCTTTGGTTTTTTCAGCGCGAAAAATTCTTCGCGTGAAATCGCCGGCCCCTCACGCGCGCGCGTAATCTTAACCTTTCCAGGCTTAAGTGAACCACCCTGGCTGCGCTGCTTCACTGACATAGCTTTAGTGCATTCTAACATCTAACTGTCGGGCCAACTTATTCAACTTTACTCAAACGAATTAACACCCTTCCCGAAAAGATCACTCGAACTAAATCACTAATGTCCTAATTTGCAGTCCTCAGCGCACTCTGTGTCTAGAGATGAGTATTTTCGATACTTGTTTAATTTCAAAAACAGGAGGCTATGTTTCACTGGGAACGCGGGCGCCCTCGCCCGCAATGAGCGCGAAGCGCGAAAAATATACTTCGATATAGGTTCTCGTTTGTTTTCGATCGAGCGCGCCCTGGTGCGCAGTGCGGGCGAGGGCGCCCGCGCTCCCAGTACTAGCTGGCCTTAAGAAATTGAACCATTATCGTCTTTTCTGAAATTATTTACCACAGAACCAAGAAGCCGGGTAGTGTCCTAATTTGAATCCGTGCCCGGAGTGAATGTTTTAGGTGGGTGCGCCATGACACTTTTTATATTTCTTTCCTGACCCGCAAGGGCAAGGTTGGTTCCTTCCCACTTTGGGACTCACTGCCTGTTGGGTGAGTTTTTGACTTTCTGCCACGTAATCAACGCTGGCTATTGATGGAAGTCTAAAGGTGACCCACGTACTTCCGTTAAGATTTGTGACGGACAGGTCGCCCATTGTTATAGTGTCCATCCCAATGATCGCCCCGAATTGATTATGTTCTGGATCGGGGCATTCGCTGACCAAAACGCCGTGTACTCCCACCTGATTAGGAAGCCCGATATTCACAACGTAGGTATTTGCCATGACCTTGCCTCCGGCATGGTGAACTAGGCTTTTGCCCGTTGTAACTAAGCCCAACGTCTTAGCGGTAGACTCAGCTATTACACTTTGAGATGCGCCTGTATCCCACAGGGCAGAAGTCGGATGAAATTTAGGGTTAGCTGGGGGCTTAGCCGGATCGAACGCGGCAGCCACGTAGATGGTTGTAATAATCCGGTTAGTAATGCCGGGATACTTCTGCGTGAAGGCGTGGAAGGGCGCTGGAGTCGGCTTCATCTACATACGTATCGGGTTACCAAAAAGTTCGTGCGAGGTAATGGTAACCGTATAGGCGTCTGTGCCCTCATTGCAAGGCTGAATCATAAAAGTGCCGGGTTCGTATTTCTTTAGGGATTCCACATACGCTTCTAGCGTCGAGTCGTACACACCGACGACTTTCTCGTCTTTAATAACCAAGGTCTTGCCGCGATGCTCTTTGACGAGTCGCTCTTGATTGTCGATAAAAAACTGTAATTCCTTCTCAAGCATGCTTATTTATTGTAGTACGCAAATGGTATATTGACATCCAGCCCTTTCCGTAGTACAGTAATTCTCATCGGAGGCTGATTATGGCAAACGTCCTGAACAAAGACAAGCAAATCGCGGTGATTGCGGCCCTTGCCGAAGGTTCCTCTATCCGTTCTATAGAACGAATCACGGGCATTCACCGCGATACAATTATGAGGCTTGGCGTGAAAATAGGCCAAGGCTGCGCCAGAGTCCTAGACCAAAGGATGCGGGGGCTAGACTGTAAACGACTGGAATTGGATGAGATATGGGGTTACATCGGAAAGAAAATGCGCCACGTCAAAGAGGATGATGATCCTACTTTTGGTGACGTTTGGACGTTCTGCGCGATTGATTCAGATACGAAACTTGTCCCGTCGTATCACGTTGCCAGCAACCGCAGTCTTGCGAATACGACGGCCTTTATCACTGACTTGGCAAAGCGTCTTAACAACCGTGTGCAGATTAGTTCGGATGCTATGAACTCTTACGAAGAAGCAATCGAAACGGTTTTCGGGCAGGACGTTGACTATGCGCAGATTGTAAAAGCCTATCAGTCGGAGGACGGTACAGAGTACAACCCCGAACGACGCTACAGTCAGCCGCGCATCGCATCATGCAAAAAGAATTGGATTCAAGGTTCGCCAAACTTCGCGCTCATTTCGACCTCGTATGTCGAGCGGCTGAATGCTTCGACGCGGTTGCATATGAAACGTCTTGCGAGGTTAACTCACGCATTCAGCAAACGGTTTGAGAACTTCGAGGCGGCGGTTGCGCTCAACTTCGCCGCTCACAATTTCGTCAAGACGCATCGCACGTTGAAAATGACGCCAGCGATAATGGCCGGAGTTGAGAAAGATTTCTGGAGCTACGGCGATCTGTTCGAGGCCGCATCGTGAAGCGCAGAGATTACATCGAGGAACTAAAGGCCGTGATTATGAATCTACACGGCGCACGGGCTGAGCATGTCGAGACCGTGCCTATTAGTGAAGAATTTCAGGGTGAGATGGTTTGGGAAGGTGAAGTAGAAGTGTTCGATCTGAAAAATCATCCGAAGGCTAAACGCGCTTACGGCTGGGGACACGCAACGGGCGATGATGATCAAGGCCGGAGGTATGTCGCGGTTTTAGAATTGCCGCCGGTCAATTCACCGCAGACCGCAGTACAAGCTGCAGTCATGTCGGAGATTAAGAATGCCAGAGAAAAGAAAAAAGGTAGGCCGTCCTAAGTTCGCAAAGGGCGAAGCGAAGGCGATTGTACTGCAGTCTCGCGTACAGCCTGCAGAAAAGGCCGCATATCAAAAAGCGGCGAAAGCAAAGGGCGTTGATCTATCTACCTGGATACGTGAGACGTTGAATGCTGCGGTTGAAAATGGTAGGTTGAAGTAGGTTCGGAAAGCGTGCGAATCGAACGCTTCGTTGTTATCGGCAACGGCCCAATTAGGATGTAGAACCCTTGAGTAGCCCAGCTACGGGGACGCCTTCCGAATCTTTGAAAAATTGTCGCCTAGCCCTCAGGGGGTGGCGTGAACCAAGAACCCCTGAGAACTAGCCTTCCGGCGTTTTACGCCCCGCTAAGCGGCGACACCTTAGCGGGGCTTTTCCTTACTACCATTTTCAAAGCCCCCTTAACAGATCGCAGTCTAGTGGCGCAGTGGTTCGATGTCAAGTTAGCAAAGGTGATATAGGCCCGAGCGCTATCTCGCCCTAACCTTGACCGTCTAGCGGATATGGGTGTACTGTCTATCACCGGAGGCTACCATTATGGCTACTAAGGAAACTAGGGCCGAGGAGACGGCCAAAGCAAGAGGCACGAAGCACCGCAGTCCAGCTTACCCTTTTGTGGGCTTGCGCGAAGCATTAGAGAAGGCTGAGGTCATATTTCGCCAAGACAAAAAAGCATTGACTACGCCAGAGGCCATTCTTTCGCATCTGGATTTTAGCCCCGGAAGTGGCAAGGCCCGGCGCATTATTTCAGCTATGCGCCAGTACGGTCTGTTGGACGAGGAAGCAGGCAAGTATCGGATTTCCGAGGGCGGGTTCAAGATCATAAACCTGTCAGCAGACTCGCCCGAGCGATGGAACCTGATACGGCTCGCTGCCCTTAACCCGCCAATTATCGAACGGACGCTGGAAATCTTTGAAGGCGAGCTGCCTTCGGACGCAACACTTAAAGACCACTTAATCACTGAGGAGAACTTCAACCCTGATAGTGTGGACATGTTTATCCGGGCCTTACGTGAGACATTAGATTTTGCTAAAATCCCGAGTGTTGTTTATACTCCAACAAGCAAAACTGGAGCGCCAGTGCCACAATATCGTCAACCAGAGACCGACGCTGCACGTCGTAAAGAGGTAATTACCCGCGCCCTAAGCTCGGGGTTGGGTGCTCAATTATCAGCTTTGGGAGTGCCCACGCATCCCGGTCAAAAGCTCTTTCCGTTCTACCTTTCCAAAGAACAAGAGGCGGTGCTATACGTCCCTGCTTCAATGACCCAGAAGGAATACGACCAGCTAAAGAAACAGATCGAAAACAGCCTTGCAGTCATGGAGGCCACAATCCTCGCGGACGACACCGAACAATCCGAAAACTAAAAAGCGGCGAAGCCGAAACCCCGATTTTTATTGAAATCGGGGTTGCGCTGAATTGTAGACTGCGGGATAATACATCATTGAGCCTCCCAAAGGCGGACGATAGACATCCGCTAGTGAAGCCCGTTAATGGGAGGAACGGGAGAAAGGAACAAAGAGCAATGCGACATACGATGCGACACTCGGTGCGCTCATCAATACTTGCATAATTATAGGTGCTATTACATTAAATATATGGATTCTATTTTGGGTGACAGTAACTAGCGTGAGAATTTCGAAAGGGCATTGGCCAGACGAATAAGCCGACAAGGAAATCAAGAGCGAACGTAGCAGCGCATTGACGCTGCTTTTTTATTATAGGGGACAATTCCTGTACCACATTCTTGTAGTACGGATTTCAAATTAGGACACTACCAAGAAGCCGGTAGTGTCTGAAGCCTGTGTTGCTAAGTTGAGAAACACGCTCCCGCCGTTCGCATCCGATTTGTTGGATTCGGGTTAGGCCCGCTCTCGCTGTGCCCGTGCGATTCTGAACTTCGCGTCATGTGGCCAGACTTCACATTCAGGTCGATCAAACTGGAGGAACTCTATCGGCGCGCCGTTGTCCACGATGAAGGCGACCGTGATGCCC
>WNGK01009052.1_pt1 | contig 17822 bp, 13 predicted proteins | sample 5400601 | NCBI WGS metagenome assembly WNGK01 (sample SAMN13153376, study PRJNA577476) | soil metagenome | isolation source: 60 cm soil or saprolite under Garry oak tree replicate 1 | place: USA:California | collected 2016-06-15
ACGCCGCATACGCCTACGCCAACCCCAACGCCCCATACGCCTACGCCAACCCCAACGCCGCATACGCCCACGCCAACCCCGACCCCCCATACGCCTACGCCAACCCCAACACCCCATACGCCTACGCCAACGCCAACGGCTACACCCCATACGCCTACGCCTACGCCAACGCCACATCATCGACCTACACCCACCCCTACACCCACGGCAACTCCGGCGCCTACGGCAACACCGACGGCGACGGCAACTCCGACAGCCACGGCCACGCCTACGATAACACCTAGCCCGACGCCGACATCTACTCCGACGGCCACGCCCACGCCTACACCTACAGCCACTCCAACTGTGACGCCTACGCCAACGCCGACCGCTACAGCAACGCCGACGGCGACGGCAACTCCAACAGCCACGGCCACGCCTACGATAACACCTAGCCCGACGCCGACATCCACTCCTACAGCCACCCCCACTGCTACTCCAACTGCAACGCCTACCCCAACGGCGACACCAACCCCCACGCCCACGCCGACACCTACGGTCACTCCGACTGCAACACCAACACCAACACCAACACCGACGCCGACCCCAACTGCTACGCCGACGCCAACCCCTACTCCAACTCCGACACCGGGCACTCCTTCGGTAGCCTGCGATACATCAGCAGCATCGAATATCGGCGTGACGGTGACCGCCGGAGATGGCGGCGCGCCCACAGGATTTACAATCGAATGGGAGACTCTGGCTGATTACAATACATTCGGCTGGAACGAGGCCTGCCCAAGTTTTTGCTCCGCGGATTTTCGCGGACAAATACCGGATTGCAGTATGTATATCTTGGGAGCAGGACAAAGTGTTACAGTTGTGATTGGAGATGATCACCTGTTTGATAACGGCTGCGTCACGAGCCAGTGCGCAGGCACACCTTTACGCTGTGATACAGCATACGTGTTTCACGTGCGCGCAAATGATGGCAACGACTTTAGTGACACGATTAACTGCGCAACACAGTCTTGTGTGCCGCCTCACAATTGCACCTACACGCAGGGTTTTTGGAAAACGCATCCCAACGCGTGGCCGGTAACAAGCCTGACCTTAGGCTCTGTTAGCTATACCCAATCACAACTGTTGCAAATTCTCAATAACCCAGCACAAGGCAACGGCCTTGTTATATTGGCGCACCAGCTTATCGCCGCAAAGCTAAATATAGCTAATGGCGCAGACCCGACAGACGCAGCGCAGGCTATTACCGACGCTGACGCCATGATCGGGAGTCTGGTGATCCCACCAGTTGGCAACGATTATTTGCCATCCGGCCAAACGAGCGAGCTGGTAGAAGCACTCACGGAATATAACGAGGGAACCATAGGCCCCGGGCACTGCACCAACTAGGTCTTACTAGCCCGGTTCATTGCCTCTTGACCTGAAAGAAGGAACCTAGCTATTGAACAGGCAATTTGACTTCTCCCAAGAACTTCGCGCCGCAGTTCTCGGAGAAGCAGGTGAGAAATAGAGCCCCACGTCCAAGAAAAATTTCTCCTGGATTGCCACAGCGGCCATCCAGCAATCACACAACCAAACAACCACAAAGAAACAAATAAACAATAAAATGATAAAAACAATGACAACGCTTGCGGCGTTAATCGCCATGAGCACACTCGCATTTGCGGGCCCACGGGTCGCAACAGCCGGCGCAAGGCCACAGCCGACGCCTAATCCAGCGTTGGATGCCCCGACGCTAAGCTGTGGTACCCACACACCGGTCTCAATCACCATCACAGTCACCGCTGGCAACTCGGGAGCCCCGGCTGGATTTTCCATCCAGTGGATGACATTGGCGGATTTCGAAGCGAACAATAACATTTGGCCTACGGACGAAAGTCTCTTCTGTAAAGCTTCGTTCAGTGGTGTTCCGCGCTGTTCCAACTACAACCTTGCCGGGAACGCATCGGTCGACGTTCAGATTGGCGACAATCTGTTTGACGATTGCGGCGCCAGTTCAGAGAACTGCGCTGGAATCCCGTTGCAATGCGACACGCAATATGTGTTCCGCGCCTTTGCGCACAACGTGCCTCAGGGCGCCAATCGCAGTCCCTATTCGAGCATTATCACCTGTTCGACTGCTCCGTGCGGCGGGGGTTGCGGCGCGGGCTGCACCTTCACGCAAGGCTATTGGAAGACCCATGGCCCTGATGGTTGCAGAACCGGCAACAATTCGAATGAATGGCCGGCGAGCGTTCCGGCGAACGGCCTCACCCTTGGCACCGTGTCTTACACGGCTGATGAACTCTGCAGCATCTTCCAGACACCAGCCGGGGGTAACGGTCTGTTGACTCTGGCGCATCAGTTGATCGCAGCAAAGATCAACATCGCCAACGGCGCAGACCCATCAGCCATTCAATCGACGATTGACAGCGCGGACGCTCTAATCGGCGCGCTGGTTGTGCCTCCAGTTGGCGTCGGATCCCTGGCTCCTGGCGTTACGGCCACGCTCACAGCCGAGCTAGCTGATTACAACGAGGGCACGACTGGCCCCGGCCACTGCCAATAATTCGTTTCTAACCCTGCCGCCCTTCAAAAAGACGGCAGAATAGAGATGAACGAACGCCGGTAGCCGCGGCGCCAGCTCTAGGGTGCGCAATCGCTGAGCATCATGAATACAATCAGGAAAACAATGGATTGATCACGTTAGCAGGCGAACTATCGCCAACGCGCTGCGTTTCACAAAGATTCTTCAACTTTCTTCCGAACTTCGCTTCGCAATTCCCGTAGAAAAATGAAAGAAAGCGTGCGAGCTGCGGTCGCCTAGCGCGGCCACGGTGCGGTGCGTACTCAGCCGGCGGAAATTACGGGCTTGCCCAACCATTGTATAAATGAGATGATCGGCGGCTGTGAAACCAGACGCAGCGCCTGTCGGCGGCCGCCGCCCTGATCGCTTCATGACGACGCGGTGGAGCATCGTCATGTCCTGTGCGGATTCCGGGGGCGACGAAGAGAAGGCGCACGCCGCTCTTGCCGAACTTTGCAAGATCTATTGGCGACCGGTTTTCGCGTTCATCTGCCGTCAGGGTCACTCCGTTCCTGACGCTCAAGACCTGACACAGGATTTTTTCGCCATGGTCCTGAAAGGCCGTCTCCTCCAGCGCGCCGATCGGAACCGTGGGAGATTCCGTTCGCTCGTGCTCAAGGCGTTGCAAAATTTCCTGCATGACGCCGTTGACAAGCGTCACGCGCGGAAACGTGGTGGCGACGTGCAATTCGTTTCCTGGGATGATTGGATGGCTGAGGCGCCATCGCATTTGTCGATCCCGGAGCACGAATCGGAGAACTGGTCGCCGGAAAGAATTTTCGACGTGCGCTGGGCGGCCACGGTGGTTGAGCGCGCCTTGCGGCGATTGGGGGATGAATGTGAACAGCGTGGCCGACGACGCGTTTTTGATGTGTTGAGCAGTTGCCTCGCGGCAGAGCGGGAAGATGTTTCCTACGCAAAATTCGCAAAGACGCTGGGCCTGCCGGAAGCGGCGGTAAAACGCCTCGTACACCGGTTGCGGGAGCGCTATCGCGCGCTGCTCCGCGAAGAAGTTGCGCAAACCGTCGATGGACCCAACGAAATCGACGAAGAGCTCCGCTATCTCTGTGCGGTCCTGAGTGCCGCGGAATAGTTCGCCCGGAAACTCGTAGGTCCAATATCGAGCATCCTCATGCTCGATACTTCATTCTGGATGCTGAATCCAGCGCCCTGCATTGGTTCATAGCACCGGCGATTGGCAGCTTGCTTCACAATTTCCAAGAACTTCGCCCTGCAATTTCCGGAGAAACGAGGAGAGGCTTGGAGTCGACAGCGGATACTGGACTCCGGCCCCTCTGGTGCCGTGTCATTTCTAACTTTGTAGCTCTCTTAACTTCTCAGCATTGCGATGAAGGGCATTCCTGCTTCGATCCGTCTGCAAAAGGAACCGGTCGTCTGCCCGTACTGTGGATCGACATCGCGTGTCGGTCGCAGTCTTTGCCTAAACTGTCTGCTGTCCCAGGGTTTGGGCGCCGACGTACAAAAGGGGGAAACGCTGGAGGACGTGCTTAGCGAAATCGATGTGCGCGACGCCGGTTGGCGGCTGGGCAATTACCAAATTCTGGAGGAGATTGGACGGGGCGGGATAGGCGTCATTTATCGGGCGCGGCAGCGGCATTCACATCGCATCGTGGCGCTGAAACGGATTTTATCTTATCACGCCAATTCGCAAGCGACGCTGGCGCATTTCCGACGCGAAGCCCAGGCTGCAGCGAGCCTCAATCATCCCAACATTCTTCCCATTTATGAAGTGGGTGAGAACGAAGAGGGGCTTCCCTTCTTCAGCATGAAGTTCGCCGGCGGCGGCAGTTTGCTTGAGACCGCACCGGCTCTGCGCAGCGAACCGCGCCGCGCCGTGGCGCTGGTGGCCAAGGTGGCGCGCGCGGTGCAGTATGCGCACGGCCAGGGCATCCTCCATCGCGATCTGAAACCCGGGAACGTCCTTCTCGACGGACACGGCGAACCGCTGGTGAGCGATTTCGGTTTGGCCAAATGCTTGGACTCTATGAGCAACCTCACACGCACGCTCACCGTTTTCGGCGCGCCCGGCTATATTTCGCCCGAACAGGTGAATCCGGCGGGCGCCGGATCGGGGAGACTTACGCCGGCAGCCGATGTTTACAGTCTGGGCGCGATCTTGTTCGATCTCTTAACTGGCCGCCCGCCATTTTTGGGCGAGCACCCGCTGAAAGTCATCCAGCAGGCCTCTGAAAAACCCGCGCCCAAATTGCGCACTCTGGCGCCCACGCTCGATCGCGATCTGGAAACGATCTGCGCCAAATGTTTGGAGCGCGAATCAAACGCGCGTTATCGCTCCGCCGGCGATCTGGCCGAAGACCTCGAATGTTGGCTCGAAGGACAACCGATCGCTGCGCGTCCTGTCTCGACGCCCGCACGCGTCGTGCGCTGGTCACAGAGAAACCCAGTTATTGCCGGAATGGCAGCGCTTGTACTGGCGCTGGTAGTGACGGTCAGCGTGATGATCTGGAAAAATGAATTTACCAGCGCCCCAATCAGAAACGGAATCGCCGTGCTGCCTTTCGAAAGTTTGAGCGAAGACAAAGAAGACGCGCTTTTTGCCGATGGCGTTCAGGACGATATTTTGACAAGGCTGGCGAAAATTGGCGATCTCAAAGTGATCAGCCGCACCAGCGTGATGCAGTTTCGCGGCAAGCGAAATATACGTCAAATCGGTGACGCACTTGGGGTGTCTCACGTGCTGGAGGGCAGCGTGCGTAAGAACGGCGCGAGGCTTCATTTGAACGTCCAGTTAATCGACACGCGCACCGGCGCTCCTGTCTGGGCAGAGCAATATGATAGGGATTTGAGCGATGTCTTCGCAACCCAGACCGAGATCACCCAAAAAGTTGCCCGGCAACTTAGCGCGAAAATCTCAGCCGGTGAGAAAGCTGCAATTCAAAAACCGCCAACCAACGATCATCTTGCCTATGACCTTTATGTTCGCGGCAAAAACCTTGTCCTCACGACGAGCTTTAGCATTAACGCAAGACCGAATTTGCTGCAGGCGATCGATCTGTTGAACCAGGCAGTCGCGCGTGACTCATCGTTTTTCGAAGCATATTGCCAACTCGCCTATGCTCATGACGTACTTTACTTCCTTGGCCATGACCATACGCCCGACCGCCTGGCCATGGCTGAAGCGGCGATCCAGGAGGCGTTTCGCCTTCGTCCCAATGCAGGCGAGGCGCATCTCGCGCGCGCGGGAAATCTTTATCGAGGATACCTCGATTATGACGGCGCCCTGGCTGAACTGGAAGCTGCCCGCCAGAGCTTGCCCAATGATTCGCGGGTATTTGAGTTGAAGGGTTTTATCGAGAGGCGGCAGGAGCGCTGGGAAGAGTCCACACGAGACCTCGAGCACGCGATTGATCTCGATCCGCGCAACGTTTACACGCTCCAGCAAATTGCGATCAGTTACGGATTCCTCCGGCGATATCCTGACGAAAAATCGGTGTTGGACCGTGCGCTCGTCATTGCGCCGGACGATGTCGATACGAAAATGGCGCGCGCCTTCGTGGAATTCCATTGGAAGGCCAATACCTGGCCATTGCATCAATTGGTCGATTCAATTCGGGCTACAAACCCCGCTGAGATGGCCAGTATTACCGATGCCTGGCTTAGTTGCGCATTGGCCGAGCGCGACGCCGTTGCCGCAAGAAATGCCTTGATCGCATCAGGCGAAACCACATTAATCGACTCTGCTGTTCACTTCAATCGTCCATTCGTGGAAGGCGTTATCGCTCGCATGACGAATGACGAGGAAAAAACACGATCCGCTTTCACTGCCGCACGCGCCGAGCAGGAGAAAATCGTCGAAGCTCAACCATATTACGGCCCGGCCCTGTGTGTGCTTGGTGTGATCGACGCTGGTCTGGGACGCAAAGACGAAGCGCTGAATGAAGGCCGGCGCGCAGTCGAGCTTCTCCCGGCGGAAAAGGATGCAATCAATGGCCCGCTTATGGGCGCGTATTTGGCGATGATCGCTGCGTGGGTGGGCGAGAAAGACCTCGCGTGCGAACAGCTTGCCACCATCACTCACGCCCCGAGCTCTGTCAGCTACGGTCAATTAAAACTGCTGCCGTTTTGGGATCCGCTCCGCGGCGACCCTCGCTTTGAGAAGATCGTTGCCTCGCTCGCTCCATACAAGCAAAACGCGAATCGTTAAAAATGTCACATCGGCGTGCTTCAATGATTTAACGAATCACTTTTTCGTATGACAGAAAATTTCCTCGGAAAAAATACACCAAATCAACGATAGCGTGGCTCGCGTTTGACGCTTTACCAACTTTCAGCGAACTGCATGATTAATTGCGCATCACAAGTGAATCAAATGATGCAAGGACGTACGTATTGCATTTCTGAAGCTCCGCGTCGAAATCCGCTTCAACGCAACTATTTAACGATTCAACGCGTCGAACTCCCTGTTAATAAGTTATTTGAATTTTTCTCGATTTTTAGTTTGCAACTTTTGTAGCGTTCATCTAGCGTCCTGATCTTCTCGTGACCTCGACCGGCATTTCTGTTTCAGTTCCTCTGGAAAAGGAGCCGGTCAGCTGCCCCCAGTGTGGATCGGCATCGCGCGTCGGTCGCAGTCTTTGTCTGAGCTGTTTGCTTCTCCAAGGTGTGGGCGCCGATGCACAGAGCGGTGAAACGCTTGAGGACGTGCTTAGCGAGATCGATGTGCCCGATGCCGACTGGCGAGTGGGCAATTATCAAATTCTGGAAGAAATTGGGCGTGGGGGGATGGGCGTCATTTATCGTGCGCGACAGCGGCATTCGCGGCGTATCGTGGCGCTGAAACGGATTTTATCTTATCACGCCGATTCACAGGAGACGCTGGCGCGTTTCCGGCGCGAAGCCCAGGCTGTCGCCAGCCTCGATCACCCAAACATTCTGCACATTTACGAAGTTGGCGAGAGCGAGGAGGGGCTGCCGTTCTTCAGCATGAAGTTCGCCGGTGGCGGCAGTTTGCTCGAAGCGGCACCGGCTCTGCGCAGCGAGCCGCGCCGCGCTGTGGCGCTGTTGGCCAAGGTGGCGCGCGCGGTGCAATACGCGCACGGCCAGGGCATCCTGCATCGCGATCTGAAACCGGGGAATATTTTGCTCGACGGGCATGGCGAACCACTGGTGAGCGATTTCGGTTTGGCCAAATGGCTGGATACTACGAGCCATCTTACACAAACGCTCACCATTTTCGGCACGCCCGGTTATATTGCCCCGGAGCAGGTGAACGGGTCGGCAGCAAAGCTTACGCCGGCAGCCGATGTTTATAGTCTGGGCGCGATCTTGTTCGATCTGTTAACTGGCCGCCCACCATTTTTGGGCGAGCACGCGCTGAAAGTAATCCAGCAGGCCTCCGAAAAAGTCGCGCCCAAATTGCGCACTCTGGCGCCCACGCTCGATCGCGATCTGGAAACGATCTGCGCCAAATGTTTGGAACGCGAACCAAACGCGCGTTATCGCTCCGCCGGCGATCTGGCTGAGGACCTTGAACGCTGGCTCGAAGGCCACTCTATTGTCGCGCGTCCCGTTTCGCCGCCCGTGCGCATCTGGCGCTGGTCGCGCCGGAATCCAATTCTTGCGGGAATGACAGCGCTCTTGCTGGTACTGGGATCGGCGGTGGGCACGATGATTTGGAAAGGCGAAATGGCCAGCCCGCCGGCTAGAAGCGGAATCGCCGTGCTGCCCTTCGAAAATCTGAGCGCAAATGGCGAGAACATATTTTTTGCCGATAGTATCCAGGATGGGATTTTGACCAAGCTGGCCAGGGTGTCTGACCTTAAGGTGGTCAGCCGCACCAGCGTCCTGCCATATCGCGGTGCGCGCAGCGCGCAGCAAATCGGAAGTGCCCTGAATGTCTCTCACGTGCTGGAGGGAAGCGTACGCAGAAGCGCGGGCAAAATCTTTTTGAACGTCCAGTTGGTCGATACGCGCACCGACACCCATGTCTGGGCTGAAAACTACGATTCCGATTTGAACGGCGTGTTCGCAATCCAGAGCGAAATCGCCAAAAAGGTCGCAGATCAGCTCGAAGCCAAAGTCTCATCTGTCGAGAAAGCCGCGATCGAAGAGCCACCGACCACGGATCTTGTTGCCTACGATCTCTACCTGCGAGCCACAGACCTCATCTATGGCATTTCGTTTAGCTCGCGAGCAAAACAAGATTTGCTTGAGGCCGTGCAACTGCTTGACCAGGCTGTCGCGCGCGATCATTCGTTCGCTACTGCCTATTACCAGCTCGCCGGAGCGCACGACCGCATGTATTTCCTTGGCTTCGACCACACCGACGCGCGTCTTAAACTGGCTGAAACAGCCATTCAGTCGATCCGCAGTTTGCGTCCCGCCTCTGGAGAGGGCCACTTGGCCCTTGCTCAACATCTTTATTGGGTGCAGGGAGATTACGACCGCGCCCAAAAGGAGTTGGTTGCCGCGCGACGCACGCTACCGAATGAATCTCGCATTCCTCTTTTGGCTGGCTACATCGAGCGACGGCAAGGCCTTTGGGAGAAATCGCTTGAAGAGATGAAGCAGGCATTGGAGTTGGACCCGCGCAATTTTTCCATACTCAAGCAAATCTCTATTACTTACGAAATGCTGCACCGCTATAAGGAGATGGCTGCCACTTTGGATGGCGCCCTGGCCATAGCTCCGAAAGACATTCCCAGTCGGGTGAGACGTGCGTGGGTTGATGTTCAATGGCGCGCGGACACACAACCGATGCATACGACAATTGAGACGATCTTAGCCGAGGACCCGAATGCGGCGCCGATTCTCGTTGACCAGTGGCTCTTTCTTGCCCTGCGTGAGCGCGATCCCGCCGCTGCCACGCGCGCTCTCTCCGCCATGCCGGCCGATGGTGGCCAGTGTTACGACGAAAACATTCCGTTCCCGAACAGTTGGTGCCAGGGTCTTGTCGCCCGGTTGCGCGGCGACGAGGCGGCAGCTCGCGCCGCCTTTGGCAATGCGCGGAAAGAACTTGAGCAAATGGTGCGCGCCCAACCTGAGTATGCCGCGGCTCTCTGTGCGCTTGGTGTGGTTGACGCTGTTCTTGGAAATAATGAGGAGGCCATCCGCGAAGGCGCGCGCGCGCTCGAATTAATGCCGGTCAGCAAGAGCGCCATTGAAGGCGCAATGTTGACGCAATATCTCGCCGTCATTTATGCGTGGGTGGGCGAAAAGGATCACGCAATCGGACAATTGGCGGAAGCTGCGAAGCTCCCGGGAAGCCACGTGAGCTACGGCCATCTGCGTCTGAATCCGCTTTGGGACCCGCTGCGGGGCGACTCGCGATTTGAAGCAATCGTGGCTTCGCTTGCGCCAAAGTAGGCGGACCGCGGGGGCCAACCCCGCCCAGGCGGGGTCGGGCCGAACGAAATTCTAACGCATACGCGTGTCATTTCGAGCCGCGGAGACGGGGAGGGACCTAACAACCGCGAACCGGTCACCCTTATTTGGTGTGACATTTCAGCAACGAACAGTCCGACAAATTGACCAACACTCCCAGAATGTGCTAAAATAATTCTTTTGTTTTTGCACTTGACAGTTATTCACATCGCCTGTAACCGTGCCAACTTATGAAGAACAACCTAGCTGGTATCAGCAAACGCGTTGTCGCGGCGGGACTCCTGACTGCAGCAGTAGTCGGACTTAGCTCCCTTGCGATGCACACGCCCACTCAGAACCACGAATGTACTGCGTGGAGATGACCGGGGAGACAAGGCTCTCGGCTGAGAATCTGAAATTAATCGCGGCGGCATTTTAACCAGGTCCGACCGTTTCGTTCGGATGACCTGAAGGATGTGCCTTGTGCAGTAAGCGCATTCTCGCGGCTTGGTTCGGCGCACATTTTTTTCTTGTAACAGCAGTTTGCTTTAGCGAGATCTTCTCCCTGATCGCGCAGAGTCTGACCGTACTGCCGTCTGCGGTCGTTAGGTACGCTCGCACCGGTGAGTTGGCAGGGGAATGGGCGTCGGGGAAGAAGATGGCTGCATCTAATCCGGTGCGGCGGGGAATAGCGACCTATCTGGATGCCGTCGGTAGCCAGGCGGGATACAGTTTCTTTGCACCTAATATCCCGGGCTACCACAAGCTAATCCTGGAACTGTATCACGAGGACGGACGAGTAGAATATGACTCGCCGCATCTGAGCGGCAAGGCAGCCGCCCTTCGTTTAGACAGCTTGTTAGACAGATTGGCGAACCCCCGTTACGAACCGTTGCGGGAAGTAGTGGTCAAAATGCTCACATTCTCCGTTTGGCAGGGGCATCCCGACGTGAAAAGGATTCGGGCCAGTTTCGGAACGGTCAACCAGCCTGGCATTAGCGACTTTGAACATGGAAAAAGGGGATCGTTCCAACCCCTGTTCAGCTTCGATTTCAGTCTTCGTGACGAAGAGAACCAGTAGAGCACCGCGTGAACAAATATGAAACTGGCTCAAAGGCGGATCGGCTTCTCCGAAGCCGATGCCAAAACCATTCGCCGAAGACGCAAGATTTTTTGCGCATCGCTCGCCAAGGGCTGCTAAATATGAAACTAAGCGGCGAGCAGCATTCAGCAACACGTTGAGCCCAACGCGTTCCACTTTCAAGAACCAATCAACAACACCATGACCACGCTGCAGCAATGGTGGAAACGGTTGATGGGCTTTCTGTTTTCCCCAGAAACCGACAAGTGGCTTGCTATTTTGCGTATCGGCCTGGGTCTCCAAATCGCCGTCTATGCGCTGTTCTTAAGGAGTGATTGGCACTACCTTTTCGCCGGGACTGGCAAGGGTCTTATCAGCCGCGAATTGGGAGAGGCCATTATCTCGTTCGACAGTCCGTTCATTCCGAGACTCGGCTGGCTGGTTGCTCTCGGCCACGGTGTCAACATCGGCGAGGAAACAGTGCTCTCCATTGCCTGGGCCGGATTGCTTTGTATGGGATGTTTTTTGTTGCTGGGACTTTTCTGTCGCCCGGCGGCTATTATTGCCTGGTTTCTTCATCTCTGCGCAGCGGAAAGCGGAGGATTACTGGCATACGGCGCCGATAACTTCATGACCATGGGACTGTTTTATTTGATGTTGTCGCCGCTGCCCGATCAATACGCCCTTGATTACCGGCTAACAAAAGCAAGCCCGAAGGATCCACAACTTTTAGGCTTCTGGCGCCGGGTGTTACAGGTGCACCTCTGCTTCGTTTACTTTTTCGGAGGTCTGGCAAAATGCCTGGGCAGTGGTTGGTGGAACGGATCGAATCTTTGGCGATCGCTGACACGACCGCCGTTCAATATCATTTCACCGGATATTCTTGTTCGATTCAAATACCTTCTGCCTGCTCTCGGGATTTCCATCTGTCTGCTCGAACTTGGTTATGTAGTTTTCATTTGGACGAAAAAAACACGGTTCTTTTGGCTGGTTTGCATTTTGGCTATGCACGCTGCCATTGGACTGACAATGGGAATGTATCTTTTTGCTCTCGTTATGATCGTATTGAATCTTGCGGCATTCGGTGTCGATTCCGAAGTTGTTTTCCGCAGACGTCGCCCGCATTTCGATGCAGTTATTCGGGAAAGGCAACTCTCGCCGTGACGATCCGCGCTCGCTGATTCAACCACGAATTACACGGGTGGAACGGATAAGGAAATGATTCACAGGAGTTAAGTGGCAAGATCATCGGCTGCATCAAGGAGCGACGGCTTCCTAGCCGTCGATGGATACGATGGCTGGGAAGCCGTCATTCCTTCTTCTTATCCGTGCTATCCATGCTATCCGTGTAATCCGTAGTCTAAATCACCCCACCCGGAACCGGACATCGCGAATCGTTTTGCTGCCAAAGCGACACTTTAGCTTTCGCAAGATTTCGGTCTTGGAAATTTGTTCGAGCTCGTAGTGCAAGGCCGGTTGGAGCACGCGGACGTAGAGAACGCCTTCGCGCAACGCCACCGGCGCAGAGTGCGCAGCGATAAATTCGCCGACGATTTTCGACCACGCATCAATCACTTCAGTCTCGCGCAGGCGTTCCCGCAACCCAAGGCGCTGCATCAATTTCGGGACCAACTCCGCTGGTAACTGCCAGCGATCAGTTCGCCCTTTTCTCTCAGGAAGACCGCGCCATTCAGCAATCACCGCGGCACGAAGGGAGGGATTCATGGCGGGCGTTGAAGAGTTAAAACGTTAAAACGACAAGATGGACAATTAGCGTTACGCTTGAACCCTTCATCGCTTTCAATTGAGGTGAAGCCTTAATACTTCCGCCGCATGTGGCTTGGCAGAATGTTCAGCTCGGTGCGGTACTTGGCTACTGTGCGCCGCGCGATCGGAATCCCGCGTTCCGTCAGAATCTCGACGATCTCCTGGTCGCTCAGCGGCGCGCTGCCACCCTCGTGTTTCACCAGATCGAGGATGGCTCCTTTCACGCTGGTGTTGCTCAGCGATTCACCGGTGGCAGTTTGATAGCCGGACGTGAAAAAGTATTTCATCTCGAAAACACCCTGCGGCGTGCCCATGTATTTGCCGGAAACGGCGCGGCTCACCGTGGTCTCATGCACTCCAACTGCATCCGCGATTTCTCCCATGGTCATTGGCTTCAGATGTGACGGACCGTGCTCGAGAAAGTCGCGCTGACGCGAAACGATCTCCTGCGCAATGTTCGAGATCGTTTGCTGCCGTTGATGGATCGAGCGGATCAGGAATTTCCCGCTTCGGATTTTGTCACGGATATAATCTTTGACTTCGCCGTTTCGGTCGCTGCTGGACGCGATAATATCCTTGTAGGTGTTGCTGATCCGCAGATGCGGAATCTGCTCGTTGTTCAAGATGATCTGATACTCGCCATCCACTTTTTCGACGGTCACATCCGGCAGCACGTAGTTTTGCGGAGCGGCAGCGAACATCTGACCGGGACGCGGATTCAGCCGGGAAATATTATCGGCGGCCTTTTGCACTTCCTCCACGCCGATCCCCATTCGTCGCGCGATTTCAGGAAAGCGTCGTTTGCCCAAATCCTCCATGTATTCCGAGACGATTTTGCACTCAGGGCTGTTTTCGTTTCCTTCGCGCTTTAGTTGAATAAGCAAACACTCACGCAAATCGCGCGCCCCAACTCCTGAGGGATAAAAACTCTGGATGAGCGCAAGCATTTTCTCGAATTCTTCCTTTGGAATTCCCGAGTTCAGCGCCATTTCCTCCGGCTGGCTTTGGAGAAACCCGTTGTCATCGATGTTGCCAATGATGAGCTCCGCCGCTGTCCGATCATTGGCGTTGAGCGCGGTTTGATTCAGTTGCCCCATCAAATTTTGCTGAAGCGTTTCCTGCACGGCAATGGAATCGAAAAAGTACTGGCGCTTATCCTGGGCTTCCTGCGAGCCCCGAAAACCATCGGAGCTGTAGCTGGCCGACTGCGCCATGTAATCGCGCCACTCCTCATCCAGGCTCGCCAGCTTCTCAAATTCGTTCTTAAAATTGTCGTCCGCAGAAGATTCAGCCTCGCTGCGCTCATCGGGCCCGGACTCGGCCGGCAATTCCTCGAGTACGGGATTCGTTTCCATTTCCTGTTGAACCAGGTTGCGCAGCTCGAGCAAAGGCGTCTGGAGGATGACCAGACTCTGCTGGAGTTGAGGCGAGAGAATTTGCTGGAGGGCAAGATTTTGCGACTGCTGCATTCCTTGTCCGGCCATATGCCGAGTTTACCGGCGTAGGCTGCAGCAGGCAAGCAAATCGCGCGCCAGCACGGTCTGGACGTTAGCCGGAATCCATTCGCGAAATTCGAGCCAATTGATGCACTCCATCTCGCGTGTAATTGGCGCCTCGTGGCGAGCAGTGCTCATTCGGAAACAGCAGCAGTAGCAAAGTCGGTCCACTCTTCGCCGCGCCTCTCGCAAAACCACCTAGTTTATCTATCGCCCGGTTTCGTCTTATCAATCGAAGGGCGCTACCCAAAAGCGACGCGAGTACACGTACGCACTCCAAAACTCCCGCGAAACAGAAGAGTGGCGTTTGCCTTGCATTTCGCACGAAGTTCTTTTGGAGTGCATGCGTCCTTGCATCGCTTTCATCGCGCCAATAAGCGGAGTACGGCGCCGACAGGAACTGGCCCTACAATCTTCCGTTCGCCATGATCCAATCTATTCCCGCATCGAACGCCGCGATTTCTTCGAATACATCACGTCCTTGACTGCAGGGAATGGCTATGAGATCGGCTCGAAATCCGGGGCGAATCCGGCCGAGCGAGTTCTCTTGGCGTAGCGCCAGAGCAGGGTTCACCGTCACCATCTCAAGAATTTTCTGCGGTGAGATCCCCGGCTCATTGCGTTGGAACGCGCGCGTCTCCGCGAACAAACTCAGGCTTTCGTTGCTCGCGAGGCTATCAGTGCCCAGGCAAATGTTGAATCCAAGCGCGCGCAAACGTCCGAACGGAAACCGACTGTGCCCGAAATAATCGTGGCTTCGCGGCGAGTGCGCGACATGAAATCTTCGTTTCGACCTTTCTAGCCACTCGAAATCGCCTTCAGCCAATTCGTTGAGATGCGCAACGATCCATTCTGGGTCATTCTGAATAGCCTTCCTGTCATTGCGCGCGGAGCAAAGCGCAGTCGAGGAATCTCTCACTGTTTCTAAGAAGTGACCGAGCGGCGTCTGGTCACCGCAGTCGCTCATATCACGTCCGATGCCTTCCATAAATTCATACAGGGGCCCTGATCCATCGCGAAACATCGACATCTCCTCGCGTGATTCCGCCAGATGTGTCGTCAACAAAACGTCCTGGCGCCGCGCGATGTCCTGACAACGCCGATATAAATTTGGCGAAGCCGTGAACAGCGCGTGTGGCGCAAGGCCCCACGGCGCGCCTTCTTCGACATCGGTCAGGACAGGCTCAGGTCGCGCCCTACCAAGCGATTCAACAGCAAGATCGACAACTTCATTTGCCTGGTCCGGCGAGCGCACATCGATCAATTCCGCGAACCACCACGTCCGAACTGGCGCGCGGATCTCCGAGATCAATTCCGGAAACGCAGTGAGGTTTGTGATGGTTGTCGTTCCGAATCTTTTCGCTTCTGCGAAACCATCGTTAATCGACGTGAGATAATCCTTCTGCGTGAGCTTCGCTTTCTCCGCGTTGATTGCGCGAATCCAATCGGTAAAAGATTCCGGCCGCGGTATTTTGCCGCGCAAACAGGTATAATCGAGATGGCAATGCGCGTTGATCAGTCCTGGCAGGAGCGCCTGCTCGCCAAGATCGATAATCTCCTGGCCCGAATGCCGCGCGGAGATCTCAGAAAATTCTCCAACATCGACAATGCGACTTCTGGAAACTGCAACCGCGCCATTCTCAATCGGTGGCCCGTCCATCGTAACCACAATGCGCGCCCGAATGATCATTTATGACGACGAATAAAATCCAAATACTCAAACGACAAAGCCGGCCATTCTAACGCTTCTGTTCGTCATTCTGGTTTCGTCATTCCTTCGGCACTAGTCATTCGTCATTTTCACAACTTTGCGGCATTCCGAAACGAGTAGGTTGCACGGCTCCTGGCAAAGCAGTGGAATTGTAGCCGGAATCGTTGATACCGGCTCCCCCAGCGCATCGCCTTGATCGGAGGTAGGATCAAATTTTTCCTTTGGCAACTTTGTTGATGCAATCGTGCCGCGCTGATCCCGGCGCCACAAGATTGTCCGCAAACAGCCGCCGCTGGATCGACAAAAATCTCCGACAACATTATCGATTTGGTCATCCGAAATTTTTGCCGCGACTCGATACATCCCCGATTGTCGATTTAATGTTTCCCGCAGTGATGTCGTGCGGAGTTGCCCACTCTTCCAAGCGACGAAAACGCCGAGCCTGCCCGGATAAAAATAATCGAGGGCACATTTCAATTCCTCCCATGTCCCAAGCTCCATTCGCCAGCCGTGCCGCAGGTTCGGTGCCGTCTTGAGGGGACGATAATTTCCGGCGTCGTCATATTTGGCGATGTCGAGAGCGCCCTCTGTGTTCCAGAATGTTCGCAAATCATCGCGAGCTTGGTCGTCGCGATGGCACAGAGCAAAACCGTCAGCTGTTTTCTGGACCAGGATTTGGCCGATGTGAAAGCGGCCAACCAGCGCAGATTCGAGGGCCTGCTCGATGGAATCTGCCATTACGCCGAGCAATTGGTGGGGCGCGACCGCCGGACGCCCCGCGCTAGTGCAAACAGTGTGCGATCAGGCCGCCTGCCCGCTCCAGAAACTGCCGATCTTCCTCGCCAAACGCATTCAATTCATCACTCTCCACGTCCATCATTCCGAGAATGTGCCGATGTTCATTCCTCATTGGGACGACGATCTCCGAGCGCGTCGTGTGAAACGTGGGCAGATATCGCGGATCGTGGTGCACGTCCCCGACGATGATTGGCTTTCCCGACTCCAACGCCGCGCCGCATAGCCCCTGGGTGATTGGAAAACGCGGATAGGTTGGCGGCTCCCTGCCTGTGCCGGCGAGAATCACAAATTCGTTTTTGATGATTTTGTAAACTGCGAGCCACCGATAATCGCGACCCGCACGAATCATCTCCACGAGTTGCTTCATCCGCTTTCGGGTGCAGCCGCCAGCCAGCGCAAACGCCCCGATTTCCTGCAGCTTCTGGCATGTGGCTTCCTTCATTCGCGGGAGAGCAATGTCGTGCAAAAGAAACCAAGCGCGAGCGAGATTTCAACTTTTTCCGATTAATTTTACCCTACGTCATGGCACGCTTGGGAATCAAGGTGCCGATGGACGGTGCATAGAATAACGCTCGGCCACCGACTCTGTACGGATTCCGTTGGAAAACCTCTCCGCTCGCCGCAGTTGGAGTGCTTGCCGATTTTTCATCCGTGATTCCAAGCAAGACCGGAATGTCTTGGTAACTATGTAATCCATCGGAAATGAAAAACGGAACCACGACCACGTTTGGCGTCTTCGTCAGCTCCCGCCAATCGGATACCAGCGGCGGTTCTTCCATATAAACGTTGTGTACGGCTGCATATTTTCCGAGCGCTCGGATTTTTTCCGCTTCGCGTTTTGCCGCTACTGCGCTGTTTTCATTCAACTCCGTTCCGTGCGCGACGATCAGCAAGCTGGTCTGGGCAGGATCGACATCGGGTGCGACCTCGCGTGCGCGTTTCACGAGCAATTCAGTCATAGCGGGATGATTCCCCACCGGCTCGCAATATTTCCAGATCTGGCCATTCGATCGCTCTGTAGTCCGACCATTCAGCTCGAGCTCGCGCGGCACTACGGTC